>ERZ1066121.25-NODE-25-length-166976-cov-9.078229_pt1 | contig 166976 bp, 149 predicted proteins | sample MGYA00382768_ERZ1066121 | MGnify/ENA primary metagenome ERZ1066121 (study PRJEB33369, sample SAMEA5778351) | biofilm metagenome | biome: Industrial cooling water; feature: Water cooling tower basin; material: Biofilm | place: United Arab Emirates | collected...
GCTCATTACTATCAAAATTAATATTAACTTCGTCTAACTTTTTGGGTGCAGTCTACTTGGAGCAGCCTGTTTTAGTTTAGAAACAAACAAGATTATCGTGATGCCGTATACTTTACATCAAAGCGGTCAAGATTCATCACTTTAGTCCAGGCGGAAACAAAATCCTTTACGAATTTTTCTTTCGCATCACTTTGCGCATATACTTCTGCCAAAGCACGAAGCTCCGAATTGGAACCAAAGATTAAATCTGCTCTGGATGCTGTGTATTTTAATGCTCCTGTTGTTCTGTCGCGACCTTCGAAATTTTCTTTTGTTTCGTCGGTTGCTTTCCAAACCGTGTTCATTTCCAGAAGTTTCACAAAAAAGTCATTGGTGAGTTGATCTTTTTTATCTGAAAAAATACCTTTTTTCGACCCATCAAAATTGGCACCCAGCGCGCGCATTCCCCCTACCAGAACCGTCATTTCGGGAGCTGTGAGCGTAAGCAATTGTGCTTTATCAACCAACAAAGCTTCTGTAGGAATGGTATATTGGGTCTTAACGTAATTGCGGAATCCGTCGGCCATAGGCTCCAGCACTGCCATCGACTCTGCATCGGTTTGCGCTTGTGTGGCATCTGTACGTCCGGCCATGAAAGGCACTTCAACTGTAACACCGGCATTCTTTGCAGCTTGTTCTACTGCAACATTTCCGCCGAGCACGATCAGGTCAGCCATTGATACTTTTTTCTTGCCCGATTTTGCATTAAAATCTGCTTGAATTCCTTCGTAGACTTTTAAAACGCGATCAAGTTGTGCCGGTTTGTTTACTTCCCAATTTCTTTGAGGAAGCAGGCGAATTCTGGCACCATTAGCACCTCCCTTGCGATCAGAGCCGCGATAGGTAGATGCCGAAGCCCATGCTGTAGTGGCAAGATCGCTGATGGAGAGTCCGCTTTTAAGTATGCGGTTCTTTAAATCCTTAACTTCCTTGGTGCCGATAATTTCATAATCCGCAGCAGGAATAGGATCTTGCCAGATTAAATCTTCTTTTGGCGCTTCAGGACCGAGGTATGTTGATTTTGGTCCCATGTCGCGATGTGTCAACTTAAACCAGGCACGCGCAAACGCCTCGGTGAAGAGTTCGGGCTGTTCCATAAATTTACGGGAAATCTTCTCGTAGGCGGGATCAAAGCGCAGGGATAAATCCGTGGTAAGCATGGTAGGCTTGTGCTTCACATTGGCGTCGAATGCATCCGGAATAGTTGCCGCTGCATTTTTAGCTACCCATTGGTGGGCGCCGGCGGGGCTTTTTGTTAATTCCCACTCGTTATTAAACAGAATGCGGAAAAATCCATGTCCCCATTTTGTAGGCGTAGACGTCCAGGTTACTTCCAATCCGCTTGTAATGGCATCTTTACCTTTGCCTGTGCCGTACGAGCTCGTCCATCCAAAACCTTGCTCCTCAATTGAGGCCGCTTCCGGTTCCGGTCCGACATGAGATGCAGGACCTTTTCCGTGCGTTTTACCGAAAGTGTGTCCACCCGCAATCAACGCAACTGTTTCCTCGTCATTCATTCCCATTCTTCCGAATGTTTCGCGAATGTCTCTGGCAGCGGCAATCGGATCGGGATTTCCGTTTGGTCCTTCGGGATTAACATAGATGAGCCCCATCTGAACGGCCGCAAGCGGGTTTTCCAGCTTTCGGTCGCCGGTGTATCGCTTGTCGTCCAGCCATTTGGTTTCAGAGCCCCAGTATACATTGCTTTCAGGCTCCCAAACATCTTCGCGACCGCCGGAAAAACCAAATGTTTTAAAGCCCATCGACTCCAACGCCACATTACCGGTGAGAATCATAAGATCTGCCCAGGATATTTTATTGCCATATTTCTGTTTGATAGGCCACAGCAGACGCCGCGCTTTATCAAGATTTGCATTATCAGGCCAACTGTTAAGCGGGGCAAAACGCTGTTGTCCGGCACGAGAACCGCCGCGTCCGTCTCCGGTGCGATAGGTTCCGGCGCTGTGCCACGCCATGCGAATAAACAGCGGTCCGTAGTGCCCGAAATCTGCGGGCCACCACTCCTGAGATGAAGTCATCAGTTCGGTAAGATCTTTTTTAAGCGCAGCATAGTCGAGCGTGCTGAATTCTTTACGATAGTCGAATTTCGGACCGAGTGGATTAGAAAGTTCAGAGTTGCTTCGCAATACATTCAAATCAAGCTGACTTGGCCACCATTCCTGATTTTTGTTTTTGGATATACTACCGGCGACTTTCTTCGCATCGCCGGATGTACTTTGAGCATAATCAGCCGGCTGCGCACTAGGTCCTGCGTGAGCTCCCGATTTCCCGGTCATTCCTGTAACCGGGCACACCGCCTCCTGCGCCGAAACGGATGCAGCGCAGAATAACGCCGAAAGAAGTACAAATTTTTTCATAGGGATAGACTTTAATTCGTTACAAATTTGATTGAATAACACACTCGGAAAACAGACCGCCGAAAGAAATTATCTATTTAAAAATAGGATGCGATAATGTGTAATGTAAAAGGGCTGCATTCGCAGCCCTTCTTCAGTTTTAAAATTTCATTCCGACGCCAAATCCCAAAAGCCAGGGGTTTATGTCTACTTCCGCAGGTATTGTCAGACCGGGCGCAAGGTTAGTTGCATCTACTGTTACGTCAGTGCTCAAGAATACCTTTTTCACATCGAGGTTGATGAAGTAGCGCTCGCTTAGAAATAGGTCAAAACCAATCTGTGCCGCATAGCCCAATGCATTATCGTATTGAACATCTTTGACTACCGGACCTTCTTCAATCCCGTAAAACAGGGTGTAGTTAATACCGGCACCGATGTAGGGTTTGAAGATTTTTTCTTTCATCGGATAAAAATGATACTGGAGCGTCAGCGTTGGCGGTAGCAGATAAACGCTGCCCAAATCAACATCGAACTCGGTAGGTCCGCCGATTGCGCTGATGTCGGAGCCAACCGTGCGAACATCATGCTTGGTTGTTCCCAGAATTAATTCTGCGGCAAAATTTTTCGTAAAGAAATACGTGAAATCAAGTTCAGGTATAAACGTATTTTGAATATGCACGTCGCCGCCGATAATGCCGATGTTAGCGCTTTCGTCCGGAACTACGGCTACTCCGCGTACGCGAACCTGCCATCTTTTAAAATCGTTTTTTTGATCATCTTCCTGAGCTGTGGCGTTGTAGGTAAAACAAGACACGGCCAGCATTGCTAAAAGTACTTTTTTCATGAGTGTTTTGGTTTAATTCCACGTCAAAATTCCGTGATGTTTAGCGGGAAAATGCTGACAAATGTCAGTGTTTGAAAAAAAACATTTGATGAAAGAAAAAGCGCGGCGAATTTCGTTTACTTAAAATGATGAACTTTGCAGCACTAATTGAAATTCATTTTTTATGTCAGACGATAAGAAGGTAATCTTTTCCATGTCGAAAGTGGGAAAAACCTATTCGAGCAGTAACAAAACGGTTTTGAAAGACATTTATCTCAGCTTTTTCTACGGCGCGAAAATCGGTATTCTTGGATTGAATGGCTCCGGTAAATCGACGCTCTTGCGCATTATTGCCGGAGAGGAGAAAGATTATCAGGGCGATGTGGTGTTCTCTCCCGGCTACACTGTAGGTTATCTGGAGCAGGAACCTTTGTTGGATGAAAGCAAAACGGTAATCGAGATTGTACGTGAAGGTGTTGCGGGAACGATGGCTGTGCTGGAAGAGTTTAACAAAATCAACGACCAGTTCGGGCTGCCGGAGGTTTATGAAGATGCAGACAAGATGCAAAAGCTCATGGATCGGCAGGCAGAACTTCAGGATAAGATCGATGCGATGGGTGCGTGGGAAATCGACAATAAACTTGAAGTAGCGATGGATGCGCTGCGTACACCCGATCCCGACACACCGATAAAGGTGCTTTCCGGTGGTGAGCGTCGTCGCGTAGCGTTGTGTCGCTTGCTGTTGCAGCAACCTGATGTCCTTCTGTTGGACGAACCTACGAACCACCTCGATGCAGAAAGCGTTCTGTGGCTGGAGCAGCACCTGGCTAATTATGCAGGAACTGTTATTGCCGTAACGCACGACCGCTACTTCCTCGATAATGTAGCAGGCTGGATTCTGGAGCTGGACCGTGGAGAGGGAATCCCCTGGAAAGGAAATTACTCTTCATGGCTCGATCAGAAGTCTAAACGTCTGGAAATGGAAGAAAAGACTGCGAGCAAGCGCCGCAAAACCTTAGAGCGGGAGTTAGAATGGGTACGTCAGGGAGCCAAAGGCAGACAAACCAAGCAAAAGGCGCGTTTACAGAATTATGATAGACTCCTGAACGAAGATCAGAAGCAGCTCGAAGAGAAGCTGGAAATATACATCCCGAACGGCCCGCGACTCGGAACGAATGTCATCGAGGCAAAAGGTGTGGCAAAAGCATACGGCGATAAATTGCTGTATGACAATCTCAACTTCACACTTCCTCAGGCTGGCATCGTGGGGATCATCGGTCCGAACGGTGCAGGTAAGACCACGATTTTCCGAATGATTATGGGCGAAGAGCAACCGGATGCAGGTAATTTCACGGTAGGCGATACCGTAAAAATTGCATATGTGGATCAGTCGCATAGCAATATTGATCCCAACAAAACCATTTGGGAAAATTTCTGCGACGGGCAGGAGCTGATAATGATGGGCGGAAGGCAGGTTAATTCCCGCGCTTATTTAAGCAGGTTCAATTTCGGAGGTAGTGATCAGAATAAGAAAGTTTCAACGCTCTCCGGTGGAGAACGCAACCGTCTGCATTTAGCGATGACACTGAAAGAAGAAGGTAACGTCCTGCTTCTGGATGAGCCTACCAACGACCTCGATGTTAATACGCTGCGCGCTTTAGAAGAAGGATTGGAGAACTTCGCAGGCTGCGCCGTTGTAATATCGCACGACAGATGGTTCTTAGACCGTATCTGCACTCACATTCTTGCTTTTGAAGGAAATTCGGAAGTGTACTTTTTTGAAGGTAGCTTCTCCGAATATGAAGAAAACAAGAAAAAACGACTGGGTGGCGATTTGACGCCGAAGCGTATTAAGTATCGAAAGTTGATCAGAAACTAACAGAAAAGTCCGGCAACGAGGCCGGACTTTTTTATTGAATTTCGCTTTTAGAGTCTCAACTTTCATCAGCTGTTTTTAATACCAGCGTTTCTTATTTTTTTTCGACTCGGCTGACTTTCGGCTTTTGGATTTTCCGCTACGGTTATTTTTGTTCTGTGGCTTTACTTCCGAAGCCTCGCCGATGCCGGAATTGCTCCACGGGTAAGGGTGATCTTTTACCTCGGCGACAGGAACCCGAATCAGACGCTGGATGTCCTTCCAGTAGGTTGCTTCATCACGTCCGCAGAACGATAAAGCCACGCCTCCTTGTCCGGCACGCCCGGTTCTTCCGATGCGGTGCACATAGGTTTCCGGAATATTCGGTAAATCAAAATTCAGCACAAAGGGCAGTTGGTTGATATCAATGCCTCGTGCCGCAATGTCCGTCGCCACGAGCACGCCGACTTCTTTTTGCTTAAATGCTTCGAGTACCCTTTGCCGTGCGGATTGCGATTTGTCACCGTGGATGGCTTCTGCCGGAACTCCCTGTTTTCTTAAAAATTTAACCACATTATCGGCACCGTGTTTAGTACGTGCAAATACAAGTAAATCGTGCAAATTTTCGTTTCGAATCAGATGGTACAGCAGTTTACGTTTATTTTCTTTTTCGACGAAGTAAATGCGCTGTTGCACGGTTTCTGCGGTAGATGAGACGGGTGTAACTTCCACATACGCAGGGTTGTTAAGAAACATTTCTGCCAACTCTTTTATTGCCAGAGGCATTGTTGCAGAAAAAAGTAAAGTTTGTCGGTTGGAAGGTGTAAGTTTTACAATCTTCTTCACATCGTTTATGAAGCCCATATCCAACATCTGGTCGGCTTCATCCAGAACCAGTGTATGAAGGTGATTTAAATCGATAAAGCCCTGTTTGTGTAAATCCAGTAACCTACCGGGTGTCGCAATGAGGATATCAACGCCTTTGCGCAACATATCGACCTGGGGAATCTGCGATACACCGCCGAAAAGCGTGGTCTGCCTCAAGTGAGTATATTTCGCGTACGCGTCAAAACTTTCACCGATTTGCAAGGCAAGTTCTCGAGTGGGAGTTACAACCAAAGTGCGAATAACCTTATTTTTCCGACCGCCTCTTGAAATATGATGAAGATTATCAATAATGGGGATGGCAAAAGCGGCCGTTTTTCCGGTGCCGGTTTGTGCGCAACCAATTAAATCGCGACCTTCAAGCACCACCGGGATGGCCTGCTGCTGAATAGGAGTTGGAGATGTGTATCCTTGTTCGGCAATGGCGCGAAGGATATTTTCAGAAATTTCAAGTTTGTTAAATTGCATATAAAAAACTGCTATGGTGCAGCGCGGCAAAGATAGGCTTTAATTTGCCACAGCATCTTCTAAAACGCTTTATAGCTGAAAGTAATGCAATTAACTTTTTAGCGACTTCGCTGCCTGTTTGGCGAGGTATTTTTCGGTGGAGTTGACGGGAACCCGGGCTTTCATAAAATCGGTGATCAGATAACCAATTAATTTGCCTACCAATTGGGGGTTTTTATCATCGCCCAACACCGGTGCCCCTTCGCAAATGTGCAGATAGCATGCATTTTTATGACTTCCCAGAACAGTAATAAAGCGTCGAACCTGTTCTACTGAAAATCCCGATAATGTCATGGCACTGCTTGCCACGCCCGGTATGGCGTCAAGATCAACCTCCAGACCGTAGAAATCTTCATTTACAAAGCTCGCAGCGCGCTGAATTTCCTGTTCGAAATCGCGCTCGCGACGTATGCCTATTTCGTCATAGGTGTTAAATTGTACTCGGTCGACAAGTTTTTCAAGCCGACTTAAAACTTTCTTTGCGGTGTAGTTTTCATGGAGACCGAAGATGAAATATTTTTTTAGAAATCCCTCTTCAAAAGCGTACGAAAATCCATTTCCGCTATGTCGTCCCTCTAAAATGCGAAAATCGGAATGAGCATCAAAGTTGATGGCATTTATCTGCTTTCCTTTAGCCAAAGCCGTTCCTTTAATGTTTCCGTACGCATTGTTATGTCCGCCTCCGATGATAATCGGGATTTTTCCCGCGCGGACAATTACCGAAACCACGTGTGCAACTTCGCGATCAATCGATTCTACGAGCGTTGATAGCTTCCGTCGTTCACTACTGTCGGAAAAATTAAGACCGTGGGCGGCCTCCATTTGTGCGGATACATCGATTTGACCCAGCACGAGAATCATATCGCCTTTTCCAAAGCGGTTATGCTGAATATTGGCTATAGCACAAAGCGCACTCTCCCAGGCAGATGCGGCGCCTGTGCGACCGTTGTTTGCACGCACACCAACATCTTCGGCAACACCCAGCAAAACAAAATCGGCACTGCAAACCGATAGGTAGTGAAACGGATTTTCGTTCCTCGGAACTACCTGCATTTTCTCTCCGAATTTTACCTCACCGCTACGGTGATTTGTAACACGAGCCAGATCGTGAATGGTAAACGGAATTAGTTTTTCCACAGCATTTCTTTTTTCAAAAATAATATAAATGGGCTGAAAGCGTTAGATTTAAATTTATATTTTTGTTTTAAAATCTCATAAAAATCTATGGAAAATCAGCGCACAAATGCTAATCTTAAGGCGATTATCGTCATTCTCGCGTTTCTGCTTGTAGGCAGTTTAGCGTACATGTATAAAATGAGCAGCGACGCTCAGGAGTCAGAAACTGTATTGCTGGACGAAAAAGCAACCGTACAGAAAGAACTCGAGGCCTTAAAAGCCACGTACGACAAAGCCATTGCAGAAAACACCTCGATGTCAGACGAACTGATCGCTGAACGCGAAAAAGTGGTTAAGCTGATGGCTGATCTTGAAAACTCGAAAGGCGATGTGCGTTCCCTGCAAAAATATCGTGCTCAATCCCAGAAATTGCAGACGGAAATGAAAAGGTTGATGGCGCAGGTGGATGAATTGAAGCGCCAGAATGCGAGGTTAACCACCGAGCGCGATAGCACGATCACGGTACTGGATTCATCAAAAAGATACAATCAAGTTCTTGTCGGCCAAAATGAGGAACTTTCCAAAACAATAGAACTTGGGTCAAAATTGTCCGTGCTTAATCTGAAGACCGGCGCATATAAATTGAGAAGCTCCGGTAAGCAGATTGAAACCGATCGCGCCAGCAGGGCCGATATGTTGAAAATCAGCTTTACCATTGCCGAAAATAAAATTGCCAAGAAAGGCGACAAGACGTATTTCGTTCAGGTAATCGATAGCCGCAACAATGTTTTGGGCGAAAAGAAAATCGCATCGTTTGGAGATCAGTCGCTTACGTACAGCTTTCCGGTTAATGTGAATTATGAGAATAAAACAGTGCAGGTTTCAGAAGATCTTCCGGGCAAAAATTTCGAGAAAGGTACGTACTACGTCAATGTATTTGACGGAAATGAACTCGTCTCTAAATCGAGCTTTGTATTGCGCTGATTTTTAAAGAGTAAAATGAAAACCCGGTTTTTAGCCGGGTTTTTTTTATTGAACTTCCACTCCGTTAATCAGTGCTTTTTCGACCACGGGAGACCCGAAAGCGTAAGGTATTTCACAATACGAGTGCAAAGGTCGCGTAATGATAATGTTTGCTTTTTTACCCTTGGTTATACTGCCGTGGGTTTGTGCTAAATCCATTGCATACGCGCCATTTATTGTGGCCGCATTAATGGCTTCTTCGGGCAGCATTTTCATTTTAATACATGCAAGTGCTACCACAAAATTCATGTTGCCTGATGGCGACGACCCGGGATTGTAATCCGATGCTAAGGCCAGCGGCAGTCCGGCAGAAAGCATTTGTCTGGCGGGAGTGTACGGAATTCCCAAAAAGAAAGAGCAGGAGGGAAGTGCCACCGGCATCACCGAACTGTTCTTCAACGCCTGAATGTCATCGCTTGTAACGATTTCGAGGTGATCGACGGACAGGGCATTGTGCTTAACACAAGTCTCCACACCGCCAATGGCATTAAACTGATTTACATGAACCTTCGCTTTAAGTCCGTACCGGGCGCCCGCCTCGAGAATCTGCTCCGTTTGAGTCACCGAGAAATAACCTTTTTCACAAAATACATCGATGTAATCGGCTAATTTTTCTGCGGCAATTTCGGGAAGCATTTCTTTAATAATCTGATTTATATATTTCTGCTGATCGGATTTAAATTCGGCCGGAAAAGCATGCGCGCCGAGAAAAGTAGCCTTTATCGCAACCGGATATTTTTCACGAAGTTTTCGGATTACACGCAGCATTTTTAATTCCGCTTCCGGCGTAAGACCGTATCCGCTTTTAATTTCTACTGCTCCTGTGCCAAGTCGCATAAGTTCTGTCAACCGCGCTTCTGACTGACGCAGTATTTCTTCCTCGGAAGTCTCCTGGAGTTTTCGTGCAGAATTGAGGATGCCACCGCCCCGTTGCGCGATTTCCTCGTAAGTCAGACCATTGATGCGGTCAACAAACTCCTGCTCGCGATTTCCCGCAAAGACGATATGCGTGTGGCTGTCACACCACGAAGGTAAAACAAAGCGTCCTGACGCGTCAATTACTCTATCCGCTGCAGGAACGTCTGTACTCATGATGCCAAAATCTGCAATAGTATCGCCTTCAATTAGCAAAAAGGCATTTTCAAGCATGGGAAGTTTCGCCATATCGCTGCCGCAAACTTTAAGTTCTGAAATATCCCGAGTCTGCAGAAGGCCTTTGATATTGGTAATGAGTGTACGCATAGTTTCGATATTCTTTTACGGTCGCTAAGTTCGTAAAAGATTTCGCTAAGCATTCGCCCGAAGCGATAAGTTGAAAAATTTTATCTTTAACAAAAAAAAGCTTGTGCAGCGGATAAAATATAAGAAGACACGCAAGGTCGACCCTAATCTTTATGAATATACAGGCGAACATCGCCATCATGAAATTTGCACCCAGTTGTTTGTATACAACGTCGACGGTTTTGAGGAGTACACAAATGTCCCGCTTGAAAAAGTGCGCGCGGAATTGTCTGACCCACTGCAAAATGGTGATGTAAAATGGTTTAATGTCCACGGTTTACACGATGTGGATTTTATCAAATCTATCGGCGATTTGCTTGGTGTTGAGCGTCATACAGTAGGCGATATACTAAATGTAAATCGGCGATCGAGAATGGAAGAGCATGATAGTTATCTGTTTTTTAGTATTAAATCAGTACTTCAAAAAGAGGGGACTGATAACCTTCACGTTGAACAGATTAGCTTTGTAATGAAAGATAATATTTTGGTGTCTTTTCAGGAAAAAAGAAGCGATTTTTTTACCCATATACGCGAGCGTATTCGCACCAGTACAGGGGTAATTCGAAAGAAAAAAGAGGATTATCTGCTGTACCTTCTGCTGGATTCAGTCATGGATAATTTTTACATTACGTTGGAAAACTATGAGGATCTGGTGGAATCACTTATCACAAAAACCAAATCAGACCCACAACAGGAGGTTTATGAACAGATTGAGAAAAACAGAGGTAATTTAAACTTTCTTAAGCGGTCTATTCTGCCGCTGCGCGATGCGCTGTATAATCTGAAAAGCATTCGGGAGGATGCGGAGTATGACAATATCGAAAAATCAAATTATACATTTTACGGTAGATTGCATCAAAAAACCTATGAACTGCTGGAACAGATTGAGTATGATATGAACCAGATGGATGCGGTTTCTAATATTTATTTCTCACTGCAGAGCCAGCGCATGAATCAAATTATGAAAACTCTGACCATTGTATCGAGCATTTTTATGCCGCTAACATTTATTGTCGGAGTTTATGGGATGAATTTCGACTACATGCCGGAGCTGCGGAACCCCCGAGGTTATTACATCGTGTGGGCCGTAATGGGATTATTAGCGATTTTAATGGTAATTTACTTTAAAAGGAAGAAATATTTTTAACCGGGTGGGCGATAAGCAAATCGTTTTTCTCTTCAATTTTTGATAAAAACTGCACGTCGCGGTTGTAAGCTTCCAAAAGCGTGATAATGTTGTTGATTTTCGGAGCGTTTTCTTGTGAGAGAATGCAGTTAAAGAGAATATAGCCGGAATTGCTTAAGCGATGCAGGTTCGCCCAGAATTTCGCATCAAATAAAAATCCGGGCATGGTATAATCGCAAAAAACGTCTACAATAATTAAATCATACCGGTGCGTGCAAGAGTTAACGTAATTATTTGCATCGTCAGCTATAACTATAACATTTTCAAATGCTTTTAAATTGAAGTATCGTTGCGCGACCTCAAGCACTACAGGGTCGAGATCAACTGCAGTTACTTTTCCGTCAAAACCAATTTCGCGGTAAAGTGAATCGATGACGCTGCCGGCTCCCACTCCCAAAAGCAGGACGTTGCGCATTTTTCGAATCTTTTGAATTCCGATTGCTTGCAAGCCCGAATACAGCACGCGCTGTAAATTTCCATAGGAATAATTGGTATTCGCTGTATTTAGAATTAGCTTTCCCCGTTCGACGACCACTTCCAGCGTTCCGCTGATGGCGGATTCAAATGTGGCAACGACTTGCGGTCGGATATAGCTTAGCAATCGTTTCAACATGCGATTTTTTGTCAAAAGTAGGCGATAATAATACATTTGTAAAAATTCAGACGTGAAGCGAATATTTTACAAATTTTTGTTTGAAACGTTACTCGGATGGAAGATTACCGGCACGTTCGACCCAAGGATAAGGCAGTGCGTGTTGATGGTACTTCCTCATACAAGCTGGCGCGACTTTTTTGTCGGACTCTTCGCGCGGGGAATCATCAAAGAGGAAATGCATTTTGTCGCCAAAAATGATTTTTTCCGCCCGCCGTTCGGGTGGTGGTTTCGATGGATGGGAGGAGCACCTATCGACCGAAGCAAGTCGGCCAATCATGTGGAAGCAATCGCGGGGATGTTTGCAAGCCGAACGGTTTTTCGCGTTGCGATCGCACCCGAGGGCACGCGCCGACGGGTTAACGTTTTGCGCACCGGATTTTACTACATCGCTCTTAAAGCCAACGTTCCGATTATACCTGTGGCATTCGATTACGGTCGCCGCGAAGTACGTTTAGGCTTGCCGCTTTTACCCACGGGTAATTATGAGGCCGACCTTAAAATTCTTGCAGAAACTTTTAGAAATACCGTTGGCAGGTTTCCGGAAAAAAGCTTTTCTTTCGAAAAATAAAATTTAGCCTTGGATTATAAGAACTTATTTGCCCGCTTTAAGCAACCCGTATCGGGCAGGTACATTACCAACGAACACATAAAGCCGCTTTTACCGGATGACGCCTTTGTGGCAGGCTGGTCTGTGGAAGACCGTGAAATTTTTGCCGTAAAAACCGGAAGCGGACCTAACCGTATTCTAATTTGGTCGCAAATGCACGGAAATGAAAGCACTACAACGAAGGCGTTGCTGGATTTTTTGGCGTTTCTTTATTCCGACGACGATCGAGCATCTTATTTTTTAGAGCAGTACACGTTTTTTATTATTCCGATATTAAATCCTGACGGTGCGGCGGCCTATACGCGACACAATGCAGCCGATGTCGATCTAAACCGCGATTTTCAAAACCTTTCGCAACGGGAAAGCACACTTTTACATGAGGTTTTTAAGGATTTTCGTCCGCACCTTTGCTTTAATATGCATGACCAACGTACTATTTATGGCGCCGGAACGACCGGCAAGCCTGCAACTTTATCTTTTCTTGCGCCTTCGTTTAATGAAAACCGTGAGTGGAATGATGTCCGACTGCACTCGGCACGTTTAATCGTTGCAATCGAAAAAAGCCTGCGTAGTGAATTGCCCGGAATGATAGCCCGATATGACGATGGTTTTAATCCTAATTGTGTGGGTGACAGCTTTCAGGCCGCAGGAGTACCGACGGTTTTATTTGAGGCGGGTCATTATCTGGATGACTATCAGCGCGAAACCACCCGGACGTTTATAGCGTGTGCATTGTTAACGGCCTTATCTGCCCATCTGGAAAATTTGGAGGAGTTGAATTTGTTCAATTATTTAGATATTCCTCAAAACGAAGTCAATTTTTATGACGTTGTATATAAAAATGTCACATTTAATTATGATGGTATAAAAATAATTAGCAATTTTGCGGCACAATTTACGGAGCGACTACGCGACGGTAAAATTGAATTTGAAGCTTTTGTTACAGCGATTAATTTGCAGGAAAACATTTACGGACACAGGCTTTATGATGCGAAAGGCGAAGAATTTTCGTCGGCTTTCGGAAAAGTGCCTGTTGTAGGTAGTTGCGCAGATTTTCGACTGGGCTCAATCGAATTTAAAAACGGATTGCCTTTAGAATCTTAAACGTCTAACATTAAAAGTATGAGTAAATTTCGTCTGGATGAGATAGATCATCAAATTCTTGACATGTTAATTGATAACACAAGAATTCCTTTTACTGATATCGCAAAAAAGTTATTGATTTCGGCCGGAACGGTTCACGTCCGGGTGAAGAAAATGGAAGATGCTGGAATTATAACCGGTTCTTCCTTAACTCTGGATTACGAAAAACTCGGTTATTCGTTTATAGCTTACGTCGGTGTATTTCTGAATAATACGTCGCAGACTAAATTTGTACTGGAGCGTATCAATGAAATTCCTTATGTTACGGTAGCACACGTGACGACCGGTAAATTCAACATTTTTTGCAAAATACGCGCAAAGGATACCAAGCATGCGAAAGATGTTATTTTTATGATTGATGATATCGAAGGCGTTTACCGAACTGAAACAATGATATCACTCGAGGAGAGCATTAACGACAAAAAGCGTTTGATGCATACGATTTTTAAAAATATGTAATACCAGCCTCTTCGGAGGCTTTTTTTATGAAACTGACAGATTTGCCGCAACAACCGGAAACGCCATATTATACAGCCTACTTGCGTCATGTGGGAGAGGATACTTTGTTGGAATCCCTGGAAATTTCGCTGCATGAATTTATTCATTTTGTGCGCGAAATTCCTTTGGGTAAACACGATTACCGGTATGCCGAAGGGAAATGGACCATTAAAGATATTATTCAACACCTGATCGATGCCGAGCGGATTTTTAGCTATCGCGCTCTGCGCATCGCTCGTGGCGATAAAACTCCCTTACCGGGTTTTGATGAAGATTTTTATGTTGATCAGGCTAAGGCAGACCGGCGATCCCTGCAAAGTTTGCTGGAGGAACTTTCTTTGGTTCGTCATAGTACAATGCAGTTATTCAAATCGTTTGATTCGGACATGGCGCAGCGTACTGGTTTTGCTTCCGGTCGCGAAATCCAATGTGCAGCTATTGGTTTCGTAATTGTCGGGCATATGATTCATCATCGGCGCGTTTTTGCCGAACGTTACATGGATTAATAAAAAAGAGAGCGCATCGCTCTCTTTTTTTTATCGTTCGTCTTCATCGTCGTCTTCGTCGTCTTCGATATCGTCGGAATCCATTTCTTCGTCATCCTCATCGTCATCTGCGTCCGCATCTCCACCGTCGGCATCGATATCTTCATCGTCTGACTCTTCGTCGTCGCTGGTGCCGAGATCATCATCTTCCTCAATATCCTTGATCGCGTCGATAGGCTCTACAATAGCATCAAGATCTTCATCTTCTTCCTCAAACTTCTCAAGGCGGCTGGCCAGTTTGGTACTCACCTTTACCAAATAAATGGTGTCTTCGGTGCGCACCTCGATGGCTTCAATCAATTCATTTTGTGCATTTCTAAACCGGATGATATTGGAATCATCATAACCGTCCGGAAATTTTTCCAGCAGCAGGTTCAGAATTTCGTTCGTCAGTTTGGAATAATCTACAATTACTCTTTTCATAGGTTTTTTAATAATCCAGCAAGTAGGCAAAAATCAGTGGGGCCACGATTGTTGCGTCAGATTCTATAACAAATTTAGGTGTGGTAATGTCAAGTTTTCCCCAGGTGATTTTCTCGTTGGGTACAGCTCCGGAGTACGATCCGTAACTGGTGGTCGAATCAGAAATCTGGCAGAAATAGCTCCAGAATGGCACATCGTGCATCTCCATGTCCTGATACAGCATGGGTACAACGCAAATCGGGAAATCGCCGGCGATACCGCCACCAATTTGAAAGAATCCGATGCCTTTGTCGCAATTTTTGGTGTACCAGTCGGCAAGATAAGTCATGTATTCAATCCCGGATTTCATCGTTGAGGCTTTCAATTCACCTTTGATGACGTATGAGGCGAAGATATTACCCATGGTTGAATCTTCCCATCCCGGAACTACCATTGGCAAATTAGCTTCTGCAGCGGCATACATCCAGCTGTCTTTCAGGTCGATTTCGTAATATTCTTCAAGAACACCCGAAAGAAGCATCTTGTACATAAACTCGTGCGGGAAGTAGCGTTCTCCCTTATCATCTGCTTCCTTCCATATCTTAAAAATATGTTTCTGCAAACGACGAAAAGCTTCGTGTTCCGGAATGCATGTATCGGTCACACGATTTAGGCCACGTTCCAGCAAATCCCACTCCTGCTGAGGCGTCAGATCGCGATAGTTCGGAACACGCTCGTAGTGTGAGTGCGCCACAAGATTCATAATGTCTTCCTCGAGATTGGCACCGGTGCATGATATAATTTGCACTTTATCGCGACGAATCATTTCCGCAAAAATTTTCCCGATCTCCGCGGTGCTCATTGCTCCTGCCAATGTCACAAGCATTTTTGCGCCATTATTTAACTGGTCTTCGTACGCTTTTGCCGCATCGATTACAGTTGCCGAATTAAAGTGCAAAAAATGCTTTTGAATGAATTGGCTTACAGGTCCTTTTGTCATTACTTTTTCAGTTGCTTTTTTTATTTCAAAAATACTTTATTTTCTATCGTAACCCAGAATTTTAAGAACATCTTCAGCCTTTTGTGCTTCGGAGAACACTTCCGTTCCGAGAATTCCATTTTCGTCCCGATCGATAAGGATATGCTTTGGTTGAGGAATCAAACAATGGTGCAATCCGCCAAATCCACTGATGGTTTCCTGATACGCGCCGATGTTGAAAAAGCCAATATATAAGGGTTTTTCACGATTGTATTTAGGTAGATAGATGGCGTTCATATTTTGCTCCGAATTATAGTAATCATCACTGTCGCAAGTGAGTCCGCCCAATAGCACTCTTTCATACGTATCGTGCCAGCGGTTTACCGCCAACATTACAAATCGCTTGTTGATAGCCCAGGTATCAGGCAACGTCGTGATGAAAGAGGAGTCAATCATGTTCCATTTTTCACGATCGTTTTGTTGTTTTTGATACAGAACCTGATAAATCGCGCCGCCGCTTTCTCCGACGGTGTAAGAGCCAAATTCGGTAAAAATATGCGGAACATCTACTTCAGCTTCTTCGCATGCAATTTTAATCTGGTTGATGATTTCGTCAACCATATACTGATAATCGTACTCAAACGCCAGCGAATTTTTGATTGGAAAACCGCCGCCGATGTTGAGGCTGTCCAACGTAGGGCATTCCCGTTTCAGGGAAATGTACACTTTGATACATTTTACAAGTTCGTTCCAGTAATATGCAGTATCCATAATACCGGTATTGATGAAGAAGTGCAGCATCTTCAGTTCCAGATTCTTGTTTTCCTGAATCTGTTTTTTGTAAAACGGTACGATATTCCGGTATCCGATACCCAAACGGGAGGTATAAAATTCAAATTTTGGTTCTTCCTCCGCTGCGATGCGGATACCAATTTTAAATTTACCCTTAATGGCTTCCTGCAACAAATCGAGTTCCTCGTAGTTGTCGATGATGGGAATAGTGCGGTGGTAACCACTATTTATAAGGCGCGCAATGTTGTCAATGTACAAATCGCGTTTAAAGCCATTGCAAATAATGTAAGTGCTTTTGGTAACTTTTCCGGCTTCGATCAGTTTGTCAACAATATTAATGTCAAACGCCGAAGACGTTTCGATATGAATATCGTTCTTAAACGCTTCGTTCATCACATACTCAAAATGCGAACTTTTGGTGCAATAGCAGTAAAAGTAACGCCCTTCGTACTTATTTTTCTCCATCGCCTTCCGAAACCAGTTTTTGGCTTTCTGAATACTTTTGGAAATTTGCGGTAAGTATGTGAATTTCAGAGGCGTTCCGTACTGTTCTACCAACTTCATTAAGTCGATATTGTGAAACAACAGGTTATCCTTATTCAGGTTAAACTCTTCCTGAGGAAAGTAATAGGTTTGGTTAATCAGATCAATATACTTTGTGTTCATCGGGTCTAAAAGTTAAGTTTACAATTTCAATCGGACGTAAACTTTTTTCAAACTCTGATGTTGGCGTAAATGATCGGAAGCTTTTCTGAATTTTCGAAATGAGAGGAATTAAAAAGCGCGGATGCCTTATTGATCCGGCAATAGTATCTAAGATATCGGAACGCCCCGAAGACAATGGGCTTCGCGGTATTCTCAGACCTGCAATTCCTATCCTTTTTCACGCGGCAAATGTAAAAAATAAATTAGCTGTACTTTCAAACTTTTTTTCTTAAAAATTACCTTAGTCCGTAATCTTTAAAGGCGTTGATAATTAATTGATTATCCACCTCCTGATCGATAACGGCACGACCAATTCCGTGGAGCAAACAAAAGCGAACGCTACCGTACTCATTTTTTTTGTCGTGTACCAGCAATTGCAGGATTTGCCGCACATCATCGTCCGATATGGCAACTGGCGGATAAATGTCATTTATCGTGTTTCGGATTTGCAGAAAATCTGCGGCGGGGAGTAGATGTTTCTTCATCGAAATAAAACTTTCGAGCAACATCCCGATCGCCACCGCTTCGCCGTGTAGCAAGGGATTATCGGAATTCAGGAAATGACTTTCTATGGCGTGGCCCAAGGTGTGTCCGAAGTTTAATGTCTTGCGGATGCCGTTCTCAGTCATGTCTGTCATTACGATGCTGTTCTTAATGCGGACGGAATCGTAAATCAATCCGTCAATGTCGTCAAAATCGAGCGTTTCCAACTGCTGGAATTTATCCCAATACGAACGATCCGCTATGAGTCCGTGCTTCAACATTTCAGCCAAACCGCTGCGCATTTCCTTCTGGGGCAGCGTGTGCAGGTATACCGGATCAATTACCACCATCGTCGGAGCAGTAATACTTCCAATCTGATTTTTCAAATGCCCCAGGTCAACTCCGGTTTTACCGCCAATGGAAGCGTCCACCATCGCCAGCAACGTTGTTGGCACGTTGATGAAGTCAATTCCCCGCTTAAACGTCGCCGCTACAAATCCCCCCAGATCGGTAATTACGCCGCCGCCTAAATTTAGCAAAAGGCTTTTCCGGTCGGCTCCCATCTCGGTAAGTAATTGCCATAGTTCTACGCAGGCTACTATTGATTTTAAGCTCTCTCCCGGCTCGATTTCCACAATTTCTACAGGAGAATCCGTGGCAATGAGCGATAAAAACGAGGGGAGACAATGCTCATTCGTGTTGGAGTCGACCAATATGAAGATCTTCGAATAATTTTTGTTTTCGAGTAAGTCGTTCAGCGCCAGATAACCGGATTCATTAAAGTAGATCTGATACCCGACCGAAGGTAATCCCTGCATGGTTTAATTTTATACCGACAAAATAACGCTTTTTTTAACTCGCATGTGCACTGAAATCATACCAGATGCGTCGATTTTTTTGCCGTCAATCCTGCTATATTTGCAAGGATTTTTTACGTGATGGAAAGAATATTTAACAATACGGCAGTTGCGTTTGCGCCTTTGTCCGACAGAGCGCTTTCTCGAGCGCATTTTTTATTTTCAATGCTGGGAAATCCTACTTTGGTAAAAGTCGGAACGGCACTCACCAACACGGCGCTGAAATGGCGTCTGCCGGTTGAAGGTATTATTCGTGCTACGGTGTTCGATCATTTTGTAGGCGGACAGACGGAAGAAGAGTGTTTGCCCATCGTAAACCGCATGAATTCGCATGGTGTTTCCTCGGTTTTGGATTATTCCGTGGAAGGCAAAGAAGAAGAAGCGTCTTTTGACAATGCGCTTCGCATTACTCTGAAAATTGTGACGATGGCACGCACAAACAAGGCACTGCCCTTTGTAGTTTTTAAGCCAACGGGTTTTGGACGTATCGATTTGTATGAAAAAATAGGGAAGAAGGAAGCCCTTTCGCAGGATGAAGTTTCTGAATGGAATCGGGTTAAAGACCGATTTGATCGCGTATGCAGCGCGTGTCACGCCGCAGATATCATGGTTTTGATTGATGCGGAAGAAACCTGGATGCAGGATGCGGCCGATGATTTGGTTGAACAAATGATGGAAAAATACAATCAAAACAAAGCGATTGTATTTAATACTTTGCAGATGTACCGCCACGACAGGATGCACTACCTCCGGCAATTGCATGATCGGGCAAAAGCCGGCGGATTTCATATCGGGATGAAGCTTGTACGCGGAGCTTACATGGAGAAAGAGAATCTGCGTGCCGAGCAGGAGGGCAGACCTTCACCGATATGCCCTTCAAAAAAAGCTACCGATGAAAACTTCGACGCCGCAGTTGCCTACATGATGCAGCATATCGATCGGATGGCCATTTTTGCCGGTACCCATAACGAAGAAAGTTCTTATAAACTCATGACGCTGATGCAGCAGAAGGATTTGCTGCGAAATGATCGCCGAATCTGGTTTGGTCAATTGTACGGTATGAGTGACAATATCAGTTACAACCTTGGTGCGGCAGGTTACAACGTCGCCAAATATTTACCATTTGGTCCGGTTCGTGACGTGATGCCTTATCTGATTCGCCGGGCAGAAGAGAATACATCCGTAGCCGGACAAACCGGTCGGGAATTAGCGCTCATTAAAGCAGAGGTTAGTCGCCGCAAACGCAGCAAAAGCGCTTAAAGACTTAAAGATCTACGAACTGCAGGCTGGAGAGGTTGCGGTAAATTCCGTTTTCAATCCGAAGCAGCTCATCATGCGTGCCTTTTTCGGCAATGACTCCATTATCCAATACCAAAATTTGATCTGCCGAACGTATTGTCGACAGCCGGTGTGCAATGATGAGACTCGTTCTTCCGGTCATCAGTGTTTCCAACGCCTCCTGCACCAGTTTTTCACTTTCGCTGTCCAGCGATGACGTCGCTTCATCCAGAATCAGAATTGCCGGGTTTTTTAACAATGCACGTGCAATGGCAATTCGTTGTCGCTGACCTCCGGACAACTTGATGCCGCGTTCGCCTACCAAAGTTTCAAATTTCTCCGGAAATGATTCGATAAAATCAAGTGCGTTGGCCTGACGTGCGGCCTCGCGGATTTCTGTCTCGGTGGCGTTTGGCTTGCCGTAGGCAATATTTTCTCTGATGGTGCCGCCAAACAGAATTACATCCTGCGGAACAATACTCATCGTGTCGCGCAACGCCGCAAGATCAATTGACGCAATGTCACGGTTGTCGATTTTTATACTGCCCGACGAAAGGCTGTAGAATCGAAGCAGGAGTGAAGCAATGGTCGACTTTCCGGCACCGCTCGAACCTACCAGCGCCACTTTTCGTCCGTGTAACGCGTTAAAACTTACGCCCTTTAAAACTTTTATCTCGGGGCGGGAAGGGTAGCTGAAACAGACGTCCTCAAAAGAAACGTTGCCCGAGAAACGCAGCCGCAACTCCTGTAGCTCAAAAACAGGCTCCGGTGTTTCTTCGAGCAATTCAAAAACTCTTTCGGTAGCACCCACTGCCTTTTGGATCTGAGCGTAAAGTTCCGCAATTCCTCCAAAGGAAGCACCTACGAAAGTCGAGTAGAGCACGAATGAGATCAGTTGACCCACACTCATTTCACCACTGATGCTTAATGTTACGCCATACCATACCACCGCGACGATTGCCCCGAACAAACAAAAAATGATGAACGACGCAAAATAGCCCCGGTAAAGACCGCCCTTGATGGCGATTTTCACAATTTCCCGAATTTTAGATGAATAGCGGGCAATTTCATACCATTCGTTTACAAATGCTTTTACATTGCTGATGCCTTGCAGTGTTTCTTCAACAACTACCTGACTATCAGCTACTGCATCCTGCACGCGTCGCGAATACTTTCGGATAAATCTGCCGAATATAACCGCAGCAATCGCTACAAGCGGAACAACGGCAAGCATCATGAGCGTTAATTTCAAACTTTCACTCGCCAATAAAGCGATTCCTCCAATTATTAGGATTAATTGCCTTAGAAATTCTGCAATGGTCGTAGTAAGTGTATCCTGAATCTGAGAAATATCCGAACTGATCCTGCTGTTGAGTTCACCCACACGCTTCTGTGAAAAAAACGACATCGGAAGGCGAATGAGATTGCTGTATAGTGATAACCGCAAATTGGCCAGCGTGTTTTCTGTAAAATTTACAAAAAGCGACAATCTGAAAAACGAAAAGAAGGATTGGAAAAGTAGAATTCCCAGTAAACTTAAGGCAATAGTATTGGCGGCCTCGGCATCGCGGTCGCGAACACAATCCACCAGCATGCCCATCAATTTGGGAAAAGCGAGTGCAGTGGCTCCTGTGAACAGCAGGAAACAAAGCCCGACGTAAAATTTCCAGCGATGTCCTTGGGCGTATTTAAAAAGTAATAGTGCTTTTTTTAGTGATTGAGAGTCAACCTTTGCTTTCGGGAGATCATTTTCCTTAAATCGGGGCATAGAAAAAATTTTGGCGCAAAAGTACGGATTAGCGACCGAATCGCGATGTCGCCGGCGTCATATTCGCGTGTCGCCTGATTTCCGTAAAATAGGTTTGCAACCCGGCTGACAGCGAAGGCATCATCCTGCTTTTTTCAGTTCCCAATGCGGAATATGCCGGTCGGGCTGCCGGCAGCGGGTCGTTTACCAGTACAATTTTCTCGTGGGAGATTCCGTGCGCAGCAGCTACTTCCCGAGCTAAATCGTACCACGATATTTCGCCTTCATTAGCCAAATTCCAAATACCTTGTTCGTCGTCAAGCATCAAATCCAGCACTGCGTGAGCAAGATGAGGCAGGTATGTCGGCGATACAACTTCCGGACGTGCGCAAAAAATTTCGCCCTTGTCCAGTTCGGTGATTACAGCATGGCAAAAATTATATTGATCCCACGGTCCGAAAAATGCGCTGGTCCGCGCAATGAGAGCGCGAGAATTGGCGTCGGTAATCAACTGTTCCGCCATGGCCTTACTGCGACCGTAATTATTTAGGGGATTGGCCGCATCCGACTCCACATAAGGAGTTTTCTTAGAGCCGTCAAAGACCAGGTCCGAAGAGAATGCAACATACTTAATCTCAAATGCGGCTGCCGTTCGCGCCAGTTGCGTGGCGATTTTTGTGTTGATGTAATCGCATGCGGCTGATTCGTGTTCCGCATCATCCACACGGACGTAGCCGGTAGCATTTATGATTGCTGCAGGTTTGTGTTTTCGGATAAAATCGATGACAGCTAATTCGTCAGCAAGATTAATGTCGTCACGCCCCGTGATCAGGTAAGGTAATGACCGCATGTGACAAATTTTAGAGAAAACGTTCCCCAACGTTCCGGATTTCCCCAGAATCCAGACAGGATGTGATTTTTGCAAGGAATGCTGAAACAATGAGGTTTTAGCCGAAAAAAAACGACTATCCTTTTCCCACCAACCCTGTTCTTGAAGGCAGTGATGATTGAACTCACCTGTTTGAGCGAGTGATTTTACACATTCGGCAAGCGCCGTTGACCTTCGTTGTCCGGAACTAACATCAAACGCGCCACGCTCATAGTCTCCGCCCGGGACGGTTAATAAATTACTCCATCCGTGCGATCCTAATAAACTCCACGCCGTAACGGCACGTAGGTCGAGTCCTTCTTTTACCAGGTCGACCGACTGTCTATAAATCGTCGTGAGCCATCGGATTTGTTCCTCTCGCGAGCAGTGAAGATGCACTTCGGTTACCGCAATCGGAATCTGATACCGTTGCCATACCTCACGAATTCGTTCCCGGAAACCACAGGGAAAGTTGTGGTTCACGCGAACTGCTTCAACGTCCGCATATTGATGAATTGTATTGCCGCCATGCGTCGATTCGGGATACCTTAAATATTCATGATCAAGGTAACGCTCTGAGGTGATGTAATAGTTAACGCCCAGTATTGCGGGAGGGCAATCGAGTTTGATAAAATAATCCAGTTCACTTTCATCAATTCCGAGTCTGCGAAAATAGGCGTACATCGCATGATTTTCGTCAAATTTCCCGCTCAATAAATCCCAGGTAAGCCATCGTCGAAGGTTTTCCCAGTCGGCCTGATAGGAGAGGAGGGAGGTGCTGTAGGTTTTTCCAAAATCTTCGGTCTGAATGAGCTTGGCATCGGGCGTATGTTTCCGAATTGCCGTCATTGCCATTGATGTAGCTTTGATTTGATTCAGAAACATTCGTGCAAAACTTACGTCATTTTTCTCGTGTGGAAACCAAAGTCCGTACAAACCTGAAAAGCGCGCTGTAGTTAGCGGCTCGTTTATCGGCGTATAATATGTAACCTCCGGGAAAGCTATTGCTACTTTCTCTGCATATTCGGCAAAAAGCACGGGAAACCCGGGATCGTGCAGCGAGGTATATTCGGGGCCGGATCCGTGGTGTAGCAGACCTAAAATAGGTTCTACACCGCGCTCAGACAACACATCAATCTGTTGACGGGCGATGGTGAAAACCGGGTTTTGATGCTTTTTTGGCTGATGATGTTCCCACAAAACCGGAAGTCGCAGCGCCTTAACTGAAAGATCGCAGATGGCTTGGATATCGTCCGGCCGTCGGTAAAAACCGCTTAGTTCGAGCTGATCCAGATAACCGGAAGCCAATCTGTTAACAGTACATTCAATACCGCCCCATATCTGAGGCCTTGAAAATTTTTGATTCACAACTCCGGACTTAGCATGAAGTACTAAGATGGTGAAATGCGAATGAGTAATCTTACAAAATTCAAGGGTATACTTGCAGAATTTGCATAAAAAAACCCGGAGAGAATCCGGGATTTGTGGGCAATACTGGATTCGAACCAGTGACCCCTACCCTGTCAAGGTAGTGCTCTGAACCAACTGAGCTAATTGCCCTTTAAGCGGGTGCAAATATACATTTTCACCTAGAAATAGCGATGGAGATTTATTTTTTTTTGATGGATTTTAAAACGGCGCGCTGTTCATAATTAATCACTTCGAGGACGATGGGAGTGTCGTTCACCGTTTTACCTTCGACGATGTAACGTTTACCGCCCTCTGCAGGAACGTTGCTTTTGTCAAAATCCACATCGCCATACTTAAAGGTATTTTTTATGTCGACGGTGTCAATCCACGCTTCTGCAAGTACTTTCGATGCTTCTTCCGAATAGCTAAATGGCTTAGTACGAATATTATTGAGCACACGAGCGTTGGGAAAATAATTGCACCGCGTGTCTTTGCCGCTCCAGATCGCCGCAACGACAAATAGACCAAGCGATAGTCCGACAAGATAGTAACCCAACCGATATTGAAATTTCATATAAATTTTTGCGCAAAGGTACGGCGTAGAAACTAAAACACAATTAAATTGATATCCTGATGCGCCAGCGAAAACCAATCGCCAATAGCCTTATTGGTTAAAATGCCATGGTACAGATAGACGCCGTTTTTCAGTCCGGGATGCATCCGGATTGACGATTCCAGGCCCCCGTCTTCCGCGATTCCGATCAGCGACGGACTCAGGATGTTGCTGATAGACATGGAAGCACTTTTGGCGTAACGCGAGGGAATGTTGGGAACGCAGTAATGAATAACGTTGTGTTTGACGAAGGTGGGACGTTCGTGTGTGGTAATTTCCGAAGTTTCGAAACAGCCGCCGGTATCGATACTCACGTCCACAATGACGGCGCCGCGCTTCATGTGTTCCACCATGGTCTCGGTAACAATCACCGGACAGCGATCTTTTCCGCGCATGGCACCAATGGCAACATCGCAGCGGCGAAGCGCTTTTAGCAGAATTTTAGGCTGAATGGTGGATGTGAAGATGCATTGATTTAAATTGTTTTGCAATCGTCTGAGTTTGGTAATCGAGTTATCAAAAACCTTGACATTTGCACCGAGTCCAAGTGCGGTCTTTGCCGCAAATTCACCAACGGTTCCGGCTCCGAGAATTACAACGTCGGTAGGCGGTACCCCGGTAATATTGCCAAAGAGAAGTCCCTTTCCGAAATCACCATTGATCATCAACTCTGATGCAATTAAGATGGATGCGGTACCGGCCAGTTCGCTAAGCGTTTTTACGGCAGGGTAGGATCCGTCGACATCCTTGATATATTCGAAGGCAAGCGCAGTAATTTTTTTGCCGGCGAGTGCTTCAAAATATTCTTTTTTGCGCGTTTTGATTTGTAGAGCGGAAATTAGTGTAGACTCAGTGTTCATCATCGCTATTTCGCTCATGGTCGGCGGCTCGACTTTCAGTATGATCGGGCATTTAAACACTTTTGATGTATCGGCCGTAAGCTCCGCGCCGGCTTCGCTGTATTCTTCATCCTGATAACCGGCACTAATCCCCGCGCCGGATTCCATCATGACACGATGTCCGTGCGCCACAAGAGAATGTACCGCATCGGGTGTAAGGCAAATACGACGCTCCTGAAAACTGGTTTCCCTTGGAATTCCAATGAAGAGTTCGCTTTTTTTTCGACCAACTTCCAGTTTTTCTTCCTGAGGAATAAGTTGCTGTACGGTAAACGGCGTCAGTGACATTGCGATGAGATTGATGTGCCTAAATTAAGAAAATTCTGCTACGGACTCCTGTATATTATTTAACCTCAACACGTCGCATTCCGTTTTCCAGTATGAAAAGTGTTACGGACGTGTGTTTTTCCGGCAGCAAGTCGGCAATTTTTTCAGCCCATTCAATAAAGCACCAGTGACCGGAATACAAGTATTCCTCGATTCCCATGTCGAGAGCTTCGGTCTGATTTTTAAGTCGGTACACATCAAAATGAAATATTTTTCCGTCTCCGGCCTCGTACTCGTTTATAAGTGAAAACGTGGGGCTTGCCGTATTATCTGCGACGCCTAATACGCGGGACAATGCTTTGATCAGCGTGGTTTTCCCGGCGCCCATTTCTCCGTGAAAAAGAATTACACGGTGAGGTTGTAAGGCTACAATTTCATTTGCGATAGTATCGATTTCCTGTAGGGCGAAATCTTTCTGCATATTATTTCGGGTTGAGAACAATAAATGGAACAATCATTTCCTCCAGTGAAATACCGCCATGTTGGTACGTATTTCGGTAATAACTTACATAGTGATTAAAATTGTTGACGTAAGCGAGAAACAAATCATTTTTTGCAAAGATATAGGAACTGCTCATATTGATAGATGGCAACATGATGCGTTTCGGATCTTTTACAGCATAAACATCTTTGTCTTCGTAAGTCAGACTTCTTCCGGTTTTGTATCGAAGATTAAGACTGGTATTCTTGTCGCCAATTACTTTTGAGGGATTTTTGACATTAATTGTGCCGTGATCCGTAGTAATGATCAATTTAAAGCCCAGTTGCTGCGCCTGCTGAATAAGTTCGAGTAGGGGAGAATTCCGAAACCAACTTAAGGTAAGCGACCGGTAGGCACGGTCGTCCGCCGCCAACTCTTTTACTACGTCCATTTCTGTCTTGGCGTGCGACAACATATCAATGAAGTTGTACACCACGGCAACGAGATCGTGATTTTTAAGCGATTTAAAATTGTCCACCAACTTTTTACCACCTGCCAAATTGGTGATTTTAAAATATTCGTGTTTAACAGGCATGCCCAGCCGTTTAAGTTGAGCTGCCAGAAATTCGGCTTCAAACAGATTCTTTCCACCCTCTTCAACATCGTTTTTCCAGTATTGCGGAAATTGCTTTTCCATTTCCAATGGCGTCAGACCTGAAAAAATTGCATTTCGCGCATACTGCGTTGCCGTCGGTAAAATGGAGAAGTAAGGCACCTCCTTTTCGATTCGATAATGATTAAGTATGACGTTTTCAAACGCCTTCCACTGATCATAACGCAGGTTATCAATCACCACAAACAAAACCGGCTTGTCTTTCTTTTTTAATTCCGGCACTACAAGCTCGCGGAATAATGTGTGCGACATTACCGGACGATCTGCTTTGGCATCAAACCATTCTTCGTACTGACGTTCGATAAATTTCCCGAATTGCGAGTTGGCCTCGGTTTTTTGCGATTCGAGAATCTCCGCCATGCCCTGATCCTCGATATTTTCGAGTTCCAATTCCCAGAACAACAATCGGCGATACAAGTCTGCCCATTCTTCCCAGGAGTTCACCATCGACATGTCGACCGCAATTTTGCGAAACGTTTTTTGGTAATCGAGTGTCGTTTTTTCGGAAATCAGCCGCGAGTTGTCCAAATTCTTTTTAATGGCCAACAGAATCTGATTTGGATTGACGGGTTTAATGAGGTAGTCGGCGATTTTGGCGCCGATTGCTTCATCCATGATGTATTCTTCCTCGCTTTTGGTAATCATGATTACCGGCGTAGAAGCTTTCTTTTCTTTTATTTCCGCAAGTGTTTCCAATCCGCTCATGCCCGGCATGTTCTCATCGAGAAAAACAATGTCGAACGATTCGTCAGCAAAAATGTCGATCGCATCACGACCGTTATTGCACGTGGTTACGTGGTAATTTTTTTTCTGTAAAAAAAGTATGTGCGGTTTTAAAAGGTCAATTTCGTCGTCAACCCAAAGAATTTTTATCTGATCCATAGTGTAGTACTTGCGGCGGCAATTTAACAAATATTGAACGCGTCCCGTCTTAAAGATATTGTAATACGCAGTAAGCCGAAAAATTGCAGCGAAGTTTAAATTAATGGTAATTTACAGACTGTTAATGCAAATCAGCCTGCATCTTTTTATTTTTACAGGAAGTAAATGAAATGAATTATGGAAAAGCGAAAGAAAAATTTTAATCGCGTTAATGAGCAGGAAACTAACATTTCAGCATCAAATCGGAAATTTGTTTCGGAGCCGGAAAGTCTTGAAACCAACCCAAACATCGATGCCGACGGCTACGGCAGCGAATCTGCGCGATCCGATCACAGTCAGTACAGTGCCGGACTCGGAAGTCGGTCCGGAAACAATGCCGCTAATCCGTCGCAGTACGGCTCTCGTGGCAGGAATTATTACGGCGAATCCGGACAGGGCAGTTCGGGCCGGTCTGCATAGCGGCAGAATATCTTATCTTTGACCGATTTTTCGGCATGAACGGTACAAAAAAGAAGATTTTCAACGATCCGATTTACGGTTTTATAACCATTCCGTCGGCGTTGACTTGGCAATTGATTCAGCATCCCTGGTTTCAGCGTTTGCGTCGCATTTCTCAAATGGGTTTGTCCTATCTGGTTTTTCCGGGTGCAAACCACACCCGCTTTTCGCATGCAATCGGATGTTTGCACATGATGGAGCGCGCAATTGAAGTGCTTCGCTCTAAAGGCGTGGAGATTTCGTCGCAGGAGAAGCAGGCGCTGTATCTGGCCATTCTGCTGCACGATATCGGACATGGTCCGTTTTCGCACGCGATGGAGCACAGCATTGTTGAAGGAATTGGCCATGAACAGATATCGTTAAGGTTCATGGAGCAGCTCAATAACGAATTTAATGGTGAGCTTTCGCTGGCCATTCGGATTTTTAAGGGCGACTATCATCGGAAGTTTTTGCTGCAGCTCATTTCGAGTCAGCTCGACATGGATCGGTTGGATTACCTAAAGCGCGACAGTTTTTTTACAGGCGTGGCCGAGGGGAACATTAACTCCGACCGGTTGCTTCAAATGCTGAACGTTGTGGATGATTTGCTGGTAGTGGAGGAAAAAGGCATTTATTCGGTAGAAAAATTTTTGATGGCGCGCCGGCTGATGTACTGGCAGGCGTATTTACATAAGACAAGTCTTGCTGCCGAACTAATGCTTACCAAGGCACTCCAACGTGCCAAGGAACTGGTGCAAAGCGGTATATCGTTGCCCGGAAGTCCGTCATTGCTATTTTTCCTTCAAACCAAAATCGACGCGAGCACCATCGACGAAGCTGTTCTTGCGCGATTTGCCGCCCTGGACGATTACGACATCATCAGCGCACTGAAGTGGTGGCAGGATTGTGATGACGAAGTATTGTCCTCATTAAGTAACCGGTTGGTAAACAGAAATATATTGCGAATTCGTGTTGATTCTGATAAGTTTTCCAAGGTAGAACTCGATCGGCTCAAAGATCTTTTCACGAGTAAATACGGTGCATCAAAAGAAGAAGCCTCCTATTTTATTTTTAAAGGTAAGATTAAAAATGAAGCTTACAGCAAATCGCTGGAGCCGATTCACATCCTGCGCCGCGATGGCATTATTGAGGACGTAGCACAGGCTTCCGACCAAATGAACCTGAAAGCATTGGCGAAACCTGTAACGAAGTACTATATCTGTTATCCAAAAGAATTGATGTAACGCTGCGGTTATGGCTTTTTTTATAATTTTGCCCGAATGAACTTTACAGCAGCACAAATAGCAGGTATTCTGGAAGGAGAGGTAGTCGGAAATCCCGATGTTCAGGTAAGCCGTTTATCCAAAATTGAAGAAGGTTCTCCGGGATCGCTGACGTTTCTTTCCAATCCTAAATACCAATCGTACATATATTCGACGCAGGCGAGCATTACTATTGTAAATGACTCATTTGTACCCGAAAGCGAAATCAGTACCACGTTGATTAAAGTTCCGGATGCCTATCGGGCATTTACTACTTTACTCGAATATTATAATCAGGTCAAACTTAATAAATCAGGCATCGAGCAACCTTCTCATCTTCCGGATACGGCCGAAGTGGGTGCCAATCTTTATCTGGGAAGTTTTTCATATATCGGCCAGAATGTAAAAATCGGTGATAATGTAAAAATTTATCCCAACTGTTATATCGGTGACAACTGTACCATTGGAAACAATACTATAATTTTCGCCGGAACTCGGATCTATTCAGAAACAATCGTTGGCAATCATTGCGTGATTCATGCCGGAAGCATCATCGGTGCCGATGGATTTGGCTTTGCACCAACGGCTGAAGGTTCATATAATAAAGTTCCTCAGATCGGAAACGTAATTATTGAAGATCATGTCGACATCGGTTCCTGTACTACTATTGATCGTGCTACCTTAGGCTCGACAATCATCAGAAAAGGTGTAAAGCTGGACAATCAGATTCATATCGCGCACAATGTCGAAATTGGCGAAAACACAGTAATTGCAGCACAAACAGGCATTGCGGGGTCAACCAAAATCGGAAAAAACTGCATGATTGGTGGTCAGGTCGGCATCGCGGGGCATTTGCTCATCGGAAATAACGTTCGCGTGCAGGCACAGGCCGGGATTGGTAAAAACATTCCTGACAATGATACCATTCAGGGTTCGCCTGCTTTTGGGTATTCCGATTACAATAAATCCTATGTTCATTTTCGCAATTTGCCCAAAATAGTAGCGGAAATTGAAGATATAAAGAAATCAATCAACAAGCTAAATAATGGTTAAACAAAAGACCATAAAACACGAAGTATCCCTGACCGGTGTAGGTCTTCACACGGGAGAAGAAGTGAAAATGACTTTCAAACCGGCTCCGGTTAATAATGGATTTACCTTTGTACGAATCGATCTGGAAGGTCATCCTGTCATAGAAGCCGATGCCAACTACGTTGTAAATACGCAGCGTGGCACCAACCTCGAAAAGCGCGGCGTAAAAATCCAGACTTCAGAACATGTGCTTGCAGCTCTAATGGGTTGCGATCTGGATAACGTCATTATTGAACTTAATGCTTCAGAGCCGCCAATCATGGACGGATCATCGCGTTTCTTTGTGGAAGCACTTGAAAAGGCGGGTCTTGAGGAACAAGATGCTGAGCGCAACTGTTATACGGTTAAAGAGGTGATTTCATACGTTGACGAAGCTACCGGAAGTGAAATTATTTTAATGCCGGCAGATGATTTTCAGGTCACGACCATGGTCGATTTCGGCACTAAGGTCCTGGGAACTCAAAATGCTACGCTGAAAAGCCTTGCTGATTTTAAAACGGAGATTGCCAGTGCGAGAACGTTTAGTTTCTTGCATGAATTGGAGACGCTACTGGATCACGGACTTATCAAAGGTGGTGATCTGAACAATGCTATTGTTTATGTCGACAAGGAAATTTCGGAGAAAACTATGCAAAATTTAAAAGTTGCATTTGGTAAAGATGCGATAGCAGTTACTCCGAATGGTATTCTCGACAACCTGACTTTGCACTATCCCAACGAAGCAGCACGACACAAACTGTTGGATGTGATTGGCGACCTTGCCCTCGTAGGGATGCGCATTAAAGGAAAAGTGATTGCCAATAAACCCGGACATTTTGTAAATACGCAATTTGCCAAGAAACTTTCCAAGATCATCAAAATCGAGCAGCGCAATCAGGTGCCGGTTTATGATCTGAACGCAGAGCCCCTCATGGATGTGAATAAAATCATGTCAATGTTGCCACACCGCCCGCCGTTTTTGCTGGTAGATAAAATCCTTGAAATGAGCGAAAGTCATGTCGTGGGATTGAAGAATGTGACCATGAATGAAAGTTTTTTTGTGGGGCATTTTCCCGGTGCTCCGGTAATGCCGGGCGTTTTAATTGTTGAGGCCATGGCGCAAACGGGAGGGATTTTGATTCTGAGTTCGGTACCCGATCCGGAGAACTATCTGACATATTTTATGAAGATTGACAATGTGAAGTTCAAGCATAAAGTATTGCCTGGCGATACATTGGTGTTTAAATGTGATTTATTGTCGCCCATCCGCCGCGGCATTTGCCATATGCAGGCAAATGCTTATGCAAATAATAAATTAGTGGCTGAGGCAGAGCTGATGGCCCAAATTGTAAAATCTAATTAGCATGAATCAGCCTTTAGCCTATGTACATCCTGGCGCAAAAATTGCCAAAAATGTGGTGATTGAGCCTTTCACTACGATTCATAACAATGTGGTGATTGGAGATGGCACCTGGATTGGCTCTAATGTTACCATAATGGAGGGTGCCCGGATCGGAAAAAACTGTAATATTTTCCCCGGCGCTGTCATTGCAGCTGTGCCACAGGACTTAAAATTTGGAGGTGAAGATTCACTTGCAATAATTGGAGATAACACTACTATCCGCGAATGCGTTACGGTAAATAGAGGAACTATAGCGTCCGGACAAACCGTCATCGGAAAAAACTGTTTGGTGATGGCGACAGCTCATATTGCGCATGATTGTCATATTGGTGATAATGCAATCATTGTGAATGGCGTAGCATTGGCAGGTCACGTAACTGTAGGCAATTACGCTATCATTGGCGGACTCGCAGCAGTGCATCAGTTTATCCATATCGGTGATCATGCGATGGTTTCCGGGGGATCATTAGTTCGTAAAGATGTGCCGCCTTACACCAAAGCTGCCAAAGAGCCGCTCTCTTATGTCGGAATTAATTCTGTCGGACTGCGCCGGCGTGGATTTAGCACTGAAAAAATTAGGGAAATTCAGGATATTTACCGCATTCTTTACCAAAAGAATTACAATACCACACAAGCTCTCGGAATCATTGAAGCCGAAATGGAAGCTACTCCCGAGCGCGATGAAATAATCCTTTTTATTCGCAATTCGTCCCGTGGTGTAATGAAAGGATACACAGGAAATTACTAAAATCAATTTATTAAATAATTTAATATGGCAACTACCTCCGATATCAGAAACGGACTTTGCATTAAGTACAACAACGATATCTATAAAATTATCGAATTTCTTCACGTGAAGCCCGGAAAAGGACCGGCTTTTGTGCGAACAAAGTTGAAAAGCCTCACCAATGGAAAAGTATTGGATAACACATTTTCGGCGGGACATAAAATAGACGAAGTTCGTGTGGAAACGCATACATTTCAATTCCTGTATCCTGAAGGAAATGAGTTTCATTTCATGAATACAGAAACCTTTGAACAAATTTCACTCAACAAAGATATTTTAGATGCTCCGGATCTGCTGAAGGAAGGAACTAATGTAATGATACAGATCAATGCCGAAACTGAGGCGCCACTTTCTGTAGATATGCCCGCATCTGTGGTTCTTGAAGTAACTTATGCCGAGCCGGGTGTTAAAGGAAATACGGCTACGAATGCAACCAAACCGGCCAAAGTAGAAACCGGTGCAAGTGTTAACGTTCCGCTTTTTATCAATGAGGGTGATAAAATTAAAATCGACACTGCAACAGGACAGTACATGGAACGTGTTAAATAAGTAGTTTAATGAAATTTCCACATTCTTACCGACTAAAGGATATTGCGGAATTAATCGGCTGCAGCTATGTAGGTGCCGATGACTTTCCGGTGAACGGCATGAATGAAATCCATGTCGTGACACCCGGCGATATCGTCTTTGTCGATCACCCGAAATATTATGATAAGGCTCTTCAATCGGCTGCAACCATAGTATTGATAAACAAAGAGGTGGAATGTCCGGAGGGAAAGGCTTTGCTGATTTCCGACGATCCTTTTCGCGATTTCAATAAACTTACCAATCATTTTCGACCTTTTCGACCACTTAACAGCGCTATTGCCCCGACCGCATCGATTGGGGAGGATTGTATTATTCAGCCTAATGCCGTAATCGGCAATCACGTCTCAATTGGCGATCGCTGCATCATCCACGCTAATGTGGTCATTTACGATCACTGCGTAATTGGCAACGATGTAACCATTCATGCCGGAACTGTAATCGGTGCGGATGCTTTTTACTTCAAAAAAAGGCCTGAGGGATTCGACCCACTACTTTCCGGTGGCCGCGTCATTATTCAGGATCGTGTTACTATTGGCGCGCTCTGTACGATTGACAGAGGTGTTACCGGTGATACCACCATCGGCGAGGGGACTAAAATGGACAATCAGGTTCACGTAGGGCACGATACTGTCATTGGCCGAAAATGTCTGATTGCCGCACAGGCAGGAATTGCCGGGTGTGTCGTAATCGGTGATGAAGTGACTATCTGGGGACAAGCCGGAACCACCAGCGGCATTACCATCGGCGATAAGGCGGTATTGCTCGGACAAAGCGGTATCTCTAAATCTGTGGAAGGCGGAAAAACCTACTTCGGAAGTCCGGCGGAAGAATCCCGGGAAAAATTCAAGCAACTCGCCAATGTCAAGCGAATTCCAGAAATCTTAGATAGGATGAAATCATGACCGCAAAAAATCTCGTTGAAAATTTCTACAAATCAGACGTTTTTCTAGATGCTGATCTCACCGCATCCTTTCTCCATCCGGAAGTAGAACTTCAATGGCACAGTTCGAAAGGTTTTCTTACGATGGATTTTAATCAAATTGTGGCTTTATCACGAGAATTGAGTCGAACGTACGTTCGCTCAAAAATCCGTATAAGTCATCTGATCGTCGAAGGAAATCTCGTTTCTGTGCGGTTTTCCCATTTTGTAAAAACCATCGAGAATCCGAGGGAAGAAATGCTATTTGCGCATTTTATGACCATTTGGGAGGTCAATGACGGTAAGCTGTATCGGGGTTATCAGATGAGTCAGCTTTCATAGCATTAAATACATTATTAAATCATACTTTTGCAATCAACAAACCAATTAGCAATATGAGCGTTTTAGTCAATAAAGATTCCAGAATAATCGTACAAGGCTTCACCGGAAGTGAAGGTACTTTCCATGCGTCTCAAATGATCGAGTACGGCACTAACGTTGTTGGCGGTGTAACTCCGGGCAAGGGAGGCACGGAGCATCTTAATCGTCCGGTGTTTAATACCGTTAAAGATGCTGTAGAGAAAGCTGGCGCAGATACGTCGATTATTTTTGTTCCACCGGCTTTTGCGGGTGATGCCATAATGGAAGCTGCTGATGCAGGAATCAAAGTAATTATTGCCATTACCGAAGGTATTCCGGTTGCGGACATGGTGCGGGCGTATGAATATATCAAACGTCGCAATTGTGTGCTGATCGGACCTAACTGTCCTGGAGTTATTACTCCTGAAGAAGCGAAAGTGGGCATTATGCCTGGTTTTGTTTTCAAGAAAGGGCATGTAGGAATTGTTTCTAAGTCAGGAACGCTTACTTATGAAGCAGCTGATCAGGTAGTGAAGCAAGGGATGGGGATTACCACGGCAATTGGAATTGGCGGGGATCCGATTATCGGAACAACTACACGGGAGGCCGTAGAGATGTTGATGAATGATCCTGAAACCCACTGCATTGTAATGATCGGAGAAATTGGCGGACAACTTGAAGCTGATGCTGCCCGTTGGATTAAAGCAGACGGAAATCGCAAGCCTGTTGTTGGTTTCATTGCAGGTGAAACTGCACCTAAGGGACGTACGATGGGTCATGCCGGTGCTATCGTTGGTGGCGCGGATGATACTGCTGCAGCAAAAAAGCGTATCATGCGCGAGTGCGGAATTCACGTAGTGGATTCTCCGGCAGAGATCGGGAAGAAAGTTAAAGAAGTTTTAGGCTAATACCTATTACGATAAAAGCATAAGGGCTGTTTCGAAAGAAACAGCCCTTATTATTTAAACAAGCAGCGGAAGTTCCGGAGCAAAACACTTTGAAGGTCAATTAAAATACTTGCTGTCCCATTGCACGTCGTTTAATTTGTATCCTAACATGTAAAAAGCGTACAAAGCAACAGCAAAGACCGACTTAAACATGAACAGAAACACAATTACGGAGGCTAATGGCAACTGTTGACCCAGAACACCAATAGGAGTAAGCCACGTTAATACCAGGCTCAACAAGACGCAAAATACTGTAAAGTTTAGTAAATTTTTAAAGGGATATACGATCCATTTTCTGGTTGTGCTAAAATCATTACCCCATTTGTGAATGAGGTAGTAATACTGATTTCCGATGGGGGCAAAAAGGATGGGGTCGTCGTAATTTTTTAGCTTAAAGGCATTCGAGGGTGCCATTATTTTGAAGCCCTGCAACTTTGTGCAATGCTCCGAATTGAGTCGGTCAATTTTGCTTATCGCCTCTGCTGGTACACCATATTTAAAAAGAGCGCTATCGAGAAACCGGAGGCGATAGGTGATGCACATTGACCGAATATGAGAAATGTGGAAAATACGATCGGAATCCAACAAATCAATATTCCAGTTGTTGAAGTCTACTGATTCGCCGGTAGCTAATGTGTCGCTGATTTCACTACGCTTTTTTTCATTCTCATCTAAAATCTGATGAACTGCATCCAGAATCGCTTTCTCGCTGTGCAGCCGGTTGCGATGGCGCAGTAACTCGTCCTGTAAATTAATATTCCCAAGCATAATTCATTCAATAAGTTACTAAAATTACTAGGTTTTATCAGGATTTAAAATTCATCTATTGTTAAAAATGAAAAAGGCGGCCTAAGCCGCCTTTTTCGGGGATGAAAAAACTATTTCGAAACATTGAACTTGGACGTAAATACTTTACCGCCTGCATTGACAGTCAGCATATACATTCCGGTGCTCAGAGAACTTACATCAAGTGGACCGCTGATGTTGCTGTACGTCGCTAGTTGACGGCCGCTCATGTCGTAGAGAATTGCGCTTGCATCTCCTGAAAATTCCGGTAGCATTACGTTGATTAGACTATTTGCCGGGTTAGGATATACTACAGGTTTCGCAGCGGCAAAATCCGTATTGGAAAGTGGGAGTGAAGGTAGTGGAATCAAAGATCCTCCTTGCGGTAGCGCAACCCACAAACCAAATGCAGGTCCATTATTGTTCACTGCCGGATTTAAGAATCCGCTGGCTAAAACTGTTAATGCCGTTCCCTGAAGATTCAGATCTGCAAGTGGAGCTGCATACGTAGCTACAGTTACCGTTCCTGATTCATCGCGGATATCAATTGTATAGTTTGCGGTTGCTAGTTCGAGGTAGCCCGCAAATTCCTTGTATTCTAAATCTTCAACAATGGTGCCAGCCGGAATATTTGTTTCTACTACATCTACTGTTGGAGCATCTGTTGAACCGTGAATTACCAATACATCTGTATTGCCATTCTGCGTAGCCGCCTCGCGTCCGGCTGCGAAAACGTCAAGTCCAAAAGTTGGAGCCGGTGAATAGTTAGCAGCGTCAATGATTCCGTTAGCTACAATCACATACGTTTCATTTGCAGTAAGTGTAGGTGAAACTTCAAATACCGGGTTTGATGCATCTGGAGCATCTGCTCCTGTAATTTGAATAGTCACGGGAACATTAGCCGGTAAATTAACAAATGGACTGGCAGTACGGAAAGCGAAGTTATCGAGCGTTAAATCTCCGTTCACGTAGACATCAACCTGAGCAGCAAGGGCATCAGCACAATTGTGGATAATCTGAGCACGTGCGGTAGAAGCAGGCAGTGGTACTACATCACCGTTAGCCAATACAGCAAATAATCCGAAAGGCGCTCCGTTATTGTTGGCTGCCGGGTTCAGGAAGCCACTCGCCATTACTGTCAGGGCTGCACCCTGAAGTTGAAGCGTCTCTAGCGGAGCTTGAAAGCTCGCTACAGTAACAGTTCCAGTGGCATCCTGCACATCAAGAGTGTAGTTGCCTGTTGGAAGCGGAAGGTATCCCTGAAATTCACCGAAAGCAATATCTTCAACTACTGTTCCGGCAGGTACGCTGCTTTCAAATACATCTACAGCCGGTGCATCGGTAGCCCCGTGGAAAACAAGTACATCAGTATTTGATGCTACTTCTGCAGCCTCACGTCCTAATGGAAACACCCGAACCTCGAAAGGTTGGAACGGTGTGTAATTTGCATTGTCGATCAACCCGCTTGCGATGGCAACATAGGTTTCACCTGCCTCAAGCGTTGGCGTGATGGTGTACAGTGGATTGCTTGAATCCGTTGAGTTGGAAGCAGCAATCTCAATATTTAACTCCACACCTGCAGGAACTGGTACGAAAGGCGTTGCGCTGCGGAATGCAAAGTCATCAATGATAAGCTCATCATTTAAATAAACATCAACTGCTTCAGCAAGCGCATCTGCTGAGTTATGGATAATCTGGATTCGTGCTGTAGGATCTTGCTCGACAAGAGGAAGTGCCAGCAGCGGACCACCGAGTGGAGTGGCTACGAATAGGCCGAATGCAGGACCGTTACTGTTGGCAACCGGCGTAAGAAATCCGCTTGCTACTACCGTTAGGGCAGCTCCCTCCAAATTTAAACTTTGTAACGGAACACTGTAAGAAGCAACTGTTATGGTACCTGAACTATCGCGGATATCAATTTGAAAATCCTGTTCGGGTAATGACAGGTAGCCCGCAAAAGTGCCATACTCCAAATCTTCAACAATCGGACCGGCACCAACAAGGGTTTCCACAACGTCGACGGTTGGTGCGTCAGTAGAACCGTGATGTACCAGCACGTCAACTTGTGTCGAATTTACCGCCGCTTCGCGTCCGCCTACAAATACATCCAATTTGAATTCCGGATCCGGATCATAATCGTCGACATTAATGATGCCGTTTGCAACCAAAATGTAGGTTTGTCCAGCCTGGAAAGTCTCCTCTTTAGTGAAGATCGCATCTCCTGCAGAAGTACTGTTGGCAGGGGCAATCTGCAATGTTTGTGGCACTCCCGGAGTGATCGGCACGAAAGGGGTAGCCGTGCGGAACGCGAAATTATCGAGCAGTATTTCTCCGTTCAGGTACACATCGACTTGCGATGCGAGAGCGTCGGCACAGTTGTGAATCACTTGTACCCTGGCAGGCTGCGCCCATCCAAATAGCGGCAACATTATTGTCATCGAAAAGATGAGCCGTGCGGTAATTTTTTTCATAAAATCCAATTTTTACGTTTATGTGGTAAAATTAGACGGCTGTATCTTTTGTTAACGACGTTTACACATAACTTTACCTTTTGTTCAATCAGTTATTTATGAACTGTTTAGGAGTAAATTACGCTCTGTTTTGCAGGAATTGCCTGTAATTACGGGCATTTGCACACTAAAAATTTTGTTTAGCTTTTAGCTGTAAATAATTAAACAGAATTACTGAACGTTAAACAAAATCTGTCACTAAATTCCGATGTCTTTTACCACTTAAAACTTTATATTTGTGCACCTTTCAAATTAATAAAACATGAAATTACTGGACGGAAAAGTAGCGATCATTACCGGCGCAAGTCGCGGTATCGGAAAAGGAATCGCTCAGGTATTCGCAAAACATGGTGCTCACGTAGCTTTTACATACAGTGCTTCGGCCGAATCAGCCCTGGCGTTGGAGCAGGAACTTATTTCATTAGGCGTAAAAGCAAAAGGTTACCAATCAGACGCGGCCGATTTCGCGCAGGCGCAGTCTTTTGTAGATGCAGTGATCGCGGATTTTGGCACCGTCGACATCGTGATCAATAATGCCGGCATCACGAAGGACAATCTTCTTATGCGCATGTCAGAGGAAGATTTTGATAAAGTAATCGATGTTAACCTGAAGTCTGTTTTCAATATGACCAAGGCAGTGCAAAAAACCATGCTGAAGAACCGCTCCGGATCTATCATTAACATGAGTTCGGTGGTTGGAGTTAAAGGTAATGCAGGACAGGCAAATTACGCTGCTTCAAAAGCCGGTGTAATCGGTTTTACAAAGTCAGTAGCGCTGGAGTTGGGATCGCGCAATATTCGATGCAATGCTATCGCACCCGGATTTATCGAAACGGAAATGACAGCCAAATTAAACGAAGACGTTGTGCAGGGTTGGAGAGATTCTATTCCGTTGAAACGCGGCGGAACTCCGGAGGACGTGGCAAACGCCTGTCTGTTTCTGGCATCGGATTTAAGCGGTTACGTTACGGGGCAGGTTTTGAATGTTGATGGCGGAATGCTGACTTAATTTCTGAGCACATCCACATGACATCCGGCACTATACTGTTATTGATCTTATCGCTGGCGGTTGCTGCCGGATTGTCTTATTTCCAATATTTTCACAAGTCGACAGGTAAGATTCGAATATGGCTCTCCCTGTTGCGGTTTACTACCATTTTCGGGTTATTATTGTTGCTGATTAACCCCGTAATTTCGAACACTTCATACGAAACTGAAAAGTCTCCTCTGGTTCTCGCTATCGATGACAGCAGATCTGTGCGTGAACTAAAAGCAGCAGAACTCGCGAGAGCAACGGCCGACAAAATCCTCAGCGACCGCAGGCTTCGTGATAAATTTTCAGTGCAGCCTATTCTTTTTTCGGAGGACGTCGTCCCGGGCGATACCTTATCTTTTGAGGGATCACAGACAAATATCGACAAACTGGGATCCTATATCCGTTCGGTACATAAAAACAAAATACATCCGGTAATCCTACTTTCAGACGGTAATCAGACGCGCGGTGCCGATTATCCGTACAGTTTTCAAAGCTCTTCACAGGTATTTCCGATTGTGTTAGGAGATACAACTGAATTTTTTGATCTAAAGGTCAGCAGGCTCAACGTTAACAAATACGCATTTCTGAAGAATCGATTTCCGGTTGAGATTTTTATGCAGTTCAGCGGCAAACAAGCCGCGCGCGGAGCGCTTACCATCACTTCCGGAAACCAAACGTTACACCGCGAAACAATAACCTTTTCCGCCACGGATCGTACCCAGACTGTAAATGTACTGTTACCGGCATCCAAAGTGGGAATTCAAAATTTTAAAGTCGCTTTGTCGGGCACTCAGCCGGAACGCAATCTTATTAATAATGTCCGCAATTTTGCGGTCGAAGTGATCGATCAGAAAACGGAGGTGGCTATCGTTTCAGAGATTAATCATCCCGATTTAGCTGCTATTAAACGAGCGATATCCGGTAATGCACAGCGGCAGGTGAAAATTCTTAAACCCGGAGCGGTTACGGATGTCAATCTTTTTAATGTTCTTATTTTTTACCAACCCGACGGCAGTTTCCGAAAGTTGTGGGAGTCTGCAAATCAGGCAGGAGTTAACATCTGGACCATAACCGGGTTGCATACCGATTTCGATTTATTAAATGCGGTACAGGCTGATGTTGCTTTTCGCATGAGTGGACAGCAGGAAAATTACTTGCCTGTGTTTAGCGAATCCTTTGGTTTTTTCGCCGTTGATGACATCGGATTTGCATCTTTACCTCCGCTCGAAAATCCGTACGGCGTTATTACAGTTCGAAACGGAGCAACTTTACTGGATGCCTCTATCCGAAACATTAAGGCGAGTCAACCCTTACTTACCTTCAGCGAACAGGGCAGCAAAAGATCGGCGTACTTGTTCGGCGAGCATCTTTGGAAATGGCGTATGCAATCGCATGTAGATCATAAAAGTTTTGAGAAGTTTGATGTTTTCATTGACAAGATCATCCAGTTTCTGGCGACGAATAATTCTCGCAAATCGTTAATTGTTGAAGCGTCATCATTTTATAATAGTGGTGAAGAAATTGAAATTACAGCGCAGTATTTCAATAAAAATTTTGAGTTGGACGAAAATGCTCGGCTATCGCTTTCTGTAACCAATCTGAGTTCGCGAAGCGTTAAGAATTACGATATGCTTCGGGGTGGAAATAATTACAAGGCAAATCTTGATGGATTACCTTCGGGACGCTATAAGTATACCGTTAAAGAAACCCGAAGCGGAACGACGCAAAACGGTACATTTGAAATTATCGATTACGATATTGAAAAACAATTTGTAAATCCCGATTTAGCCAAATTAAGGCAAACCGCTTCGATTACCGCCGGAACTGTTTACATGCCGGACAAGGTTGAATCTTTGATCCAACAACTGATGGCCGATGACCGGTATAAGCCTGTTGAAAAATCGATTGTACGTCGAATTCCGCTCATTGAATGGTGGTGGCTGCTTTTAATTATTGCCGCATCGCTCGCAACGGAATGGTTGATCCGGAAATACCACGGAATGCTGTAAAATTCTTACTGCAAAAAGCAAAGTTATATGTAGAGATCGGTGTAACTTTTACATCATGAAAAATTTCTTGTTTTTGCTTTTCACGCTGGTCGGACTCGGTCAGGAAAATGAACCTATTTTTTTAGTAACGGGAACCGATTGGACGCTGACCGTTGAATCAGATCAGCTTCATTTTGTGGGCAACGGATCTAATTTTACTTCTCCGTATACCGTGCTTAATCATGCTGATGGAACGAAATTAATCGCAGCTCATAACAAAACTGAATTGCAGGTTTACATTAAACAGCAAACATGTAGTATGGGGGCGGACTTTTCGTGGGGAGGTAAGGCGACATTGTTGTCTCATCGAAAGAAAACGATGTGGAGTGGGGAAGGATGTGCTATTTTTAAACCCGATTACCGACTTTCAAAAGTATGGCGGTTGACTTCGCTCTCCGGTCGTCCGGCTACCGCCCTCGAGTTTGGTGGAGAACTACCTTATCTCGATATTTTAACCCGGAACGGCATGTTTAGCGGCTACGCCGGATGTAACAGAATCATCGGAAAAATTACCTTTGCAACCATTAATGAGTTATCGATAGGGGATATAATCGCTACAAAAATGATCTGCACGGCAGAAAATCGCGAATCGGAATTTTTAGCAATTTTGAGGAAAGTAAATCGATTTGCTGTTTCGGGAGGTCAATTAATTTTATATGAAGGCAGTAATGAACAAGTCCGCTTTGAACAGGTACTTTAGAATAATATTCATGTTTGCGATTGGTCCTTCAGTGTTCGGGCAGCAATGGCACGAAGACCTGAACACGGCGAGCAGAATTGCCACGGCTGAAAATAAGAAAGTACTGATGTACTTCTCCGTGAACGAGCACTGTGAAACGTGCAGGAAACTCGAGCAGGATTTTTTTTCATCGACGGAATTTCTCAATTACGCATCCGCAAATTTGGTATTGGTAAAGCCGAAATTTTCCGCTCAGGTGGCCTATGAGGAAAAAGCGGAAAAGCTTCAGATTGTAGAAAAGTACAATAAGGACGGATTTTTTCCGCACATTGTCCTTCTGGACGCGTCCCTCAAAATTCTAAAAAGAGCTCCTTTATATCAAGGCGAAGATGCCGCGCGTTATCTTCAACATCTCCGCTAAAACAATCAGGCGTTTTCGAATAACTGAATTTGCGAGTGAAGGCGCTCTGTGAGCATGTTCATCATTCGTTTATTCAGGTTTGAAGAATTGCGGATGTACTCAGCGTAATCTTCCTCCGTAAACAACCCGATAATCATCCCTTTTAAAGCGTTTCGAAATTTGACGTCTTTCTGAATCGCATTATCAATGAACTGAAGCTTTTTTTCCGGCGTCAGGGCGTAGAAGTCGCCTTTATGCTTTGCAATATGATTGCGCATAGCTGCCACAAAAAGATTGTTTTGTGCTTTTAGCACCGGGCGTAAAACTTTGTTCTGAAAAGATTCCTCCGGCGATGTAGTTTCGGAAACAGTTCCGATAGCACCGCCGCGGAGTTCAAGTAGTAATTGGTCTCGGTTGTTCATAAAAAAAAACCGCCCGAAGGCGGTTGAATTATTTAATGGTAAATAACGCTCTTCTAACCAGGCGTCGTGCTTCAGGTGAATCTTTGTCCACCGAGGTGTCTTCACCCGCCGGTACGATGTTGATGCGTGAGCCGCTAATTCCTGCTTTAATCAAGATGTTTCGAACCTTATTGGCACGTTTTGCAGATAATGCCTGATTAACTTCTGTGCTTCCGACTTCGTCTGCATATCCGGTAATGTCTACCGAGGCATTTGCATTATTCTTCAAATAGGTCAACACGAATGATATATTCTGGGTTGAAGCCGGTGTAGGATTAGAACTGTTGAAGTCGAAAAATACGGAAACATAACCTTCATTGATCAGACGTTTCACAACTTCGTTATTGTTGTTCTGCTCAGCAGCTGCTGTAATTCGGTTGTCCATGTATTTTTCCAACTCGTCTGCAACGCCGTTGCGGTTCGTGTCGATCATACGACCTTTTGTATCCACGGCTACACCTGCAAGAGAATTGTTTTCTGCATCGAGATAATCCGGCACGCCGTCTTTATCAGTATCGTTCATCATAGTTTCAAGCTCACCGATACGCTCGTCAAGCGCTTTCATTTCTTCCGATTTGGCATCCTCGATAACTGCCCAATCTCCATGCATACCCTGACGTCCGAAAGAATACGTTAAACCGATAGAAGTTGAATACATGCTTCCGGAAAGGTTGTCGCTGGGGTCAGCATAAGAACCATCCCAGTTAAAATGTTGACGTACGTTGGCATACATGGTAAAATCAACATAAACTCCAATTCTCTTTGTGATCCGGAATTGTGGTGTAACTCCAATCATTCCACCTACATTGTATTCCGATACTCCTTCGTTAACCCCTAACTGAGGTGTCATTCTAGCCGCCTGAATACCTCCGTGAAACAAAAGACCAAAACGACCCGCTTGTTCTTCAAAATTAAAGAGCCTTACTGCGTTTACCACACCCTGAGCACCAATGCGGATGTTCTCCATTTCAAAAGGCAAGGAACCGGAATCGTCCTGATTTTGCAACAGATTATATCCGACATCGAATTTTAATCCGAATGTAGGGCTGATCATGTATCGGACACCAATTTCGTAGTTATTCAAATCAAACGGTACGGAAGAGGTTGGATTACTGTAAAAATATCCTGGAGCATATGGGCGGATGCCTTTTGCCTGACCGGCGCCTAATTCAATTGTCCATCGATTAAAACTAGTTGGGTCATTTTCAACGGCCTGTTCTGTAGTTGCTTCAGTATCTTGTGAAATCGCAGTTTGAAATGAAAACGCTGCGAGAGAAAACAATAGTAAGCGGTTTTTCATAAAAAGGAAGTTAATTTTTATGGTCTTTTTCATACAATTACTGCAAATATAAATTTTTTATGCGGATAGATTTAACTTTCGGGTTATAAATTTTAAAGTTATAAAGGCAAAAATTGCTGTAATTTTGAATTTTTGATAAAATGAAATATTCACCAACCATTTTTCTCACAGTTGATATTATCATCCGTTCAAAGCGCCCCGAAGATTCGATTCTTTTAATAAAACGTAAAAAAGAGCCCTTTAAAGATATGTGGGCATTACCGGGTGGTTTTGTTGATCAGGGAGAGGATTTGCCTGAAGCGGCGAAGCGCGAGTTGCGCGAAGAAACCGGAATTTTAGTGGAAAGTCTTCGACAGTTGGGTGCTTTTGGCAAACCCGATCGCGACCCGCGCCACCATACTGTTTCCGTAGTGTATTACGGAACGGTTTCTTCTGAGGTTGCTGCCATCGCTGCAGATGATGCCGCCGACGCGGGTTGGTTCAGCATACAGCAACTTCCTCCACTTGCTTTCGATCACGAAGAAATTATCTCGCTTTGGAGGCAAACAACGGGCTTATAAGTACTTTTTTTCTACGTAAAAAGTGCCAAAAGGTACTACAGAAGCCGCGCAGATAATTACGAAGGTTTTCAGATCCCAGTTTCGTTCACTTTTTAATAGAAAAGCAATCATGAGGTACAGTATAAACAATATGCCGTGCGCCATACCAATAACTTTGACAAACACAGGCATGTCTAAAAAATATTTCAGTGGCATTGCGATGAATAGCAATAGCAGAAGTGAAAGTCCTTCGAGGAAAGCTGTTGTTTTAAATACCTTCAACATAATTCTAAATTAGCTGTGCAAAAATACATTGCATATTTTAAATAATGAGTAAGCGCGAACTACGTAAGTATATTTTTTCACTTTCAAAAGAGCATCTGGAAGATCAGTTGATTACGCTTTATGAAAAGTTTCCGGATGTAAAACGGTATTACAATTTTGTCTTTAACCCGAATGAAGAAAAGTTGCTTGCCGAGGCAAAAATGAAAGTGCGTCAGGAATTTTTTCCGTTAAAAGCCAAGCGGGCACGAATGCGTCGAACCGTGCTTCAGAAATTTGTACGCCAGTTTCAATTGTGGGGCGTGGATGAGCATCTTATCGCTGACCTCATTCTGTTTTACCTGGAAACAGCGCAGGAATACGCTGCAAAAAAATCAATACGATTTGATTCGTTTTATAAAGCGATGCTGACATCTTACAATCAGGCAATGGAATTGATTAGAATGCATCAGATGCACATCTATGCAGATCGATTACAGCGCATCGCGCTGGTTGCAGCACAGCAGCGATGGTACAACAGTGCGGAATTTCATCCTCTCGATTTACATATTTAACATTTAATTTAGGTCTGTTCATCCGTTAATTATGTAAAGCGCAGTACTTACGATGTGCCGAAATTTGTTGCCTGACATTTAATCAATCGAATATGGCAACATCAGTACTTTCAACTGCATCTACGTTGCTATTTGAATTACCGGATGGTATTGCTCTTCCGCCATACCGCGATAAGGTTCGCACCAGGAAGAGTATAATTCGAAGCATCGTCAAGTGTCTTCAATCTCCGAAAATTGATTTACTGTACGTCGGTTATAAGCCTGACTATGTACAGGAGTTAATCAGCGATCAACAGCCTGCGCAACATCAAACATTTGTTAGCATTAATGTGCTTGAAGACAACGGCATAACCTGCTCCTTTGCGTCGTCGGAAAATATGATCCGGCGCCGTTTCCGAAAAGAATTGCAGCTCAACGATGAATGGATTATTATCGACAATGAGCAGGAGTTTGATGGGTTTATTCGCAGAAAAATTGATATCTATGTGAAATACCATCACGCCGGCAAGCACAATGTTGCGCCTGCACATACATTGGCGGTAAGCTCTGCTTACATGGCCGCTTCGTAACACGGATGCACTCCTGCCTCCAACTCTCCGATGCGGAGTTTATTCACCATTTCGTGCGCTAAACGTGTCGGCTCCGGAATGCGATATCCCCGTACGCAGTGCATTATAATGCGTAAGGCACTATCGGGATCCATGCGGTGACCGGGCGACACAAAAATAGGTTTTACTGCATTTTTCGTTCGCAAAGCATAACCGAGCAATTCGCCTTCCTTACCTGTAATTTCCGATTTGCTGAATTTTGGAATATCGGGCGTTAGAAAACTTCCGAACAATGATTTTTTTGCGCAACCGATGGTGGGCCAGTCGTTCATTACTCCAAAATGCGTGGCGACGCCCGTCATTCGGGGGTGCGTTATTCCTTGTCCGTCCAGAATCAGTATATCCGGCTTCACTTCCAACTGATCCCATGCTAGTTGGATGGCGGGCACTTCACGAAATGCCAGATATCCCGAAACGTAGGGAAAGTGACTTTCTGTTTTTACGAGCGACACCTGTACAGGTTCCAGTTCCGGCCAACTAAATACGACTATTCCCCCGTACATAACGGGACTGAACCGGTTAAACGACAGGTCGGCACCTGCAATAAATTTTATTTCGCGGTCGAAAGGTTCAATGCGGACCGATTCACGCATCTTTTTTTGCAACGCGGTGGCTTCCGGCACCGAAAGCTGCGGATAGTTGATTTCCATCATGCGGTTAAGTTTAAGTTGCTTGGGGAGCAGCAGTCTGTTGAGTCAAATCGGGACGTTCACAAAAAAGCAAACCCGAAAATTAACTTAAAGGCAAAATTAAAAAAAATAAACTGCCGTTTAACGAACGCTTTGCTGACGTACTTTTGCACCTTGGTAAAAACGAGATGCGTTTAACAAATTCAGAAAATGACGAACCAAAAGAACTCTACGCCTATCAGAAAGGGGCGATAGACGCCATTTTCACCCGGATGGATGAAGCACCGGAGAATTACCATCTGTTATATCAGTTGCCTACAGGAGGCGGAAAGACGGTCATATTTTCTGAGATTGTACGGCGGTATTTGGAACGTCACCGGAAAAAGGTAGTTGTGCTTACGCACCGTATAGAACTCTGTGGTCAGACCAGCCGAATGCTCAAGAGTTTCGGAGTAAAGAACAAAATTATAAACAGCAAAGTAAAGGAGCTTCCTGATCAGAACGATTACGAGTGTTTCGTGGCGATGGTTGAAACGCTGAAAAACCGAATTTCCGACCGTAAGCTGCATCTTGATAATATTGGATTAGTCATCATCGATGAAGCGCATTATAATTCCTTTCGCAAACTGCTAGCTTCATTTAAAAATTCTTTCATACTCGGAGTTACTGCTACGCCGCTAAGTTCCAATATCCGGCTGCCCATGAATCAGAATTATCAGGAGCTGATAGTTGGTGATACCGTATCGGCACTTATTGAAAAAGGATTTCTGGCACGGGCAACGACCTACACGTATGATGTCGGACTCACTTCGCTGAAAGTGGGCATTAATGGCGATTATACGGTGAAATCCTCGGAGGAACTTTACTCAAACATGTTGATGCAGGAAAAATTGCTGCATGCGTACATGGAAAGATCGTTAGGCAAAAAAACGCTGATTTTTAACAATGGAATCAATACGTCGCTTTACGTATATGATACCTTTCGAGAGGCCGGAATTGCGATTCGCCATCTCGATAATACCACCAGTGCCGAAGAGCGCCGCGAGATTTTGCAATGGTTTAAAAAAACACCCGATGCTGTTCTTACGTCGGTTGGAATTCTAACTACAGGTTTTGATGAACCGACGGTCGAGAGCATCATCCTTAATCGCGCCACCAAATCGCTTACCCTTTACTTCCAAATGATAGGTCGCGGTTCGCGCAGCTTACCCGGAAAAAACTCATTCATAATCATCGATTTAGGGAATAATGCAGCGAGATTTGGACTGTGGCATGAACCGGTCGACTGGCAGCACATTTTCAAGTATCCGGATCTGTATCTTGAAAGTATCCGCGACGATGCTGAAATCGAATTGCATTTTAAATACACGATGCCCGCGGAAGTTCGTGCCCGCTTCAGTAAATCTGCAGTTGTTGATTTTGATGTTGAGGAAGAATACAAACTGGCGATGTCAAAAAATTTGCGACTCAAATCGGTTTTTGAAAAATCGCTTGAACAACATGCGTTGATGTGCGCCGAAAATGCAGAATCCATCAGCGATGCCAAAGCGTTGATGAAATTGCTAGACCCCGACATTGAGTGGCGCATGAAGTGTTATTCCGCTTGTTTGAGTCAGTGCAGCAAAAATTACCGGCTATGGCTCATTGAAGATTATAAAAACAAACTGGCGTTACTCACCGGCAAAAAATTCCGCGAATTGAACTTGAAGTAGTATGCAGCCGAAAAAATTAGATTTTCTGCATTTTACACGGTGAAACAGTCTTTAAAATTTGCAAAAACTGCATTTCATCGATTAAATACTTCATTGAACTGAAGTTTTTTATCACTGTAATTGTGTGTGTTAAATTTGCTCGCAAGATTACTAATCAGATTTGCCCCCAAATCATAATCTACCGAGAATGAAGAAGAATTACGATGTATTGATGATACTTGAAGGAACGTATCCGTTTAATGGTGGAGGCGTTTCGACATGGGCTCACATGTTGTGCACGAAGGTGCGCAATGCGGAGTTCTCACTGTATTCCATCAATGCGGATTTTGAAGTTAAACCGAAATATGATATTAGCAATATCAAACACTTGGTTCAGTTGCCGATGTGGTCTGCACTGGAACCATCAGAATTGCTTGATTACGGTAGAAAATATCACAAGTTTGTCGCGCGCAAGGAACGTCTTGAAGACGACGAAGTTTCAAAGACATTTGTTCCGCTGTTCATTGAACTGATCAAGATTATATATTCGGAAATCACTGATGTAGAAGAGCTTGACGATGTGATTTTTAAAATGTGGCGCTTCTTCCAGAAGAATGATTACAAGCGCACCATGAAGAGCGAAGTGGTGTGGAAGGCCTTTTGTTACCATGTCGGAGATGTAATGGCGGATCAACAAAACGATGCCACCCTTTACGACTTGACGGTAGGAATGCGCTGGATGTATCGGTTTTTGATGCCTTTATCGATTGACGTTCCTAAAGCTGATATTTGTCACCTTACTCTTGCCGGCTTCCCGGTAATTCCGGCTTTGGTTTTAAAGTATAAGTACGGTACGCCATTATTAGTTACCGAGCATGGCGTTTTCATTCGCGAACGGTTAATTGCCATCAACAATTCTGAGTTTTCGTTTTTCCTGAAAAAGATGCTGATTCGTTTTTCGGAGGCAATTACGGAACTGGTTTATTACAAAGCCGATAAAATTGTTTCGGTAAATAAATTTAACATCGTCTGGGAAAAGTTGTATGGTGCAAATCCCGGGAAAATTGAAATTATCTACAACGGTATCGATCACAATCATTTTGTGCCTGTCGAAAAACCAACGCACTTGCAGGGAACTCCTACAGTTGTTGCGGCTGCCCGTATTTTTGAATTGAAAGATATTCTCACCATGATTCGTTCATGCGGTGTGGCCAAACGCTCGATTCCGAATGTAAAATTTCTTGTATATGGGGACAACAATGCGGTACCCGAGTATACAGCGCAATGTAATGCACTTATTTCAGAACTTGGCCTCGAGCATAACTTTATACTCGCCGGATTTCACCCGAATCCAAATAAGATTTTTGCAGAAGGCGACATTTCGATTCTTACCTCTATTTCAGAAGGTTTCCCGTACACAGTGCTGGAGTCGATGAGTTGCGGCATCCCGGTGGTTGCGACCGACGTCGGTGGAGTTACCGAGGCGCTTGACGAAAACTGCGGTTTTATTTGCAAACCAAAAGACCATGAAGAAATTGGCCGTCGCGTAGTAGAACTGCTTCTGAATGATGAACTCCGCAAGCAGATGGGCGTCAATGCGCGTCGTAAGGTGGTTGATAATTTCACCATTGGAAAATTTATTACCGCCTACGAAGATGTTTATGCACGGGTGGCGCGTAAAGACAAAGATGTTGTTGAACCTATCTTTATCCGCGTTGACGAACAACGTCAAGCCGCTTCGTAAAAACGCCCCAACGTTTGTCCGAGCCTACTCATGGAACACCAGAACGAAAATATTAAATCCCTGATTGCCGAAATCAGGGACAGAATAGGCAGGCCTGTCAGCAACAGGGTTGTCGTCGCAACTATTGAATCGTTGGGTATTCGTAACAAGGATACCGAAAGCGATTACGGCATTCCGTCTGTATATGAACTTGCCGATTTAGTGTACTACGAACTTACGAATGCGGCAGATCAAGCCGAGGTCAAAAATCTTAAGGAACGTGAAGCCGAATGTAAGAACCCAACCGTAAAACAAAACGACCTCGCAGGAATTAAAGCCAAGACTTTTGTTGTTTATTATCCTAAAGGAATTTTTCACCTCCTTCCTGTAATCCTGCAAATCGGCGCGATCATCGTCTTTGGATACTCGCTGTGGACTTATGTTGGTTTTAATCACGTACAATCTACGGCGGTGGTACTGGGCGTAATTATCGGTTTAGTATCTACCGGCGGTTTTGTACAGGTTATTGGACGGCAGGCCTCGTTTTACTGGAATTATCAGGATTACCGAATGGTACGAAAGACCATTAATTACCTGATCAAAACCGGAATTTATGCGCTACTCGGCGTTTTAATGTTGATTTTTATTGCAAACATTACGTTCCATTTATATCCTTCGCTGGTTTTAATGGTGGTATTCGCCTATGCCTTCCTCATTGGAACCTTGCTGCTTGTACTTGCGCCGTTTCACACGATCCGACAGGGTTGGGTGATTTCATTGGCAGTAACCGCGGGAACAGTGCTTGCGATCTCGCTTAAAGTTTACACCACAGTCGGCATTTATCTTACCCACTGGAGCGGCATCATTATGGCAATCGCCATCGGACGGATTTGTCATTACTTTTACTTTAATTCTATGAAGGATAAAGGCGTTGCTTCAAATCTGGAAGTGAAACCCGAAGTGTTCTTTTATCACAACTACAAATATTTCATTTACGGTTTTTTCCTTTATCTTTTTATTTTCACGGATAGAATTTTAGCCTGGTCGTCCACCATTAACGGACCTATGCCATTTATGGTTTACTTCGAAAAAGACTACGAATTAGGCATGGACATGGCCATATTAATGTTTTTGCTTCTGGCCGGAGCGCTTGAATACGGTGTAGCTGCTTTCACGAGATTTCTCGACATCAACCAGAAACTATATCGTTTCGATGCGCCGGAAAAGTTTAACCAGAGTTTTTTGAGATTGTACTGGCAAAATGTTGCCATATTATTTGTTACGGCTATAAGCGTGGCGATTCTAATATATTTCATCATGCATGCGTCCTGGGGTTATAAAGGCCAGTTTCACGAGGATTTACTTCAACTGAGCGTAAATGTTACCATCATCGGAGCTGTTGGTTATCTGTTTCTGGCGTGGGGAATGATGAATACTTTGTACCTCTTCACCCTTGGAAAACCTTCAAAGCCCTTGCGTGCCATGATTATTGCGTTTGTGGTAAACTTCACTATTGGTTTTATTTGCAGTCGCTTTTTTGGATATGAATTAAGCGTGATCGGACAACTGGCGGGTTCTTTTCTGTTTATGAGCTTAACCTTGCGTGCGTGTCTAAACTTCTTTAGAAATCTGGATTACAATTATTATGCGGCTTACTAAGCTCTTTTTATTTCTGCTGCCTTCCATTTTCTCTCAGGGATTTGCTATCGCTCAGCAAGCGAGAAATTCTGTTTTGGTTTGCTACGGAAAACTTAATACGTCGAAAACCAGAGATTTCCGGTATCTGATCGTCGAATCAAATCATTATTCCGCGAATGAAGTCCGCTTGTTGGCCCGCCAAAACCAACACGTGCTCGCATATATAAGTCTGGGTGAAGTCAATGCCGCCGCACCGCACTATGCTGTTCTGAAAAATAGTGTTCTGGGCAAAAATGAATTGTGGAACAGTTATTATCTGGATTTTAGCAAGCCAAAAACGCGTGAAACCCTGTTGCAAGTAATAGAAAGCGGACTAAATCAAGGTTATGATGGCTTCTTTTTCGACAATCTCGACAACTTTGGTTCTTTTGGAAAACAGACGGGCCAGCAGCAGGATGTGATCAATTTTCTTAAAGAAGTCCGATCAAAATTTCCCGACAAGATTTTCATTCAAAATGCCGGATTGGAGTTGATTGACCGCACGGCCACTTTTGTAGATGCGGTTCTTACCGAATCGGTCGCTACAGACTATAACTTTTCGCTAAAACAGTATCAGTTGCGCAATAAGAAAGACTTTGAAACCCGGCTTGAACAGTTGCAGAAACTTCGGGATGCGCACAAATTACCCATCATTCTGGTGGAATACGCCAACACCAAATCCTTGAGGGATTCGGTTATCACGCGAATTAAAAATACCGGATTCGACTATTTCATCGGAACCATAGACCTGCAAAAAATTCCCTCTTTTAAGTAATGATGCAACTTCTTTCAAGTTCGATTGTAATTGGATTTTTGAGGCTTTGCTTCATCTTTCTGCTATTTTATTACCTCAACAGAAAGTACGTAAACCGCTCAGGGTCAAACAACTTTTTAGAATTTTTGGCGCATCACTGGTTCCGCTACGGCAGTTTGGTGATTATCCTGCTTTTTGTCACCGTGCAGCTAAGTTTCTATAATCTGTTCAATATGTTGGTATTGCTAACCATCATTGTGATTATGGATTTAATTGGACTTCAGAATCTTCGTCGGTTCAGGGCTTATTTTCGCGATCGGGTAGAAAACAAGATGCTTACCTTACTTAAGAAGATTGAACTTCGCCGCAACATGGTATCGTGGATCAATCCGAACCAACCACCGCAGCCGGTAAAGAAAGGATACTATATTTTGGCGATCGTTGCCGTTTTAGCGATCATCACTTTCGGAAGTCGCTACTTTTTCATTCAATACGATATGTATTCGCTTTCGGGCGTTTGGCTGACAGATTTGGAAAAGGTAAAAGATTTCGACTTTCAGATCTGGTTTCGCAACGACGGCGCAGTTTCAGGCGATTTTGCCTTCACCAACTTCTACTCCAAGTTAACGGATGTTAGCCCGGAAATTGCCTTGCAGTCGATGGCATTGCTGCAATCCACTTTAATTGCAATCATTCTGTTTTGGGTGATAAGGACGTGCACGTCGTCCAAAAACATAGCGCCTGTAGTCGCATCCCTATCCTTTGCGCTTGCCTATGTACTCACTCCGGTAAACGTCTATTTTCTGCTGCAAAGCAAGCCGGTTTTTCTGGCATTAACCCTCGCTTTACCCACGATGGTTTACCTGCTCAAACCGTCCCTTCTAAAATTTAAAAAGCAGAATTTTTACTTGTCGATGTCGGCCGTTTTTACTGCGATTGGCTTGGTCGACTTATTTGTGCTGATTATTTTGATGCCACCCTTTTTGCTATTGGCGATCTTTTTCTCCAAACGGAAATCGCGCAGTTATTTTGGTTTAGGATTATTAGCATATGTCACATCAATAATGGTTTTATTTGTGGCATATGTACTGATTTGTTCTGCCATTCGGACTGATTTGCAGACGTTTATTCAACAAAACCTGATTTCGGTAAGTTCGTATACGTACATTCCGCAGATGATTATTCCGTTTGAATCGCTCATCCGGTATTATCAATTAGCCTCGGTGGTTTGTATTCTGATTTTACTCGTGTACAAATTTGTTTTAAAGGATAAAGGAATAAACGCCTCTCTGGCTTTTCTAATCTATTTTAATTGCCTGATCGGACTTAGTTCGCTTTCCGAAATTGCATTGATCGACAAGGATTTGATGAATGAAGCGCTGTCAGTATTTATGCACATCGTCACCGGTGTTGCAGTGGCCATCATCGTTCGACTCTTTCGCCGAATTCCGGAGCGACTGCATGTACTGAATCCGGTAATGGTTTCGCTTGTGGTAGTCGGAATGGTTTATGCGGCAGTATTTTACCAAAAAGATGAAATTGCAAAACTGGATAAAATTGATACTACTCCCAAGCAGGTGCTTGACGCATACGATCGGATTTCTACCACTTTCTTTCCGTTTAGTTATGCTGTAGTAAACGATAACTCTGCACAGGCGATCAGCACCAATAAGCATTTCTTTATCAATTATACCGACTTCCTTTACGAATATCCCAAGCAGGACTCTATTTACTTCGCCAATATCAAAGATCCTGATTTCTTAAAGCGAAATCCGGAGTATGCCCTGCCAAAAACGGTCTTGCTGTTTGTTTTTAAAGGTAAGTCGGGCATGTACGGCCCGGACGGTGATATTTCTGAGTTATTGCTTGATGAAGTAAAAGCGCTTCGACGTAAAGGCCGTGAAGTAAGATTATTCTATACAAATACCAATGTCAACGTTTACGAGATTGTCAATGACCCCGGACAAAGTAAAATAGTTGATTTAATTTTTTAAATATGCATACCCCAAAACACCTACGAAATTTGCTATTTGCTGCGCTGGTTGTGCTGACCTTCAGCACTTCCTGTGGTCGCCTCGAAAACCTCGATCCAGATAATTTTGATTTGTTTGAGGATGACGAAGCGAAAACCGCAACTTTACGCCGCTATTCCGACCCGGCGATGTCAGCGACACCTCTTTTACTGTATTTGATCGACAGTAAATCGCAGATGAGTCTGACTTATGAGCGCCAGCTTCGCAAGTCTTGCGATTATACTAAAATTCCATACCGCTCTATGTCGGTAGGCGATTTCTCTTCATTGCCCGATATTGCTCCTGAAACGAGAGTAATTTCTGTACTGGAAACCAAACCGCTTTCTCAGGCGGCAATAGACCGTTTGCTGCAGTTTGTGGCCGAAGGAGGCACGTTGTTTCTGCCTTTTGCAGGCGAGGATCACCGCATCGGCTTTTTAATGGGCTTTATTCCTGAAGCCGAATATGCCACCGATGTGAAATCGGCCGGATTCTTTTTCCGAACTCCTTTTCTGCCGAACATGAAAGGAAAGACCAGTGGTGATGAAACCGTACACTTTGGCTTTTCAAAAGAAAATTTTTCAAAAAATATCAGGGTGTACGCCACAGCAGTTAATCAGCCGGACTATCCGCTGGTTGTTGAGAATCCGATAGGGAAGGGTAGGGTGATCCTGTTTAACACGACGACAAACTTCGATAAAATTGACCGCGGCTTGTTGTTTTCGGGCGTGTTAAAGGGTCTGGAAGGAATTCCGTACCCGATTGCAAATACAAGCACGATCTTCCTCGATGATTTTCCGTCTCCTTTATATGATGTGAAGGCAGAACCGATTGCCAGTGAAATGAATATGACCATTTCTGACTTTGTGCGAAAAGTTTGGTGGCCCGATATGATTACGCTTGCTGAAAAGTATAATATGGAATATTCAGCGATGATCGCATTTGATTACAAAAACAAAGTGCAGCCACCCTTTATTTTTGATCAGTGGGACGCGGTGAAAATCCGCAATAAGCGCAAAATGGAATCGGTTAGTGATTACCTCGTCCGCGACGTGGCTAAGAAAGGCCATGAACTGGCGTTTCACGGGTACAATCACGTTTCGCTGGTAAAAGATCTTTGGCCCAATGAAGAACATTTGGGTCCGGCCCTGAAAGCCGTGGAGAAAAAATGGCAAATCAACAATTTTGGCGCGATGCCGGTAACGTATGTGCCGCCGTCCAACATTATTGACAAATACGGCGTAAACCAACTGAAAAAGGGGATGCCATCGCTGCAGTATATGTGTAGTTTGTATTTAGGGGAAATTGAAGATGGGGGAGGACGCGAATTTGATTTTGACCCGTACAACAAGGACTTTTTTGATTATCCGCGAATTACATCCGGTTTTTACCTGAACGACAAAAAAATCTACTCGCAGGAGTCGATGTTTTTGATTACGGGAGTGTGGACGCATTTTGTGCATCCTGACGATGTGTTTCAAATCGACAACCCTTTTAACATCAGTAAGGGTAACTACGAATTGCGCAATGGTAGAAATTTAGGCTGGAGAAAGACCAAGGGTAAAGACTACGGCTTGTTGTCTGAGTTTACCTCGTATCTCGAGCAGCTTACGAAAGCCTATCCGCAAATCCGCTTTCTCGATGCAGGAGAAAGTGGCGGAATTGTAAACGATTGGCGGGCTTCACGCTTCCGGCATACGGCCGAAGACGGTAAGTACGTGGTTGAGGAAATCAATTCGCAGGAGTCGATAACCAATAAACAGTACTGGTTTCTCTACGGAAGTTTTGCCAACGAAAGCCGCATCGATGCACAGTTAACCAAAGAAGGAGCCGTTTACACGAAAACCCCCTATGCGGACGGTTCGTTGTATATGATTTTCACCAAAAAGCCCAAGCTGACACTTAAAGATTTGAATTATAAGCTAAAACTTCAGCCGGAGCTTCTTACAAAGCTTAACCAAAAAGTAGCAAACGATTACAAGCGTTTTCAGGCTAATGTACTCCGTTACCAGAAGGGATCGGATGTGGTAGTGGATGAGGACAAACTTTTCCGTCAGGAACTGGCTGCGTTGCGCAAAAAAATGATAGCTGGTGCCACTATTGATTCAACAGTTTGGAATAAGTACGCGCGTTACATGAGCTGGGAAGATCGGGGAGGAGAGGTGTGGAAAATGCTGGAGGAGCACTGCGTTAAGCATCCATCGAAGGAAAACATTATGTATTCCAAAGAACTGGCAAAAATTATTGATTATCCTAATGATTTGAGCCGCGAGAAATGGATGAGCGCGCAAATGCTGGTGACGCCCAATGATCGTGATTTGCTGAACAGTTATGTTGCTAATTTTTACACGCCCGAAAATCAGGAAAAGATCAGACGAACGTTGGTGAATTTGCTGAAGGTAGATACCAGTTTTGATACGTACATCCGGTATTTGCAGCATTTGCTTGTGTACGATCAGCCGGAAGCCCTTAAGGAATTAGCCGATAAAAATCCGACGGCGGAATACGCGGTTGTCGCTACCGATGTAGCGTGGTTGTATGCTAATGAGAAACAGTTTGACAAAGCGTATGCGTGGTCTAAATTGAGCGATGCTATTGGATTTCCGGAACAAATGCACTGGTTGGTTGAATTGAAGGAATATAAATTACTGGAAGCAGAATACAAAAAATACAGCAAAGAGCATCCGGATGATTTCAATGCAAAAACGGTAATGGTAGGCGTGTACCAGGAGCAGGGGCGTTTTCGCGACGCATGGATTCTTGCCTCTTCTTTGCCGGAGACACCCGAAAAAGACGAATTTAAACGACTGATGAATCAGGATGTGCTGTATGTGGACACCGAATTGCAGCAAGAGCTGATTAACAATCACCCTGCATTCTTTTATCCGGAGGTGTTGGAAAAGCTCACGCGCGACTACAGAAGGCAATTTGGCCGATTCCTTGCGCTGAACAGCGAAGCGAACAGTAACCGCAACGATCCGCAGTCGTGGAAAAATATTTTAACGTACAACTGGCACGACAAGTCGAAAAACCTGCACAGCATCGGAGGGACATATTCTACCATGTACCGCGTGCTTGACATTAAAGATCCGGATAACGTAACGCACGCTCTTGGGGGTATACAGTACAAATTCATGAGTCCGCTGCGCGACGAAAAAATTCAGTATTGGTCCAGAGCCCGTGTAGAATATTCAGATTATAAAAAATTCTATTATCAATTCGGAGTGGGAGCGACACGGAGTACTAAAAAGTCATTCACAAGCGCGCAGCTCGAAATTTATCCGGCAGAAACCGGTCCGGCTCACAGCAAACAAATCTACCGTTCGCAGCTTACGCTGTATCAGGATTTGTTTTTTATGAAATACCTGAACGGCAGCGTTACGCTGGAAGGAAATTATTATACGGCCGGGCACACCCCATCGGCATTTCCGATAGGTGCGTCGTGGGAAGGGCAAATTACAACGCGATTGGGTTGGGATACGCCGGAGGAAAAGAAAATGCGATTTGTTCCTTTTGTGGAAGGCTCACTATCGCAGGCGTCGATTGGCGGCAACAGTGTGAATACGTCGATCGGGTATCCGTACTGGATGATTGACAGCCGACTTTTCGGTGGGGGTGGACTGCTGTGGCGGTATGGAAAGACAGACGATGATTTCCGTATGGCACTCGAAGCTTCGTACTTCTTTGATGATTACACCGATCAGTTTCAGCGTTTCACGGGAGAAATTCAATACCAGATTTTTGATTATACCGCGATCGCAGCATCGTTTGAGATTTATGCGCAAGAAAAATTCTACTCCAACACGCTGTTGTTGGGCGTGAAGTACAACCTGAAAACCAAGAAGAAAAAATAAGATAGTACAGCGGCCGCTTTTGAAGTTGCGTGAGGGATGGAAGTGGCAGCCTTTCAGGGCGCGCCTGCGGCGCGCCCCGAAAGCTATAACGTACAGCCCGACCCGCAGGGGCAGACTTGCCGCGGCGGGGCACGCCCAAAAAAAAAGACTGCACGAGGCAGTCTTTCTTGTAAACTAACTTATCAATTAGTGTTTCACGATGATGCGTTTGGTTTGTTTGGTATTTCCGCCTTGTAAGGTTACAAAATACACGCCGTTGCTTAGCGCAGAGGTGTTGATTACCAATTGATCGGACGATTCGGTGCGCGACTCAACAGGAATTACCTGTCCGAGTGTGTTGTAGACCGATACGGAAAAATCTGCAATTCCGGGGAATTGTACGGTCATCTGATCGTTTGACGGCACCGGATAGATTACCAGTTCCGGTTTGGATTCGTTATGATCTCCTACCGATAGAGCACCGCTGATAGTGAGGGTGTGATTTAGATTGTTGTACCCGGTAGTGCTTTCCCACGTGTTATTGTTAGCCATACGGATGGCGTATTCCGGACGCGTTGCGAGCGTAGCATCGGAATCCGGCAGCACGAGGTACATTTTGTAGCTTCCTTCGGTAACGGTTGCAGGAAGTGTAAGGTTTTCGGTGATGGTCGTCATTATACCTGCTTCCCAAAGACGCGGATCGCTGGCAAGAGCCACACGGTGCTCGGCATTGGTTACCGTGTTGCGGAAAACCACATACGCTGTGCGTTGATTAAATGGTGCTGCAAATCCAACATTCTGAATCTTGATCGTAACCGGTACGGCGGATCCAAGAGTAGCAGTTTGCGGGAAAATACCGGTGCGAAGTTCGAAACGATAGCCAAGACGCTTTTCGATTTCGTCGAAACAAGCATCAGCCTGCCATCCGGAAATTACGCCCGGGTGGTAATCCAAGTTAATGTATGACCAGTGAAATTTTTGAAACTCCTGAATGGCAGTAGGGCACTCCGAGCGTGGCTCGTTAACGGCGCACGTTTCGCCACCCATTGGGGTAAAGCGCGTTTCCTGCTCCAGATAAGGATAGTCTGTAGCCACGTTGCTGTACGTACCTTCGTCGGTGCTGCTTGCCAGAAAGCAGTCGTTATGGTGTCCGGTGCGTGCCAGACTTGTACTTTGGAAGGCCTGAGCTTGTGTGAGCGCACTGTTAACATTAAAAAGACTACGCTTCAATTTGGGAGTACGAATTTGAACAAAGCGATTGGTAGGGAGCGCATTAAGCAGTGATTCGACCACTTCGCGGCGATTATTAAAATCGGATGTAGAAGGATTCATCCCGAAATTGCTGGTGTAATACCATTCGCCCCATGTACCGATAAATCCGGCCTGAACTACTGCGATGATATCGGCATTAGCTGTCAGAATCGGTTTAAGCTGCGCAATGTGTGCCAGTATCTGAGCTTTGGTAGCGTCTTGCGGAGTTCCGGAATCGTAATCATCCGAATACGCGAAACGCACTACGCATTTGAGTCCGGCCGCGCGCACTTTGGCAAAATCATTTTGCATGTTTTGCAAGTACTGAGACGAAATAGGAGCGTTAATAAAACCTTCGAGGTAAAACAACCGCAGAATCAGCGTGATTTTGTTGTTTGTGCGGAAGTTGGTCAGCGAGTTTTGATTTAGCGGATCATAATCAGAAGAATGAGTTCCTTCGTGACGATAAAATCCGCGTTCAGGATTTGCGATGACGTCGGTCGTAGCATTATAAGTTACTGTTGACGTTTGCGCTACTGCCACAAGGGCTGTAAAAAAAGCAGCAAGACATAAAAATCTTTTCATAGTAGGTTAATTTTTCGCCATCCCTGGCATTGTACTTTTTTTGAGTAACACTGAATCGGGCATTCAGGACGGTATAAACTAACCCTGAAACGTTTATACTGACAGGTGCAAATCTATCGGTGAACTGCAATTTTCCAAATTAAAAAATGTTAAAATTTTAGATTTTATCGACGAACTGCACAAAATTAAATTTATTGTAAGAAAATTCAAATAAAAAGCTGGCTTTTTGAGGTATGTTTATCAAGAAAAATACTATTATCGACCGATTTTGACGTGATTTTTGTCGACGAAATGCATCAAATTTTCGATAAAATAGTCGATCTCAGCGCTTTTAACGGTTTATATTATCGATAAAGTGTAAATCTAATCGATGAAAATGACGCGCAATCATCACCTCACTTTGCTAATAATTTGCACTATAATTTATATTATGTAAAATAGAAAAATACAGAAAATGGTTATTGGGAAACGCTTTAACTGTTTGTCGGAATGCTTCTCGTTTTTTTATTCAGGATCAGTCCACCCCGTTTCTCAATTGCGCACTCTTAATTTAAGTCTTACATTTACGCATAATTTTAGCCTTTATGAATGCTATCGCTGTCCGCATTGCTGATTTTCTGCGCGAGTTTTCGCCGTTTAATAACCTTACTTCGGAAAATCTGCTTCAAATTGCCAATGCGATACGCGTTATTAAACTCGACAAGAATCAAATCCTGTTTCGGATTGACGACCCGCTGCACGACAGCTTCTATGTGGTAGCTTCCGGTGTCATCAATCTTTTTGTAGTTTCTGACGCGGAAGAACAATTGCTTAATAAATGTTTTCCCGGCGACATTTTTGGACTTCGGCCGTTTTTTGCGAAGAACAACTACATGATGACGGCAAAGTCGCGCGAAGACAGTATCGTTTATGCCATACCGATTTCCGTATTTCGCCCGTTTGTGGCGGGAAATCCGGAAGTTCTGAATTTTCTCCTGGAGAGTTTCGCCACGAATACGCGAAATCCGGACGATAAAAAACGCGGAAAACTTTTGTCGGACCATGTGCATTTTGGCGATCAGCAGCCGGAAATGCAGTACTTCCAATCGCTTTCCTACAACCGCAATCCGCTTAAAGCCTCCCGCGCATCTCTGGTTAAAGATGTTGCGCAGTTGATGACGGATAATCTCAGCGACAGCATTTTGATTGCCGAGGGCGGCAAACCGATGGGAATTGTAACCGATATGGATTTGCGCTCGAAAATCGCAACCGGACGTTTTCCGGTTACGGGTATTGTCGATCAGATCATGTCGTCTCCTGTAATCACCGTTGCCGAAAATGTATCGCTTGCCGAAGCGCAGTTGTTGATGCTAAAAAACAATATCACACACCTTTGCGTAACGCAGGACGGTTCAGATAATACTGAAATTCGGGGTGTTATTGCGCAGCGCGATCTAATTGCAGCACAGGCTTCTAACCCCGGTGTGTTAATTAAGGAAATTAAGCGATCGCAGAACGCGGCCGACCTAAAAATCGTTCGTAACAAGCTTACAGATCTGGTCTCATCATCGCTCGCGAAAAACATTCCGCTCATTCACATCAGCAATATTGCCGGGGAAATCAACCTGGCGATGATTCGCCGTGCGATCGAGCTGGCAATTTTATCTCTGGGCTCCCCTCCTGCGCCTTTTGCCTGGTTGAGCATCGGCTCTCAGGGGCGCAAAGAGCAGTTGCTTCTCACCGATCAGGACAGTCTTTTGGTTTTTGATGATGTGGCCTCTGATAAATACCGCGATGTGAAGGATTATTTTCTGAAACTGGCTAAAAGAACTACCGCATTGATGGAATATGTCGGCTACCCGCTGTGTCCTAACGGCCACGTCGCCGGTAACATGCTCTGGTGCAAATCGAAGTCGGACTGGATTAAGCAGTATACCAACTGGATGACGCGGCCCGGCGAGAAAAACAACCAGATCAGCAGTATCTTTTTTGACTATGAGCTGGCCTACGGCGAAGCTGATCTTGAAGAAGCCATTACGGATGCCATTTTTGCGCACGTGGCTATAAAAAACTCTTCGTTTTTTGACTATCTGGGCAATGACGCGCTTCGGAAACCGCCGCCACTTTCATTCTTTAAGAAATTTAATGTTGAAGAAGAAGGCGAGCATCAGGATAAATTTGACATCAAAACCAAGGCAATCATGCCGCTCGTCGATGCAGCGCGACTATTGGTGCTGAGTCAGAATATTCGCGGAATAAATAACACCTACCAGCGCTTTAAACAATTAGCGATGGTAGAACCGCGTCATGCAGAAGTGTATTTGAACTGCGCCGAAGCGTTCATTCAACTGTCGCGTTTTCGAACGCAGGAAGGGCTGCGGTACGACAATAGCGGTCAGTATCTCAACATTCGCGACATGTCCAAACTCGACAAAGAAAAATTGAAAAACGCGTTGGCACCGATGAAAGATCTGGAGGATCTGATTAAAGATAAATTCCGACTTACACAATTTTCATAATGCTCGACTGGCTAAAACATATCAATAAGGATTATCCGGAGTTCTGGAAACGCTACCTCGTGAAATTTGAGAAGAAGCCTGAGCGCTATGTCATCCTGCGTACGCATCGCAGCGGTCCGAATCCCGAAAAAGATGTTTTATTTTCTCTGGGCGCAGTGTCCGTCATCAACGATCAGATTGTTGTTGGAGATAGTTTTGAGGTAATGATTTATCAATACAAATATTTGCATGATAACGGCTTGCCCAACGACTTTATCATTGAAAGCACACTTCCCAAAAAGCACGAACCGCAAGCCATCGAAGATTTTATCAGTTTTCTCGGCAATGCCATTTTGGTAGGATTTCAGATTCACCACGACCTGGACCTAATTAATGAAGCACTGCACAAACTCAACGCCGGTCGCCTCCGAAATGAAGCCCTCGATCTTGATATCATGCATAAAAAATCGCGTGAGTCCGACAAAAGCGTCCAATTTGACGAATTGCTCGCGGCCTACAAGCTACCGCGCGGCGAATCTTGGGTTGCCTCCGAGGAAGCGTACAACATGGCGCTGATTTTCCTTTCGTTAAAAGTGCGGCTCGGGTTAAAATAAAAAAAGCCGCTATACGCGGCCTTCCTTAATTTCATCTACTATCTCCGGATTCAGCAGCGTGGTAGTATCGCCAAAATTGGAAAAATCGCCCTCCGCAATTTTTCGCAGTATCCGCCGCATAATTTTGCCGCTTCTGGTTTTGGGCAAACCGCTGACAAACTGAATTTTATCAAGTTTCGCAATCGGCCCGATGGAGTCCGCCACCAGCTGATTGATTTCTCTGGACAAATTCTGCCTATCTCGCCCCTCGCCTGTCTCTTTTAAAATGATAAATCCATACAGCGCATTTCCTTTGATGTCGTGCGGAAAGCCAACTATCGCGCTTTCTGCCACAGCCGGATGTTCGTTAATAGCATCTTCTATTGGAGCAGTCCCGAGATTGTGCCCGGAAACGATGACTACATCGTCTACCCGACCCGTTATTCGGTAATAACCCACTTCATCGCGCAGCGCACCGTCGCCGGTAAAATATTTTCCCGGAAAGGTCGAAAAATACGTCTCGCGGTAGCGCTCGTGATCACCCCAGATCGTGCGTGCTATCGCAGGCCACGGAAATTTAATGCACAAGCTTCCGGTTACCTGGTTTCCTTCAATTTCATTGCGCTTCTCATCCATCAAAACCGGCTGAATTCCCGGTAGCGGCAAAGTCGCATACGTAGGCTTGGTCGGCGTTACAAACGGAATCGGCGAAATCATAATGCCCCCGGTTTCGGTTTGCCACCACGTGTCTACCAAAGGGCAGCGTTTCCCTCCAACATGATCGTTGTACCAATGCCACGCCTCCTCATTGATGGGCTCCCCCACCGAACCAATAACTTTTAACGACGAAAGCGGGTACGGCTGCACAAAATCAAGACTTTCCTTGGCCAGCGAGCGAATGGCTGTCGGCGCTGTATAAAATTGCGTGACCTTGTGTTTTTCAATTACTTCCCAAAACCGACTAAAATCGGGGTAAGACGGGACGCCTTCAAACAAAACCGTCGTTGCACCATTCAGTAACGGTCCGTACACAATATAGGAATGGCCTGTAATCCAGCCAATATCCGCCGTGCACCAGTACACATCATTTTCCTCATAAGCAAAAATGTTTTTAAACGTGTAGGCAGTGTAAACCATGTAGCCTGCTGTGGTATGCAACATTCCCTTGGGTTTACCGGTAGATCCGGAAGTATACAGGATGAACAATGGATCTTCTGCATCCATGATCGCAGCAACGTGATTGTCGGATGCGCGTTCCATCAAAGGCTGCAGCCATTGGTCGCGACCGTCCTTCATTGAAACAGATTCGTGGGTGCGTTTCACTACCAAAACGCGCTCAACAGTGGGGCACTGCTCCAACGCCTCGTCTACTATGGATTTAAGTTCGATTGTTTTATTGCCACGGAAACTGCCATCGGAGGTTATAACCATACGAGCACCACAATCCGAAATCCGGGCAGCAACCGCCGACGCAGAAAAACCGGCAAAAATTACCGAGTGTACCGCCCCTATCCGCGCACATGCCAGCACGGCAACCGCCAGCTCCGGAATCATCGGCAAATAAATACAAACGCGATCTCCTTTGCGGATGCCTTGCTCTTCCAGCACATTGGCGAGTTTGCAAACCCGTTGATGCAACTCTTTATAAGAAATGTGCTCTGCAGGCTCGTCAGGATTGTTGGGCTCAAACAAAATCGCAGTCTTATCTCCGCGTTTTGCCAAATGCCTGTCGACTGCATTTTTCACAATATTCACCTTCGCGCCCTTAAACCATTCTACACGGGCCTGATGCATATCAAAATCCAGCACTTTGTCCCACATCTGGTACCACGTAAAATTTTCCGAAGCAATTTTATTCCAGAACATTTTAGGTTCGCGGACCGACTTTTTATACTGTTTGAAATACTGTTCTAAATTTTTAATTTGGTAAGAACTCATAGGGATTTTCTAAAGGTAAAGTACAAATCTAAAATCAACATTGCCGAAGTCATTTCTTAAATTAGGTGCAACGCAACATCTTGTGCAATTTTAAGAATTAGTTTTAAAAATCCACGGCAATTTATCCACATTACTTGGGAACTTTTCAGCAGGGTTGTATATTTCGGCTGTCAACCACAAGAAAACTATGACCTTCAACCCTGAAGAAATCGGACATTCCGCTACGTATAAGTTACTTACCGGTGCAGTTATTCCGCGACCTATCGGCTGGATCTCAACTGTCGACCCGGCGGGAGTTCAGAATCTTGCCCCATTCTCGTATTTTAATATCATTGGTGATGATCCGCCACATGTAATGTTTTCTACCGTCAGAACCGGCGGAGGCAATAAGGATACGCTAAACAATGTGCTGGCAACAGGAGAATTTGTGGTAAACATGGTAACGGAAGAAACCGTTTCGAAGATGAATCAAACTTCCGAAAGCGTGCCGCCAGAGGTGGATGAATTTAACCTCGCCGGACTCACTGCTGCACCTTCCCTATTGGTAAAACCACCGCGTGTGGCTGAAAGTCCGATACAGTTTGAGTGTAAACTGGTGCATCAGTTCGAGCTTGAGGGACATTCTAAAGGTGGCGCCATCATGCTCGTCGGTAAAATTGTAATGTTTCATTTTGCAGACGAAATAGTTTCCGACGATTATAAAATCGACATGGAAAAGTACCGTCCTGTGGCACGTCTGGCAGGTTCAAATTACACTACCTTGGGAACTATTTTTTCAATTAAGCGAAATTAATATGGCAAATACCTTCCCGGGGTCAGGTACCGGGCTATCCGTTCCAATCTCCGCTAAAGCGGAGGATTTCCACTTCTATCCCTTTTGCAACCTATGAAGAAAATTGCCGTAATCGGAGGAGGTCCCGGTGGCCTGTACTTCTCAATTCTCACCAAGAAAGCAATGCCGCACCTCGAAATCGAGGTTTTTGAGCGCAATAAAGCCGATGACGCCTTCGGATTTGGTGTCGTATTTTCGGACGAAACGCTTTCGGAATTTCTTGCCCGCGACCCCGAATCCTATCAACGCATCCGGGATAGCTTTGCCTATTGGGATAATCTCGATGTGGTCCGCAACGGCCAGCGCGTTCGCATTGCCGGAAACGGTTTCTGCGGCTGCTCCAGAAAAACTTTATTACAACTCCTTCAGCAGCGGTGTCGCGAAGAAGGTGTAATACTTCATTTCGAGTCCGATGTAAACACCACCCAACTACCGAATGCTGACCTCATTGTGGCCTGTGACGGTATAAACAGCCAGATACGCACTCAGTTTGAGAAGGAGTTTCAAACCAAAACTACCTTAATGCACAATAAGTTTGTGTGGTTGGGTTCAACAAAACCTTTAGATGCATTTGCTTACTTTTTCCGGCAGACTCCGCACGGTGCTATCGTTGCACATTCTTATCAGTACGAAGCTGGCCGAAGCACCTGGATATTCGAATGTGCACCCGATACTTGGGAAAAACTAAATTTCGAAACAACCGATGAGGCCGACACCATTGAAAAGCTCGAGCAACTCTTTGCCGAAGAACTGGAGGGACATCCTCTCATCTCAAACAAATCCCACTGGAGGCAATTTCCGGAAGTAATCAACGGAAAGTGGCACCACAATAACATCGTTTTGCTGGGCGATGCCAAAGCAACCGCCCACTACTCCATCGGCTCCGGAACCAAATTGGCGATGGAATGTGCGATCGCACTATCGGATGCAGTGGTTGCGCACCCGGATAATTTATCCTCCATTTTTGACGATTATGATAAGCGCAGGCGGCAGCGCGTGGAAGCAATTCAACATGCAGCCCGGGTTTCGCTCGACTGGTTCGAGGGAATGGATCGCCACATGCGACACCCGTTTATGCAATTCGCCTTTGGCGTGATGACACGAGCCAAAAAAGTTACCTACGAAAATCTTCAGCTCCGCGATAAACAATTTACGGATGCGGTACTGCATGAATTTTCCAATGGAACCGATACATCGCCAGCCTTTACACCCATAAAAATAGGCGGAATCGAAGTAATAAACCGCATCGCGATGCTGGGTATCGAACAACAGATGGCCGATAACGGAGCGCCTGCAGATTGGCATTTGGTATACTACGGTGCCAGAGCTACGGGCGGCACGGGTTTAATCATTACCGAGCCGGTTTATGCCGAATCGACTTCAGAAAAACTACTTCAATTAAAATCAGAGATTCAAATTGATAAGTGGCTTTCAATCAATAACTTCATACATAAAAATTCTGATGCAAAATCGATGATGCGTCTGGCGTTAAGTTCAGAAAACACGTCGATAATTGCTTTAGCACAGGCAGCACAAAACGCCCGGCATGCCGGCTTCGATTTTGTCATGCTCGATGCCGGAACCGGATCTGTTTTAAATACAATGCTCTCCGATACAGACCAAATTTGTGAATATTTCACATCCGTTAAAAACTCGTTCGGATCAGCGGCGGGAGTAGCTTTGCATCTCACCGATAATTATTTTGATCGGAAAACGCATCAAAGTGCACTCCGACTGGCTGAAAAAATTGAAGCTTGCGGGGCAGCATTTCTTAATGTAACTTCTTCCGTGCCGGGTAAAAATCCGGGCCGGATGTATCAAACGCCGTTGGCAGACCTTATCCGCAGCGCTGTCAGCATTCCGGTATTTACTTCGGGTGCAATTTCAGATATCGATCAAATCAACACGATACTACTCACCGGTCGCGCTGACGTAATTGCCCTGGGTCGCCCCTTTCTTCTTGATCCGGGCTTTGTCCGCCGCGCGCAGGCGCACGAAAACTATCGCGCAACGGACATCCCGTCCGGTTATCAAAGCGGAATTATTCCGTTCTACACGGCAATTTCCACGGAACGCCGTGAGAAAGAACAGATGAAGAAGGCACTTAAACCTGAAAGTCACCAAAAACCAGCTTTACATGACACGCCACGAAGATAAATTCGCCTACAGCCACCTGCCCCCGGCAGAGCTTTGTCCGGACTACGTGTTTTACGAGCTTCCGCAATTTTCGTTTCCCGACGAAATGAATTGTGCTTACCGGCTGTTAGACTACCACATTGAAAACGGACATGGCGATCGGGTTGCGCTAAGAAGCCCCGAATTAACATGGACTTATCGGGATTTGTTTGAGAAAGCGAACCAAATTGCGCATGTTCTCAGAACGGATTTGCATTTGGAATCCGGCAATCGCGTGCTGCTTCGCTCCGCAAACAATCCAATGATGGTTGCCTGCTGGTTCGGAATCGTAAAAGCCGGAGGCATCGCCGTAGCCACCATGCCGCTGCTGCGTGCTAAAGAACTGGCCACGTTTATCGACTGTGCTGAAATATCACTCGCACTTTGCGATTACCGCCTCGAAGAAGAGCTGGCTGCGGTAGATTCGAGATTTCTCGAACAGTACCTCACTTTCGACGGTTTGGGCAACGGAATATCAAAGCTGGAAGTTTTGATGCACAATAAGCCAGTTACATTCGAAAATTTCCGATCGCTCGCTACCGATATCTGTCTCATTGGATTTACGTCCGGCACCACCGGACTTCCAAAAATGACAGCCCACTTTCACCGCGATGTATTAGCAGTTTGTGAAGCGACTCCGCCGTATGCCTTGCAAATTCAGCCGGAGGATATCATTACAGGCAGCCCGCCAATCGGATTTACTTTTGGTCTGGGCGGATTGGTTTTGTTTCCGCTTTACTTTGGGGCTTCGTCTTTCCTGATCGAAAAACCATCACCGGAAGTACTCCTCGAAACGGTCCAGCAACATAAAGCAACAATCCTTTTTACCGCTCCGACTGCATGGCGCCAGTTAGCAGAGCTTGTTTCACAATATGATGTCCGTTCGTTGCGACGGTGCGGTTCTGCAGGTGAAACGCTTCCGGCTGCGGTCTGGCAGGACTGGTATGATGCAACCGGACTAAAAATTATTGATGGTATCGGTTCCACGGAAATGTTGCACATTTTTATTTGCAACAATCATCAACAGATGAAAAAAGGCACAACGGGGAAACCGGTGCCGGGATACGAGGCCAAAATCATCGATGAGAATGGTAATGAAGTGGGCATCAATGTACCCGGAAGGCTGGCAGTTCGCGGCGTTACGGGATGCAAATATCTTGCGCGTGAAGAAAAGCAGCGCGAATATGTGCAGCACGGTTGGAACGTTACCGGAGACATCTACAAAGTGGATGAGGAAGGCTACTTCTGTTTTGTTTCAAGAGGCGACGACATGATCATTAGCGCCGGCTATAACATTGGTGCCATTGAAGTAGAAAGTGTACTTTTATTACATGAAGAAATTAAGGAATGTGCCGTCGTCGGCCTTCCGGACGAACAGCGCGGAATGGTAGTTTGCGCAAATATTGTCCTGAGCGATCCTGCCAAAGCATCTGAAGATTTGGCGCAGGAAATACAAGATTGGTTCAAGGCAAACGCCGCACCGTATAAATACCCGCGGGTCATACGTTTTTTAGATGCGCTACCTAAGACCGAAACAGGTAAAATTCAACGATTTAAGCTTAGAAATTAATGTTTACCAAAACCGAAACGATTCGATTCAGACATACGGATTTTGCAGGGATAGTTTTTTATCCCCGATTTCTGGAGATGTGGAATGACTTAGTAGAAGATTGGTTTGCCGAAGCGCTTGAACGGCCTTTTTCGGCCATTCATAAGTCCAATGGCGTACCTACAGTAGATTTGAAGGTGCGTTTTTTAGCAGCAGCTCGGATTGGTGATGTCCTCCAAAAACATCTTTGGGTGGTGAAATTAGGGAAGTCTTCGGTGACTCTCGGATTTCGCTTTGAGCACGTCGCAGGACCAATTGTTCTTGAGGGTGAGGCCACGTTAGTAAATGTTCTTTTAAACAAAGGTGAAGGCGGTTTAGTCTCACAGCCGTTTTCGGAAGAAATGCAAATCAAAATAAAGAGGTACCAGCCACAAGAAGAATTATGACAGATTTTCCAAAATTTAAAGCAGCCGCGGTCCAAACGGCGCCGGTTTACCTTGACGCTGCGGCGACAGTGCAAAAAGCTGTTTCATTAATGGAAGAGGCAGCTTCAAAAGGTGCATCGCTGATTGCATTTCCGGAGGTGTTTGTGGCGGGATATCCTTACTGGAACTGGATTATGACGCCGGTTCAGGGCAGTCGCTGGTATGAATTGCTTTACCGTAGTTCCGTTTCTGTTGAGGATGCAACGTTGGCTCCGCTTTTCGAGGCAGCTAAGCGCCTGCAAATGACAGTCGTCATCGGAATAAATGAGCGCGGCGAAAGTCTGGGCGAAATTTACAATACTAATTTAATCATCGGCCCGGAAGGGTTGCTGGGCAGACACCGAAAGTTGGTTCCCACATGGGCGGAAAAGCTCACATGGACGTCCGGTGACGGTTCGTCACTGAAGGTGTACCCTACGGCGGTTGGTCCGCTCGGGACGCTGGCATGCGGAGAAAATACAAACACCCTCGCTCGCTTTACATTGTTGGCGCAGGGTGAGTTAATTCACGTGGCCAACTACATTTCGCTACCCGTAGCACCGCCGGATTACGATATGGCAGAAGCCATACGGATTCGTGCCGCAGCACATTCGTTTGAAGGGAAATTGTTTACGATTGTTTCTTGCTCCACAATTTCAAAAGAAATTATCGAACGAATGCGTGAAGACGTGCCGGAAGCCGGACAACTGCTTACCCGTTCGCATTCTGCTTTTTCCGGAATCATCGGTCCGAATGGTGCCACCGTAGGCACGCCACTCATCGATGAGGAAGGCATCGTATATGCCGACATCGATTTGTCAAAATGCATTCAGCCAAAGCAAATGCACGACATTCTCGGGCATTATAATCGTTTTGATATCTTCGACCTGCGCGTCAATACCGCGCCGACGCGAAAGATTACATTTATTGACAGTAACGACAATTATAAAAAGTATAATAATGAATGAAAAGTACAGCGACGACGTACTCGGTCGTGCACGTGTTTCCGATACACCGGAATTAAAAGCTTATTACGACGAACTTTCAGATCTTGGTGCGGGAGCTCTGTGGACGGTTGCTAACGACATTGAGCCGTGGGAACCCCGTCCGCTTTCCGTTCCGATGATGTGGCGTTATGACGATTTACGCGAACTGGCTTTAAAATCAGCTGATTTGGTGACACCGGAGCAAGCGGGTCGCCGTGTGGTTTATCTGGTAAATGATAAACGTCGCGATGTCAGCGCTGCTGTGGGCTGGCTGTACACCGGCATTCAGGTTACCCGACCGGGTGAAAGTACGTCTGCGCACCGACACCGGGCATCAGCGCTGCGTTTCATTATGGAGGGATCAGGAGGCTACACCGTAGTTGACGGCAACAAAATTACATTTGAAGTAAATGATTTCGTAATTACTCCCAACTCTACATGGCACGAACATGGCGTCGCTGAAGATGGCAAGACGTGTGTATGGCAAGACGGACTCGACATTCCTCTTGTTAATGCGCTGGAAGCTAACGATTATGAGGTTTTCGATGGCAAGCAGCCACTTAGCCGCCCAATAAATTTTTCCCCGCTGACCTTCGGAGGTGCCGGTCTACTTCCCACTTACGAATGCTGGAATAAGCCGTATTCACCCCTTTTTAAATACGAATGGAAAAAAGTTTACCCTGCGTTGCAGGAAGCGGCGCGTATCAGCGAGGGTTCGCCTTATGATGGTATTATCATGCGATATACCAATCCTCAGACGGGCGGTCACGTAATGCAGACCATGGGTGCTTCGATGCAATTACTTCGTCCGGGCGAACATACAAAAGCACACAAGCATACCGGGTCGTTTGTTTACCAGTGTGCAAAAGGCCGCGGTTACACGATAATTGAAGGTAAGCGCTACGACTGGAAAGAACGCGATATTTTTTGCATCCCTTCGTGGATGTGGCACGAACACGTAAATACTTCAGCAAACGAAGATGCCTGTCTGTTTAGCTTTAACGATTTGCCGGTTATTGAGGGACTTGGCTTGTATCAGGAACGAGCTTATGAGGACAACGGCGGATTTCAAGTTATTTCATGATACGGAAACTGTGGAAATATGTTTTTTACGGGGGATGTATTATCCTCATTTTTGCAGGAGCAGTTACCGCACTTGTGAATCACGGTTTTTACCGCGATGTGGGAATGGCAGCAACATGCTTCTTTTTAGCTTTACTACTAATCGATTACACGCGGTTCGACCGCTAACAAAAACAACATGAAATTAGTTACTTACCAAATTGGCGATACGGTGCGTTTGGGCGTGCTCCGGGAGGATGTCATCATCGACATTGAGAAATTCAATCATAAAACCAATTCTGCATTTCCGCTGACCATGCTGGAAATGATTGATGCCGGATTAGACACAGTGGCGCAACTCGAAGCGGAACTTAAAAACAGTTCCGATAATATTGTAGCCTCCTCAAGTACACCTTTGGCAGAAGTTACTCTGATGGCTCCGATTCCGCGACCGCGCAAGAATATTATCGGAATTGGACTGAATTATACCGAACATGTAGCAGAAAGTGCGCGCACACTCGACACCTCCCGGGAATTACCCCAACAGCCCGTTGTGTTTTCAAAACCGCCGACAACAGTTATCGGAACCGGAGCTTCTATCATTCATAATGAAGCATTGACGCAGCAGTTAGATTGGGAAGTCGAACTGGCGGTAATAATCGGCAAAAAAGCCAAATATGTCAAAAAGGAAGATGCACTTGATTATGTTTTCGGATATACGGTAATCAATGATATCAGCGCGCGCGATTGCCGCAGAGCCGGTCAGTGGATTGTCTCGAAAGGACAGGACACCTTCGCACCTATGGGACCCTGTTTGGTAACTCGCGATGAGATTGCAGATCCTCATAATCTCGATCTGTGGCTAACGGTTAACGGCGTGGAAAAGCAGCGTTCGAACACGCGCTTCATGTTGTTCAATATTGGTGAACTTATTGAGGACTTAAGTACCGTATTTACGCTTGAACCCGGAGACATTATTGCAACCGGAACGCCCGCCGGTGTTGGTGCCGGCCGGAGTCCGCAGGAATGGATGTGGGACGGTGATGTTGTAGAAGCTACAGTGGAAGGAATTGGAACAATTCGGAATACCGTAAAACGACTCGAAAAATAACAGACAGAGAATAACAAATTTTCCACAGGAGATAAAAACAATTGCAGATAAGATGAGAAAGATTCGCATTGGTCAGATAGTGCCGTCGTCTAATATTACCATGGAAACCGAAATTCCAGCAATTTTTCATGCACGGGAAACCATTATGCCCGAACGATTCAGTTTTCACAGCAGTCGGATGCGCATGAAAAAGGTTACCCGCGAAGAGCTGGAAGCGATGGACGCCATGAGTTTAAAATGCGCCACGGAACTCTCTGACGCTGCTGTAGACATCATGGGATATGCATGTCTGGTCGCAATTATGAGTATGGGGCGAGGATACCACTGCGTTTCCGAGGAGAATCTGCATCGGGAAACGGTGGCCAACGGACACCCCGCACCTATTGTCACAAGTGCCGGCGCATTAGTTACCGGATTGCGGGCATTAGGAGCAAAACGAGTTGCCTTAATTACGCCTTACATGCGATCACTCACCGATCTTGTGGTAGATTACATCGAGCATCAGGGATTTGAGGTAGTTGATTCCATTGCCCTCGAAATTCCGGATAATCTCGAAGTGGCTGCACAAAATCCGATGAATTTGCTGGAAATCGCCGAAAAGTTAAACTTAACTGATGTTGATGTGTTGGTAGCATCGTGCTGTGTGCAAATGCCGTCGCTGGAAGCAATTGACCTTTTAGAGCAGAAGTTTGATATTCCCGTCACATCAGCCGCAGTATGCACTACGTATGAGATGATGAAGAAGCTGGGACTTGAAGCTATTGCACCCATCGGCGGTCGCCTTCTTTCCGGAAAATATTGATTTTTAAGTGATTAAAAGTTGGGCAGAAAACCTCTAAAAAATAATGGCAATTGATATTGTGTAAATGATAGCCTAAATACTGTAAAAGACGTTGGTGTATATTCTTGCAAATTTGCTTTTGACTTTAAACACTAACTCATGAATCCACACAACGAAAAACAGTATCAGGAAGACGAATTTGATCAAATCGTTTACGTAAGTGCCGGTCAGACCGAAAGCGAAGAGTTCGATTTTGATTTTGATTATGATCCCAATGAAATGTATTGGGCATTACTGAATGACCAGCAATAATTTTACACCTGCATCGGGCGTTAAAAATTTTTATTTTTGCAGCCGCTTGATGCAGGTGTTGCAATTTGATCCTGCACTGCTTTAAATCAAAGTTTTTATGGCATTGCATTTAACCGAGATTGAAAGGGTAAAGACTATTTCGAAAAAAGATTTTTTTGAAAATTATGTCAAGAAGCAACGTCCCTTAGTTGTTGAGCAACTAACGCAAGACTGGCCGGCTTTTGAGAAGTGGAAGCTGGAGTACATCAAAGAAATTGCCGGTGAAAAAACGGTACCGCTTTATGACGATCGTCCTGTATCGCATAAAGATGGTTTCAACGAAGCGCATGCTTCGATGAAGATGGCAGATTACATCGATTTGTTGCTGCGCGAACCGACCAATTATCGAATTTTTTTGTACAATCTAATGCGAGAGGTTCCACAGCTTATTTCTGATTTTAAGTGGCCTGATATCGGTTTGCGTCTGGTTAAACAGTTGCCGATGTTGTTTTTTGGTGGCGCCAACAGTAAAGTCTTTATGCATTTTGATATTGATTATTCCAATATTTTGCATTTTCATTTTCATGGCGTTAAGCAGTGTATTTTATTCGCACCCGATCAAAGCAAATACCTCTATAAAGTGCCTCATGCACTGATCTCCCGAGAAGATATTGATTTTGACAATCCGGATCTCGACAAGTGGCCGGCACTAAAACATGCCAAAGGTTACGTCACCACGCTTCGACATGGCGAAATGTTGTATATGCCGGAAGGTTACTGGCATTATATGAAATATGTTACGCCGGGATTCTCGATGAGTCTCCGCGCCTTTCCCCGTTCATTCGCCAACATGTCAAAAGCGGTTTATAACGTGTTTTTAATGCGTCATTTCGACAACTTCATGCGGCGTCGGAAAGGCCAGCAGTGGATCGATTACAAGAATGACCGCGCGATAAAGGACACGCATAAGGCTCTGGGTATCGAGCCTTAAGTCAACATAAAAAAATCGCTATGAACAGTTTTTTCAAAACACTGATCGCAGGCTACGGAGCTAAGAAACTTGGTGGCGGCTGCCTCGGAATGATTATCGTGTTTGTGATATTGTACTGGTTGCTGGGAAAAATATAAGCAAAGACATTGCAATATGTAACATCCCCAGCTCGATAGGTCCTTACCTTTAAACAAAAAAGTTATGGGATCATCGATGAAACCGGGAGGAACCAACAGCGGTCCTCAACGAGTACAGGAAAATTTTAATCACGAGCAGAATTCGTCGCATGCACGCGACAATACGGCTAAGCACCAGTATGAAGACCACGAAAAACTTACCGACGACAGTCGAATGAAGGAAGGTAAGTATCGTAAAAACGAGGATGTGGATCTTCGGGATAAACAGGACAACCTCGCAGATCAGTAATTTAAACGCAGTGCTATGAAACCCGAAAACGATAAGAAAAACAGTCTTGACAGTCCAATCAACACGGAAGGAACGGGCAAAGACAATAAAATTCAATCCCGCACAGTAGATTTAAATGCGGATGAAGATCCAACTGATCGCGATGATATTCCCTCAAAAGAGGATGAAAAGCGACTCAACGACCGAACGAGATTCGATGGCGAAATAGATATTTAAAAAGTTCGGCTGCCAAAGGCAGCCGAACTTTTATAATTTTAATAAGCAAACAGTTCTTTTAAAGCAGTTTCAAATCTGCCTTTGGCCAGATATTGATCTTCGAGCGCTTTGGTGAAAGGAATTGGCGTGTCGAGACTCGCTACTCGTTTTACCGGACCGTCGAGCCATTCAAAACAATCCTCCATAATCATCGCTGAAATATCACTTGCAATCCCGCCGAACATCGAATCTTCCTGAAGAATAATACATTTATTGGTCTTGCGCACCGAAGCGTAAACCGTATCCTTATCCAACGGCATCAAAGTTCGAAGGTCAATTAATTCGGCTGAAATCTGAGGATTCAGATCCAGCGTTTCCAATGCCCAATGTACGGCAGCGCCAAACGCCACAATGGTAAGGTCTTTTCCTTCGCGAAGCACTTTTGCCTGCCCGAGCGGCACGGTGTAATAATCCGTTGGTACGTCCTGATAGATACTTCTGTACAAAAGCTTATGCTCAAAATACATCACCGGATTCGGGTCATTAATGGACGCATTCAATAAGCCTTTTGCATCGTAAGGAAATGCGGGGTAAACGACTTTAAGTCCCGGGGTTTTGGTAAACCAGGCTTCATTGGTTTGCGAGTGAAACGGACCGGCCTGTGTACCGCCGCCACAAGGCATCCGCACTACCACGTCGGCGTGTTCATTCCAGCGGTAATGCACCTTGGCAAGATAATTTACAATCGGATTAAACCCTGTAGATACAAAATCAGCAAACTGCATCTCTACAATGGCCTTATATCCATTTATAGATAGACCCATTCCCGCAGATACTACTGCAGATTCACAAATAGGTGTATTTAAAATCCTTTCTTTTCCAAACTCGTTGACGAACCCGTCGGTTACTTTAAATGCACCGCCGTACTCGGCGATGTCCTGACCCATGATGACCAGATTCTCGTGGCGTTGCATTGATTGGCGCAGCGACTGTGTAATGGCGTCCACAAAGCGAATATTCTCCGTTGAACTACCCGGTTGTATCGATTCAAAATCGTAAGGCTTGTATACGTCGCCCAGTTCTGTGTCAAGGTTGGCCACAATTTCAGGTTCGGAATTGGCCATAAGAAGATGCTCGTCAATCTCCTGGCGAATTTCCTCGCGCCATTTTTCGTCTTTATCGACGCGCAATATATTTTGTTTGATCAGATACGTGCGAAAATTATCCACCGGATCCTTCTCTGCCCACATATCCATTAACTCCTTAGGCACATACTTGGTACCGCTGGCCTCTTCGTGACCTCGCATCCGGAAAGTTTTAAACTCAATCAAAACCGGTCGCGGTTTCTGGCGCATAGAAGCTACAATTTCAGAGAGTTCATTGTACACTTCTAAAATATTATTTCCGTCGAGTATGTGCGACTCCATGCCGTAGCCAATACCGCGGTCGGCCAGATTTTCGCAGCGGTATTGCTCATGTGTAGGTGTCGACAAGCCGTAGCCGTTGTTCTCGATTATAAATAAAACCGGTAAATCCCAAACAGATGCAATGTTGAGTGCTTCATGAAAATCCCCTTCGCTGGTAGCACCTTCACCGGTAAATACTGCGGTAACCTTACCGCTCTTTTTTAATTTATCGGCAAGTGCAATACCGTCAGCCACGCCCAATTGCGGACCAAGATGGGAAATCATCCCCACAATTTTATATTCCTGAGTTCCGAAATGAAACGAACGATCGCGACCTTTGGTAAACCCGTTTGCCTTGCCCTGCCACTGCGAAAAAAGTCGGTACAACGGAATGTTACGTCCGGTAAAAACGCCCAGGTTGCGGTGCATGGGCAAAATATATTCGTCCTGCTGTAACACCGAGGTGACACCTACAGAAATAGCCTCCTGCCCTATACCGCTGAACCACTTTGAAACCTTGCCTTGCCGAATGAGGATCAGCATTTTCTCCTCAATAAGTCGCGGCTTTAAAAGCCTCTTGTACAAATCCAACAGCGTATCGTCAGACAGGTTCTTTCTTTCGAAATTCATCTTGTTTTGTTAAATGCTGGTCAAAAGTATAAAAAATTATAACGGCATCTGTATTTCCCCGCACTTTTTAGAGTGTTGATAACTTTTAAAATAGGCATCCTGACGATTTAATTACATTTGTGTTTTCAGGACTTTCTGCTCCTTAAAGTTATTAACGAAAACAAAATAGTATGCAAAACATTCCCAGCGTTGATTTACGCGATTTCCTTTCGGGTGATCCGGTGCGCAAGCAAAAATTTGTAAATGAAATTGGTAAGGCATACGAAGATATCGGCTTCGTCGCATTAAAAGGCCATTTTCTTGAAGATGAATTGGTTGAGGAGCTTTATACAGAAGTTCGCAATTTTTTTAATCTGCCGCTGGAAACTAAACTGAAGTACGAAATTCCGGGAATTGGCGGGCAGCGAGGTTACGTCTCCTTCGGAAAAGAACACGCCAAAGGCCGTTCTGCAGGCGATTTAAAAGAATTCTGGCACTTCGGTCAGTATGTGGAGAATGATCCCGCACTTGAAGCGGAATATCCCGCAAATGTTACCGTTTCGGAATTGCCCAAATTCAATACGGTTGGCCGCGAAGCATACAAAATGCTGGAGAAGACAGGGGTTTATGTTTTGCGTGCTCTGGCGCTTTACCTGGGTCTGGACGAATTTTATTTTGATGATAAAGTAAAAAACGGCAACAGTATTCTCCGTCCGATTCATTATCCACCAATTACCGATGAACCCGCTGACGGTGCCGTGCGGGCTGCGGCTCACGGCGATATTAACCTGATCACTTTACTTATGGGTGCTCAGGGGAAAGGTTTACAAGTCCAAAACCACAACGGCGAATGGATTGATGCCATAGCCGAGCCGGATGAGTTGGTTATTAATGTAGGCGACATGCTCTCAAGACATACAAACAACAAATTGAAGTCGACCATTCATCAGGTCGTAAATCCACCGCGAGAACTTTGGGGAACTTCCCGTTACTCGATTCCGTTCTTCATGCATCCCGTAAGTGAAATGCCACTAAACTGCCTCGAAAATTGCATCGATGCGACGCACCCGAAATTGTATGACGATATTACAGCCGGAGATTTTCTACATGAAAGACTGGTTGATCTTGGGTTGATTAAAAAATAATCATGGCGAAAAAATTGAACGATTTATCGTCACTGGGCGGATTTGTGTTTTCTACCAACAAGGATTTTTCATTTGAAGACGAAGAAGCCGCAACGTCGGTGCCGCCGGAAAAACAAATGCTCGAAGCACATCTGGACAAAAAAAACAGGGGAGGTAAAATTGCTACCGTAATTAAAGGATTTCAAGGCCCGGAAGACGATTTGAAGGAACTTGCCAAAATGTTGAAAGCCAAATGTGGCGTCGGAGGTGCTGCCAAAGACGGGGAAATTATCATTCAGGGAAATTTCCGCGATAAAGTAATGCAGCTTCTTCAGGCAGAAGGATTTAAGGTAAAACGTGTAGGCGGTTAACCCGATACTTATGATACAATCATCTGAATTAATTTTAAATCCTGACGGTAGTGTTTATCATCTCAACCTCCACCCGGAAAATATCGCTACCGACATCATTTTTGTCGGTGATCAGGATCGCGTAGAAAAAATATCGCGGCATTTCGATACGGTTGAATTCACTACCCAAAAGCGCGAGTTTAAAACTCATACAGGAACCTTGCGAGGCAAGCGGCTCACGGTAATGTCAACCGGAATTGGTCCGGACAACATCGACATCGCTATGAACGAACTCGATGCTTTGGTCAATATCGACCTGAAATCCCGCGTGCCCAAGGCTACGCATACGCCGCTTAACATCATCAGAATCGGGACATCGGGCTCACTACAACCCTACATTCCGGTGGATAGCATTGTCTTGTCGACACACGGTCTCGGTCTCGACAATATGCTGCGGTCTTACGTGATAGACCATATTACCGATCCTGAAATCGAAGAGGCGTTTATGGCTCATACGCGCTGGGACTTACGCAAAGGTAGACCTTACGTGATCCGCGGTTCGGAGCAGTTAGCCCGATTGTTCTATACTCAGGATACTTTTAAAGGAATAACGGCTACCGCAGGCGGATTTTATGGTCCGCAAGGCCGCGTGTTACGACTCCCCGTACAGGATCCGCTCCTCAATGGATTAATGGACAATTTTAAAATCGGCGAAACTGCAATTACCAATTTTGAGATGGAAACTGCCGCCATATACGGCCTTGCAGCGTTGCTCGGCCACGAGGCACTTTCCCTGAATGCAATCATTGCGAATCGCGCTACCGGTACATTCAGTAATGATCCCTATTTCGCAGTGGACCGACTCATAGAATATACCTTAGACCGTTTAGTACAATCATGATAAAAGTCGCAGGCGTTCCGGAACATTTCAATCTACCGTGGTACAAAGCCTTGGAAAGTGGTTTGTTTCGCGAAAGCGGACTCGACGTTGCGTGGACAGACGTACCCGAAGGCACCGGAAGAATGTGCCAGATGTTACGCGAAGGAGCTGTCGATGTTGCCGTGTTGCTTACCGAGGGCATTGTGCGCGATATTGCAGCCGGAAATCCTTCCCGGATACTTCAGGTGTACGTCCAGACACCTTTAGTTTGGGGCATTCACGTGGCGGCGCATTCGTCCTATCAAACGGTTGATCAGTTACAAAACGCCAGAATAGCCATCAGCAGACCCGGATCAGGTTCCCAACTCATGGCCTATGTGCATGCGAAATCAAAGGGCTGGAAGGTTAATGAACTTAAATTTGACATTGTAAATACCATTGATGGTGCAATAGAAGCACTTACGCAGGGAAAAGCTGATTACTTCATGTGGGAACGCTTTATGACCAAGCCGCTGGTAGATCAGGGTATTTTTCGAAAAATCGGCGAATGCCCTACGCCTTGGCCATGCTTTGTCATTGCAGCACGTCAGGAGTGTATCGATAGCCGAAAAGCGGAATTGCTCGAACTGTTGCGGATTGTGAACCGCATTTCATCTGAAATAAAAGAAGAGGAAGACCTCGCGTCCCAAATCGCAGAACGATTTAAACTAAAGAAAGAAGATGCTGCTGCATGGCTTGCCGGTACTCAATGGTCACAGGAAATTCCCACTGCAGACATGTTAAACAATGTTCAAAATCACTTGCTCGAAATCGGCCTTATGGATAAAAAGGATACTTTTGCTCATGTGGTAAACGCGTTATAAGCTGCGCCTAGGCTTAAATGGCACAACTCAGGGAAATCCCGTATCGAGAAATATACGACAGACTGCAGGTGCGGAAACCATGGGATATGGTTATCATCTTCGGACTGAACCTTCTTATTGCCATTCCTGTTTTTCTGATTGCACATCAAAACCTCGTAGATCCTGACTGGCCGGTAAGTAGCGACCGGATTTTAATTTTCGTTTTGATCGTCACCCTAATTCAATTTGTACTTCGGGTAATGCGACGTATCATCATCATTGCTATTGCACTATATTTGATCGCATTGGTGTACGGCAGCATCTTTGGCAATTACGGATTTGAAAGCGTTTATGACGATTACCGTGCGTTAGTCTATGCCATGGCCGAGGATCCGTATCCGCAGGATATCATCATCACGAAACTGCTGCCATTCCCGAATAAGTCAAAAATAATCTCCGCAATAGATTACCAAAATCCGAGGGTTCGAAATTTCGCGGTGGCCGCCACTACCCTGCATTTTCAAGACATTAAAAAATACCGCGATTACCGGCAAATTATCCAGTGTTTTGCCGCGTTTAAAGAAGTTAATGCGCGCTGGAACTACGTAAACGACCCGAAGGGCCGCGATTATATTGCAACAGCGGGCGAATCTACGCAATTACTGTCGGGCGACTGTGACGATTATTCAGTGCTGATGGCCGCATGCGTGAGAGCCATCGGCGGAACGCCTCGTCTTATTCACACCACCGGACACATGTATCCCGAAATTCTTGTCGGCGATAAAACGGACCTCGAAATGGTGCATTTCCTTATCAAAAAAGTGCTTTTTGCCGCTGAAAGTAAAGACAAGGACATCCATTATCACATCGATGAACGGGGTCAAATCTGGCTCAACCTCGACTATACGGCGCGTTATCCGGGCGGTCCGTTTATGAGCGAGGAAATTCTTGGCGCCTTAACGCTTAACTAAAATCCAATTTACGCGTTCCTTCCGGGCCAATTTGTTATATTAGCATACTAATTTTTAGATATGAGAAAAGTATTCGCTCTCATGTTGTGGCTTCCTGGGGTCGCTTTTGCGCAGGAGCCCACCGCGGAAGATAAACCCGATATCGAATCCCAACGCAACGAAATCCGTGCAGATCTGGTTTCGGTGGTATATTACTCACGCTATAATCTTTCCTACGAACGCTTCCTGCAAAACCGCTGGTCTGTAGGTGTCAGCGCAGGTATTGCGGACAGTGAAGAAATCGATACAGATTTTGACCGTGGGTACCGCAACAACCGTCCGCGGTATGATGTTACCCCGTTCGTTCGCTACCGCTTTTCTAAAAATCCGCGCAGCTTTTATTTCGGCGAAGCATTTGTCTCCGCCAACAGCGGCGATTTTAAAGAAACAGTGCGACTAATCGATACGGACGGTTCGGCGTATTTCGTTAATCAGAAAAGCGAATATTTTGATATTGGAGCAGGCGGCGGATTGGGCTATAAGTTTTACTTCAAGGACCAGTTTGCGATTGAACTTCTGGTTTCTGTCGGCATGAATTTCCTCGACACCGATAAAAGTCCCGACGTAATATCCCGCACCGGTCTCAGCATCGGCTACCGTTTCTAAACTAAATCGCATGAAAAAGTCAGTCCTACTTCTCTTTGCCGCACTGTTACCGCTCCTATCTTGCGATACCAATGATGACGGCTTTTACAACCGAGTTTATTTAAAAAGCGAAAGCCCATTGGTTTTTATCGAACCGACGACAACCTTTTCTCCCGGTCAGGCCATCGTAATCAACGCTAACATACCACGCATTATTAATGTCGAAGGTCAGTCAGAAAACGTAAACCTTCAGCGCACCTCAGGCGCAACCGCATTCGATTTCACTTTTGTGCTCGAAAAGCGCGAAGGCACCGAATGGATTCCGGTTGATGTAAGCGATGATGTGATCTTTACCGCGCCGTCACTCGCAGTTGGCGGATTTTTCGTAAAAGCATCGGCTATTTACAGCTCGTCAGCAGACGCGTACATTTTTAATGGTGGAATAACGCTTAACGAAATCGGCGATTACCGACTCAGCTTCACGTACAACAACACGCTCACCAACGTAGTCGAACTATTTTCCGATAGCCCGGGCAATAATATCCGCATCAATCTGCAATCACCCACCTCACAACTCAACGCAGAAGGATTTTACAACTTTAGTGTATTGTAATTTGGGCGTGCCCCACCGCAGTGCGCCCACTCCGGCGGGTCGGGCTTTTCGCTGTATCGCCGCAGGCGACGATGCCGCTACAATCCCTCACGCGGGCTGCATCCTCACCGGCAGCAAACATTTACCAAAGGATCGAAGGTTGTCCGTGACGTTGTAAAAATGAATTGGCTTTTGAAAAATGCTGGTTTCCAAACCAGTTCTGTCGATTGGCACTTAACGGCGACGGATGGCATGATTCGAGTATCAAATGTTTTTGCGGATCAATTATTTTAGCTTTAGCCCGTGCATGATTTCCCCATAGCATGAAAACTACATGTTCTTTCTGCTCACTGATAAGTCGGATCACCGCATCGGTAAACACTTCCCATCCATAATTCAGGTGACTTCCCGCTTTTCCATGCTGCACCGTCAGCGTGGTATTCAGCAAAAGTGCACCCTGTTCAGCCCAGCGACTCAGATTCCCCGAAAACGGAATTTCAACATTCGTATCAGCGGCAACTTCCTTAAAAATATTGCGCAATGACGGTGGAAACGGCATCCCGTCGTTAACAGAAAATGCAAGTCCATGCGCTTGCCCCGCACCATGATACGGATCCTGACCCAGTATTACTACCCGGACCATGGCAAACGGACATAAACGAAAAGCTTCGAAAATAAATTGTTTAGGGGGATAACAAGTGCCGGTTAAGTAAGCTTCATTTACAAAACTCTGTAGATCAGCAAAATATAATTTGCTTGTTTCCTCTTTTAGCACATTCTCCCAATCGCCGGGTAATATCATTGTAAAATTTTCCCAAAGATAGAATGCAGCAGCAAAATGGCGATTGATGGCGATTAAAAATGGATAATTTTGTACAAATAATTTCAATGACCGGGATTGCTGAAAAAACATTGCAGGACTTACAGTTTTCAACCATTTTAGATACGGTTAGTCGCTATTGCGTCACAGATTTGGGGCGGCAGCACGCTTTGTCCATCAAACCATTTCGCGATGCGGAAGCACTGTTTCAGGAGTTGAAGGCCACCAGTGAATACCGATCCTCGTTTGATAATAATAATTCCCTTCCGAATCACGGTTTTGAAGATGTTGCCGCCGATCTAAAATTTTTGGCAATCGAAGGAAGTCACCTCGACGCACCGGCTTACCGAAAGCTTGCGTCACTTTCCGAAACGGCGAACCAGATGTTGCAATTTCTGGAGAAATTTAAAGAGTATTATCCTACCCTTGCCACTATCGCAGGAAAGTATCAGAAATCTAAGATCATCTCAGATACCATTAATGCGGTAATAGATCCATTTGGAGAGATACGCGACAATGCCTCGCCCGATCTGATTAATATTCGCAGAAACATGGCAACCGTGCGCGGAAAGGTAAATCAGAGTTTCGGGCAAGCGCTCTCACATTATCACAGTTTGGGTTATCTGGACGACATTCGCGAAACGGTAGTCCAGAACCGCCGTGTTTTAGCCGTACTCGCCATGTACCGACGAAAAGTTAAAGGTGCCATCATGGGGAGTTCAAAAACCGGCAGCATTGCCTACGTTGAGCCGGAAGCCACGTTAAAATACTCGCGCGAGCTGAGCAATCTTGAATACGAAGAACAGGAAGAAATCACCCGTATTTTGAAAATGCTGGCGAATGTATTACGGCCGAATATTGAATTACTTTACGGTTATCAGGAATTTCTCGCCCTGGTAGATTTGATTGCGGCAAAAGCCTATTACGCGAGAAGCATCAATGGGATATTGCCTGAAATTACTGAAGAGCGTCGACTTTACTTTCGAGAAGCGTACCATCCCATTTTGTACCTGACCAATACGGCACGAAAAGAACCTGTTTATCCGCAAACCATCGAGCTTTCGCAGGAAAATCGCATTATTGTAATCAGCGGCCCCAATGCCGGCGGAAAGACAATTTCGCTTAAAACCGTCGGGCTACTGCAACTTATGCTGCAAAGCGGTCTCTTGATTCCGGTTCACGAGCGAAGTCAGACCTGTTTGTTTGATAGGATCTTAACAGACATTGGTGATAATCAATCTATTGAAAATCATTTGTCTACATACAGTTACCGGCTCAAAAACATGAACTACTTTTTGCGCAAATGCAATAGTCGGACATTATTTTTGATTGACGAATTCGGCACCGGTTCCGATCCCGAACTTGGAGGAGCATTGGCAGAAACCTTTTTGGAAGAGTTTTACCACCGCGAAGCGTTCGGCATTATTACGACCCACTATGCCAATCTTAAAATGCTGGCCAATGAGTTGCCACATGCTACTAATGCAAACATGCTGTTTGATGAACAATCGCTTGAACCCATGTATAAGTTGGCTTTGGGACAGGCCGGAAGTTCTTTCACCTTTGAAGTGGCACAAAAAAATGGCATTCCTTACGGGTTGATTAATCGCGCCAAGAAGAAAATTGAGGGTGGAAAAGTTCGCTTTGATAAAACAATTGCTAATCTCCAGAAAGAACGTTCCCGATTGGAAAAAACCTCGCAAACGCTGCGCGAAGAAGAAATCCGCGCCAGGGAGGAGAGCCGCAAGATGGAGGACATCAATCGACGTATTCGTCAGAAACTCGAAAGTTATCAGGAATTGTACGATGAAAACCAGCGGGCAATTTATGTAGGAAAGAAAATTGAAGAAATTTCGGAGAAGTATTTTAATTCGAAAAATAAAAAAGAGCTGATAGGCGAATTTTTAAAGATGGTAGAGATTGAAAATGCCAAAAGAAAGAAAGCCTCTGCTCAGGAAAAGAAACAGATGGAGGAGCGTGAAGCCGTAAAGAAAGAGGCGCTTACCGAAATTAAGCATGAAGTAGCAGAAATCCGCAAAGAAAAGAAAGAAAAGAAAATTAAGATTGTCGCCGAAAAACCTAAACCCGTGCTTAAAATTGGCGATCGCGTGCGCATGAACGATGGCAAATCGGTTGGTACAATTGACGCCATTGAGAAAAACAAAGCGGTAGTGAATTATGGAATATTCACTTCGAAGATCAGTCTCGGCGAACTTGAACTTGTTGAAGCAAGAAAAAAATGAATTTACCGAAGGGCAAAAAAATCATTTTGTTCGACGGAGATTGCGGGCTCTGTAATCAATTCGTTCGTTTTATAATCAACCGCGACAAAAAAGATGTTTTCCGATTCGCCCCGTTAAATTCTGCGGTTGGACTTGAATTACAGAAACAAATCGGAATTCAGGATCTACAAACCGACTCGGTTGTGCTCTATATTCCGGAGCAAGCATATTTCATTCGTTCGTCCGCAGCATTAGAAATTGCGCGGGATTTGAGTGGGCTGGGCCGTATCGATATGCTGTTAAGATTATTTCCTGAATTTTTTCGCGACGGCATTTATAATCTGATCGCACGCAATCGCAGAAAGTGGTTTGGCGAGCAGTCGTGTGATTTGGATTTCCCCAGGGAAAAATTCCTTAACTATTTTTAATCTTGGTCGCGCTGAACATTAGATTCAGTAAAAACGTTATCCTCAATTTTTCCGGAAACCGTACTGTATATTCATTTCGCAAGAATTGCAGCTCATCGCTGCACTTTAACAATTTTTCCGGAAAAACCGTACTTTACATTTCTTTTAAAAATCGGCGGGGACTTCCCACGCTTTCCCCTTTCCCAAGGCGAATTTCGAAATTTAAATTATGCCCGGGGTACGGGAAAACCGTAATGCTTCAAGACCTCTTACAATTTTTTGTGCCCCAATTTTTCAGGAGCAGCTCATCGCTGCACTTTAACAATTTTTCCGGAAAAACCGTACTATACATTTCTCTTAAAAGTCGACGGGGACTTCCCATGCTTTCCCCCTTCCCAAGGCGAATTTCGAAATTTAAATGATACCTTGGGTACGGGAAAACCGTAATGCTTCAAGACGGCGTAAAATATTCTACGCCTCAACTATTATAAGAGCATCGCAGCGCTGCACTTTAACAATTTTTCCGGAAAAACCGTACTATACATTTCTCTTAAAAGTCGACGGGGACTTCCCATACTTTCCCCCTTCCCAAGGCGAATTTCGAAATTTAAATTATGCCCGGGGTACGGGAAAACCGTAAAAAAAAATCGCATGAGCGTTAATATTGCTCAATTGCAATTTAACACTAATGCTTACCTTCCTCCCACTTTCCTACAACCGAAGTGGCCAGAGCGTTACCCAAAACATTAGTTGCGGAGCGGAACATATCGCAGAAGTGGTCAATAGGTAAAATCAGTGCAATTCCCTCAATCGGAATATCAAACATGCCACAGGTCGCCGCAACTACAACTAAACTCGCTCGCGGCACACCTGCAATTCCTTTTGATGTAAGCATTAAAACCAATAACATCGTCATTTCCGTACCCACATCGAGGTCAATTCCGTACGCTTGCGCAATAAATATACTGGCGAAGGTCATATACATCATGCTGCCGTCCAAATTAAAGGAGTAACCGAGCGGCAACATAAACGAAACAATCCGGTCACGGATTCCGAAGCGTTCGAGTTCTTCAGTAAGTTTTGGGAAAACCGCTTCGCTACTCGTCGTGCCGAATGCAATCATGAGCGGTCCGGTAATCCTGCGAAGCAAGGTCCACAATTGATGTCGCAGGAAGATAAAGCCAATCAACAGCAGAACCATCCACAAAGATCCGATGCCAACTAAGAATGAGCCGAAATACTTTACATAAGTAAGAAGTAAATCATCAACATCCCTAATAGCGAACACCGATGCAATGGCGCCGAAAACCCCTAGCGGTGCAAAATTCATTACATAATGCACCATTTTTAATATTATGTGCGACGCTTTGTCGAGTCCGACTACAATCGGTTTAGCATAATCACCAATCGAAGCGGCAGCAAGGCCGAAAAAAATGGAGAAAACTACGATTTGCAAAATTTCATTAGTAGCCATCGCCTCAAAAATGCTCTTCGGAATGATATGCTCTATAAAATTTTGCGCGGAAAACGACTTCGTTTTATCGGTTACTTCAGCAGCTGCCCCCATGTCGACGTCAGCAAGGTTTAACCCTACGCCCGGTTCAAGGAAATTTACCCACAGCAATCCGATAACCAGTGACACAAAAGAAGCGGAGAAGAACCACAGCATTGCCTTCCCTCCTACGCGACCGACAGTTTTGACGTCACCCAGCTTTGCAATACCGACGACTAATGTCGTAAGAACGAGCGGGGCGATGATCATCTGTACCAACCGTATGAAAACAGTGGCAAGAATCTTAATATATCCGCTAAATGTGGTTGCTTCAGTAGCTTCGTAGTTATTGTGTACAAATATGCCCAGCGCAGCACCAAGCAGCATTGCAATGACAATCTGAGTCGTAAGATTTGAGAAAAAACTTTTTTTCATCCTGTAAATTTCCGGCGGACTACCCCAAAGATTTTCCGACGAGTTGATTAATTTTTTGCATTAGAAAGAAATCAGCCATAACCAGCGCGGCCATAGCTTCAACAATGGGTACCGCCCGGGGAACAACACAGGGATCATGACGGCCTTTTCCTTCGACAATCATAGGTTCACCATATTGATCTACAGTATGCTGATCCTGCATGATGGTAGAAACCGGTTTAAAAGCGACATTGAAATAGATATCTTCTCCATTGGATATTCCGCCGAGAACTCCACCGGCATTATTTTTAAAAAAGCGTTTACCTTTTATAATCGGATCGTTGTGATCACTGCCGTGCATTCGCGCAGCGTTGAATCCGGATCCATATTCAAATCCTTTCACGGCGTTAATAGATAGCATCGCATGACCTAAAACTGCATGGAGCTTGTCAAAAACAGGTTCTCCGAGCCCGGGCGTGACATTGCTGATTACGCAGGTAATTACGCCGCCGACGCTATCACCAGTATCCCGAAGCTTTGCAATATATTGCTCCATCTCTCGCGCAACTTGCGGATGCGGACAACGAACGGCATTCTGGTCCGCAAAGGTTAAATCCATCTCTGTATACGGTTGCGACACCGATATGTTTCCTACAGCTGAAACATAAGCTTGAATCTGCATTGGTGCAATTAGCTGCTTGGCGATGGCACCCGCAGCTACCCTTACAGCCGTTTCGCGTGCTGATGCCCTTCCGCCTCCGCGATGATCTCTGAAACCATATTTGGCGTCATACGTAATATCTGCATGGCCCGGTCTGTACACGCTTTTCAGATGGTCATAATCGTCGCTGCGGATATCGGAATTCTTGATAATAAAAGCTATCGGAGTGCCTGTAGTACGTCCTTCAAAAATCCCTGACAAGATTTGTACGTCATCTGATTCATTTCGCGGCGATACAATAGATGATTGTCCGGGCCTTCTTCGCTGCATGTCAGAAGCAATATGTGATAGATCTATGGGAACACCGGAAGGACACCCGTCAATTACGCCGCCGATCGCCATTCCGTGCGATTCACCGAAAGTTGTAAGCGTAAAAAGTTTTCCAAAACTATTTCCTGCCATCGGTAACAAATATAGTATTTATGCGGGATTGCGCTTCAATAAAATTGGTCAGTTTACTACTGTTAAAACTATTGCAAGACATTCCTGCGTTTATAACGTAACCTTTACTTTTGTGGAACTAACTAATTTTAATCAACTATGAAAAAGCTTTTGTTGGCATTGGCACTAGTTGTTGGTGCTGTTAGCGCAGATGCGCAGGAAATCAGAAAAAATGCTCTGGGTTTGCGATTAGGCGATAATGATGGATTTGGAGGAGAACTTTCCTATCAGCGTGCCCTTGGGGGAAATAACCGACTTGAGCTGGACCTGGGCTGGCGCGATTCCCGTGATTACGATGCGATTAAATTAACAGGTTTGTACCAGTGGGTTTGGAATATCGATGGTGGCTTCAACTGGTATGCCGGCGTTGGTGGTGGTTTGGGAAGTTATGAGATTGATGACGATTTTGTTTACTTCGATGATAACGATGATAGTGGCACATTCTTGTTCGTGGCAGGAAACATCGGTATTGAATATGTATTTGATATCCCGCTACAATTATCACTCGATTTCCGACCTGAACTCTACTTCGGTGACGATTTTCGCGAAGACGATTTCGGACCTGATATTGCCCTTGGGGTCCGCTTTACTTTCTAAAATTTACTGCCTCCGGGCAGTTTTTTTTTACTCGATGACGATCGGTTTTTTAGAATTAACCCTGACCACCGCATAAGGATACGTCAGCGCCTGAGTAACCATGCTCCCCGGCTTCGGTCCAGACTCTTTTACTTTTATCACAATTTTGTCTGCCTCTTCCCTTACACTTTCCACGGAAATAGAAAATCCACCTGTGCGTTTTTCACCCATGTTTAATAAAACAAAAGTCGACGTTTTAATGTCCTCCTTACCTATTTTACCCTGTAAGTTCTGGTCTCCCAATAACATGGGTAATTCTTTCTCATCGGAGATTACTTCATAAAAGTTAATATTAGCGCCTCCTGTTTCCTGTTGTGTCAGTATTTCATACAGAGCAGGCGACGATTTGCGGTTCTGGAGGGTGGGACTGCACGCCAAAAAAAGAGCTGATAGTAAAACGAGAGTCTTTTTCATACTTTCACCTGAAGTGCCTCGCGATATAAACCTTCGTAAAGAGGAAGAATTTTTTTGATGTCGAACCGTGTGGCGACTTCAAGGGCGCGGCTTTTAAACTCCATTAACGTAGCATTATCACTTATTATTTTAAGGGCGAGTTCAGCCATACGATCGACATCACCGACATCAGCAAGATAGCCCGAAAACCCGTCTATGTTCACCTCAGGGAGACCACCGCTGTTGCTGGAAATGACCGGAACACCCCAAGCCATCGCCTCGAGTGCGGCGAGTCCGAAACTTTCTGTACGCGAAGGCAACAGAAACAAGTCGCTATAGCTGAGGATACTATCGATTTCAGAACTATTTCCAAAGAAAATAACCCGGTTTTCAATACCAAGTTCGCGACACAACTGTTCCGCTTTAGCTTTTTCGGGTCCATCCCCTACCATCATTAATTTCGCAGGGATTTTTTGCTGAATCTTATAGAATATCTGAATGATGTCCGGGATGCGCTTTATTTTCCTGAAATTACTAATGTGTGTAATAATTCGTTCATTTTCGGCCGCAATAATTGAACGGCGGCAGGCAATCCGCGGATCGCGCGTGTTTTTATCCAATTCAATGAAATTCGGAATTACCCGAATATCTTTCTCGATATGAAACAGCTTATAAGTTTCTTCTTTTAAATTCTGCGATACCGAAGTCACAAAATCAGATTTATTGATGCTGAAACTTACGGCAGGTTTGTAAAAAGGATGATTCCCAACGAGCGTGATATCTGTTCCGTGCAAAGTAGTAATCATCGGGAGATCAATTCCTTCATCGCGCAGCATTTGCTTGGCCATATAACCGGCATAAGCGTGCGGAATGGCGTAATGAACATGGAGAAGCTCTATATTGTAAAGTTTAACGGTATCCACCAGTTTACTTGAAAGTGCCAGTTCGTAAGGCTGGTAGTGGAATAAAGGATATTCGGGAACGTTGACTTCGTGATAGTGCACATTCGGATTAAGAAGCGCCAGCCGAACGGGCTGACTGTACGTAATGAAATGGATCTCATGTCCGCGGTGCGCCAGTTCAAGTCCGAGTTCGGTCGCCACCACACCACTTCCGCCAAAAGTCGGATAGCAAACTATAGCAATTTTCATGTAGGTATTTTCGAATGGTGAAGGTACGAAATTACTGCATTGCTGCGACGCCGACTACGGCTGGTCAATAGCTTGCTGGATAACCTGTTGGATATCTTCGCGTATGTTTTGCTTGCTGAGCGTATTGGTTTCCGAAGAAGGATACGTGCGGTTTGATAAGAAAATATAGATAATTTCCGTTTTCGGGTCCGCCCATGCAATGGTGCCTGTAAACCCGGTGTGGCCGAAGCTGGATGGCGAAACGCACCCGCAGGTAGGTCCGGACTGCCCCGGTAATTGCGGTTTGTCAAATCCGAGTCCGCGACGATTTCCATCTTTGCAGAACCAACAATGATTAAAGACATCAAAAGTCTTTTCGGAAAAGAAACGCTCGCCGCCGTAACTTCCTTTTTGCAAAAATAGCTGCATCATTTTGGCAACGTCTATTGCGTTAGAAAATACTCCGGCATGCCCTGCCACGCCGCCTTGCATGGCTGCTGCCATATCGTGAACATATCCATGGACCGGCTGATGACGGAAGTAGTTGTCCAATTCTGTCGGAGGAATGACACTCTGGTCAAACTTGCGAAGCGGATTGAACAGCGTTGAATTCATTCCCAGAGATCGGTAAAAATTTCGATACGTCAGTGAATCCAATGGCATGCCTGCTGTTTTTTCGAGATATTCTTTGAGTATGATAAAAGTAAAATCGCTGTATTTGTACTCTTTTTTTGGCAGCAGTTTGCTGTGTGCGATGGTATGCATAATCGTATCGCGGTAATCATCCCGAAGAAACAAGTTTTCCGCTACCTGTGTACGGAATCCCGGCTCGGCAGTCAGGCGGTAATATCTCGACGAGGGTTTGCCGGTAGTATCAAGGGTTTTTTTATAAAACGGTTCCCACGCCTGTAAACGGGCATAATGCGATAACAGCTCCTTAAGTTCAATATTCTGCTTGTCGGTGCCTTCAAAAACGGGAAGCATTTCGCCCAATTTTGTATGGAGATTGAGTCGCCCCGTATCAAAATACCGCATGGTGTTTGGTAACGTCGCAATGATCTTAGTGAGCGATGCCACATCGTAGATATCGCTGTTAGTGACTTTGATCGCGTTCGCTTCGTACGAGTGCGCACCAAATGATTTCTGGTAAATAACTTTACCTTTCCGCGCCACGAGAATCTGTGCTCCGGGCGTCATACGACCGTCGATTGCTTTTTTAGCCAGTCTGTCGATTTGCAATAGTGTTTTTGAATTCATACCGACATTTTCCGGCAAAGTAAAACCAAGCCTGCCCAGCGAAAGTGTCTTTAAACCATGATGCATCGCAAATGCCGATCCGATGCTAACGGGTAGTTTGCCGTGAGAACCAATCGCTCCGAAAATCACTTGCGCCGCAACAATCTGTGCTACATCGGAATTTTGATACCCGACAATGAGACCTTCAATGTTATTAAAATTCGCAATAGGCAGCATAGCATACGGCTTGGCGAACAGGCTTAAGATTACCTTGTGGTACTTTGCAATGGAATCCAGAAGAGCGAGTTCCGCAGCTTTAAAGTCGTGCTTTTTCCACGCTCCATCCGCTTTGTGATAACCAATTATCACTTTGGAAAATGGCTTGAGTCGAACTAAAAGGCTGTCCGTATCGGCTTCGTCAATTTCGACCACTTCTGTATACTTCTGCAGCGTGGATAGAAACGGTTTGTGCTGATCATCGCCAAGTTTAACATAAGCTATTCGTTCCTGATCCAACTGCTGAATCGGAATGATTTCCTCTGCGTTACGAAGCGTGGTTACGGCGCTTTCGTACAACTCGTACTGAAATGCCTGATCTTTTAACTGATTAAGGTCTGAGTGCAGATTTTTAAGGTCGATAGGGAGGTACATGTCGAGCCCCGCCCGATATTTATATTTCAATATTTTTTTAACGGATGCCTGAAGGCGTTCGTCAGAAATAAGAGAATCCTGATAGGCGACACAAATTTTTTCGACCGCCAGAGGGACGTTTTCAGCAAAAAGTAAAATATCATTTCCTGCCAAAAATGCTTCCAAATCAATATCACCGGGTGCTTTAAAATCCGATGCACCTTTCATGTTCAGCGCATCTGTAAAAATTAATCCGTTAAACTTTAATTCTTTCTGAAGAATATTTGTGACTACATTGTACGAAATCGACGAAGGGAAATTTTGCCGGCTTTCCAGACTCGGAACATTTAAATGAGCCACCATAACCGACGCGAGACCCTCTTTGAAAAGCCTGCGATAAGGATAAAATTCAACGTCCTCAATTCGCTCCCGTGTGAAAGCTACGGTAGGTAACGTAAGGTGCGAGTCGGTCTCCGTATCGCCGTGTCCGGGAAAATGCTTACCGGTGGCAAACACGCCCTGGCTTTGAATTCCTTTCATTAAAGCCAATGCCCGTGAGGTGACTTCGTGCTTGTCTTCACCAAACGATCTGTTTCCGATAATCGGATTTCTCGGATTGGTATTGATGTCAAGAACTGGTGCGAAATTAAAATGAATCCCTAACCTGCGACTTTGTTTGCCGTACGCTACTCCTACCCGTTCGATCATCTTTAAATCCTGAATGGCGCCCAGGGTCATATTCCAAGGGAACCGCAGCACCGAATCGAGCCGCATGGACAAGCCCCATTCTGCATCAATTCCAATAAACATGGGTGTCTTGGAGATAGATTGGTAACGATTGGTAAGTCGTGCTTGCCGAACAGGCCCACCCTGAAAGAAAATGAGTCCGCCAATCTTATACTCTTTGATAAGTCGTTCCAGCGAGTTGGTGTGTGCGGAGTCTTTGTTGGAATACGCCGCAACCATAAACAGCTGACCGATACGTTCTTCAAACGTCAGGCTGTTGTACACGCTGTCGACCCATACGTTTTCTTTTACGCGTTTGTACGGCGATTCAAGCTTGCGAAACTGGGCATTGGCAAGTTGAGTAAGTAAAAGAAAAAAGACAACCGTAAATCGCATTTTAAAAAAATCGGTTATGCCAGCTTTCGTGTGCAGGTACTTCCCAAAAATCGCGAAATTCCCCAACTGTGTTTACCAGATTGTTAAAAACGACGGTGTTGGGAGACACCGCCTTGTCTTTTGCCATCTTTTTAAAGTCGGTAAGTGATTTATGAGCAATGTGCTCGCCCAACCGGTACGTGACATTCATTTTATCAAGCAAGTCGACATCAAATTTTCGTTCGAGCTCTTGAATAAAATGTACCGATTCATCCACAGAACAACCTGAGGCCGGCTGTATCTCCTGGTTTACTGCGAGAATAATAAAGCGATTGTATTTCAATTCAAATGCAGCATCCAATTTTGCACCGTGTGATGACCAGCGGTCGACAAAAGCGGAAAGAAGTTGCTCTAACTGAACAACTTCTTCATCCGAAAATCTTCGATTTGCCTGGTATATCCAAACTTTGGATTCCGGCGGCATGTGTTCAAAGGTCATAATTCCTTACTTTAATTCTATATCCGAAAGTACGTTGTACGAGCGAAATTCTTTTAGCCGGGGATCGTACATTTCGTACTTACTAAAAGTTACTGCCACAACGTCGTTTTTCTTTAATTTATTTTTTGTCAATAACGAAGCTGATTCAAAAAACTCCAGCAACAAAAACTGATGCGATCTTGATTCGTCATCTTTGATGATTAATGTCAAAAAATCGCCTGATTTAATTTCTGTAACTTTTCCCTGCAACATACTGTAGCTCACTTCTGAGGCGGCTTCAGTGGCGCGGCCCAAGGCCATTAGGTAGTCAGGACAATGTGCCAGCATTTTCATCGCTACTTTTTCACTGACCCCGTCCATTTGAGTTTCGTCGTTGATATCAACGCTATGTACTGTATTCAGCTGATCTGAATTCGCGGCAAAAATTTGAATAAAACACGTGACAAACGCGTCACTGATGTTTTCCTGAGGCATACTCGCTGCGGTCGGATACTTCGCCGTAATGCAGGAGCAACTTTCCTTCGCCATTTTGTCATAAATATCCTGTCCCGACATTGCGGAGGCGGATAAAATCAACGAAAAAAGAAGAAATTTCTTCATTATAAATCCTGCGCATTCGCGATCAGTTCCGCGATGTCCATCACCTTTACCTGTGCTTCCTGTTCCTTGGCTTTGACGCCGTCTGTGAGCATCGTGTTGCAGAACGGACAGGCAGCAGCGATAATTTCGGGTCTTACATCAAGTGCTTCTTCGGTTCGTTCGACATTTACGTCCTTAATGCCGGGTTCGGGTTCCTTAAACATTTGTGCTCCTCCCGCACCGCAGCACAGTCCATTGCTTCGCGATCGTTTCATTTCCACCAGCTCCGCATCCAGTTTTGCCATAAGATCGCGGGGCGCTTCGTAAATATTATTGGCGCGTCCGAGGTAACAGGGATCATGAAACGTAATGCGTTTTCCCTTGAATTGACCGCCTGAAATTGCCAGTCGACCACTGTCCATCAATTGTTTCAGCAGTTCAGTATGATGCAAAACTTCATACGTTCCTCCTAGCTCCGGGTATTCATTCTTTAAGGTGTTGAAGCAATGCGGGCAAGCGGTGACTATTCTTTTTGTTTCATAAGCATTTAACACCTGAATATTCATCATGGCCTGCATCTGAAACAAGAACTCGTTTCCGGCACGCTTTGCAGGGTCTCCGGTGCAACTTTCTTCTGTTCCAAGCACTGCGAAAGATATGTTGGCATTATTAAGAATCTTTACAAATGCTTTTGTGATGCGCTTGGCACGATCGTCAAAACTTCCGGCACAACCTACCCAAAACAGGTATTCCGGCTGTTCGCCGCGAGCCAACATTTCTGCCATCGTAGGCACAGTAAGGCTTTCTGACATAACGATTAATTTTGAATCTTAGGTTAGTTATCTTTCCAGTTCAGACGGTCTTGCTGACTGTATTGCCATGGTGCTCCGTTATTTTCGATGTTGGTCATCATGGCGTTTACCGACATCGGAGCCGCGCTCTGTTCCATAACCAAAAAGCGCCGCATGTCCATGATGATAGACAACGGGCTAATACTTACCGGACATTCTTCAACGCAGGCATTACAACTAGTACAAGCCCAAAGTTCTTCCCGGGTGATATAGTTGTCGAGCAATGTTTTTCCATCCGGAACAAATGTGCCCTTGTTGGCGTCGATGTTCCGGCCTACTTCCTCGAGGCGATCCCGCGTGTCCATCATGATTTTTCGCGGGGAAAGCTTTTTGCCCGTTAGATTTGCAGGGCAGGCAGCCGTACACCGTCCGCATTCCGTGCACGTGTATGCATTTAGTAACTGCACACGATGCAAATCCATCACATCGCTGGCGCCAAATTTAGCTGGTACTGCATCCGCTGGAGCTGCCGCAAATGGGTCTGCATTCGGGTCCAGCATAAGCTTCACCTCGTTGGTTACGGATTCCAGATTGACAAATTTACCTTTCGGAGTTAAGTCGGCGAAATAGGTATTAGGAAATGCCAGTAAAATGTGCAGGTGCTTTGAATAGTAGAGGTAATTCATGAAAAACAGAATTCCGGCAATGTGCAGCCACCAGAAGAGTCGCTCCATGAGGACTACGGTTCCCGGATTTAGGCCTTCAAAAATCGGTGCAATCATCGATGAAATCGGAAAACTTCCGGCTTTTTCATAGTGCGAAATTCCATCGGGCAAGTGCATCAGATGATAATCGGCAGCATTCATCAACAGAAAGAGTGACATCAGCACAATTTCAAAATACAGGATGTAGTTCGCATCACTTTTGGGCCATCCCTTCAGATCGGAATGAACAAAACGCCACAGTTTGATTACATTTCTCCGAATCAGAAACGCAATCACGGCAATCAGTACGGTAACTGCTAGTATTTCAAAAGAAAAAATTAAAAAGTTATAAAACCCGCCCATAAATTTAAAGACGCGGTGTGTTCCGAAAATACCGTCAATGATAATTTCGAGTAGTTCCAGATTAATGATGATGAATCCGACGTAAACGATAATGTGTAATAACGCCGGAATAGGCTTGCGAAACATTTTTTGCTGGCCTAAAGCGATTAAAGCCATATTTCTCCAGCGAGCGGCGGGATTGTCTGTACGATTTACAGGCTGACCCAATTTGATGTTCCGATTCAATTTTCGCACATTCATCGCAAAGTAGCCAAATCCAACTGCGATCATTAGCGTGAACAGAATGTTATCTATATAGCCCATAGTATTTTAGGGATTAACAAGGGTGTCGTTTACAGGTGCCTTGTACGGCTTATTTTTTTTACCAAAAAGTGAAACATTTACGTAACGCGTTGGATTTAAACGCAAATCCTGCAGTAACAGCTCCAGTTCGCGCGACGTTTTATTCAAGTTATTGTAAAGCGTTGGATCTTTAACCATCTTACCGATTGTGCCGTTGCCGCTCTCGATTTGCGCAAGAATGGCGTTGACTTTCTGCAGAGAATTTTCGACGGATTTAATGGTTTTTCCAATATTAGCATTGGCTAGCGAATCGGAAACTTTGGCAAAATTACCAGACGCTTTTTCAACATTCGTCAGCGTACTGTTTAGCTTCGATTTGTTTTCCGCAATCATCGAATTGACATTGCCGGAAATCACTTTAAATTCGGCTAAAGTGGCGTTCAGGTTGGCTACTGAATTGCGGAGATTTTCCTTGGTTTTTGCGTCGAGGACGGAATTCACATTTTGCAATACCGCATCAGCAGTGACCACCATTTTTTCCACCTTTTCTTTAAACGGTGTCAGTTTATCTGCCACGAGTGCAGTAAGCCCGGGAACGACTCCACTCGGTAGCGTATCTCCCGATTCTGCAAGCGTCTGATCGGCCAGATTGGGCACAATCTGAATCTGCTTCCCCCCGATGAGTCCGGGCTCATAAATATTGATGATGCTTGATTTGGAAATCGGGAATTCGTTTCGAATCTGAACTTCAACCTGTAGCTTTCCGTTGGGCTGCAACGTGATGCCGGTTACTTTACCGACAACAAGTCCGTTAATAGTTACGGGAGCCGAAGCCGCCAGCCCTTCTACATTGTCGTAGTACGCATAAAACGTCTTATAATCTGAAAACAGGTCGCGCCCTTTAAGAAAGCTATATCCCCAAATGAACAGCAATATCGATGCGATGACCAGTATCGCCGTCTTTATTTCTCTTGTTACCTTCAAACCGCTTTTTTCGCAAAGTTACAATTATAAACGAGGTTGCCTAAAAAATTAAGGCTTCTTCAACGCTTCCTGGATGTTGATCTGTTTGCCGTTTTTAAATGCAATGACGAAAGCAGATGAATATCCCTTGGCTTTAGCATCACTGAGGAGTCTGCGGGCATCTTCGTACGAGTCGGTTGATCCGTACATGTACTTGTACAGATTATTGACGTTTGTCACAGAAATCTGACCGAGTCCGTTGAAATTGGCCGGAGTAAGGTCGAGTTTATTGCTGCTGACTGCCAATTGTACTTTAAAAGTAACTCCGGACGCAGGCGTAGGTTCTTTGATTTCCGGTTTAGCCTCGACAGGTTTTACAGCAGGTTTTGGTTCTTTGCGAACTACAGGTTCCGGTTCAACTTCAGGTTCAGGCTTGGCAGGAGGAAGATCTTTTACCTGCGTAGATGGCTTTGGCATTGATTCCGCCGCAGACCCGTCTCCGAAATATTCCTTTTTGTAGCTGATAATGGCATCTGCAATGGCCCGGGCCGTTTCGTTTTGCCCCAGTTCCGAATCGAGGTAAGCACCATCAACCGGATTGGAAATGAATCCCATTTCGACCAGAACGCGCGGCATGTAGGCCTTGTGCAGTACCATGTAAGGTGCCTGTTTTACGCCGCGGCTTTTCTTGCCTAATGCATCAGTAAAAATATCCTGAATTTTGCTTGCCAGCGCAATACTGTTTTCCAGATACAATTCCTGTGACAAATCAATGCCAATTCTCGATTCGGGATTGCTCGGATCGTACCCTTCGTATTTTTCCTTATAATCCTTTTCAAGCGTGATAACGGCATTTTCGCGGCGTGCGGCTTCAAGATTGGACGCATTCTTCGTCATACCCATTACATACGTTTCCGTCCCCGAGGCTGCACTGTTCTTATTGGCATTACAGTGTATAGAGACGAATATATGCGAATCCGCGCGGTTGGCAATATTTGCACGTTCAATCAACTCAATAAAAACATCCGACTTACGTGTGTAGATCACTTTGATGTCGTGCGACTTTTCAAGGATGGCACCGACCTTAAGAGCAACGGCAAGTGCAATATTTTTCTCAATGTGGCCATTGTAAACCGCTCCAAAGTCTTTGCCACCATGACCCGCATCAAGTGTTACGATGAAATCTTTCGATTGCGCCGTAACCGATGCGTGTGCTGCAAATACGATGATAAAAAATAAGGTGGTAATCCTGTTCAAAATGCCCATAATTGTAGAGTTTATTTAACTAAAAACGGCCCGTGCTTCATGTATTATTTACTTATTTTTAGCGAAAATAATCGTAAGTTTGGCGCGGCAAAACTAATCGATTTTTACAAAAATATAACCCTCTCCTTTGCAGTCGAAGTTCGCTTATATCATTTTATCAGCAATTTTCCTAACAATTGGTTTTGCCCCTGTCTACGCACAAGAGCCCGTTTCAAAATCCATCCCGGTGCCTCCTCAAAAGGAATCTTCATCAATCACCGGACTGGCGGACAGTTTAACGGTTAACGCAACCGAACTTGCGAAAATTGCCGACAGCACGAGAACAGACACTATTAAAAAGCCTCTGCTTACAGACAAAATCAAATACAAGGCCGAAACGTATACAAAGATTGATCAAAAGCAAAAAAAGATCACACTTTACGATAAAGCGGAGTTGTATTATCAGGATATTGAACTGACTTCCGGTGTGATCGTGCTTGATTACGAAAAGAAAGAAATTTATGCTGGACGGATTAAAGATTCAACTGGCCGCTACACGCAACTCCCTGTTTTTAAACAGGGTCAGAATGTTGTTGAGCCCGATTCTATCCGCGTTAATTATGTGACCAAGAAAGCGCTCGTCTGGAATTCCCGCACCGAGCAGGGAGAATTTCGGGTAAAAGCCGAAATCACGAAGAAAGAAAATGATTCGGTGTACTTCATGAAAAAAGCGCGGTTTACTACCGCAAAAGATATCGATAATCCGGAATACTATTTTGTAACAGACCGCGTAAAATTGGTGCCCGGTAAAAAAGTGGTTGTCGGGGTTACCAATATGGTCATCGCCGACGTGCCGACGCCGATTGCGTTACCTTTTGCCTTCTTCCCGATGACAACCAAGGCAGAGTCAGGCATATTGGTCCCCACATATGGCGAAACGCGACAACGAGGCTACTCTTTACAAAATGGCGGTTATTACTTTGCCCTTAGCGACAATTACGATTTGGCAATTCTTGGGGATTACTTCACTAACGGCAGCTACGGCTTGCGGTTTGAATCGAATTACGCCAAACGATACCGGTTTCAGGGGACTGTAAACGTGCGGTTTGAAAATCTGATTAATTCCGAGCGTGGTTTTCCCGATTATTCCCGTCAGCGGATTTACAATATACAGTGGACGCATGCGCAGGATAACAAGGCGAACCCAAATTCACGCTTCTCGGCGACGGTAAATTTAGGTAGCTCGGAATATTTCCGGCAGTCGATAAATCAGGTTAATGTAGGCTCGCAGCTAAACAACACTTTATCCTCCTCGGTTTCGTATTCCAAAACTTTTGCATCAAACCCACAGGTAAATTTAACGTTTGCCGCGACGCATGCACAGAATACGAACACGGGTGATATCAACATGACACTTCCGACCTTTCAGGGAAGTGTTGATCGCATTTTTCCTTTCGCCCCTAAAAACGGAATAAAGAAAGGATTTTTCAGAAATATTAACTTTCAGTACAACGTGCGTGGCGAGAACCGTATTCAAACCAACGACTCTTTGTTTTTTAAGAGTGAAATGTGGCGCGATGCAAATTCGGGTTTTCAGCACAGCATTCCGCTGAGCACCAATTTTAAAATCTTCAAGTATTTCAGCGCCACTGCTAATGTAAATTATGAAGAAGTGTGGTATTTTAAAACGATCAGACGCGGATTTGACGAGGTGAGTCAACGCGTGGTCGACCGCACCGAGCGCGGGTTTGATGCTTTCCGGACCTACTCGTTTTCGTCAAGCATCGGTACTACCATTTACGGAACATTTAATCGCGGTGAAAATCGGAAACTGAAGGCGCTCCGGCATGTGATTCGGCCGTCAGTCTCTTGGAGTTACGTTCCGAGTTTTGACCGGTACTACGATACCTACGATCCGGATGGAAGCGGCACGATGCGAAAAGACTATACGCGTTTTGAAGGCGGTATTTTTGGAGCTCCGGGCAGAAATTTTTCACACAATCTCGGATTCAGCATCAACAATACACTGGAAGCAAAAGTAGCGGATCGCGATACCACGAAAACGGAAGCACGGAAAATCATGCTGCTAAATAACCTGAATCTTTCGGGCAGTTATAATATGGCCGCTGATTCCCTTCGTTTATCGCCCCTCAGAGTCAGCGGCGGAACGGTGCTTTTTAAAGATAAACTCAACGTAAACTTCGCAGCAACACTCGATCCGTATGCAATCGATAATGCCGGAAGACGGATCAATACCTTTAATGTCGACAATGGCGGGAGTCTGTTTCGGATGACCAGTGCTAATATGACATTAGGTTACTCCATATTCAGCGACGGCAGCGGAAATCAGAAACGCGAAGACAATATCGGCGTACGCAATGGCGGACGGGAAGACGACTTGTTTGGTACAAATGTCGATTTTAGCGACCGGCGGGAATCTCAATTCGACAATCAGGACGAAAATGATGCAGAAGCAGGCTTTTTTAATGCCAAAATCCCGTTTGATTTAACGCTTGCCTACGCACTAACGTATGGTAATACCAACCGTGAAAACAAGATTATTGGCAACTCTCTCATGGTGTCGGCCAATACAGATTTAACACCGAAATGGCGAATTGGTATTTCCACCGGCTACGATTTTGTGCAGAAAGGTGTCACCTTTACCCAATTGCGCTTTGAACGGGATCTTCTGAGCTGGCGGATGGATTTTAACTGGACGCCACTCGACGAACGGACCTCATGGTTTTTCTTTATCGGAATCAAATCCGGTGTGTTGAGCGACATTAAGTGGGAAAAACGAAATCAGGAAGACAGACAACTACGATAAGTATGAAAAAAGTAATTTATACCGATAAAGCACCGGCACCCATAGGGCCTTACAGTCAGGCTATTTTGTCCGGCAACACTTTGTATACGTCCGGGCAGATTGCCATCCACCCTGCTTCCGGCGATTTAATTCTATCGGATATCGAATCCGAGACAGAGCAGGTCATGAAGAACCTCCAGGCGGTTCTCGAGGCGGCCGGGATGACTTTTTCAGATGTTGTTAAGGCGACCATCTTTATTTCGGACATGAATAATTTTGCCCGCATAAATTCGGTTTACGGCAAGTATTTTTTGGAAACGGAAGCCCCTGCGCGCGAAACGGTTCAGGTATCTGTCCTACCAAAACATGTGAATGTTGAAATTTCTATGATTGCTGTGAGATAGCATTTAAAAGCAGTTGCGCAGTGGCTTCATTGGTTGCCAGCGGAACATTGTGAACATCGCATACCCGAATCAGCATATTTACGTCGGCTTCGTGCGGGTGGCTGGCCAGCGGATCTTTAAAGAAAATCACCATTTTGGTTTTACCTTCTGCAACGCGTGCAGCGATCTGTGCATCGCCGCCCAGTGGCCCGGACAGCATTTTTTTTACTTTAAACCCGGCTTTTTCTACTTTGCTTCCCGTGGTACCGGTACCAATCAGTTTAACGCCTTCTGCAGAAAGCAACGCTCTGTTCTTGTTAAGGAATTGCACCATTTCGGCCTTCATTCCGTCGTGTGCGATAATTGCGATTTCCATTAGCTATTGATCATGTGGTATTCGATCAGACCATCAATAGGCCTGCGCAGCACATTGCCTATTTTTAACTGATGTGACTCTAACACGTGTTCCAACTCGTCGCGTAAATAGAACGCAATCGAACCAATAAAATGTATCGGAACTTCACGGCAGTTGTCGTACTGCATGATGTAATTCGATACAAAATCCTCCATCGCTTCCAGAATTAACCCTTTGCAAAAATCATGATCTTTATGCTGTATCAGAAATTTGGCAAATGTTGCCAAATAAGCGTTCGGATTGGGTTCTTTATAAAGATGATGTTTAATGGTATCCGGATCCAGATCGTATGCCTGCTCAAATTTTGCCGCAAGGTCTTTGGGCATTTTGTTGAAGTAATACCCTCTAATAAGTTGACGACCAAACTGATTGCCGGAGCAATCGTCCATGCAGATGTACCCTAGTGACTGCACTTTTTGGTGAAGGACGGCGCCGTCGAAAAAACTGCAATTTGAGCCTGTTCCGAGGATGCAGACAATGGCTTTTTGTCCTTTGGGCGTAGTCGCAAAAACTGCTGCGTAGGTGTCTTCGTGCACGGTAACAGCGGCATTAGGGAAATAATCGCGAAATACTTCTGCCAGAAAATTTTTCATTCTGTCTGTACCGCAGCCTGCGCCATAGAAGAAAAGGTGTGTTACTTTTTCACGGTTGTGACTGATATCAAAGCGATCTTCGAGGCGGTTAACTATTTCATCACGGGTCAGTACTTCGGGATTTAATCCGAGTGATTGTGTAGTGAACAGTACTTTTCCGTCGTTGTTGATTGAAATCCAGTCGGCTTTGGTTGAACCGGAATCCACGAGTAACTTCATGTTGGCAGTTTTTTAGGGAGCGAATATATACGATTTAGTTCATAGAAAAAGCGTTCTTCCGCCGGAAGAACGCTTTTTGCCCGAAGTGTGAATTACTTCAGATTGTTTAGATGTACGCAAAGATCTAGCAATTTGCTCGAATAACCGTATTCGTTGTCGTACCATGAAATTATTTTGAAGAAAGTAGAATTGAGTCCGATTCCCGCTTTCGAGTCGATAATCGACGTGCGCTTGTCCGACACAAAATCCTGCGATACCACATCATCTTCCGTAAAGCCGACAATACCTTTGTATTGCGTTTCTGACGCTTTCTTGAGTACCGCCATAATCTCTTCGTAGGAAGTTTCTTTTTCTGTTTTAACCGTAAGATCCACCACGGAAACGTCGGCTACAGGAACCCGCATCGACATACCGGTTAATTTCCCGTTGAGTTCCGGAATTACTTTCCCTACAGCTTTTGCGGCACCGGTTGATGCCGGAATAATGTTGAGAAGTGCTGCGCGTCCGCCGCGGAAATCTTTACGCGAAGGTCCGTCAACTGTAAGTTGTGTCGCGGTGGTAGCGTGCACTGTGGTCATTAAGGCTTCGGCGATACCAAAATTATCGTGAATAATTTTGGCGAGCGGTGCAAGGCAGTTCGTGGTGCAAGAAGCGTTGGATACAATTGTATCTGACGCCGTAGCTTTATCGTGATTCACTCCCATAACAAACATGGGTGCGTCCGCTGAAGGTGCGGAAATCACAACTTTTCGGGCACCACCGTCGATATGCAATTGGGCTTTCTCAAGTGTCGTGAAAATTCCGGTACATTCCGCAACGATATCTACTCCCGCTTCGTTCCATTTTAGTTGCGACGGATCTTTTTCTGCGGTTACGCGGATATGCTTGTCGTTTACGTACAATTTGCCGTCGCGCACTTCTACCGAGCCCTTAAATGTTCCGTGTACGGAGTCGTACTTGAGCAGGTATGCGAGGTGATCTACATCGAGCAAGTCATTAATTGCAACTACCTCTACGTTGTCACGATTGATAGATTCTCTTAAAACCAAACGGCCGATCCGGCCAAAACCATTTATTCCAAGTTTTACTTTTGACATATTATTTTTCTTTAATTAAATCGACATAATGTCCGAAACGCGAAGCAGTTCGCGATCAATTTCGGAATCTTCTTTTATAGCTTGCTCCAGCGGAGTAAGTGCAATTTTATCATTCATCAGTCCGACCATTTTGTTGGACTCGCCGGCGAGTAACGACTCTACGGCAGATACGCCCAGTCGACTGGCAAGCACGCGGTCAAAACACGAAGGTGCTCCACCTCTTTGCATGTGTCCGAGTACGGAAACGCGGACATCGTATTCGGGCATGTTTTGCTCGACATATTCTTTAAGTTCGAGGGCATTTTTTCCGGTTTTATCACCTTCGGCAATTACCACAATGCTCGATGATTTACCGGACGCTTTACTGCGGCGGAGTGATTCGATGAGGCGGTCGAGGCCGAGGTTTTCTTCCGGAATCAGAATCTCTTCGGCACCGGCGCCGATGCCTGCATTAAGCGCGATGTGTCCTGCGTCGCGTCCCATTACTTCCACAAAGAAGAGTCGGTTGTGCGAGCTGGCGGTATCGCGTATTTTATCGATGACTTCTACTACGGTGTTTAAGGCCGTGTCGTAGCCCAGGGTATGCGTTGTACCGTAAATATCATTATCGATCGTACCCGGTATTCCCATCACGGGGATATTAAACTCTTTATTGAACTGCAATCCGCCTGTGAATGTGCCGTCGCCGCCGATTAGTACCAGTGCATCAATTTCCGCTGCGCGCAGGTTTTCATACGCTTTCCGGCGGCCTTCCTCGGTCATAAATTCGCGCGAGCGGGCAGATTTTAAGATTGTGCCTCCTTTATTAATGATGTTGTTAACGCTTCGCGGACCCATTTCCTTGAAGTCGCCCTCAATCATTCCCTGGTAGCCGCGATAGATTCCGTAACATTCGATTCCGTGATAGGCGCAGGTCCGCACGACAGAACGAATAGCTGCGTTCATTCCGGGCGCGTCACCGCCGGACGTAAGAACGCCAATTCTCTTGATTTGCTCAGGCATAACATATAATTATTCACAAAATTAACAAAGGCTGTGCGGTATAACCTGCGGCGGATGCAGATTTTAATAAAGAATTTGGAAGGTATAACGTTTTCGGTTAATAAGTTTTTACTTCCGGTAGGTCCGCAGCACCGATCGCAGCGGCAGCCCCGCCACGGCGGGCCTGCCCGTCGTGGCGGGCTATAGCGGAGAGCGGGACGCCGATGCCGGGGTTCGGCGAGGCGGCTGCCCAAATAATCATTCCTCGTGCGGTACGGCTTCGCGGTTCATGGGGACTTCCGGCTCTTCTTTTTTCCGTGGCATTTCCATTTCGATGTAGTCGGGAAACTCAGAATCCGGCAAACGCTCCTGCGATTCGGTGCGCCTTAGAATCTCGCGGTCGATCTGAATGTTCTTAAAAATTTTATTGGTAAACTCCCGGAAGGTGTCGAAATCAACCTCATAGTTAAGTCCGATTCCCTGCGTGTACCCTATCCCCTGTCCGATGTAATTGATATCGTTTTCGCGGTTGAACATTTTGACGTTCAATGTCCCGTCTTCATTGACGCGGTAGAGCACTTCGACGTCACCCACAATCGTCGATTCGTTGATGCCGCCAACCGGCACTCCTACTTTGCCGTTAATGGTGATGCGATCATTAACTTTTGTAGACACGCTGAGTCCGAATCGCCCGTCTGTCTCCACTCCTGGTCTGCGCTCCGGGGAGACGTAATCCACACCGACAACGAATTTACCATCTTCATCCTGGAAAATATCATTGAAGAGTCCGCTGGCACGCTCGAAAAAGTTCCCGGCGAGGTCCGACTGGCTAACGCCTTCCGGACTGAGGAAGACGCCTGATGACAGCAGGTAAAGCGCCTGGGTTTGCCGCGTATCTGCATCGGCGAGTTTGTACTGAATTTCCGATTCCAGAACAGAGCTCACCGTGGGAAAATTGATTGTAAAATCGGGCTCCGGACTGCTAAGATTTCCGCGGATTCCGATGACCACCTCAGTGGGAACTTTTCGGTTAAACGACGCATTTTCGAGAAGAATGGCGGGATTTGCCATGGTTTTGTACACCGCTTCGATATTGAGAATGGCACGCATCGGATCGCCTTCCCAGACAATCGAACCTCCTTTTTTAACTTCAAAGCGTTTGTCGATAAGCCCGCCGTACTTAAAGTTGTAAATTCCTTCATATGCCTGAAAATCGCCCCACATGTTGAATTTTCCAAGCGTATTGATTTTGAAGAGCAATGAACCGAAGCCCCGCCCCTTGATTCCGTGGCCCGTATTGCGATCGAGAATTACTTCAACTTCTGCATCATTTGTGATATCAAAGTTGAATTCCATTTCGAGGCCGCTGTATTCTTTTAGTTGCCGTTGAGTTCCCTTTTGAATGTTGTTTTTTTCTTCTGGAGTAAGCAGGTGGATGTAGCTGCTGGTGCCGCTTGCAACTGCGTCAGAAATCGGAATTTTCACAGAAGTTCCTTTTTCGGACCGCGCGTCTACTTTAATCAGGAGTTCGTCGGTTGGACCGGAAATGGAAGCGCGACCGTCAATAAATGCCACGCCATAGTAAATGGCATCTTCGCTGTCCTGGGTGTCGAGCGCCAGTAATCGGTTAGATGAAATTTCAAGGTCCAGCGCCCAGTCTGTAAACGAATTGTGGCGGATTCGGCCTTCGAGCAGTCCGGTTGTTTTGTACTTCGCGTCGGTCATCCGTGCACTACGAACTATGAATGCATTTTCGGTGACGTCTACCACCGAGCGGTTTTCGAGGTTGTAGTTGACATTAAGGTACGGAATCGTCATGCCGGCCTCATCGAGAAAGAGTCGACCGTTTATCTCGGGGGATTTAAAATTGCCGTCGATCCGCGCAGTACCTGACGCAAAACCGTGAATGTCCTTTAGCACTTCCCCGCCGAGAAATTCCAGTATTCCGAGATTCATGCGATTGAAACGCAGGTCGATATCCGCAAGGGTTTGCTGGTCCACAATTGAGATATTTCCGTCTGCATTAAAAGATTCTACATTTTCATTGACCAATGTAGAACTTACATCAAAGCTTCGGAACGAATCATCTCCTTCAATATCAATGTTTAGCCGACCCAGTTGATTATCGTTTACCACCAGGTCCTGAATAACCAGGGAGGATGTAGGCTGGTAAATCTCATTTTCCTGTCGAAGCGCCACCTGACCGTTGAGCTTTCCTGCCATCGAAAGATCATCCATTTCGGGGGTTAGCGCATCGAGATCGACGTCTTTGAATGTCAGTTTAAGATCTTTTTCACGCAATCCGGTAAGCGTGCCGTTCAGGGCCATTGATTGCCCTTGTTGTGAGAGGATGATATTATCGAGCGTAAAGTTGCGCAAACTTTTGTCGAAAATAATTTTGTTATCGTTTTTCTCCTCCTCGTTTAAATACCACAGATAATCCTTTATTTTCAATTCAGATTTGTTGAAACCTACAATGCTGTTTCGTGCTTTGTCGATGGTGTGATACAAATTGAGGTTATAAAAATCCTTCGCCTGATTACCGCCTTTAAACTCGGTTCGGACAAAAAGCGTATCGCTGGAGGTGACGTTTATCAGACTGAAATCGGAGACTTTATAGAATTTTGTCCGAATGCTGTCCATTTCGATATAGGCATTGTACAGCGGATTTTTATTGTCGAGTCGCAGCGAAATCCGATCGAAATAATTGTCAAAGGCACCGATTTGCGGCGAATTAAAGTTTAATTTAAAATCGTCTGTATCCGCATTCATGCTTCCGGTAAGCCTCGTATTCGGACCGATGGAAAGACCCGGGTAGAAAATCTCGACGATTTTGTTGTAGATGGTAAAATCAAATCGCAGAAATTGTCCGGGCTTAATTTTGTTTGGCGAGTAGTTGGCGTACAAACTTCCGAGCGAATTCTCGACCATTTTACGGAGTTGGCCAAATTCATAACGCCCCACAACTTTGCCTTCAATAATATCGGGAGAATTGATTGTGATAGTACGAATACGGTTTTCGTCGAAACCTGACGTAATTGCAAAATCGTCGAACAGGTATGTGTCCTTATTGTTTTGATACGACGTTTGCGAAATGAAAACGTTGCCGCGCATGTTATCGAGGTTAGTGCCCTCCACCTGCATTTTTACATCACCTTTAAAAACCGAAATGCTGTCTTTCTTGTTTAATTTCAATTTTACCAAATCGGCATAGTCGACACGGGTGTGAAAGTCATACCGAATGTCTTTCCGGCTAAGTGTAACGGCGCCTTCAAAATCCATAAATAAATTAGGATCATTGACAATTACCTTACCCTGAAACACGGGATTTTTAAACAAACCGTTTACCGCCACGTTCTGGTACGTGTAGCCGTTGTAATGTACTTTAAACACATCGCCCGCAAAGGCTGTATTCAGGTATTTCTCAGAAAAACCTTTTCCATCAACATCAATATTTAATGTGACGGCACCAACATCGCTGCGGCCGAGGAAAGTGCCGACCTGAAAATTTTCCAGGATCACATACCCCTTGTAGGATGCGTTATCGATATTGGTCATGTTGTGGATGACGAGATCGGACTGTATGTTGCCCAGCGCTGTAGTCATGTAAAAATCGGCCGATAAAGCATCTACCGAAACGCCGGCTTTTCCGCGCATAGAGAACTTGCCGAGTCGCGCCAGATTTGAGGGGAGTCGCTTACCTAAAATATTCGGCAATAAACGAGTAAGATCTTCATAGCTTGAAGCAATCTGATCGAACTCTCCGTAAATCGAAAATGCCTGATCGCTTTTGCCCAGAAGATTAACGAACGTTACGTCGCCGCGAATTACAGAACCCGAGTTGTCGAGCAACTTCAAATTCTGCGCAAAGAAATTGTTGAGTGTGCCCCGCACGCGCGACTTCAACCGGAATTGTTGATCTTTCCCGATTTCATCGTAGAAGAAACGCAAATCGTTGCTTGCGAAAAGAGAAGAATCGATGGCTACGTCGAAGCGCACTTTGTTGTTAAAGTCGGCAAAATCTTTTCGATCATAGTTCATTTTAACATCACCGGTAAAGAAAGATCGCGTGGTTCTAAAATCGAGATTCGCGAGGGTGATACTGGTTTTGGTATAGGAAAAGTCAGAAGCAAGTTGCTTTACCTCCAGACCGCGATGGTCGAGGAACGACATCGCTCGGATTTGCGTGGTAACATCTGGCCCGTATATTTTGAAACGTTCCAGCGCAGCGTTGAGTCGCGTCAGGTTTAAGTTAACAGGATTCTCCAGATTTTCATCCGATAAAAGAAAGTGGCTGTTGGTTACGGCGATCTTATCCGCAGTCATCAGAAACTTGCGTCCCGACGGCTTTGATCCATCATCAAAGAGGAGGATGAATTTATCCAGATTTGAATCTTTTTCGCCCTTATAAATTTTCATGTTAAAAAAAGCATTGCTCATCCGGATCGTGCCGAAAAGCAAATCACCGTTGTACAGCTTTTTAAGACTTAAAATATTCGTGCGAATGGAACGTGCGGAAATAAGTGTATCCTTGCGATGATCACGGATGAGCACCTCCTGTAAATTGACACCGCCGAAAAGAGATACAGACAATCTGCCGACCGAGATATCGGTTTTATAATCCTCGTTAATGCGATCGGTAGCGTAGCGGCCTAAACGGGTCTGAACAGCGGGAAGCGATAATACAAAAGCCAGGACAATCAGCAAAAGCACAAGCCCGAGGACTATTCGCAATACTATTTTTCCAAAACGTCTGATATAGCTCTTTTTTTAAATTACCGGCGCGTAAAGCACCACTGAATTTGATTAATTTTGGCTTCGCCCGTAAAATTAGTTTTTTAGCGGCAGATATTACTAAAGGTTTATATAATTGTACAATGGAAAAAGATATTTACATCCTCGCCATTGAGAGTTCGTGCGACGACACTTCCGCAGCTGTACTTAAGAACGACAAAGCATTATCAAATGTTGTAGCCAACCAACTTGTACACGAGCAATACGGCGGCGTAATTCCGGAACTGGCTTCGCGCGCGCATCAGGCGAACATCGTGCCGGTTGTTGACGCTGCACTCAAACGCGCCGGTATTTCTAAAGAGCAACTTTCTGCAATCGCCTTTACTCAGGGGCCGGGGCTAATGGGATCGCTGCTTGTCGGCGGTTCTTTTGCCAAGTCGTTCGCCATGGCGCTTGGGATTCCGCTGATCGCGGTAAACCACATGCAAGGTCATATACTCGCGCACTTTATCGACGAAGAAACCATGCAAAAACCCGAATTTCCTTTTCTGGCTCTTACCATCAGCGGCGGCCATACTCAAATAGTTCGCGTAGATGATTATTTTGATATGACGGTCATTGGGGAAACTACAGACGATGCAGTGGGAGAAGCCTTTGATAAAACGGCAAAGATTCTCGGACTCCCCTATCCCGGCGGACCGCTCGTTGACAAACTTGCTAAGGAAGGCAATCCGCATGCGTTTCCGTTTTCAAAGCCCAAAATTCCGGGACTCGACTTCTCGTTCAGCGGCTTGAAAACGCAAATTATGTACTTCATCCAAAAGCAGGAAGCGGCCGAGCCCGGTTTTAAAGAGCGTCGCATGGCCGATATATGCGCATCTGTCCAGTATACCATTATTGAAATTCTGATGGAGAAGATGCTGGCAGCTACCCGTGAAACCGGTATTAACCGCGTTGCCATCGGCGGCGGAGTATCGGCAAATTCAGGTATCAGACAGCGGATGAAGGATGCAGAAACGTTGCACGGCTGGCAAACTTTTATTCCAAAGTTTGAGTACACAACCGACAATGCTGCTATGATTGGCATAACGGCCTATTTTAAATACCTCCGTGGCGAGTTCGACGCGCCGTCTATCGCTTCTAAAGCACGTTTTCGATTTTAATGCAACTTTTTTATCTCGAGAATATCAGCGAATCGGTACCTGAAGCTTTTTTCGACCGCGAAGAAAGTAAACACATCGTGCGCGTTCTGCGCAAACAGGCGGGCGACTTGCTGCATGTTACCGACGGAAAAGGCAATTTGTACAGTACGGAAATTCAATTGGCAACCGACCAAAAATGTGTCGTAAAAATTGTTTCTGCAGAAAAGTCAACCGCCCGTCCGTATAGTTTGCATCTTGCAGTTGCGCCTACTAAAATGAACGAACGCTACGAGTGGTTTTTGGAAAAAGCTACCGAAATTGGCATCAATGAGATTACGCCGCTGATCTGTGACCATTCCGAGCGAAAAGTAATCAAAGCCGAACGGTTTGAGAAAATTATTCTCGCCGCGATGAAACAGTCGCTCCAAACCCATTTGCCGCAACTTCACCCCGCAAAAACGTTTAAAGAATGGATTTCTGAGGAGCGCGACGGTATCAAATTAATTGCGCACTGTGGCACGGGCGAAAAACACTCGCTCGCTACCGCTGTTACTCCGCAAAAAAAGGTTACTTTGCTCATCGGACCGGAGGGAGATTTTTCTCCCGCTGAAATTCAACAGGCTCTTGAAGCAGGATATACACCGGTTTCGTTGGGCGACACGCGCCTGCGCACCGAAACTGCCGCGATTGTGGCTTGTCATAGCATAGCATTCATCAACCAGCAATGAGTAAGATTTTTAAACTACTGCTTTTTCTCCCATCACTGCTTTGTGCGCAACAGCTTGCGCTTCTAAAATACAATGGCGGGGGCGACTGGTATGCGAATCCTACATCCTTGCCAAACCTGATTAAGTTCTGTAACCAGCAAACCGGAACGGTGCTTTCCGGAAAGCCGGCGACGGTAGATCCGGGCAGTCCCGATCTGTTTTCCTACCCCTTTGTTCACATGACCGGCCACGGAAATGTGGTATTTAGCGATGCGGAGCTGATCAACTTGCGTAAGTATCTTGAAAGTGGCGGGTTTTTGCACATCGATGACAATTACGGAATGGATCAATATGCGCGACGTGAAATTAAGCGACTCTTCCCGGACAGAACATTAGTGCCTATTCCTTCATCGCATATCCTCTTTCAGAAACCATTTACGTTTTCCGGCGGTATCCCGAAAATTCACGAACATGACGGTAAAAAACCGGAAGCATTGGGTATCATCATCGACGGTCGAATCGTATTGCTCTATACGCATGAAACGGATTTAGGCGACGGTTGGGAAGACCCCGAAGTACATAATAATCCGGCCGACGTGCGCGAACGGGCATTAAAAATGGGGGCAAATATCATTCATTACGTTTTCAATCAATAGTTTGAATACTTCGATTTTAAATGATGACATTCAGGAGTTTATCCGATTGAATGAAAGTACGGATGTGCGAGACCTGGCCTTGCGGATGAAAGCTTTTTCAGGTGTTGCAGCGCCGGCAATTTTAAACCAGATTGCCTGCCGTAGTAAAGCGAAAGACAAACTCCCATCCTGGTATAAAACCGATAAAATTATCTACCCTTCCCGTGTTTCGCTGGAACAAACTTCTTCCGAACGAACTGCTGCTTATAAAGCGGCACTGGTCTCCGGGGAATCGCTTATGGACCTTACGGGTGGTTTCGGAGTCGATGCTTTTTACTTTGCAAAGTCGGTAAAGAATGTAACGCACTGTGAAATTCAGGCAGATCTTTCCGAAATCGCCAGCCATAATTTTCAACAGTTGAGTGTGTCGAACATCACTTGTATCGCACAAGACGGTTTAGAGTTTTTGATTGCTCAAAATAAACAGTACGACTGGATTTATGTAGATCCGGCGCGACGAAACAATCATCAGGGAAAAGTGTTCCGGCTTTCCGATTGCACACCCGATGTATTGCATCAACTGTCCGAATATTTCCGGTATTCAGCCAAAGTTCTTATCAAAACTTCCCCCCTGCTCGACCTGACTGCGGGACTAAGGGATTTGCGTCACGTAAAGGAAGTTCACGTGGTGGCCGTCCGGAATGAAGTCAAGGAATTATTGTGGGTGCTGCAAGCCAATTTCAGCGGCACTACAAAGGTAGTGGCCGCAAACCTATCGGACTCCCGGGAGGAAACACTTTCTTATTTATGGCCCGACACGTATTCCGGCGACTGGGCACAGATTGGCCACTACTTGTATGAACCCAATGCTGCGATAATGAAAGCCGGCGCTTTTGAGGCCGTGCGATTATCCTACAACCTGAAAAAACTGCATCCGCTTTCGCATTTATTTACGTCAGAACAGTTAATCAACTTTCCGGGGCGACGGTTTCAGGTGAAGGAAGTTTTGCCGTACGGGAAAGAACCCTTAAAAAAGGTATCGGCCTTAAAAACGGCAAACATCACCGTCAGAAATTTTCCTGAAACCGTGGAAGAACTCCGCAAACGTACCCGATTACGCGACGGCGGTAGCGATTATTTGTTCTTCACAACTACCGGAAATCAACAAAAATTAATCTTACTTTGCGAAAAAATTTAAGGATGAGAATCGTTTTTTTTCTGTTGCTCGCTGCCTCCGTTTATGCACAAAAGCCCTGCGAATATTCGGATGAAGTCAAAGACAGCATCGGCATTTACAAGTCAACCAAAAACGTGCTGATGTACGAGCGAAACTTCGCCGGAAATTCATCCATGATTTATTTTTCACTTGTACTATCCGATCAACTGCCGTTGCTTAACATACAGTTAATCAATAAAAGTAAAGATTTTATAAAGTCGCAATGTTTCGATAAATCGACACGTGCGTACCTGCAGCTTGCCGACGGTAAAATCATCACACTGCTTCATGGAGAGACGCAGGTTTGCGGAACGGCGGTCACCTCTGACGACGGCTACAACAATCGGGTGCTAAGCAGTTATTTTCTCTTTCCAAAAGATAGTGTGGATGCGCTTAAAGCGTCGCCGGTTTCTTTGCTGCGGCTACGATTTATGGGTGAAACTACGGACTATGTAATTAAAACGACCCTAATTTCGGAGCGCGAGGGTACGCAGTTCTATCCGGAAACCTACTTTATGGATTACCTGCACTGTGTCATCAACTAATCGCAAGGCCATTTAAACCGCGCAATCGGATATTTCTCCGCACCTTTCAGGTTGTAATGCCACCATTCTGAATCAAAAGTTTTAAAGCCGTGTCGTTTCATGATCCGGCGCAATAGTTTTCGGTTTTTTAGAACCTCGTCGGGTAATTGTTTGTACTCATGTGCCGCTTCCGGTCCGAAGTGATCAAAAGCAGTACCCATATCCAGCTCACGCCCATTAACATCCGTCAACGTCATGTCGACCGCACCCCCGCGATTATGAATGGATCCTTTTGCCGGATCCGCCACATAAATCGGGTTCGGTACCAGTGCCCACATCTTTTTCTGCACTTCGTGCGGGCGGTAGCAATCATACACTTTAACGCGTAATCCACGTTTTTCAAAATCTTGTGCCGCCGCAGCAAGAGCCTCCGCAGTTCTTTTCCGAAGGTAACATTCGCCACAATCATAAACCTGCGCTTTTAAAAAATTGTCGGCCGTGGCATAACGCATATCCGAAATAACGTTGGGCGCATAGTCCGACAACCGAACAAAGGTCGAGTCTGCAACCGACTGCGCGAAAGAAATGCCGGAGAATAGGATAAAGCAAACGAGGTATTTCATAGGTATTTTTAAAGGCGTTGTTGTAGCGCAAGAATACGAAAGAATATTGTAAAATCAATTTGGGCGTGCCCCGCCCGCGGAGGGCCTGCCCACCGCAGGCGGGTCGGGCTTTTCGCTAAATCCCGCGCAGCGGGGATACCGCTTCAATCCCTCACGCGTTGCCGGAAGTTTTTTGCATATAATTAAAAAACTGTATAATAAGGCTATAGTTTTCATTATAGCCGAGATTCGTTGCCTTTATTGTAGTATTATTTTTAAAACTTTAAGCAAATCAATTGCGCGTCCTATTTCGTCTTCGGTCCAAAAGTAGCATTGTTTGTCGATTACACCGTCTTTCTTTAGAAAAATTGAGATTCGATTTCTATAATGGCCAACGGTAAATTCAAACAAAATTTCTGTTGATTGGAAAACATAAGTATTCGAAATTTTTGTTTCCGTTTTATTTAAAATCTTGGAATTACATAGTTTTATAAAAAGACTGCGAATTCCGCAACTTCATCAGGATCAACATACCTCGAACTCTCTGAAGATATTCCTGATTTCAAACTCGAACAATTGACATTCATTTCAACTTGAAGCGACTTTCTGATTTGTCCGGACTTTAAATCTATAATTCAACTGGATAAAATGATATAGTTTCTGACGTGCCTGAAATAAGTTTTGCTTCTGTATTCCAATCTCTCGCAATCTGATAAATCTGAGCATCTTGAATAAGTCTCTCATAATACGCTACAATACTCAAACGTATTGATAATTAAGGCTTAGGTAAAAATAGCGACCTAGAGTTTCCAATAAAACCAATGTTAATTGCAATAATTATAAATGACAAAAATATACCAGAGGGTTCATTTAGCGACTTTCCTTCTGAACTTGGTATTAATATTCTGTCGATTTCTGGAGGCCAGGGAATTTCAGATCAACAAAATCAGATGCACAAAATTTGAATTTAGCACCATTGTATAGAAGCACCAGCGTTCCACCCGCTTTTGCAAAACGCTGTTAGCGGCAGGCGTAATATTATCAAAATTTTAAAATATCAAATTGGTCATACTGTTTTGCGTTTCTTATTAATTTCTCCCATTCAGCTTGTGAAGTAATTGGTGCAACAATTGTAAACTCGTCAACAAGTTTCCAGTTAGACGGCAACATTTTATTTAAAATTTCATTGGTTATCATTATTAATTTCTCATCCGAAGTGTTTAATAAAATGTAGTCATATTTATCAACGATGCAGTCAGTTTCATTGGTCAGTAACCTTATTGTTTGCTTGTCGTCCTCATTGTTGCCAACCTGCATAATGTTACCATAGCTAAAGTCAGGGATTCGATAGCAGACGGTTAGGATAATGTCAAAGATTACGTTGCAAAGCTCCTTGCCAGAATATTGTTTAAATGTCTCGTAAAGTCGTTTACCAAAGTGAACTTTTCTTGTCGGACCAAAAATGGCTATATCTTTTTTTTCTCCTGTTAATGTCTGTATGATTTGACAGTCGTTTAGTTCAAGGTCAAATATTTTTTCGTCGTCAAAAAGAGGAAGCGTTTCAATTTGTTCTTCATGCTCGTTAAGTATTAGGCCATCCGTAAGTTTAAGAATTTTTTCCACGACTTTATTAGTCAAGTCATAGTCGGGCTTGTTAGAAAGAATTGTGTTTCTAACTTCAATGGCATTTCCTTCAATAGTTATGTCAAACCCTCGTGTTGATTTACCGTCAATCCAGTAGTAGTAAATTCCTTCGCCTCTCTCCTCAAAAGTTGCGTTATCAATAGTTGAAACAAAGTCGTTCAATTCTGAAGTGTTCAGAGGTTTTCTTGTCAGAATGTTATGAATTAAACTCATTTTTTTTGTGTCGGTTATTTGTATGCAGTGTCTGTGTCAACAAATTTGCTAATTATCTCGTTCATTGGTTATAACGGTATGTTCTTGGCTATTCAACTTTATCAATCTCTTTCATTAACCTGTCCGTTTCGGTCAAAGCCACAACAATTTTCTGATAGTGTAAAATATCGTCAAACTCCAACTTTCGATCTTTGCGGTCTTTAAGCCATTTTTGGGCTGGCTGATAACCACCAATGTAAAACTCCCATGCAACTTGCGGTACACTATCAAAATACTGCGTTTCGTTGATGTACACTTTTCCGTTTTCGTATTTCGCTTTCCTTACAACATTATCTCCGTCAATTGGATACTGTGTAATGTATTGCTCAACAACCGGACTTTCCATCAAGTGAATTTTGCGAATTTCTCCACCTAATTTTACCAATTGCCAAAATATGCTGGCATTTTTTGGATATGGAATTTTCGGAAAATCTATTTTTAAAAACTCTTTATATGTTTCTCGGTAATTTCGTGAGTGTAAGACCGCATAAATGTAATCTAAAATATCAATAGGGGCAAAAGTGTCTTTGTTGGTTCTTTCTCGTTTGTAAATTTTAAGCTCAAATTCGAAGCAATTTCATTTACAATTTCAGTATTTAGGTTTGGCTGTCTTTCTGTTGTTTGTTCAATTGTTTGTTGACCTGAATTATTGAGGTATAAATAAAGGGGGAATTATACCGCTGATTAATGTTGTCTATATACTGATCTAATGTCATTTATACGTCTTTTCTAATCTTTTTTTGAAGTTGATCTTTATTGTATTGAATCGCTTCAATATTACCAATTTTGAACGTTCATTTTAATCCCTATCGATAGCTTTTTAGGAAAAATCAGAAATGTCGGGAAGATGTCGGGAAATAAAACAAAAAACCCCAGTGTTTACTGAGGTTTCTGTGATCGCGATAGGATTCGAACCTATGACCGCCTGCTTAGAAGGCAGGTGCTCTATCCAGCTGAGCTACGCGACCCGTCTTTTTCGCGCCCGCTGCAGTGCTCGACAGCGCTTCGAATTCCATGATGTCGGGGTGGCAGGATTCGAACCTGCGACCTCCTGGTCCCAAACCAGGCGCGATAACCGGGCTACGCTACACCCCGCAGCGGAGAGTAAGGGATTCGAACCCTTGGTACCGTTTCCAGTACGCATGTTTAGCAAACATGTCCTTTCGGCCTCTCAGGCAACTCTCCGTGCTATAACTTTCGTTAAAAGCGGTTGCAAATGTAGCTTTCAAAACTAAATTTTACAAATGATTAATCACATTTGTTCGAAAAAAAATGCTACTCGAGGCAAAGCATCATTACATCAACGACTTGCGTACATCGCGGCGACAAACCGCGTCTGTTGCCCCGCAGCATAGGCGGTTTTTAAATTTATCACTACATTCGCACCTTTAATTCTCCATCATGAACAGAAAAGTCGTTATAGTTTCCGCTGCCCGTACTCCAATCGGAAGTTTTATGGGAGCGCTTTCCTCCGTAACTGCTCCTCAATTAGGCGCAGTCGCCATTAAAGGTGCATTAGACAAAATCAACCTTGATTATAATCTTGTTGATGAAGTAATCATGGGTAATGTAGTTCAGGCCGGTGTTGGTCAGGCACCTGCACGACAGGCTTCCCGTCTGGCAGGACTTCCTGACAGTGTTATAGCCACTACGGTTAATAAAGTATGCGCTTCCGGGATGAAATCCATCATGCAGGCTGCCCAGGCCATCATGTGTGGTGATGCAGAAGTAATCGTAGCGGGAGGCATGGAAAACATGAGCCTCATCCCCCACTACGTACACCTGCGAAATGGCTACAAATTTGGTCCGGCAAGTCTGACTGATGGCATGCAAAAAGACGGACTTACCGATGCGTACGACAATAATGCCATGGGTGTTTGCGCCGATGCATGCGCAACAGAATATCAATTTTCGCGCGAAGATCAGGACAAGTTCGCCGTGCAATCGTACGAGCGGTCAGCAAAGGCTTGGGAAGCCGGAAAATTTAACGACGAGGTTGTCCCTGTAGCCGTTCCGCAACGCCGGGGCGAACCTGTAATGGTTACCCGCGATGAAGAGTATACCAATGTAAAACTGGATAAAATACCGTCTCTTAATCCGGCCTTTACCAAAGAAGGTACCGTAACCGCCGCCAACGCCTCAACCATCAACGATGGTGCTGCAGCCGTAGTGGTGATGAGTGAAGATAAGGCCTTGGAGTTAAACCTTAAACCACTGGCGTATATCCGCTCTTACGCTGATGCAGAGCAAGAGCCGAAATGGTTCACGACAGCCCCCGCAAAAGCATTACCTAAAGCGCTTTCAAAAGCGGAAATCGCACTCGAAGATGTAGATTTCTTTGAGTTTAATGAAGCGTTTTCAGTTGTCGGACTCGCCAATATGAAAATTTTAGGCCTCGATGCGGCTAAAGTCAATGTTAATGGTGGCGCTGTTTCTCTGGGTCATCCACTGGGTTGCTCAGGTGCCCGGATTGTAGTTACATTGCTAAATGTTTTGAATCAAAATAACGGAAAAATCGGCGCCGCAGCAATCTGTAACGGAGGTGGCGGAGCATCCGCGATTGTTATCGAGCGTATTTAAGTAGCCGCCATGTTCGGATTATGCCATGTAGCCATCGCTCCGCTTCGCGCTGAGACCTCAGATCGCGCTGAAATTGTATCACAGGTTTTGTTTGGTGAGCATTTTGAAATCATCGAACAGCAAAAGATGTGGTCAAAAGTGCGTTTGGCTTTTGATGGCTACGAAGGTTGGATCGATAACAAGCAGTTTAAGGTAATTTCGGACGCCGCTAACGCGCGACTGAATCAGTTGCCTGAAGTGCTCAACGGTGATTTAGTGGAATTTATCGCTGATAAGAAGCAATTGCTTACTCCCGTTCCTCTGGGTGCTAATCTTACCTTTCTTGCTGATCCGGAAATAAATACAGAGCAATTTTCTTTCGAAGGAAGCAGTCGGAGCGGCGTTGGAAATAAGACTGATTTCATCGAAACCGCTTTTCTCTATTTAAATGCGCCGTACCTATGGGGCGGTCGGACGCCTTTCGGTATCGACTGTTCCGGTTTTACGCAGATGGTGTACAGACTCAACGGATATATGCTGCCCCGCGATGCTTCGCAACAGGCTACAAGCGGCGAGGCGCTGAGTTTTATCGAAGAAAGCGAGCCCGGAGATTTGGCCTTTTTCGATAATGAGGAAGGTCGCATCGTTCATGTGGGGATTATCATGGCGGACAATTATATCATTCATGCCAGCGGTAAGGTGCGCATTGACCGCCTCGATCATCTCGGAATTTACAACGCTGAAACTAACCGACACACGCACAAACTGAGAGTCATCAAAAAATACTTGTAAAAAACAAAGGCTGCCCAAGGCAGCCTTTGTTTATGGAGTAAACTGTAATTATTTTCCGGCTTTTGCCTTCAATTCTTTTCGTTTGTCCATCATCTCGAGCGCACCGTACACATTGTAAAGCGTTTGGTAAACCTCCTCATTTTTAGGATCAAGCTGTTGTGCTTTCTCCAGATACGGTAGCGTACTGCGGAAAATGTCCTCGCGCTTCTTCTTTAACACCTCGTACTTGCGGTTATCTTTTTCCGAAGTTCCAAGCTTATTCATCTCATCGATGATTGCCTTTTCCGGCTCCAATTTCATAATAGCAAGGTTGAGATACGCATTCGTGTAATTCGGATTGATTTCGATGGCACGCAGATAGTATCGTTCTGCTTCTGCTTTGTCCGTATTGGATGAAATTACTCCCAGGTTGTAAACCAAATCCGCGTTGTTCGGCTCTTTGGCTAGTAACTCATTGACGACGCGCTTATACGCCTCAAAATCTTTAAGTTTAAGATAAAGATTCGCCTCTTCTAAAATAAGCGATTGATCAGTAGGATTAGCTGCGCGCGCTTCTGCAAGAGCTGCCTTTGCCTCATCCGATTTGCCTTGTGCAACAAGAATCAGCGCTACGTTCCGATAAATCTCCCCGCGTCGCGACGGAATTTTTTCATCACGTGGAGCTGAATGCGACCCAAGTTTTACATACTGATCACGCAGTGCCTTTGTCGGAAAAGACTCCTCTACGTTCGTAGCGTTGTTTTTGGCAAAAAACAATGTGCTTTCTCCGGTGTATTTCAGCGCTTTCAGTTCCTGATAGTACTGCATAGCCGCCGGGTAGTCTTCCGCATTTACGGCATAGCTCGCAGCATAATACAAATTATCCTGATCTTTTTTATCCATCAGGTAAACATTATAAAACACCTCTGCAGCCTGCTTGTACTGTTTGGCTTTACCAAGATCAATCGCCACAGATACCAATCCCGGCTTCAAAGCAGCAACCATTTCTTTGATGTCGTCCGAATGTACTTTCTTACCCACGCGCTCTTCATAAGCCAACAGTTCATTGGCAGAAGCAATCATTTTCGGAAAATTCGGACCAATCAGTTGCTTCATAGCAGCCATCGGATTGGCCTGACCAGCGGCATCCGAAATTTCCACCATCGGCAACATATTCTTATAGAACTCGTAATACACTTTATCGCCTTCCGCCAGGGAAGCTTGCATTGCGTCGAGTTGGCCAAGGGTCGACTTAAACTCGGTGATGTCTTTCGCGGTCGGTGTATCCTTGTCGTAAATTTTCCGCAACGTCTTCAGCTCGTCTTTCTGGGCAAACGAAGCAGTAGAGATAAACGCTGCCAGTAAAGCAGTCACTACTTTATTCTTCATAAGTTTTAATTTTCGTTATCGTTAAAATCCTGGTCCGGTGCTTCGAGATCTACAATGTCATCCAAAATCTCGGGGTTAGAAATTGCGTTGACATTCAGAATTTCTTCTCCATCTTCATTTTCTACCAACACTTCTTCTTCGCGAATGACTTTTGTTACCGCAGCAATTTCGTCGTTTTCACGAATATTGATCAGTCGCACCCCTTGGGTAGCGCGACCCATCACCCGCAGGTCAGAAACCTGAAGTCGGATGGTGATTCCTGATTTATTGATGATCATCAAATCATCCTGATCGGTAACATTGTTAATAGAAATCAATTTACCGGTTTTCTCTGTAATGTTAAGCGTCTTAACACCTTTTCCGCCGCGATTGGTAATACGATAGTCTTCAAGGGAGGAACGTTTGCCATAGCCACGCTCGGAAACTACCAGAATTTCGCTGTTCATATCGTTAACAGCAACCATACCAATCACTTCATCCTTGTCGTGCGCCAGTGTAATTCCGCGTACCCCCGAAGCACCACGGCCCATAGGCCGCGTTTTACTTTCTTCAAAGCGCACCAGTTTGCCCGATTTAACAGCAATTAGTACCTGACTTTCTCCGGTGGTTAACTTTGCGTCGATCAGTTCATCATCTTCGCGAATGGTAATCGCAATGATTCCGTTCTGACGCGGTCGCGAATACTGCTCGAGCGGCGTCTTTTTAACCACACCCTGGCGCGTGGCCATGATAACGTAATGACTATTAATATATTGCTGATCTTTCAGATCTTGCGTGCATATAAAAGCTTTAACCTTATCGTCATTTTCTATATTGATCAGGTTTTGAATAGCCCTTCCTTTACTGATCTTCGTTCCCTCAGGAATTTCATACACGCGCATCCAATAACATTTACCTTTCTGGGTAAAGAACATCATGTATTGATGGTTCGTAGCGACAAATAAATGCTCAAGGAAATCCTGATCGCGTGTAGCAACGCCTTTCTGGCCTACTCCACCGCGGTTTTGTGTCTTGTATTCGGATAATGGCGTCCGTTTGATGTAGCCTGCATGCGAAATCGTAATTACAACGCTTTCATCAGCAATAAGATCTTCAATACTAACGTCACCGCCGCTGTATTCAATGGTTGAACGTCTTTCGTCGCCAAATTTATCGCGTACTTCCAGAAGTTCATCCTTGATTAATTGCATACGTAATTCTTTACTCGCAAGTAAATCTTTTAAACGCTGAATCAATTTCATGATCTCCTCATACTCTGCCCGAAGTTTGTCTTGCTCCAGACCGGTAAGCTGACGAAGTCGCATTTCAACAATTGCACGCGACTGAATTTCGGTAAGCGCAAATCGCTCCATGAGTCGCTCACGTGCCTGATCACCGTCCTTCGATCCGCGAATAATCCGGATTACCTCGTCAATATTGTCTGATGCGATAATTAATCCTTCAAGAATATGAGCGCGCTCCTCGGCTTTGCGAAGTTCATACTGTGCACGACGCACAACCACATCGTGACGATGCTCCACAAAGTGGTGGATCATGTCCTTAAGATTCAGAAGCATCGGCCTGCCTCCTACCAGCGCGATGTTATTTACACTGAAAGATGATTGTAATTGCGTGTACTTAAATAAGGTATTTAAAACTACATTCGGAACTGCATCGCGTTTCAAAATGTAAACAATACGCATTCCGGAACGGTCCGATTCGTCGCGAATGTTCGCAATCCCGTCTATTTTTTTATCGTTAACTAAGTCCGCCGTCTTCTTGATCATTTCGGCTTTATTGACCTGGTACGGAATTTCAGTAACGACAATGGCTTCGCGTCCTTCGACTTCTTCAAAATTGACCTTGGCGCGGATTACGATACGACCACGGCCTGTTTTAAATGCTTCACGAACGCCTTCATAGCCATAGATAACGCCTCCGGTAGGAAAATCCGGTGCTTTGATGTGCTGCATCAATTCATCAATCTCAATATCGTTATTGTCGATGTATGCAAGCGTACCATCTACAACTTCAGACAAATTGTGTGGAGGCATATTAGTAGCCATACCCACCGCAATTCCGGATGCACCGTTTACAAGCAGATTCGGAATTTTAGCAGGGAGCACGCGCGGCTCCTGAAGAGTGTCGTCAAAATTTAACTGAAAATCTACCGTCTCCTTGTCAATATCAGCAAGCATTTCCTCGGAAATTTTTCGAAGACGTGCTTCCGTATATCGCATCGCTGCCGGACTGTCGCCGTCTATCGATCCAAAGTTACCCTGACCATCCACTAAAAGATAACGAAGGCTCCACTCCTGCGCCATCCGCACCATCGTGTCATAAACGGACGAATCACCGTGAGGGTGATATTTACCCAGTACTTCTCCCACGATTCTGGCCGACTTCTTGTGCGGGCGGTTTGATAAAACACCCAGTTCATACATTCCGAAAAGTACCCGGCGGTGCACCGGCTTGAGCCCGTCCCGAACATCGGGAAGCGCCCTCGATACAATTACCGACATCGAATAATCGATGTAGGCGGATTTCATTTCATCTTCAATGTTAATCGGAATCAACTTTTCTCCGTCAGCCATAAAAATGCGTATGTTATTATAATGTTAGTTCGTTAAAAAAATCCTGCTAATATACGCCTTTGCGGTATTTTTTCGTATATAAGAAAACTCAACTTTCTCCGTTTTTTATTAACAAATGCTGCGTTTTTTACAGTTGATAAATTAATGTTATCACTGCCCGAAATTCGCGGATTTTTTTGTCAATTAGCTGTCGGCAGTATGTCAGGTATGATATTTGCCCTCGCGGCGAGTGCTTTTAACGTAAAACATTCTACTGCTATAAATTTTATGGACGATAATTTTTCACCCCGGGTTAAAGATGTAATTACCTACAGTAAGGAAGAGGCCCTGCGTTTGGGTCACGACTTTATTGGAACAGAGCATCTTATGTTAGGTATTCTCCGGGATGGTCAGGGGAAGGCAATCAACATTTTAAACAATTTGTCAGTAGATCTTGAGCATCTGCGGCGCAAAGTTGAAATCCTTACTCCTGCGAACCCCAATGCCGAATACAACGAAAAAAAGAATCTGCACCTGACCCGTCAGGCGGAGCGCGCATTAAAAACAACCTTTCTTGAAGCCAAAGTGTTTCAGAGCAGCTCCATTTCTACAGCGCATCTGTTGCTTTGTATTCTTCGAAACGATAATGATCCAACAACCAAGCTGCTGAATAAGATGAAAATCGATTATGATGCGGCTAAAGAACAATATCTCAATATGAGTCCAAACGACGAAGATTACCTCGAAAACCTGCCCCGAAACGAATCATACAATGACGATCCCGGACAGGATGACAGTTTAAAGGAGAGCAGTTTTAATAATCCTGCCAATAAGTCAAATAAAAAATCAAAAACACCGGTACTGGATAATTTTGGTCGCGACCTGACTGAAATGGCGGAAGAAGGCAAACTGGATCCTGTGGTAGGACGCGAAAAGGAAATTGAGCGGGTGTCCCAGATTCTCAGCCGTCGCAAGAAAAACAATCCGCTGCTGATTGGTGAACCGGGCGTTGGTAAATCGGCCATTGCCGAAGGTTTGGCGCTGCGCATCATTCAGAAAAAAGTGTCACGCATTCTCTTTAACAAACGCGTTGTCACCCTTGACCTTGCATCACTCGTAGCCGGGACGAAGTACCGCGGGCAATTCGAAGAGCGGATGAAGGCGGTCATGAATGAACTGGAAAAAAATGACGATATCATTTTGTTCATCGATGAAATTCACACCATAGTGGGTGCCGGAGGTGCAACCGGTTCTTTGGATGCGTCCAACATGTTTAAGCCGGCTCTCGCGCGCGGAGAAATTCAGTGCATCGGTGCCACCACGCTTGACGAGTATCGTCAGTATATTGAAAAAGACGGTGCGCTGGAGCGCCGTTTTCAAAAGGTAATCGTAGAGCCTACCTCCGTAGATGAAACTATTACGATTTTAAATAACATTAAAGGTAAATACGAAGATCACCACAATGTAACATATACACCGGAAGCTATCGAAGCTTGCGTCAAACTGACCAATCGTTACATGTCGGATCGTTTTCTGCCGGACAAAGCGATTGATGCGCTTGACGAAGCGGGATCGCGCGTTCACATCACAAACATTGACGTTCCGAAACAAATTCTTGATCTGGAACGCCAACTGGAAGAAGTTCGGGAACTGAAAAATACCGTCGTAAAAAAGCAGAAATACGAAGAAGCTGCAAAATTGCGCGATGATGAGAAACGACTTGAAAAAGATCTTGCAGCGGCTCAGGAACAATGGGAAGAAGATTCAAAGAACAATCGGATACTTGTAACTGAAGACAATGTAGCTGATGTGGTTTCGATGATGTCCGGAATTCCGGTGAATCGCGTAGCTCAAACTGAGAGCAATAAGCTCGCAAAATTGCCGGACCTGATCGAAAATAAAGTTATCGGTCAGCGCGAAGCGGTTTTAAAGGTAGCACGCTCCATTCAGCGAAATCGCGCCGGATTGAAAGATCCTAACCGCCCGATAGGGTCATTTATCTTCCTCGGACAAACCGGTGTGGGTAAAACGCAGCTTGCAAAAGTTCTCGCCAAAGAATTATTCGATTCGGAAGATGCTTTGATCCGCATCGACATGAGCGAGTACATGGAAAAATTTGCCATAAGCCGACTGATCGGAGCGCCTCCGGGGTATGTTGGTTATGAGGAAGGTGGTCAGCTAACCGAGAAAGTTCGCAGAAAACCATACTGCGTCGTCTTGCTTGACGAAATTGAAAAAGCGCACCCGGACGTTTTCAACATGTTGCTGCAGGTGTTGGACGATGGCTTCCTAACAGACAGTCTCGGACGGAAGATCGATTTTAAGAACACAATCATCATCATGACCTCTAACGTGGGTGCCCGTCAGCTTAAAGATTTCGGTCAGGGTGTCGGATTCGGAACAGCGGCTCGCACTGCACAAGCCGATGAAAATGCAAAAAGCATTATTGAAAACGCGTTGAAAAAAGCTTTTGCACCGGAATTTCTAAACCGTATTGACGATGTGATTGTATTTAACGCGTTGGAAAAAGAAGATATCGACAAGATTATCGAGATCGAATTGAAAAAGCTGTATGCACGCGTTGCCGACCTGGGTTACACCCTGAACTTGTCCGACAAAGCAAAAGCTTTTATTGCTGATAAGGGCTTTGATAAGCAGTTTGGAGCAAGGCCGCTGAAAAGAGCCATCCAAAAATATGTGGAGGATGTGCTGGCAGAAGAAATCATCATTTCCAAGATTTCGCAAGGAGATGAAATCTTTATGGATCTCCCCGACGGAGATGCACAGGAGTTGACCGTCACGGTTCAGAAAAAGCAAGAGCCCACAAATTAATGCACGAAAAAAATGAGCCTCTAAGGCTCATTTTTTTTGCGTTTTGCGTCTTAACTTAATGCATCATCTGAAATCGCGAAACTTTGCAGAAACGATACAGTTTTGACAATGTCGTAATGCAGAATACGATCCTTTTCAACAGCCGGAACTTCTTCACGATAAGCGCGTAAAAACATTTCGATGAAGTCGCTTGATTTAAGCGGTCGTCTGAATTCTATTGCCTGCGCCGCATTCATCAGCTCGATAGCTAGAATCCGCTCAAGATTTTCAACTATGCGCAGACATTTTGTAGCGGCATTTGCACCCATGCTGACGTGATCTTCCTGTCCGTTACTGGACACTATAGAATCGGTACTCGCCGGGTTGGCAAGCTGTTTATTCTGTGAAACAATGCTGGCGGCGGTATACTGCGGAATCATAAAACCACTGTTTAAACCGGGTTCCTGAACCAAAAATGCGGGCAGTCCGCGCAATCCTGAAATGAGTTGATACGTGCGCCTTTCGGAGATGTTACCTAATTCGGCAAGGGCGATGCCCAAAAAATCCAGCGCTAAAGCCAGCGGCTGTCCGTGAAAGTTGCCGCCGGAAATTATAAGATCGCTTTCGAAAAAAATGTTAGGGTTGTCGGTGACAGAGTTAATTTCCGTTTTGATTACTTTTTTCACATAGTCAATCGCATCCTTCGATGCCCCGTGCACCTGAGGAATGCACCGGAATGAATACGGATCCTGAACGTGTTGCTTATGCCTTGAAATAATTTCACTGTTGTCGAGAAGTTCCAAAATACGCCGGGCGGTTACAATCTGCCCTTTGTGCGGACGAACCAGATGAATCAACTCGTGAAAAGGCTCTTGACGACCGTCAAATCCCTCGAGCGAGATAACGCTGATTACATCTGCGAGGTACGAAAATTTGCACGCTCTCGATAAGACATGCACCGCATAAGCACTCATAAATTGTGTGCCGTTCAGTAATGCTAATCCCTCCTTTGACTGAAGTGCAATCGGTTTCCATCCCATTTCGGCAATGGCATCTTTCGACTGCATTCTTTTCCCTTTAAAATATACTTCACCTTCGCCAAGTAGCGGCAAGGAAAGGTGTGCCAGCGGAGCTAAATCGCCTGAGGCGCCCAAAGATCCCTGTGTATACACCACCGGCAACATATCGTGGTTGTAGAAATCGCATAAACGTTCGACAGTTTCCAACTGCACACCGGAATTACCGTAAGAAAGCGACTGTATCTTCAGAAACAGCATCGTCCGAACGATATCCTGCGGTACCTCCTCCCCGATTCCGCACGCATGCGAACGCACCAGATTTTCCTGTAACTTTTCTAAATTCTCGTTCGAAATTTTAATGTTGTACAGCGAACCAAATCCGGTATTTATGCCGTAAATGGCTTCAGCATCCGTCGCCATGCGGTTATCGAGATATTCGCGACACTTGCAAATGTTGATTTTTGCCTCTTCGGAAAGTTCTACTTTTTGGCGTTGGGATAGAATTTCATCAAGATGCTCAAGTGAAAGAACATCACTGGTGATATAATGAGTAGGATTCATACGATTTTATTAGGGCTCAAAATTCTGCAAATGCTGCCATTTCTCCAAGTAAAAACGGTTTTATTACCTATTGATGGCATGCAGCGCTTTCCCGAGGTATCTCAGGATGTCAGAAGCGATGAATGAGCGTCGACTTGAATTTACTGTTGCGAGATCGGCCGTAAGCCCGTGCACAAAAACACCGGCCGTGGCTGCGTCCGCAGGTGGTAGACCCTGCGCGAGAAATCCCGCAATAATTCCAGTTAAGACATCACCGCTGCCGCCGGTCGCCAGTGCGACATTTCCGGTTGTATTTTGAAATATTGCCGCAGGGGTGATCACATGTGTTGACGCACCTTTAAGAACTACAATGCAATTAAATTTTTCAGAAAAACTCTGCGCATTTTCAACCGTCGCGCTGCCCGAAGTAAGTCGCTCAAATTCTCTGGAATGAGGGGTTAGAATGCAGCCTGTTATAAAGTGATGAAGTGCAGGATTTGCCGCAAGTAAGTTTATCGCATCGGCGTCGATGACTAACGGATGCATATTCCCGCGAAGAAATTGATCGAATGCGTTAGCTGTCTCCGGCCGAGTTCCCATACCTGGACCAATACCAATGGCATCGGCAGTAACCGAAACCGCCATATCGCTGATAACGTGGGAATTGTTGTCTGTAACGGTCATCACTTCGGGAATTCTTGTCTGCAGAATATCATATCCGCAACGCGGAATCTGCGCCGTGACGAGTCCGCATCCGGCACGTAAGGCCGCTTCTGCCGCCAGACAAATGGCTCCCATCTTACCGTAACTTCCGCCGATCATCAAAGCATGTCCGCGATTACCCTTGTGATCGGCAGGGCGTACTTTTGGTAAGACCGACTTCACAAGCGTTGCATTTATGCGTGTCACCTTATTCATATTTTAAAAGTAAATAAATCTGATCAGGCTGCAAAAGTCTGCTTGTCCTTCCTTTAAAAAATGATAATTTAGCGGCTCAAAAATCACTTCATGAAAGATATTCAGCTTAAGAGGATTCACGAACAACTGGGTGCGAAAATGTTGCCTTTCGCAGGTTACAACATGCCAATTACCTACGAAGGCGTGAACGCGGAGCACGAAACCGTTCGCAAGGGTGTAGGCGTGTTTGATGTATCCCACATGGGCGAATTTATGGTCAGCGGGCCGGGCGCGTTGGACTTGATTCAGCGCGTTACCAGCAACGATGCCTCCGTACTCGAAGTAGGCCGCGCTCAGTACTCCTGCTTTCCTAACCGCGAGAATGGCATCGTTGATGATCTGATTGTGTATCGCCTTGGAGAAGAACGGTATATGCTGGTTGTCAATGCGTCCAATATCGAAAAAGACTGGGCCTGGATTTCGTCGCACAATACCGGCAATGTTGCACTGGAAAATTTGTCTGATGCGTATTCTCTCCTTGCCATTCAGGGTCCTAAGGCTGTGGAAGCCATGCAGTCCTTATCATCTTTAAATTTATCTGAGATAAAATACTACCATTTTGCAATCGGTGATTTTGCAGGTTTTGACGATGTGATCATTTCCGCTACCGGCTATACGGGTTCGGGCGGATTTGAGATTTACTGCAAAAACGAGCAGGCAGAAGAAATCTGGAATCGGGTTTTCGAAGCGGGCGCCTCTTTTGGCATAAAGCCAATCGGACTCGCAGCACGCGACACCCTTCGTCTGGAAATGGGATTCTGTCTGTATGGTAATGATATCGACGATACAACGTCTCCGCTGGAAGCCGGCTTAGGCTGGATTACCAAGTTTACAAAAGAGTTTGTAAACAGCGACCGTTTAAAATTGCAAAAAGAAGAAGGAGTTTCCAGAAAGCTTGTAGGTTTTGAACTGTTGGAACGAGGCGTGCCGCGGCAGGATTACGAAATTGTTTCTTCGACGGGCGAGGTAATCGGTAAAGTTACCTCCGGAACCATGTCGCCTTCGCTTAATAAAGGTATCGGACTCGGATATGTGCCGGTGGCATACAGCGCAGTTGGTAGCGAAATATACATTCGCATCCGAAAAAATGATGTGCCTGCTAAAGTTGTTAAATTACCATTTTATAAAGTAAACTAATCGCTTATGGGAAGAGCGTTTGAATTTAGAAAAGGCCGTAAAATGAAACGTTGGTCAATGATGGCCAAAGCATTTACGCGCATTGGAAAAGACATTGTCATGGCTGTTAAGGAAGGTGGACCGAATCCGGAATCCAATTCCCGTCTGCGCGCAGTAATTCAGAATGCGAAAGCGGCAAATATGCCGAAAGAAAACGTTGAACGCGCTATTAAAAAAGCGACCGAGAAAGACACTGCCAATTACAAGGAAGTGCTATTCGAAGGATACGCACCGCACGGCATTGCTATTTTAATTGAGACAGCGACAGACAATAATAATCGCACCGTCGCAAACATCCGGAGCTATTTCAATAAATGTAACGGCAGTCTGGGCACGCAGGGATCGGTAGAATTTATGTTCGATCACATTTGCAATTTCCGGATTCCGAAAGGTGCAGCGGATCTGGAGGAGCTGGAACTGGAGCTAATTGATTTTGGAGTTGAGGAAGTTTTCGAAGATGAAGATGGAATCATGATCTATGCTCCGTTCGAAAGTTTTGGCGCGCTGCAAAAAGAACTGGAAGCACGGAATATCGAAATTCTGTCTTCCGGATTCGAACGTATTCCACAGGTTACAAAAGAACTTACGCCGGAACAAATAGCGGATGTAGAAAAGCTTCTCGAAAAGATTGAGGAAGACGACGACGTACAGAACGTCTACCACACGATGCAGGAATCGTAATCCCGGCATTGAATAATAAAAAATCCCGCTATTGCGGGATTTTTTATTTAAGTAAACTTACTTTATAAATTCGATGCGTTGCGCTTCTTCTTGATTCATGCTGTCAAAAAAGCCTTGCTCGCTCATCCAATCATCACTGAAAACTTTGCTCATGTACCGCGAACCGTGATCCGGAAAAATCGCAACTACATTACTGCTTTCAGTAAATTCTCCCTCCTCGGCATATTGGCGAATAGCCTGCATCACAGCTCCTGAAGTATAACCAACGAAAAGTCCTTCCTGCTTGGCAATTTCGCGCGTTACGTGTGCACTTTCCTCGTCGCTGACTTTAATAAATTTATCGATGATATCGAAATCTGTCGCCGATGGAATCAGGTTTTTCCCAAGACCTTCGATACGGTACGGGTAGATTTCACTACTGTCAAACTCTTTGGTTTCGTGGTATTTTTTCAATACCGATCCAAAAGCGTCTACACCAAGAATTTTTATTTTAGGATTCTTCTCTTTTAAAAACTTGGCTGCACCGGAAATAGTTCCTCCTGTTCCACTGCATGCCACCAAATGCGTAATCTGACCCTGAGTTTGCTCCCAGATTTCAGGTCCCGTAGTGCGGTAATGCGCATCAATATTGAGCTGGTTAAAGTACTGATTAATGTACACCGAACCTTTAATTTCTTCGTGTAAACGTTTGGCTACATTATAATAAGAGCGTTCATCATCGGCAGAAACATGCGCAGGACAAACGTAAACCTTCGCACCCATGCTCCGCAGCATATCTATTTTGTCTTTTGAAGACTTTGAGCTCACGGCCAGAATGCAATTGTAGCCTTTGATAATGCTCACCATCGCTATACTAAATCCGGTATTGCCTGAGGTGGTTTCAATTATGGTATCACCGGGCGTTAAAATACCCTGACGTTCTGCTTCTTCTATAATGTAAAGTGCGATTCTGTCTTTGGTAGAATGACCCGGGTTAAAGGCCTCCACCTTGGCGTAGAAATTACCTTGGAGATTTTCGGTTACTTTATTCAGTCGAATCAGCGGTGTGTTGCCAATTAGTTCCAGAACATTATTGTAAACTCCAATTTTTTGTTTCATAAAAAATTAGTTAATCGAGGTCTGCCTCGGCCATTACCTCCTAAACCTTGCAAATTTAAAAAAAAATTAAACTAAACGACTTTAATATTTTCCAATTCCAAAAAAAACGAAAATTCGCGCGCTAATTCGCGCAGCGCTTCAAAACGCCCGGACGCGCCTCCGTGTCCGGCGTCAAGATTGGTGTAAAGATATAATAAATTGCTGTCTGTCTTCATCTTGCGCAATTTCGCAACCCATTTTGCCGGTTCCCAGTACTGTACCTGCGAATCGTGAAGGCCGGTGGTAATTAGCATGTTTGGATAATGCTCCGCTTTCACATTATCGTAAGGAGAATACGACAGCATATACTCATAATATTCTTTCTCGTTAGGATTGCCCCACTCGTCGTATTCCCCGGTGGTTAGTGGAATCGTTTCATCGAGCATCGTAGTAACGACATCCACAAACGGAACCTGCGCCAGTAGACCATTAAAAAGTTCGGGTGCCATGTTCGCTACTGCGCCCATCAATAAACCGCCGGCCGACCCACCTTCGCCATACAAGTGGCGCGGTGTGGTATATTTTTGATCGATCAGGTGCCGTGCACAAGCAATGTAGTCGGTAAACGTATTTATTTTATTCAGCATTTTTCCCGACTCATACCATTCACGGCCTAAATCTTCCCCGCCACGCACGTGGGCAATTGCAAAAATAAACCCGCGGTCGAGCAATGACAGACGTGTTGAGGAGAAATGAGCATCTATCGTCAAGCCATAGGAGCCATACGCATAAAGTAACACCGGATTACCACCTTCCTTGCGCAAATCTGTTCGATAAACTACCGACATCGGGACACGCACACCGTCATCTGCCGTAGCCCATAGGCGGACTTCCGTATAATTTTCCTTACGAAATGCTTCGCCCAAAACCTCCTGTTCTTTTCGCACAATTCGTTCACCGGTGCGCATATTAAAATCGATAACCGATGAAGGCGTTGCAAGCGATTGATAGCTGTACCGAAGCCAGTCGGTATCAAAATCCGGATTCGTAAGCACGCCCGCTGTATACGTTTCACTTTGAAACGGAAGATAGTGTTCACCATCGCCTGTCCACGGCATAATCCGAATGTGATTCAACCCGTTGGAACGTTCTTCTACCACCAGAAAGTCGCGAAAGATTTCCACATCTTCGAGCAAAACGTCGCTTCGATGAGGCAATACCTCAACCCAATTTCGGGAGGCAGTTGCCTTTTCCTGCGTTTTCATCAACTTAAAATTGGTCGCTCCATCTTTATTCGTGCGGATGTAAAAATGATCTCCATAATGGGATACCGAATATTCTACTCCCCGCTTCCTCTTTGAAAAAACGCGAAAATTATTCTGTGGCGTATCTGCTTCGAGAAGCAGCGTTTCGGTTGTCAGCGTGCTGTCGCAATCAATAAATAAATATTTGCGCGATTTGGATTTATGAATATCGATGTGAAAAGCATCATCGTGTTCTTCATACACTAATTGATCCTCCTCCACCGGTGTTCCCAGCACGTGACGATAAATTCGATACGATCGCAAGGTTACCGCATCGGTTACCGTATAAAAGAGGGTTTTATTGTCGTTTGCCCAGACGGCATTCCCGGAGGTATGGTGAAGCTCGTCTTTGTAAATCTCACCGGTGATCAGATTTTTAATGCGAATGCTGTAAATTCGCCTCCCCACGATGTCCGTACTAAACAAAGCCAGCGTATTATCAGGGCTAACCGAAAAATGCCCGAGGTTAAAATAGGCATGCCCTTCCGACATTGCATTACAATCGAAAAGAATCTCCTCCGGAGCGGTTTCGGAGCCTTTTTTTCTACTATATACCGGGTAATTTCTGCCTTTCTCAAAACGAGTGATGTAATAATAGCCATTGTAGAAGAACGGAACTGACGAATCATCCTCTTTGATGCGCGCCTTCATTTCCTGAAACAAAATTTCGCGGGATTCGGCCAGATGTGCCGTACACGCCTCATAATAATCGTTTTCCGATTGCAGATAATCGAGTACTTCCGGATTTTCGCGTTCATTTAACCAATAGTAATCGTCCGTTCGGGTATGTCCGTGCGCTTGAAGCAAGCGGGGTTTAACGGCGGCAACAGGTGGCTGTGGCAATGAACTTGTAGAAATTGGCATCGGCGTTAATTGTTTTTTTTTGACCGCGCAAGATAGTACATTTGAACTACTAAATTTTACAGCGATGTTTGGAGACGTAATGGGAATGATGGGCAAATTGAAGGAAACCCAACAGAAAATTGAAGAAACAAAAAAGAGGCTCGACACCGTATATGTTGATGAACAAAGCAGAGACGGCCTTCTCAAAGTGACCGTTACGGCGAACCGTAGCATCAAATCGGTCGAAATTGACGATCGTTTGCTGGAGGATAAAGAACAACTTGAAGATTATCTGGTTACGGTCCTGAATGCAGCCCTCGAAAAAGCGTCAAAAGTGCACGAAACAGAACTCGCGGCCGTAGCGAAAGAAGGTATGCCGAATATTCCCGGACTGGACCTGTTTCGTTAAGCCATTTTCCGCAAGGTTTCGAGCACGTAGGAATGCATAACCTCCCGGTAATCCAGGTGGGTTACGATTCTTAATTTACCCGGGCCAAGTGCGCTGATGAAAATGCCCTTACTTTTCAGCGTTTCAATCACAGATTGTTCATCAATCTGGTCGCGAACCGCGAAAATGAGGATGTTGGTTTCTACAGGTTCGACATGCTGAATCCACGGTAATTCACGCAATACATCGGCGATTTCTCTGGCACGGCGGTGATCTTCCGCTAAACGACTAACATGGTGGTCCAGTGCGTAGTCACACGCAGCCGCCAAATAACCTACTTGTCGCATTCCACCGCCCAGAATCTTTCGAATGCGCAGTGCACGCCGGATCGTTTCGCGATCTGAAATCAGCATGGAGCCTACCGGTGCGCCCAACCCTTTGCTGAAGCAAACCGAAATCGTATCGAATAGCACACCGAATTCATGCGGCTGCTGGTTTTTTGCCACGAGCGCATTCCAAAGACGTGCGCCATCAAGGTGAAACTTCAGACCGTGACGGTCGCAAACGCTGCGGATTGCACGGAGTGTTTCCAAATCATAACACGCCCCGCCACCTTTGTTGGTGGTGTTTTCAACGCATACCAGTGCTGTTTTCGGACTGTGATAGAAGTCGGGCGGATTTACAGCGGCATTGACCTGATCTGCGGTGATCATGCCCCGGTTTCCGGTTAGCAGTCGGCACGAAACGCCACTGTTAAACGAAACGCCGCCTCCCTCATAATTAAAAATATGTGCGTAATGATCGGCAATTAACTGGTCGCCGGGTTGGGTGTGCAATTTTATTGCAGTCTGGTTCGCCATGGTTCCGGAAGGAAAAAAAAGCGCCGCCTCCATGCCAAAAAGCGAGGCCACGCGCTGCTCGAGCGCATTGACGGTCGGATCCTGCTTGTAAACATCGTCGCCCACTTTAGCCTGAAACATTTTATGAAGCATTTCAGGGGTCGGTCTGGTAACCGTATCGCTAATCAAATTAATTTCCATGGACGAAAATGAAGTGGTACTTTTGCGGCACAAAATTACCGAAATTATGACAAATACCGAGCAAATTAAAGGTATTGTAGAGCGCCTTGGAGCGCTGAGGAGGTATCTTTGACATTGATGCCAAATTAATTGAAATTACTAACGAAGAAGAAAAAACCTTCGCGCCTGATTTCTGGAACAATGCCAAAGAAGCAGAACTTCTGGTAAAGAATCTGCGATCGAAAAAGAAATGGGTCGAAGATTACCAAAAAGCGGTCGTACTCGCCGATGAACTTCAGCTTGCTTTTGAATTTCACAAAGAGGGCGAATTGTCTGAAGACGAACTCGACGCCGCCTATACCGCTGCCAATTCCCATATTGAAGATCTTGAATTCCGCAATATGTTGTCTGACGAAGGCGACAGCATGAGTGCCGTACTTCAGATTACCGCCGGGGCCGGAGGTACCGAAAGTTGCGATTGGGCCTCTATGCTCATGCGGATGTACCTGATGTGGGCCGAGCGCCACGGGTACAAAGTGCGCGAACTCAATTATCAGGAAGGTGAAGTTGCCGGCGTCAAAACGGTAACACTGGAGATCGAAGGAGAATACTCTTTCGGATATTTGAAAGGCGAAAATGGCGTGCACCGCCTGGTGCGGATTTCGCCGTTTGACAGTAATGCAAAGCGCCACACCTCGTTTGTGTCGGTTTATGTTTACCCCCTGGCCGACGAAACGATTGAAATCGAAATTAATCCTGCCGACATTTCCTGGGAAACCATGCGCTCCAGCGGTGCCGGCGGGCAGAACGTCAATAAGGTAGAAACCGCGGTGCGCCTGCGTCACCACCCGACGGGGATTATTATTGAAAACTCCGAAACGCGGTCGCAGCTCGATAACAAGACCAAAGCAATGCAGTTGCTCAAATCGCAGTTGTACGAGATTGAGCTGAAAAAGAAACAAGCGATGCGCGATGAAATTGAGGCCAATAAAATGAAGATTGAATGGGGCTCGCAGATCCGCAATTATGTGATGCACCCGTACAAACTCGTTAAAGATGTCCGCACGCAGTACGAAACCAGCGATGTAGATGCAGTGATGGATGGCGAAATCGACGAGTTTCTGAAGGCCTATCTGATGATGATGGGTCAGAAGGAGAAATAGTTGGGCGTGCCCCTTCTGCGGCGGGTTGGCTTGCCGCAGAAGGGTCGGGCTTTACGCTAAATTCCCGCTTTGCGGGAATACCACTTCAATCCCTCACGCGGCTTCTGTACAGCGGGGGTGCCTTTTTCCATTTTTTTAAAATTCTGTAGCCTTTACGTTACTTCGAAGCCTCGCAGCACCGATTGGAGCGGCAGCCTGTGCGACGCCAGCGCCTGAGACTTACCGGCGGTGCGGCGCCCTTGCGAAGCCGTGCCGGCGGAATAGCCGAAGCCGTTGGCGGCGTGCAGGGTATAGCGGAAAGCGGGTTCCGGCAAGCGTGCTTGCCGGAGCTGCCCAAAAAAAAACCGCCCTGAAACGGACGGTCTTAAATCAAAACTTAGATGAAAATCGTGAGGATGTAGTACATGAGCGCGGCCATTATGGCAGAAACCGGAATGGTCAGAATCCACGCCCAGAGCAGATTGATGGTTACGCCCCACCGCACCGCGGAAATGCGCTTGGTGATTCCTACCCCGATGATACTTCCGGTGATGGTATGCGTCGTAGAAACAGGGATTCCGAGTGCTTCTGTCAGGTAAAGCGTGGCAGCTCCGGCAGTTTCTGCAGAAACCCCTTCGAGTGGCGTTACCTTGGTAATTTTAGTACCCATTGTTTTTACGATTTTCCAGCCGCCGCTCAGCGTTCCGAGTCCGATTACCACAAAACTCGCCAGCGGTACCCACCACCAGTTCGGATCGGCAACGAACTGCTTAAAGCGGTCTGCGGAATCCAGCGTAACATAAGGTTCGTGGTCCAGGTTCATGTGGTAGCAAATAACGGCAGCCCCGATGATACCCATTACTTTCTGTGCGTCGTTTCCGCCGTGACCCAGACTGAAAAGCGCGGAGGACACCAACTGAAACTTTTTGAACCAACTGTCTGCTTTGGACGGATTGGCTTTCTTGCACGCGTTGAGAATGATCACAGTAATGAGGTACGACATGATCATACCGACCATTGGCGCGAGGAAAATGAAGGCAAAAATCATGAATACCTTCGGGTTGATCACACTTAGACGCTCACCCTCGATCAATGCAGTAAAACCACCGGCATGTGCGAGTGCAGCACCGAGAAATCCGCCCAGCAGGGTGTGCGAGGACGAGGAAGGAATTCCCAGCTTCCACGTCAGCAGGTTCCAGATAATCGCCGCGATGAGTCCGGCAAGAATTACCTCGAGCGTGATAAAGTTTTCATTTACCGATTTGGCAATCGTGTTTCCGATTTTAAACTCTCCAATCCAGTATTTTGAAACGAAATAAGCTGCGAAATTAAATACGGCAGCCCATAATACGGCCTGAAACGGCGTAAGAACTTTTGTGGCGACGATGGTGGCAATGGAGTTTGCGGCATCGTGAAAACCGTTGATATAGTCAAACACCAGCGCGAGAACGATGATGATGATGAGTAAGGTCAAATCCATACCGCTGAATTAAGAATGCTTAACCGCAATCTGTTCAAGAACGTTTGCTACACTTTTGCATTTGTCCGAAGCAGATTCCAGTGCTTCGAGCACTTCCATGTATTTGAAAATATCTTTCGCGTCGGTTTCTTTCTCGAATATTTCGGCTACTGCTTTGTCGAACACGCTGTCGGCTTTACTTTCAAGTTTGTTGATGCGTTTGCAGGCGTCAACAATTTTTTTGTGGTTGCTGAGATCTTTCAATTCCTGAATGGCGATACCGATTTGCTGGCATGACTCGAGATTGATTTCGGTGAGTTTGCGAATGGATTTGGTAATTTTTTCCACCTGATACAAACGCATTCTGCTGGAAGCACCGTGAATGTAATCGGCTACATTGTCCATTGCTTTCACCAAAGCATAGATGTCTTCGCGGTCAAATGGCGTGATAAAATTCCGGCTGAGTTCGAGGTGTGTAGTATGCGTGATATCTTCAATCGTAGCCTCCAATTCTTCAATTTTCTTGAAGTGCTCGTCGCGTTCCTGTTTGGGAGCATTTACAGCTTCGTGCAGCGTTTCTGCAATTACTATGAGGCTTGCCGACGCCTGCTCAAACAAAGGGAAAAACTTCTTGTCTTTCGGCACAAAGAACTGGAAGATACTATTTAAGTTCATCGTTATTGAATTTCGGTGCAAAAGTATTCTTTCAATGTTAAGTCAATATTAAGTATTCGGGTATTCGCTATAAAGTCGGCCAATGCAAACGTTTTCGTATTTTAGCGCCGCAAAATCACCAAGCACCATGGATCTTAACTTCAATAAAAACGAAGATCACAACAAATTACTCCTCTCCGATCTTAAACACAAATTTTCAAAAGTAGTGCTCGGAGGTGGCGAAAAACGAATCGAAAAACTTCATAGCGAAGGCAAACTTACCGCACGTGAACGCATTGCCTACTTGCTTGACGAAGGTACGGAAAGTATTGAGATCGGCGCCTTTGCGGGTGACGGAATGTATGCGGAACACGGCGGATGTCCGTCGGGTGGCGTAGTTGTTAAAATGGGATACGTTTCGGGAAAGCAGTGCCTGGTGGTAGCAAACGACGCTACGGTAAAAGCAGGTGCGTGGTTTCCGATCACCGGAAAAAAGAATTTGAGAGCGCAGGGAATTGCGATTGAGAACCGCCTTCCGATTATTTATCTCGTCGACAGTGCCGGAGTTTACCTCCCGATGCAGGATGAAATTTTTCCGGACAAAGAACATTTTGGCAGAATTTTCAGAAATAATGCCGTGATGAGCTCGATGGGCATCACGCAGATTGCCGCTGTCATGGGTAGTTGTGTGGCCGGCGGCGCCTACTTGCCGATTATGAGCGATGAGGCGTTAATCGTAGATAAAACGGGAAGTATTTTTCTGGCCGGAAGTTACCTCGTTAAAGCAGCCATTGGCGAATCGATAGACAATGAAACGCTGGGTGGCGCTACGACCCATTGCGAAATATCAGGAGTTACGGATTACAAGGCCAAAGACGATCACGACGCGCTCGACAGGATTCGAACGATCATGGACAAACTTGGCGATTTTGAACAAGCGGGATTCAACCGGAAAACGGCATCCCCTCCCCGTCTCAATCCCGAGGAAATTTTCGGAATTCTGCCGCGAACGCGCTCTGAGCAATACGATATGATGGACATCATCCTGAGAATGGTCGACAATTCCGAATTTGAGCCTTACAAAGATGGTTACGGCCAGACCTTAATTACCGGATACGCGCGGATCGACGGCTGGGCGGTAGGAATTGTTGCCAATCAGCGAAAAGTAGTAAAATCGAAAAAAGGTGAAATGCAATTCGGAGGCGTGATTTACTCCGATTCTGCTGATAAGGCGACGCGATTTATTGCCAATTGCAATCAAAAGAAAATTCCTCTTGTTTTTCTCCAGGACGTAACTGGATTTATGGTCGGCTCTAAGTCCGAACACGGCGGAATCATTAAAGATGGCGCCAAAATGGTGAATGCGGTAAGTAATTCCGTGGTACCTAAATTTACAGTGATTGTGGGCAACTCCTATGGCGCAGGAAATTATGCGATGTGTGGTAAAGCGTATGACCCAAGATTGATTGTAGCGTGGCCGAGTGCAGAACTTGCAGTAATGGGCGGTACGCAGGCGGCGAAAGTATTGATGCAGATCGAAGCTTCGGCGTTAAAAGCGAAAGGTCAGACGGTAGACGCTGAGGCGGAAAAGCAGTTGTTCGATAAAATCAAGGCGCGCTACGACGCACAGGTGTCGCCTTATTATGCCGCTGCACGACTTTGGACGGATGCCATCATCAATCCTCTGGAAACCCGCAAGTGGATCTCCATGGGGATTGAAGCGGCAAACCACGCGCCGATTCAGAAACCGTTTAATCTCGGGGTAATTCAAACCTGATGAAATCGATTATTTCCTGGTTTTTGCTGAGCGTTGTGAGTTTAACTTTTGCGCAGCCGTTTACGCGGAGAGACTCACTTCAGGGTGGTTTACGGCCGGAGCGTACCGGTTTTGACGTGCTGCGGTACGATTTAAACGTAGAGCTGGACCCTTATCAGAAAAGTCTAAGGGGATATAATGATATTACCTTTACCCTTAAGGAGAATACGCCGGAAATTCAGATTGATCTGTTTGAGAACATGCGGGTCGACAGTATTTTGCTGCAAAACCGGACGCTAAAATACCGGAGAGAGTACGATGCGGTTTTCATAGAACTCGGTAATTTGCCCTTTTCAGGTTTTCATACGCTTCGTTTTTATTATTCCGGACATCCTAAAGTCGCCAAAAATGCGCCTTGGGACGGAGGTTTTGTATTTACTTCTGACAAAAACGGCAAACCGTGGATCGGGGTGGCGGTTCAGGGAACGGGCGCCAGTTTGTGGTATCCCGTGAAGGACACCCAAACCGATGAACCGCAACAGGGAGCATCGATTAACATTGCAGTTCCCGACGGTCTGACGGCAGTGTCCAACGGTCGACTCATCGGAACCAATGTTTTGCCCGATGGCAAGGTGAGTTGGAAATGGGAAGTAGTTAACCCGATAAATTCCTACAACATTACGCTGAACGTTGCGGATTACGCTTTGATAACGGACCGTCATAAAAATTTGGATATTGCTTATTACGTCCTAAAGGGCAATGAAGAAAAAGCAAAAACTCATTTTGCTGCTGATGTCGGGCCGATGCTAGATTGTTTTACGGATCGTTTCGGAGCTTATCCCTTCGAACAGGACGGATTTAAACTGGTGGAAACGCCTTACCTCGGCATGGAACATCAGAGTGCTATCGCGTACGGCAACCAGTATCGGAAAGGGTATCTCGGCGCAGATATGTCGGATACGGGTTTGGCGCTCCGGTTTGATTACATCGTGATTCATGAAACTGCGCACGAGTGGTTTGGCAATAGTATAACGTCTGCCGACATTGCAGATTTATGGATTCACGAGAGTTTCACCACCTATGCCGAGTCGGTATTTATCGAATGCCTTTACGGTTATGAGGATGCCTTGCGATACATCAACGGGCAGAAAAGATTAATTGCCAACAACATGCCCATGATCGGAACATTTGGAGTTAATTTCAGCGGCAGTAGTGATGTGTATTACAAAGGTTCGAATATGCTCAATACGATGCGACATGTGTTGGCTAATGACTCACTTTGGTACCGAACGTTACGTCGATTTGCAGAAACGTACCGACACCAGATTATTGAAACCAAGGACGTGCTTTCGTTTTTTAATCGCGAAACCGGGTATAACTTCACCCGATTGTTTAATCAATACCTTCGCACTACCCAAATCCCCCGGCTGAAGCTCGATCGGCGCAGGAAATCTTTAAGGTACAAATTTGAAAACGTAGTCGAGGGCTTCGCATTGCCGGTTAACGTCATTATTCAAGGAAAAACGTATCGATTGGAAGTTTCCGAGCAGTGGCAAAGTTTACGGGCAAATCTTTCCGAAGCCGAAATTAAGGTTCGAACGGATCAGTTTTTAATTCAGGTTCAGGACTAATTACAGGCTGTTAACAATTTGTTTTCGCATTAATTTACCGGTACCTGTTTCGTCAAAAGTTGGCACGAAGTACGTTTTTTTCGGCTTCTCGTATTTGTCGAGATGATCGTAAATGCCCTCCGGAAGTTCGTACGGAGCTCCCTCAATGACCAGAATTAGCTTTTCGCCCAACTGTTCGTCGGGCACTCCGGCAAGGAAAAACCTACGGTCGATGCTATGCGCAAGTTTCTCTTCGATTTGTTCCGGAATCAGTTTGATGCCTCCGCTGTTTACCACATTATCAATCCGTCCCAAAAACCGAAACTGGTTTTCATTTACCAGTTCTACGAGATCATTTGTTTCAATGATATCAGGCGAAATTCTGGGAGCATGTATTACCAGGCAATTCGTATCATTATACGAAATAGTTACATCCGGTAAAACAGTGAAGGCGTCTTCTCCCAGTTCTTTGGCGGCAATATGCGTAATAGTTTCGGTCATCCCATAAGTTTCATACACTTTAGTGGGAAGAAGAGTAAGCTTTTGTTCGAGGGCCGGGCTCATTCTTACGCCTCCGATAATAAGTTTTTTTACCTGATGCAGCCGATCGTATGCATTTTCCGCCTGAAGAGGTACCATAGCGGCAAAATCGTATGTCGAGTCGTTGTTTTCAAGAGGATTTGCTTTCGGTGCCACAAAATCCATGTCGAGCCCGAGGATAAAACCCCGCACAAACATCATTTTACCCGCAACATACTTGGTAGGCAGACAGTGTAACGCCCTGTTTCCCGCCATAAGATCAAAGAAATCGCCGGTGGCCACGGCAGAATTTACCATGGCTTGTTTATCAACTACGATGACTTTTGGTTTTCCGGTGGTTCCTGAGGTGATCATCTCTATCTGCGGATTGGGATCAAACCAATCGAGCAAAAAAGTGCCCACCGCGCGTTCGTATGGTTCACCTTCTTTGATAAAACTGTATGCAAGCCGACAAAGATCGTCTCTGTCAAGATTAAAACCGTTTAATTTAAACGCTACGTGAACATCGTTAAAGGTCGGATTTACCAGCGTTCGTTTCCTGTACAATACTTCCATTTTCCACAATTTTCCCGGTCAGCTTTTCTTTCCATCCTGACCAGCGGTATCTTTTACTAAAGATAAATAAAATCAGAGGATAAATTACCAACACCGGAACCACAATATCTGTCATACCCGATGGGTCTGAAACATCTTTTAATACCGAATCGGTGCGTATTGCCGACCACTCCGATGTTACCAGCAATGCCTGTATCAGGTTATTCGCAGCGTGAAACCCCAGAGCCAATTCAAGTCCGTCATCCATCAAAGTAGCAATGCCAAGCAATAATCCCGTACCGATATAGAAAACCATTACGATCGGCCCGATTTTCTGAACTTCCGGATTTGCAATGTGCATTACACCAAATATCAGTGAAGTCATTAGAAGCGGAAACCAGCGGTTGCGCGCAAGGAGTCCGAATCCCTGCATGAGATAACCGCGAAAAAGGTACTCTTCCAAACTGGTTTGAATAGGAATCAGCGGTATGGCCACGAGGCAAAGCAGCAGAAAAGGTACAAGTTGGAAATTCCATACATAATCTTGTGGCGACAGCAGGGCATCAATGGCAACGGTAACTGCAATCAGAGCAGCCCAAATCGTAAAGGCAAAAATGATTCGCTGCCAGTCGACCCGCGACCTTATGGTTGTTAACTGCATCCAGCGCTGACCATGGAGGCGCCGTACGACGGGTATTAATACCAGCAAGGCTGCTGCGAAAGAGAGTAGCATTAGAAACAAATTAAGCGTCGAGGGCAGCACTTTCATCAATTCGAGTCCGTTAGGAAATGGCTCACTGTCGGTGTAGGTTTTGACCAATACTGCGATAGTCCATGGGATCTGACCGACAAACGCCGCCGCCAGCACGATTACGGAGCCGACCAGATATTTCCAGAATTTGTTTTCTTTTATAAGACCTTGCTCAATGTACATATTTCTTTTTTTCGCGAAGTTATTGAATGTCAAAACTTGCCGAAGAGCTTAAGAAACCTTTAACACACCTTTGTGAAACGTGGCCTAAACCAAAAGGTACTTTTGCACTCTTAATGCCGAAAATTGACCTACATGAAGTATTTATATGCCTTCTTTTTACTTGTGAGTGCACTTTGTCAGGGACAACGTCCGGGGGGACCAAAAGTGCGGGTCACAGGGCGAATCCTTGAAAAAACTACACAGCAGCCATTGGAATATGCCACTGTCGCATTTTACTCCGGGGGAAATCCGCGCGCCGCAGCGGGTGCCGTAACCGATAGCAAAGGAAATTTTGAAGTGGAGGTTGCCGAAGGAACGTATAAAATTGTATTTGAGTTTATCTCATTTGAATCCGTAACATTTACAGATCGTGTGATCTCGGGCAATACCAATTTAGGAACCATTCAGCTTTCGGACGCCGCTACGCAGCTGGACGAGGTAGTGGTACGTGCTGAACGAACTACTGTCGAAATTAAGCTGGACAAGCGCGTTTACAACGTAGGATCTGATTTGTTAGTAAAAGGCGGCACTGTTTCAGATGTTTTGGATAATATACCTTCTGTTTCGGTGGATTCGGACGGTACTGTTGCACTTCGGGGCAATGAAAATGTGCGAATTCTTATCGACGGCAGACCGTCAAATGCGATTAACATTACCGAGGCATTGCGACTCATTCCGGCAGATGCGATCGATAAGGTAGAAGTAATTACCAACCCCAGCGCCCGCTATGAATCCGAAGGTGGCGGAGGACTTCTGAACATCATTCTCAAAAAAGGAAAAAATCAGGGAATAAATGGAGTACTGATTGCCAACGTCGGCGAACCGGAAACTTACGGGCTTTCTGCAAACGTCAATTACAAAACCGAAGATTTTAATTTATTTACCACGACGGCATACAACCACAGAACGAATCTGGGACGAGGTCGTGTAGATACCGAATACCTTAATGCGGATAATACGACGAGAAATTTTATCAATGAAATCCGCAGGAACACCAGAACCAATGACGGTGTTAATACCAATTTTGGAATGGACTGGTATCTGGACAAATCGACCACCTGGACCAACGCCATTAACTACCGTCGGTTTTCAGGTGATAATCCGGAATGGGTACAGTTTGATAATTTCAATGCTGACGGCGAATTTCTCTTTACCAATTTCCGTTTCAACGATCAGTATGAAATTAGCGAGGATGTAGAGTATTCAACCAACTTCGTCAAAAATTTTAAAAAAGAGGGGCATAAACTTACGATTGACGGAGCCTTCTCAATTAATAAAGACGACGACCGGTCGGATATCAATGATTTTGAAGAACTCACGTTTAACAACCAGCGTCAGGGCAGAAATACCATTCAGATCAATTACGAACTGCCCTTCGGTAAAGACAATAAATTCGAAGCGGGTTACAAGGGTGATTTTAATTCCTTGCTAACCGACTTCAGGGTCGACACGCTCGATGTAGCCACCGGTACGTACAATCCGGATCTGCGGTATACCAATATTTTGGAGTACAAGGAGGACATTCACGGACTCTACACGCAATTTGGAAGTAAAATCAGTAAATTTTCTTATTTGCTCGGACTCCGTTGGGAAGGTTCGGATATCGATATCAACCAATTAGCCACAGGCGATTTTAACAATAAGCGATACGGTAACTTCTTTCCGAGCGCGTTTCTGACTTATGAGCTGGCGCAGGATCACAATCTGTCGCTGAGTTACAGCCGAAGGATTTCCCGTCCCCGCGGGCGACTGATTAATCCATTTTCAAATTTTTCGAGTAACATAAACATTTTTCAGGGTAACCCGGATCTTGATCCTTCCTTTACGGATGCTATCGATGTTGGTTATCTGAAAAGATGGAATAAGTTAACGCTGAGTAGTTCCGCATATTTGAATTATACCAAAGGCGCATTCCAGTTTGTGCGCATTGAATCCGGAGATTTTGTAACCGTTGAAGTTGATGGCGTCGAATCTCAGGTTCCCGTTATACTTACTACTCCGGTTAACCTTTCTACAGAATACCGGTTTGGTTTTGAATTTACCATGAACTATACAGCGTTTAAATGGTGGAGATTAAATACCAATTTTAATTTCTTCCGGGTAGAAACGCAAGGTGATTTTCGCTATTTGAGTCTGGATGGCGATCAGATCATACAGAATTTCGACAATGTAGCGCTAACGTGGTCGGCCCGCGTCAATTCCCGCATCACACTGCCGTATAAGATCGACTGGCAAACTAACATTAATTATAATGCGCCGCAGGAAAATGCACAGGGCCGTGTGAAAGGATTTTTGGGTGTAAATCTAGCCTTAAGCAAAGATGTTTTAAAAGACAAAGGAACTATCACGATGAATGTTCAGGATGTATTTAACTCGCGCAAGCGGATGATGGAAACGCAAATTCCCGGGATTCTAAATTCGTATAGCGAAATGCAATGGCGTTTACGGACCGTTAACTTATCGTTTACCTATCGCTTTAACCGCCAAAAGAATGAGCGCGATAACCGACAACGCCGCGATGATGGTGGAGGTGATGATTACTATGGAGGATAAAAAAAAAAGCAGTTTCAAATGAAACTGCTTTTTTTTTTAAACCTGTGTACTACAAGCTGCTACCTGCTTCAAGCTCCTGTTGCTTTTTGGCTTTGCGTTCCAGATAAAGCTCGCGACTCGCGCCGAAAACCCAGTAGAATACAAAGTGAATCAGGAAAATCATCAGCCAGAAACCCATTGTTAAAATGGTCAGGAACATTAAGAAACCCAGGTATTGCTGAAATTCAAACATGTTTTCCGGAAATTTTGAATTATGCACAAATGTAAGTGTAATCTTTTACGCTACCAACCCTGCGCAACATTTTTATTAACGACCGATTGTGCGTAAATTCGCGGCACTCAGCAACGGGCTGAGGATATTTCTTTCATTAAAAACTTAAATCATGGAATACCGCATCGAAAAAGACACGATGGGCGAAGTAAAAGTCCCTGCTGATAAGTACTGGGGAGCGCAAACAGAACGTTCCCGCAACAACTTTAAAATTGGTCCGGCGGCATCAATGCCGAAGGAAATCATTCATGGCTTTGCTTACCTTAAAAAAGCAGCGGCCTTCGCTAATTGCGATTTGGGTGTGCTGTCTACAGAAAAGCGCGACGCCATTGCGGCGGTATGTGACGAAATTCTCGACGGGCAGCTGGCAGATCAGTTTCCACTGGTCATTTGGCAAACCGGATCGGGAACACAAAGCAATATGAATGTTAACGAAGTAATTGCCAACCGTGCACAAGTGCTGGCAGGCGGTAAAATTGGTGAGGGTGAACCCGTTTTAAAAGCGAACGACGATGTTAATAAGTCGCAGTCGTCTAACGACACGTTCCCTACCGGAATGCATATTGCCGCTTATAAAGCCGTTGTCGAAGTTACCATCCCGGGTGTCGAAAAGCTTCGCGATACGCTGGATCGCAAATCGCGCGAGTATATGAATGTAGTGAAAATCGGCCGCACGCATTTGATGGATGCCACTCCCCTAACCCTCGGACAAGAGCTGTCAGGTTACGTGGCACAACTTGATTTTGGCATTCGCGCCTTGCGCAACACGCTAGCGCACTTGTCGGAACTTGCATTAGGCGGAACTGCGGTAGGTACCGGCCTAAACGCTCCTGAAGGGTATGATGTGAAAGTCGCAGAATACATTTCGCGATTTACCGGCCTTCCGTTTGTGACAGCACAAAATAAATTTGAAGCACTTGCATCCCATGATGCCATTGTAGAGGCACATGGAGCTTTAAAGCAACTGGCCGTGGCGCTGAATAAAATTGCTAATGATATCCGGATGCTGGCTTCCGGTCCGCGTTCAGGAATTGGTGAAATCTTTATTCCGGAAAATGAACCTGGTTCTTCGATCATGCCCGGAAAGGTTAATCCCACACAATGTGAAGCACTTACGATGGTTTGCGCTCAGGTAATCGGGAATGATATGGCAATTGCAGTCGGTGGCATGCAGGGTCACTACGAATTAAATGTTTTTAAGCCTGTAATGGCAGCAAACTTTTTGCAATCAGCACGACTTCTTGGCGACGCGTGCGTGTCTTTTGACGAGCACTGTGCGCAAGGCATTGAACCTAATTACAATCGCATAAAGCAACTTGTAGACAGTTCGTTAATGCTTGTGACTGCACTCAATACTAAAATTGGATACTATAAGGCTGCTGAGATCGCGCAGACCGCGCACAAGAACGGCACAACGCTGAAAGAAGAAGCGGTCAGACTGGGCTATGTTTCGCCAGAAGATTTTGACGCATGGGTCCGCCCTGAAGATATGGTAGGGATGCTTAAAGCTTAGTATCTTGAGAACAAAATTAGCCGGTGATTTTCACCGGCTTTTTTTTTTAGAATAAAATCCAAACTGTAAAATAATTTTGGTTTACTTTGCAATTCAAAGTACTTTTAAAATGAAAAAGGACGAACATTTAGAACAACTAGCCGAAATCAGGAATCTGATGGTGCGATCGTCGCATTACTTTTCTTTGAGCGGACCGGCAGCTATTGTGGCCGGCTTCTTGGCCTTCTTGGGATACGGATTTGCCGATTACTGGATTAAAGAGTCCGCGCTGTCCCACGTTGAAATTCGGAATCGACTCATACCACTATCCATTCTTATTCTGTTGCTATCCTTAGGCGTGGCGATAATGCTGACTTACCGAAAAGCAAAGCGGCGTGAGGAAATATTCTGGAATGCAACCTCAAGAAAGATGGCATTGGATTTCGCTATTCCGATGATTTCAGGAGGATTTGTTACGCTTCTGCTCCTCTACCATCACTATTACGAACTGCTCTCGGGTACGATGCTCGTATTTTACGGACTTGCCTGCATTTCTGGCAGCAAATATACTTTTGGCGACATCCGGTACCTCGGATACTTGTTTCTCGTTTGCGGGTTAGCAGCTTTCGGTATGCCACAGCATTCCCTACTCTGCTGGGTTACAGGGTTTGGCGCGATCCACGTAGTTTATGGCTGTATCATGTTTTATCGCTACGACCGGAATCAGTGAAAGACATCATTTCAAATATCAATAAGGTTTTTGATCATCGAATCCGCCTGGGAATAATGTCTGTATTGGTGGTCAACGAACATCAGGATTTTTTAACGTTAAAAAATCTGTTAGGCGTTACCGATGGCAATCTGGCAAGTCACCTAAAAGCATTAGAGCAGGAAAAATTTATTCTTGCTGAAAAGCGATTTATCGGAAAGAAACCCAACACGCGCTATCTGGCAACCGCCGCGGGCAAAAAAGCCTTTGAAGCGCATTTGCAGGCCCTCGAAAAACTCATTAAAAACAGTCATCATTAATTTATTATGGAATCACCAATCTCAATCGTGGCAAAACTGCTGCAATCGGCTACGGCCCGCATGATCTTAATCGGGATGCTAACCATCTTTCTGCTAATACCACTAGCATTCGTCAACGAGCTTATTCAGGATCGCTCGCAGCGCCAGCAAGAGGTTGTAAATGAAATCACTGCAAAATGGGGAGAAGAAGTACGCGTGAGCGGACCGGTTCTTAAAATTCCGTACCGAACGTATGAAGAATCTGTTTCCGTAGTGGGCGGAAACAAATCGCCCGTTGCGCAGCGAAAAGTTATTGTCCGGGATGCGTACTTTTTTCCGGAAACGCTCTATATTGATGCTGATGTGAACACCCAATTCCGCAGTAGGTCAACTTATGACGCTGTGGTGTACACTTCTACGATGGATTTTAAAGGTACATTTATTCCTGTTGATTTTTCTTCAAAAGGTATCCCGGATGAAGATGTTTTGTGGGAAAAGGCTACTTTCGTCATCAATACCACCAATCTTAAAGGAATAAAAAAGCAGGTAACGATTGAAACAAATCGTTTTAATGCCTCTCTAGAGCCGGTCTACGCTCAGAGAGATAAAGCTCAATCCCTTGAAAGTACCGTTTTGCCAAAAGATGCTGCAAAATCAGCCTTTTCATTCAAATTTTCGATTACGTATGACGGAAGCAGCCAACTAATGTTTGTTCCGATCGGACGTACAACGACTGCATCTGTAAAATCAAACTGGAGCGATCCTAAGTTCAGCGGGCATTATCTACCGGCAGAAAATCGTACTATTTCCGAGGACGGTTTTTCGGCGAACTGGAAAATCCTGCACATCAACCGACCCTTTACACAACAATATTTCGGCGATTTACCGGAGCTGTCGGAGTTCGCCTTCGGTGTTGATTTTTACATACAGGCGGATCAATACCAACAAAATGAACGCGCTGCGAAGTATGGCTTCCTGGTTATTGGTCTTACTTTTCTAACCTTTTTCCTAATCCAGACCATCAGCAAAATCCGGATTCATATCTTTCAGTATACCATGATTGGATTAGCCTTGGTGATGTTTTATACGCTCTTGATTTCTATCACCGAACACAGTAATTTTTCAACTGCGTACCTGATTTCAGCTACGGCAGTAATTGTTTTAATCGGACTTTACAGTACCACCATCATCCGCAGTCAAAAGTTTCCATTGCTGATCTCGGGAAGTCTCGCCGCACTCTACAGTTTCATATTTTTAATCATCCGACTGGAAGAATACGCGCTTCTTGTAGGCAGCATCGGATTATTTGCAATTCTTGCGGCGGTGATGTATATCTCACGCAAGATTGAGTGGACTTAAAGCAGTGGAAAATCAGTTGAATTCTTTACCTCGGAAATGACGAAAGAACTGTGCGTGCTTCCGATATGATCCAGCGTAGTGAGTTTATTCACCATAAATTCCCGATAAGCATCCATGTCATTTACATGTACCTTGAGAATATAATCATAATCTCCTGACACATGAAAACATTCCATGACTTCCTCCAGTTTTCGAACCTGTGATTCGAAGCGACTGAGGAAGTCACGGCTATGTTGTACCAGTTTGATATGACAGAACACTATAAATGCCCTTTGAATCTTTTTTCTGTCTAATAGCACCACATATTTCGAAATCACGCCTTCGCGTTCCATCTTACGGATGCGTTCATATACTGCAGTTACGGATAAACCTGTGCTTACCGCAAGGGCTTTGTTAGTTTGCCGGGAATCTTGCTGAAGTAAATTCAGTATCTTTTTATCAACTTCATCTAATTTCATTTTCTGCGAAATATAAGGAACAGCGGCTCGTGTAGATTAAATTTCTTCAAAAATACACATTTACAGAAAATTATTCTACAAAGTAGAGTATTCGTTGTGAAACACGTTGCTTATGGTTTGATTTGTAAAAAACTATATTATGTCTTTCAACCCTGCTGACAACATTCAAGACCTTCAATACTTTGGCGAGTTTGGAGGCGTCAATCCCTCAATTTCAGATTCTTCAACGTACACATTTTTGTCTGCCAAGACCATGTTCGATACTTTTGAGGGCAATGCCGACGGCTGCTATCTTTATTCGCGGCACTCCTCTCCGAGTAATTTATATCTCGATAAGGCAATTGCTTCTATGGAAGGAACAGAGGCGGCCTGCGTTGCCGCATCCGGTATGGGTGCGATTACTATGACCCTGCTTCAAATGTGCGGTCAGAACGATCATATCGTATCGAGTCGGACAATTTACGGCGGAACCTATGCATTTTTAAAAAATCTCGCGCCCCGATTCGGTATTCGGACAACTTTTGTTGACATTACCCGCCTTGATGTCGTGGAATCTGCGATAACGCCACAGACGCGTGTTCTGTATTGCGAAACTGTAAGCAATCCACTATTGGAAGTGGCGGATATCAAAGCGTTGGCATCAATCGCCAGGAAGCACGGCTTACAATTGGTTGTTGACAATACGTTTTCACCCTTGTCGGTATCTCCGGCGCAGCTGGGTGCTGATGTTGTAATTCACAGTCTTACCAAATACATTAATGGCAGCAGTGACACTGTAGGCGGCGTAGCGTGCGGAACGCGTGCGTTTGTCGATTCATTAAAAAATGTCAATGACGGTACCAGCATGCTCTTAGGCCCGACAATGGATAGTTTAAGAGCGGCGAGCATCATGAAGAATTTGCGAACCCTGCACATCAGAATGAAGCAGCACAGTAAAAACGCGCACTATCTTGCAACGCGTTTTGAGGGCGAAGGCTTGAAAACTGTATATCCCGGATTGGAAAGTCACCCCAGTCATGCCCTGTACAGTTCTATGATTAATCCGGAATATGGATTTGGCGGCATGCTTACTGTGGATGCCGGAACATTGGAAAAAGCCAACGAGTTGATGGAACTAATGCAAAAGCGCAATATCGGTTATCTTGCCGTAAGCCTTGGATTTTATAAAACGTTGTTCAGCGCACCCGGGACGTCGACCTCTTCGGAAATACCACTGGAGGAACAAAAAGAAATGGGACTCACCGATGGTTTGATTCGTTTTTCAATCGGATTAGACAATGATATTGAGCGAACGTTCCAAATGATGAAACAATGTATGAAAGACGTTCAGGTCTTGTAAATTAAAAAACCGGCTATACGCCGGTTTTTTTTAATTCAGTAATCGAACATCAGTGGCGATGTCATTTCCATCGGTGTTTTTGATTATCCGAAACGTAACGGGATCACCGGGTTCAAGGTCGGCGAAATCAGCATCCATGACGCTTGTATAATGAAAAAATAAATTGTTATTGGGATACCTGATGAAGCCGAAACCGTTCTTTAAGGACAGGATTTCGCTGGTTTGCAAGTTTGTATCCTGATCGAATTGCAGTCGCGGACGATCCATACGCGGGACAAATAATCCGTTAACCACCGGATCATTCCGGCGAGCACGACTTTCGATCAATTCATGCATCGCCACCGGATAGGATACGTCTTCAAGTAAATCCTGTGAAGTCTTCGTAGTCCGTCGGTTGCCGTATTTATCCGAATATTCGAAATCCCACGACAAAACCATTACTCGTGTTCCGAGCGTATTTAATTTGCGCACCAGCGGCACGTAATCGCCATCACTTGTAATCAATACGAGTACATCGAAACGTTTGTAAAATGCCAGCTCAAAAGCTTCGAGAGCAAGCCAAACATCAATACCTTTTTCCTGACGCGCGCCCTGCGGATTAGATCGCACCGGCAGATAATGGGTTGTAACGCCTTCAGACATTAAAATATCGTCAAATACCCGGTCAAAATAAAGCGAATTCTCTTTTTCGCTCGCATCGCGTGCGCTTAATCTTCCGCGAAAATAATGCGCATCTACAATCTGACACAACCGTTCATCCGTACCCTGTTGATTTGCTACATAATGTCTTATAAACTGGTGAATACCCGAAATGCTTAGACGACTTTGACGCTCGTGAACGTAGTTGTAATAATTGCTTACATGAAGAAAAAAGTTACCATCATAAAAAACTCCGATTTTCGTAAGTTTCTGAGTATTATCGCTTATCATTATTCAAAAAATTTAATTTAAATACCTTATTTTTTCGATAACTTGCTGTTGGAGTAGCCAAAAGCAAAATAGAAAATGAGTCCAAGAACGAGCCACACTCCAAACCACATCCAGTTGGAGACCGCCATTCCGGTTAACAAATAGCAACAAGAGATGAGTCCGAGAAGCGGAATCAGCGATAAATTCTTAATGAATGCGGCAATCGCCATCACAATACAAAGTACAAAAAATATAGCTAACGGCAAATCTGTTTCTATGCCATTGGAAAACGTTGCAATGTTGATGAAATAGTCCGGAAAAAGATATTGTACAATTGCAAAAATTCCTGATAGAATAAGCGGAAAGATCAATTTGGCATTGATGTACGGCATTCTGAATTTACGATTTTCACGGGATTCGGCAACCGATTCGTCCTGTGGAGCTAAAGCCAATACGCCACCGCACACAAGTACGAAAGCAAACAACGTCCCGATACTGGTGAAATCAAGCACAAAGTTTTCGTCTGTAAAGAATATGGGCAATCCTACGACTATGCCGGTAACGATGGTAGCAAAACCGGGAGTTTTATATTTAGGATGAATCTGTGCGAATCTCTTCGGCATCAGTCCGTCCCGACTCATGGTCATCCAGATTCGCGGCTGCCCCATTTGAAAGACAAGCAGTACGCTGGTCATGGCTACCACAGCAGCTATCGAAACAATAAATAACATCCATTTTACTCCCTTAAGGGCAAAGATCTCCGCCAGTGGATCGCTGACACCAAGTTTGGAATAAGGTACCATCCCGGTGAGAACCAATGCTAAAATGATATAAACCACCGTGCAAATTACGAGTGAATAAATCATGCCTTTGGGAAGATCGCGCTGCGGATTCTTGCACTCCTCGGCAAGCGTCGAAACCGCGTCAAAACCAATGTATGCAAAGAACACGGCGGACACGCCTGCCATCACGCCTCCAAATCCATTCGGCATAAATGGCGTCCAGTTGTCAATATCGATATAGAGTGCACCAACGACGATAACTAGCAGAATAATCGCCAGTTTAATAACAACCATTGCATTGCTGAATCGGGTAGATTCCTGCGTTCCGCGGTAGACCAGATACGTAATCAAGACATTGATCAGAACTGCCGGCAAATCAAATATAATTCGCAAGCCGCCTAACATCGGTGCCGAATTCCACGCACGCAGTCCTTCACCCTCCACCGCTTTAACCGCTGCATCAGATGCACTTTTATAATTAATTGTAAGCCAATCCGGTAGATGCACTCCAAACCCTTCTAGTAAGTTAGTAAAATAACCACTCCACGAGAAAGCAATATAAATATTGCCGATGCTGTATTCCATAATGAGCGCCCAACCAATGATCCATGCGAATAGCTCGCCAAAGGATACATATGCGTAGGTGTATGCACTTCCTGAAACCGGCACGCGCGAGGCAAATTCTGCATAGCACATGGCTGTAAATCCGCAAGCAATTCCGCAAATTATATAGAGTAATGTTACACCAGGCCCTCCGGAATAACAAGCATTCCCAATGGCCGAGAATGTTCCGCCTCCTATAATTGCGGCTATACCGAAGAAAGTCAGGTCCCGTACCGACAATACGCGATGCAGGTTCTGATGGCCATCTTCACCACCTTGCTGAATTACAATGTTAGCTGATTTTTTACGAAGTAAGTCCCCGAAACTCATGGTGATTTTTTTGGAATGCCCGACAAATATAAAATTATGGCTGTGATTTTTGGAATAACGCGCCCCTATCTTCAAATAAATATTTGCGATTGACTAACGCTTAACGTACAAGGTAAACCGTTTACCTTTGCAGCAACTTAATTTAAATCCATAAGACAATGTCATTAGTAGGCAAAAATTTTCCAAGCATTTCAGTTGACGCTATCTCGGAAATGGGCGACAATATGAAAATTAATATTTTCGAAGAGGCTACCAACAAAAACAAAAAAGTGCTTTTGTTCTGGTATCCTAAAGACTTTACATTCGTATGCCCGACAGAGCTCCATGCTTTTCAGGCTGCCTTGCCGGAATTTGAGAAAAGAAATACAATTGTGATTGGTGCTTCGTGCGACACCAATGAGGTCCATTTTGCATGGTTGAATACCCCAAAAGATAACGGTGGAATCGAAGGTGTAACCTATCCCCTACTTGCTGATACCAATCGCAATTTATCGAACATTTTAGGAATTCTTGATATTCAGTCTACTTCGTACAATGAAGATTCTGACACCGTGCTTATTGAGGGTTCAAATGTAACCTATCGCGCTACCTACCTGATAGACGAAACCGGGAAAATTTTCCACGAAAGTGTAAACGATATGCCGCTGGGTCGCAATGTAAACGAATATTTGCGTTTGATCGATGCTTATACACATGTGCAGCAAAAAGGCGAAGTGTGTCCCGCTAACTGGGAAGCCGGTAAAGAAGCAATGCAGGCAACTCGCGAAGGCGTTGCATCTTACTTGAGCAATTAAAAACAACGGCCGGGTACAATCCCAGAACTTTATAAAATCTGACGAATATGTTGATTGAACTTACTGAAGACAAATTGCAGGATATCGTGAACAGCAATAAAAAAGTTGTGGTTCAGTATTCTGCGTCATGGTGCGGCAATTGCCGGATTATGAAACCAAAATTTAAAAAGCTGGCCGGTGAAAACGAAGACGTAACGTTCGTATTGGTCGATGCGGAAAAATCGCCCGAATCACGAAAGTTGGCGAACGTTAGCAACTTGCCCACATTCGCCACCTTTATCGATGGTAAATTGCTTGGGCAAACGCAAACCAACAAAGCTGAAGTTTTGGCAGAACTCGTTAACGACATTAACGTAAACTAATGAAGCTTCCCGTAATTAAACATCTTGTGCAATTCGTCGAGGAAAATGACGAAGATTTTGTGGTTGAGGCGATAGAAGTTCTGGAAGCACTCACGGAAGTTCCATCCCTCAAAGACGAAGAACTTGACGTAATCGGCGAGCTGATTTCAAACATGTACGGTGCTCTTGAAGTGAGCAAAATGGTTAAAGACGGCACCGACAAGAAAGAAGCCTTGAATAGCTTCATGCAACGCGTGCTCGGGTCTATTGACAAGTAATTTCATCTACTATTTAGATTCACAAACTCCTCCGGTCGGGGGAGTTTTTATTTAACAGACCCTTTGTATTTTTTTATACTTTTGACGTTCAAAAACACAACTATGGCAACAGTTTACTTGGGTGAAACGCCCGTGAATACATCAGGAAATTTACCATCTACAGGGAGCACTGCACCCGCAGCAACACTTGTTAATGTTGATCTTTCGGAAGTGTCCGTTGATCAGTTTCGTGGTAAAAATCTAATTCTCAATATTTTTCCGAGTATCGATACGGCAACGTGTGCTATGTCGGTACGCAAGTTTAACGAACAGGCCGCTGCCCTGCCGGATACAATTGTACTTTGCATCTCGAGAGATTTACCTTTCGCAATGAAGCGTTTTTGTGCATCAGAAGGAATAGCGAACGTGATGACCGTATCCGATTTTCGGGATGGAGCATTTGGTAATGCCTATGGTGTTACCCTCGTCGATGGTGCTTTAAAAGGATTGCACGCGCGTGCGGTCGTCGTTGTAGACAAAGCCGGGATGGTGCGCTACACACAGTTGGTAGAAAAAATCGGGGACGAACCCGATTATAACGCAGCACTGCAGGCACTTTAATGAGCGGCACTTCTGTCAGAAAGCGAGGATTCATAACCGGGCGCTTACTCGGGGTAGGTTTTGCTGTCAGAGGCGCAGTGCGACTTCTCACAACGGAACACAGTATAATGGTCCAGGCCGTAATTGCGGTAATTGTTACCATTGCCGGATTTTTATTCGGAATTAGTCGCGCTGAATGGATGTTTCAGATTTTCGCAATAGCGTTAGTAATGACTGCAGAAGGTTTAAATACTGCGATTGAAAAAACGTGCGATTTTTTTCATCCGCAGTACCACGATAAGATTGGTTTTATCAAAGATATTTCGGCAGGTGCCGTTTTTCTCGCTGCGAGCGCCGCAGTGCTAATCGGACTGATCATTTACGTCCCGAAGTTTATTTAGTTTATGGCAAAGAAAAAAAGTACCGAAACCGAAGTTCCGAAGAAGCAATTTCGATTGACACGACAGCACAAATTCCTGGCCGGAACTCTACTCGTTTTGATTTCGGTCGCCATGTTGCTCTCGTTTATTTCGTTTTTTCTGCATGGACGCGCAGACCAAAGTGCGGTCGACGAACTGACGAACCGCAGTGAGCCGGTACACAACTGGCTCGGCAAATTTGGTGCTTTGATCGCTGATTTCTTCATCTACAGAGGCTTTGGAGCGGCATCGTTTATTTTTGTGAAAATGGTATTTCTTACGGGTGCCTTTTTGGCACTTGATGTGCCTTTGCGCAAATTGCGAAGCATTTGGTTTTGGGACTTGTTTGCACTAATCGTCCTGTCTGTTTTATTTGGCTTCTTTGCCACCTCGCTACCTGAGCTCGGAGGGACTGTGGGTTTTGAAATGAACGACTTCCTGCAGGATTACCTCGGGAAAACCGGAACGCTGCTGCTAATGGTACTGGCACTCGTAGTTTATCTGATTTTTAAAATCCAGATTTCTCCGGATGCGATTAAATCGTTCTTCGAGAAAAAAAATGCAACCGAATCTGAATCGTTTGCAGCAGACGGATCACCTGCCGCACCGACCGCGTATAACCTGGAAGAATTTGCGGTTGAGGATGAACCGAAGCCAGCCGCAATAGCAATCACAGAAGTAGATGAGCCCGCGCCGGCAGCGTCAAGATTCGAAATTAACAAAGAAATGCTGCAGCCCACCATCGGTAAAGCCAGTGAGCCGATGCGACAGCCTGAAGTTACTGCCCCTTCTTTCCGCGAACCGGAAATTATCACCACCGACGATGAAGCTTTTGTAATTGAAAAAGCGCCGGAGGAAATGGTAATTGAAGAAAATCTCGCCGCGCGACTGGTTGCTGATTTTGGATTGTTTGATCCTACTTTGGAATTATCAAATTACAAGTTTCCGACGCTCGACCTGCTTCGCGATTACTCCTCGGGTGGAATCACGATCAATCAGGAAGAATTGGAGGAAAATAAGAATCGGATTGTCGAAACGTTGCGCAATTACAAAATCGAAATTGCACAAATTAAAGCGACCGTCGGACCCTCGGTAACTCTTTATGAAATTGTACCTGAAGCGGGCATCCGCATTTCCAAAATTAAAAGTTTGGAAGACGACATCGCCCTTTCGCTCTCAGCACTCGGCATTCGTATCATTGCACCTATTCCCGGAAAAGGCACGATTGGTATCGAAGTGCCAAACAAGACACCAACGATGGTCTCAATGAAGAGTGCCATCGGTTCTCCTAAATTTCAGGAAGCTGAAATGGAACTACCCATTGCTCTCGGGAAAACTATTTCAAACGAGACTTTTGTGGTGGACCTGGCAAAAATGCCTCACCTTTTGATGGCAGGAGCTACCGGTCAGGGAAAATCAGTCGGACTCAACGCAGTGTTGACCTCACTGCTTTACAAAAAACATCCTGCTGAAGTCAAATTTGTCCTTGTTGATCCGAAGAAAGTTGAGTTAACCTTATTCAATAAAATTGAACGTCATTACCTCGCTAAACTACCTGATGTAGAAGATGCGATAATTACAGACAATACCAAGGTAATCAATACATTAAATTCTTTATGCGTTGAAATGGACAATCGCTATTCGCTTCTTAAAGACGCGATGGTCCGCAACATTAAGGAATACAATGAGAAGTTTCGGGGAAGAAAGTTAAATCCCGAACTTGGTCACCGCTTTCTGCCTTACATCGTATTGGTTGTAGACGAATTTGCGGATTTGATTATGACTGCCGGGAAGGAAGTAGAAACGCCTATTGCCCGGCTTGCGCAGCTTGCAAGAGCAATCGGAATTCACCTCATTATTGCAACGCAACGCCCGTCCGTAAATGTAATTACAGGTATTATTAAAGCGAATTTTCCGGCGCGTATTGCATTTCGCGTTACTTCAAAAATCGATTCCCGAACCATTCTCGATACGCAGGGTGCAGAGCAGTTAATTGGCCGCGGGGATTTGCTTTTCTCTAACGGTAACGATATCATCCGGGTTCAATGCGCATTTGTAGATACCCCAGAAGTAGAAAAAATAACGGAATTCATAGGATCGCAGAAAGCATATCCCAACGCTTATCTGCTGCCCGAGTTTGTTGGTGAAGATAGTGGCATTAATCTTGATATCGACATTTCTGAGCGAGACCCTCTCTTCCGGGAGGCCGCTGAAGTTATTGTCACAGCACAGCAAGGTTCTGCTTCATTGCTTCAGCGTAAGCTAAAATTAGGATATAACCGTGCCGGCCGACTGATCGATCAACTCGAAGCTGCCGGAATTGTGGGCGCATTCGAAGGAAGTAAAGCGCGCTCGGTGAACATTCCTGATTTGGCCTCGCTGGAACAGTTTTTCGACAACGAACTTAATAATTTGTAACATGAAGTATTGGATTTCCATGAAGGATGCATCAACGTCTAAAGTTTTCACCGCATTATTCCTGTTTTTCATTTCAATTTCTGTCTCTGCACAGGATAAGCGTGCTAAAGACTTACTGGATCAGGTGGCTGCAAAAGCCCGTAGTTATGATAACATCACCATCGATTTCAAGTATGTGCTAACCAATCTTAAAGAAAATATCAATCAGGAAAGCAAAGGAAATGTTGTGTTAAAAGGCAATATGTATGTGCTGAATTTTATGGGCGTAACCAAGTTGTTTGATGGTAAGAAGACCTACACCGTTAATCCTGAAGACGAGGAAATTACAATTTCGCGCTATGATGAGAAAGATGACAATGCAATTACCCCTAATAAAATGCTGACGTTTTTTAATTCCGGATATAAATATTCCTGGGACATTGCGCAGAATATCAAAGGAAGAAAAATTCAGTACATTAAACTAGTACCGATCAGTTCAAGAGATCAGCGAAAAGAAATACTGTTAGGCATTGACAGTCAGACCAAACACATTTATAATCTTATCGAAGTGGGTCGAAACGGTACAAAGACGGTTTTAACCGTGAATTCTTTCAAAACCAATCAACCGTTATCGAAAAATCAGTTTACCTTTGCTGAGAGTAAATATCCCAATTATTACATCAACAAAATAGACTGATCGGGTGAAGATCCTCGACAAATACATTCTTTCCAGTTTCGTTAAAACCTTTCTGACCGTATTTGTCATTCTGTTCCTGATTTTTATTCTACAAACCGTCTGGCTGTTTATTGGAGAGCTTGCCGGAAAGGATCTTGATGTGTGGTTGATTCTAAAATTCCTCATGTACAAGATGCCAAGCATAGTGCCGCTGGTGCTACCGCTTTCCATTGTTTTGGCATCCATAATGACCTTCGGGAGTTTTGCGGAGAATTACGAGTTTGCCGCAATGAAATCAGCAGGAATTTCATTACAACGCGCCATGCTCGGCCTTTCTGTATTTATTTTAATTCTTAGCATTGCCTCATTTGCCTTTGCCAACAATGTAATACCCTATGCCGAGTTTAAATTCCAAAATTTCAGGCGTGATATTGCCAAGGTAAAGCCGGCGATGGCGATTGCAGAAGGGCAATTCAGTGAGGTTGGACCCTACAATATTAAAGTAAATAAAAAATCGGGCGAAACCGGAAATGTTTTAGAAGGAGTCACAATTCACAAGCGTTCGGAAAGCCTTGGTGGTGGAAACAACGTAATTATAAAAGCCAAGGGGGGAGAATTAATTAGTAATGAGGAATCAAATATTCTTCAGCTGGTACTTCGCGACGGATATTATTACGAGGATATCATCCCCAAAAATTATCAGGACCGCGATAAAATGCCTTTCGCCAAAAGCGCCTTTAAGCGGTACATCATTAATATTGATTTATCGAGACTCACCAAGAAAGAAGCCAATGATGAAGTAATTACCAACACCAATACGATGCTTAACGTTCGCGAGCTGTCGTACACCATTGATTCTTTAAATGCCAGTCACACCAAGGAGATTGCCTCTTTTAGCGACAATATCATTCAGCGAATTGCTCCGCGAGATGAAGTTCAGTACAGCGGCATTCAACAAAATACAACGCCCGCACTCAGCACTAACGGGAATCCGGACAATTTACTTTCGTACTTCGCCCCTGCCGATCAGTACGAATTACTTCGAACGGCCAATTCTAATGTTTCCAATACAGTATTTACGGTAGACACATCGCTTTTAGATCTGGAAAACCGGCAAAAGAATATCAACAATCATTACATTGCATTGTACGATAAATTCGTTATTGCACTCTCCTGCTTTCTGATGTTTTTTATTGGAGCTCCTTTGGGTGCTATCATTCGGAAGGGCGGACTTGGATTACCTATTGTGTTTGCGATTGCTGTTTTTATCGTGTTTCATTTTATCAATACTTTCGGAAAGAAACTTGCTCAGGAAAACGGAATTACGCCGTTTCTCGGCACATGGATGTCGACCATTGTTCTCGGACCTCTTGCGATAATGCTTACCCATCGTGCCACGAATGACAAGCAGGTAACTATAGACTTCGACTGGCTGCTAGTACCCATTCGGAAGATGTTCGGCAAGACCAAAACCCCCGATCTGGATTCAGACCGCGAGCGTATCGTAAATCTGGCTGCGATAAAAATCGAAGAAGACGAGGATTGGGCGCAAATGATCGGACAGTCAGATTCTGTTTTGATTAACACGGTCTACAATTCAAGAAAATTTAATTACACCGAGAAAAAGCGCGTCCAGGCGCTTAAAATTCTCGAAAGTCGCGGGATTACTCAGGATGATTTACTGCTTGAGGGCAAGTTGTATAATCGCAATTATGAAATGTTGGCCGATCTGACGGAAGGTTACCGACTGGATGGTAACTTTACCTTTGTGCTGTATCTCATTGCAACGACACTCGTATTGGTGGTGCAGAACAATTTCAGGCTGATTTGGCTGGTAATACCGGCATTTATCATCATCGTTGGATTTTACGTAATGTTGTACCGCACACTCCGGAAATTGAACGAGATCGAGAAAATTGTTTCGAGAGACATCGGTCCCAATGCGTATGTAGTTTTGATTTTGGGCATCCCGCTGTATTTCATTTTTTATTTTACAAACAAAAAGGCGCTGCAAAATGCGTTGAAGGAAAGTAACGTATGACGGCTGAAGAAATTAAATTAAACACGATAGAGGAAGCCATTGAAGACATTCGACAAGGCAAAGTAATCATCGTGGTTGACGATGCGGATCGCGAAAACGAAGGCGACTTTTTGGCTGCGGCTGAAAAGGCGACACCGGAGATGATCAATTTTATGGCGATGCACGGGCGTGGACTCATCTGTGCACCCTTGACGGAAAGTCGGTGCAAAGAACTCGGACTTCACGTGATGGTGAGCAATAATACCGACCCGATGGAGACTGCATTTACCGTTTCTGTAGATTTACGCGGCAATGGTGTTACCACCGGAATATCTGCTTCTGACCGTGCCAAAACTATTCTTGCGCTTACGGATGAAAACACCAAACCCCATGATTTGGGTAGGCCGGGTCATATTTTTCCGCTGATTGCCAAGCAAGGAGGTGTTCTTCGTCGAACCGGCCATACGGAAGCCGCGATTGATTTTGCACGTCTTGCCGGATTAAAGCCTGCAGGTGTTATTGTCGAAATATTGAATGAGGACGGGACCATGGCTCGTTTGCCGCAACTGGCTGAAGTTGCGCGAAAGTTCGACCTCAAGCTGGTATCTATCGAAGATCTGGTGGCCTACCGGATGCAGCACGATAGTCTGATTACAAAAAAAGAAGATTTCGACATTCAGACGCGGTTTGGAACGTTCAGACTTCGCGCGTATCAGCAAACCACTAATAAGCACATCCATCTGGCGCTAACTAAAGGAACGTGGAATCAAGGCGATCCGGTGCTTACGCGAATCAACTCGACGCATGTAAATAATGATATTCTGGGAACTTTAACAAAGGATTCCGACAAGAAATTGGACGACATGTTTCGTTTAATAAACGAGGAAGGACGCGGCGCCATCATTTTCATCAACCAGGAGACGCAGCCATCTGACATTCTGAATCGCATTTCGGAGCTAAAAATTCTTCAAAGCAAAGGGATTGTCGGTGCGCCGGAGGTAAGAATGGACGCAAAAGACTTTGGTATCGGAGCCCAGATTTTGCATGATATCGATATTTCCAAAATCAGATTGGTTTCTAATTCACAGCAAACCAAACGTGTAGGAATGATAGGCTATGGACTTGAAATTACCGAATACGTACCCTATTAAAATATTTACTTTTTCGCTTTGCAGGAGTTAAAAGGTTGTCTATATTTGCAACCGCAAAGCGAAACTCGCTGGAGGAATGGCAGAGTGGTCGATTGCGGCAGTCTTGAAAACTGTTGACTGTAACAGGTCCGGGGGTTCGAATCCCTCT
>ERZ1066121.28-NODE-28-length-163724-cov-9.909873_pt1 | contig 163724 bp, 128 predicted proteins | sample MGYA00382768_ERZ1066121 | MGnify/ENA primary metagenome ERZ1066121 (study PRJEB33369, sample SAMEA5778351) | biofilm metagenome | biome: Industrial cooling water; feature: Water cooling tower basin; material: Biofilm | place: United Arab Emirates | collected...
TTAGGAAGCGACTTCCTTTTTCGTAAACTCACAAAATGTTTACGCAAGTGGACTTGTGATTTTCTACAGTGATAATTCTCTTGGTGATTACAATCACTCGGTGGGCTTGGTGATAGTGCCGACGCTGTTGATGATGATGATGCCTTGGCGAGGGAACAGCGATTCGATCTCTTTTCTTGTAATCTTCTCCTTCTTCTTTACAATTACTTCCGGCTTTAGAGGAGAATTCATGCGTTGTCTTGTTGCTAATTACACGACCTTGCGAGTCGATGATCGTATTTACAGTGACATATACAATGGTAGTTGGGGTGTTTTGGTCTTCTTCTCGGCAATGTTGAGTCATTGGAACGATTTTTTTCACATGTGCAAAAAAAAGTTTTTTCAGGTAGGCAGTTTAATCTTTACGTAATCTTTTGAATTCATATAGGTTCTGTACTCTTGAAAGAGAGGGTTTTGTTCCAGTGAGTTTTGAGAGTGAAAGTCTGAGGAGAAGACCTCTGTCAGGTGATAGGGGAGATTATTGCGCGTGGGAATTGCTACACATTGAAAATTGGGCCCTTCTACACAATAGCCTCTATGGCCAATATTCCAGTAAAGGCGATACGGGATGGTGTAGTTGCTGTTATACACTACAAATTCCATATCATACAATAGCCTTTGGAAACAGAAATCACTAATCAGATTATGCAATTCTTCGGCTGGCTTGGAGCGGGGAACAATATCCTTCCAGTACTTGTTCCAGCAAGGATCTTCCTGAGTCACATGAAAGGCTAGCTTGATAATCGTAGTTTCGTTGATTCGAAAATACGAACAAAATAAACGCTCTCGTGGTTCTTCGCAGAGACGATTCAGTTGTATTGCATAGTAGTGAGCGGCAAGGAATAGATAGAGGCCGACATTTTCCACTAGTAGAGGATGCGGATGAACATATGGATTCTCTACTAGCATCATACGAATGCAAGTTTCGATATCGCGATGCATTTGTTCCAACTTCCGGTAGTAGGACGCAAGATTTTGATTTGTCACTATGTGACTCTTTGGCTTGGAGCAAAATACTAATTTTCCAAGGCATTCCGACGCGAAACATAGCATCAGTATCTCTTGGTTACACAGACGCGTGCATACGGAAAGCCAACTCTTGCAGACGATCCCCACACATAAGCGAAATTTGGCAGCTTTAGCGGACATGGTGCGGTTCCTTTTGTACTGCTGAATGGTATCAGAGACACGCAGGTTTTTGCCAGAGACTCTCCTCTCTTTGTTAAACTGATGAATCAGCTCGCGAAAAATGAGAAACAAAACATCAGAGGGCAGAGACATAGAGGAAAACAAAAAAGAAAAAGATGCGTTTTTCCGATGATGGGGCAAGGTTCTAATACCAAAATTTTCAACTACAACGTTACACAAGTTTTCCTTTGCTCGCTCGGTTTGCAGTTTTTTGTTACGCACGTAAAGCACAGTCGTCTGCCGGTGGATATCTGTACAAACACCGCATCATCGTACAGCGAGCTGCTGGCGTTACAAGCGCCGCAGTTTTGTGGATGATAAAACTGAAATTGAGCCGGAGCACGACCCTTGGCGTACTCGAGATAGAATGAGTGGCGACGGACCGACTCGTCGAGTGGCACGAGATAACTAGCGGGCGCGTTTTTGTGTGAATTGAGGATGCCGTTGTACCACATGAAAGAATAGATGTTGTGTGGCCAAATCAAATCTCCTCGTTGCATGGACAGTGGCGCTGTCGGCAACTCGGGACACGAGAAAGCCTTGTTCTTTTTGATGTTAGTTGTTGACATGCACGCTCTCCAGCGCACCGAGGCGAGTTTTATAATATCGTTTATTGGTTTGCTTTCTGCAAATACATAAACTTACGGCGTGCATCGTGCTTTTACGTGTGTGTGCGCAACTAAAGAGAACATGGCCTCTACGCTGACTATGATCGCACCAAGCGGTACCGCTTCGAACCGCAGCTGGGCCAACATGGGCGGCGACCAGCCGCGCTTTGGTCCGCTCAATGGCCGGCTGACCACCCAAGCGCCCATCATGACTAATGTTGGAATCAACAAGGGCATGCACGAATGGCGCGCCAAGTCTGCCAACGATTTCAAAATACCGAGCAATCGAGTGTTTAGCCGATTGCTGACCACGGGACGTGGAGACGCTTACGACCTTTTGCACGTCAAGGCACTCGATGGCATTCTTGCGTACAAGAAACAACTCCAAACACGCGACATCGATCCGTACAATGAGAATCGTGCGCATGGTATCGCGACACTAAACGGTCTGAATATCGAGTCGCGCTTTGAGAACAACGACGCGGCGTTCCACGACCAGTTTACGTTTTTGGGTTACTCGATGCGAGACTGGCTGTTTGGTCGCGCTGACCAGCCCGAGACGGGCGTTGCGGTCATGGTGCATGGATCAAAGAACTTTTTCTATCGCGGTTACAAGAACAAGCCCCTGTATCCCGGCGACCGCATGATGTGGAGTCTGCCATCGACGAATCCTCAGATCCGCGAGCAGCAAGAAGCACAGCTTGCGGGCGACGCTGATCACCCGGTGGAGCGACAGGCGATCATCATCGAGCCGTTGCATTATGGTCAGGCGCACTACTTTGTGCAGTATGAAATCTCGATGAGCTTTGCCGACCGCAACTTTAACCGCTACCTGTATCACCGCATTCGACCGGGCGCTTCGGAGGCCGTCTCGCGTGACCAGTTGGCAGCGATCGCTTTCCGTTCTCTGTTGCAATTTGCGGCGTTTAGCACTCTTGCTGTGTTTCAGCTGTACACGGGTATTGACCTGCCTACGCCGAACAACAATGGCGCTGAAGGCAGTGCGCTGAACGACAACGATTTCAATCGCAATCACCCCGTCGAACGCACAGTGTTTAAGAATCTGATCCAGGTTGGAAGCCCCATAGTGGTGAACAACAATGGAGAGCTTTCGATGAGTGCTGATGTGGTACTGACTCCAGAGCTGCAAGAGAAGCGCTCGAATCAGCTTGAATTTTGGGCGGCGAAGCTGGGTTGCGCTCCTACCGCTAAGCCAGTCGCAGGTGATCATGCAGAGAACATGACCAATGCGATTCTCGCCATGACGCTCTCGTCTCTGTTGGGTGACAGCGGTCTCTCAAAGGGAGTCGAAGTACAGAAGCTCTTTTCGCCTCAGCGTCGCTTGCAGGCAAAGAGACCGTCGCGCCGTGCGGACGAGCGCGCTCTGTCGCCCGAGTGGAACGAGACCTCTGTGGTTGGCTGTCTGGGCTACTTGCAAAACTCTGTTGCCACCGACGTTTTCCACTGCGTGGGAGACGCCATTGAACGCGTGCAGGATCGTTGCATTGGAACGTGCCTGTCGTACACTGTTCCCGGAGATTGGGGCGATGAATATCATTAGGAAACTTTTTTCCACTTGTGTCTTATTAAAAAGTCGTTTATCAGTAGTATTTTCAGTTTGTCAGATGCAGGCTTCACTTACGCCTCCGATTGATTTTGACAAGGTGGATGATCGCGCCAAGGCAATCTTTCAGCCATGGGAGCCAGATTCGCGCATCAACGACGCACAAGCCATTCAGCAATGGGCTTTGCAGATTCGGGGGAAGAACGATTTGTTTTCTTCTGTTGCCGTGTTTCTGAGCGACATGATTCGACGCACTATCCCACCGGATGCGCTTCGTAACTTGTCCGATAAAGAGTGGCTCAGTGCAGCGACCGATATAATCAACCAAACCGAAAACTATGTTCGCGGAGTGGTCGATTACATGTCGTATCGTATGTTTTTCGTGCTTCGTCAAGCACTTGCTCGAGCAGACGCCATAGCAACAAACAATACGCTCGTGACACTATTGCAGTTGTCTTCCGAGAGCGGATCTCTTGTTACGAGTCCATCGAGTCAAAACTATGCACTCGCTTCGTTTCCCATAGACGTTCCAGTATCCGATGCATTGCTCAAGGGTACCAGCAGCAGCGGCGGCGGTCCAAAACCGATGGCACTCGCCTATAGTCGAGATTTCTTTTTGGTCAACAGTGACGTATGGACCAAGAGTTCTGCGGCACAGGCAAGAGAGCAACAGAAAGCTAGTGCCAAGAAAAAGCTGGATGATTTGAAGAAGCGACTGAAAGAAGAGGCAATGAATCAGGTCAACGCCGACAAGAGACAGATACTAGAACAGAAGGATCAAGCCGATAGGCAACTTTCAGAACTGCGCTCAAAATTGCAGCAAGACAAGATCGAACGGGATTTGGATTTTGCTAGAAAGAAAGACGAAATCGAACGAGAAAAGAATAACGAGATCGCGACATTACGAGCTAATGCTCTTGCGGAGAAATCAGACCTACAGTCACAGCTGCGACAATATCAAGCAGAGTTGCGTCAGTACCAACTGGATCGGCAGCAACTGATCAATCTGCAAGCGGCAAACAGAGATATCGAGCGAAGAAGAGCCGAAGCTGAATCCTCTGTTCAGCAGTTGCTCGCACAAAGGCAAATTGATCTGGCTGAATTCCAAGCAAAAGCAAATGTGAATGCTCAATTTGCAATTGCAAAGGATCAGCTCACCAAGTGGAAGCAATTCCAGGTTCAATCTGGAAAGGATAACAATGAACGCTCAAGTACTCTGGCGACCGTAACAAGGGACCGAAACGAACGATTGAAGCAGTATACAACACAGCTCAGGGCTATCTCAGAAAATGCCGATAAAACTGCTGATCAGAAGGCAGCTGAAAATAAGGTTATCCAAGATAACTTGGTCCAAGAAGAACAACTGGGACAACTGTTGGAGTTTAAAGACGATCAAGCTGCGCTCTACCAATCGCTTCTGGCTGTTTATCCCGGAGTCGATCCAAACTCAATCGATGGGGACGTGGTCGAGCTGGAACGAGAGAGATTACTTGTAGAACGAGTTCGTCGCGCCCAAGATCTGAATCTACGCGCGCAAGTTGCATTTGATCAATGGAAACAAAGCATCGAGTTGGCGAGGAAAGAAGAAATATCCAAAGGGAACATCAAGAACTTGGAGAAGGAGTATCAGCAGAAACTCGCCGAAGAAGAGCGAAAAGCAAAAGCCTATAACGATTACTATCTGCAAGGCAAGGCACGCTTGAACGCTCGCAAGGCGTATGACACTGCCTATCTCAAGTCCAAGGGACGCGAAGAGACGCGAGTTGCAAAGAACGAAGGAGAGCGCGAGGGAAACTACGAGAAAGTTACCAAACGAAGCGCAGAGAGAAGGGCCAAGCTCGAAGGAAGAATCCAGTTTAATCAAACCCAACTTCCTGCTGTTGCTGCTCAGGAAGCAGAGAGGAATCGCATCAACAGACTGATTGAGGCACTAGGTGCTCTGATAACACGAGAAAATGCACTGGTGACGCTTGTCTTGGAAGCCAGAGCAAAGAAGCCTCTTGATGAAGCGCATGAATTGGCTATCGCAGAGGAGAATGACTCTTTAGAGCAGGAGATTCTCAGTTTAGAAGAAACTGACGCTTCGAACCGCAGACTACAACGCTTCAAAGAAAAACTAAACAACAAGCTGAGAGAGCTAGCACAACAGCAGGAGATTCGTGAAGCAGATCGCAAGGCACGTAACAATATGCGAAAGAGTAGGAAACGAGGCACGCAGAATGCAGCGGGAGCTCTACCAAGCCCTCCTCCACCTCCACCGCTGAATCTTACCGATTCCAATGACAGTGCGCAACCGCCAAGAGAACCAGAAGAAGAAGAGGATGAGGAAGAGAGGCTCATCCCTGGACGGCTGGCGGAATTGAGGCGCAGAGCAACACGCGAAGCCATCGATTGGCACAAGGAGATTGCAAACTACATTCTTGAGGCACCGGTTGTCGCGATTCAGAATATTGCGAAAGAGCTGATATCGCCTGTTCCTCGCAGTTCACTGGCTCTGCCTGCTGAAATCATGGCTTACGATGCTGAACAAGCAAACTTTTACTACACGCAAATTCTGCGTTTGATGAATGACGAACTAGCAGAGTTACGAAACGATGAGGTATTCAAACGCCTTGTCGATGGGAAGCTGCGGTCCGGTGATGACTTGCCCAATCTTGTCCCCGTATTGTATCTCGAGTTTTGGCAGAAGCTGCTTGGTCTCACTGTACAAACGCCTACGCCTCCTGTGCCAAAGGCGCCCACCAAGCGAACAGATGAACCGGGACTGGATGATCCGCCAAGTAAAAAGAAGCCGGCTGCAGTTGTTACAAGCACGACCACTACCAGCAGCAGCAGCAACATCCCTGCTCCTGACTCTAATCCAACAACTCCTGCTCCTGCTCAACCAAAAGGATCATCCAAATCAAAGCGCAAAAACGAACCAAGTGCAGCTGAAGGATCGTCTTCAGACAGTAGTAGTGCAAAGGAGGAAGAACCAGCCGCGACGCCGCCGCCTTCAAAGAAAAACTTGCCCGATAACACACAGCCTATGAGCGAACCAATCGATCTATCGGCGTTGTCGATTCAAGAGACCGAAGAGGAGGATGAAGAAGACCCTCCTACAGAAGAAGCACCAAAAGCAACTATCACTATGAAGGCGTCTCATGTTGTGGGCGGAGAAGATTTTTATTGATCAGTGTATTCTTGTCTCACTCCATAAAAGTCTGTTTCATGTACACGTGGCGCATCGTCTACAATGCGCTTCTTGCGTTTACGCCTAGAGGGGTCAGGGTGGGTGGGATCTTCAATCACAATTTCCTTTTCATGATAGCCATAGATAGGCAGGTTGGTCTCCTGGTGCCTCTCGAGTTCGTTGGCAATGACATAGTTTCGCTTGCCTCCGTTGACCATCTTATCCAGAGTCCACGCAACACGAGCGCACTTGGCGCGCAGTTCACTCTCGTCGGGCATCGGTGCTTGCTTGGGCGATTGATCGGCGCGCATCGATGCCTTGCCGTCCTTGTTGACGCCTCGCTGCCGCAGCCGCCATACCTCTCGGTAGCAAGCCTTGACAAAATCGAGAAACGTGGGCCAATGCACGAGGATCTCTCGTGGCATGTGCAGGTACGCGGAAATCTCCTCTCGTGTGTTGAGCTGCAGCGGAGCATAATGTGCCGGAGGACTACAGTCGACAAGACGTCTGACTAGCTCCGGGTGCTCAAACATGGCTCGAATGATATTTACAAATGTGGCGCGAGGCAGCTCGTGAGAGTAGTCATTCTTGCGTAGTAGCGCCATGAGCAGGAATAGTATCACAGGATCGGTGAAAGTCAGACGGTCTTGCCAATCGCCATCGTACGCAATTCCGTCGCTGATGAGACCGCCAAAGGTCATCTCAAAGTGCGCCGCAATCATGTCCACATCAATCATCTCTGGCTCTTTCACGGGCTGACCTCCGGGAGTTTTACCCACGTGCTTCTGCCGTCTCAGAAGCAAACGACCCATAAGTCCTTTGTCAGCGAGTACCTCCACACGCTGGCGATAGGTCGTCATGAGTGTAGGCACCAAATCACCATCTTCCGTAATCACCATGATAGAGTGACCCAGAGGCGCATAGTGCATCACCCAATAGACAATGCGATCGTCGGCTTCCTCGTAGTTACGATGCACAATCTCGCCGCTTTCGTTATAGTCCCATAGAGGGTCATGTTCTTCGAGTTCCTGCACGATTCTCTTTCCGTCCTCGAGTTGCACGTGCACCATGACCGGACGTCGCAGTGGCATTCCCTTCCATGCACCACAATCCACAATGAGTGTTTTGCCGCGTGGTATGGGCGCTTCAAAGAATAGAAATCTACACACATACTCGTACCACTTGCGTTTCGCAATCGGATGATAGTAGATGTCATCCATGCTGCACTGCGGCCGATCTGCGTGCTCAAACCAGCTCAACCCGTCGTCTTCTTCAGGCCATCGAAACGAAGATACGACTTCTTGTGACCCAAGTGCCACAGGACCAGAGATAACCCTTTCCTGCTGCTCTCCATTGTCGTCTTCTTGCTCTTCACGCTGACGCTTGCCAGCTTGTTCCTTGGCCAGTTCCTGTTCGCGTTTCTTGAGATTGGATTGCTGACGTTGTGCTTGCGCACGTTCCTTGGCTCGTGGCGCTTTGCCGTCAAACTGCTCAATCAGAATATCCACTCCGCCCTCAAACAGTGCCGCTTCGTTGCGCCAGAGAATTGCAAGAATATCGCCCCATGCACGAACGCCCTTTTCGGTGAAGACATTCCGGCTGTTGTAACATACTGGCACGCTGCGCAAACTCATGTTGATATCGCGAATGGCCACCTTTACATCCGAGAGGTCTGTGTGAGCAAACGCGCGTGGACATGCGTTCTCGCAGAATTTGCGTATGATGCTTTCTAATCCCATTTTTTTTTCCTTTTGCGAGTAACAAAAAACTAGCGTCTATTAATACAATTCAGTTACTTTAACGTTGTGTGCACTAGGTCCTTTTACTAGTGCAAATGTACAATCAAGAGAAACGTCCGTTCCTACGGCGTCTTTATGACTCGTATGTACCGTTTACTTTGCTTGCATTGGTGCCGTTTGTTGTTATGTTGGCCATTCTCGAAAGCGGCCGGGGACTAGGCCAGCGAGTCAGCTTTGCGGTTGTGTCACTTGTCAATATTCTTGTGCAACTGGCCTGGGGACTGTATCTGGGATACCGCGTGTACTATGTCGGCCGACAGCGCACCGACGAAAGACCGCTCAGTATTGTTCGATTTCTAGACTCGTGGTTTGGTCTGATGTTTGCATGGGGCATGGGGGCCATGGCGTTTTGGGTCATTGACACCTCGCCGGCACAGGACCACTTTTGGTCGTTTGAGCCCGACAAACTGGCGAATCCTGAGAATAATTGGCTCGTGGCGCTTGACTTTGTGTTTGACATGGTGCACATTATGACAGCGAGTTCAGCCAGTGCATTTGGACCACATCAGATTGTTGTGCGCCTGCTGCTGTTTTGCATCGAGGTGTTTCATATCTTTTACCTGCCGCTGGTAATTGCTCTTGTGGCCATCTACCAGTTTGACAAGCAACGAGAAGAATCAAAGGACCAGCAAAACATACCTCTGCTGCTAAACGTACCTCCTCCTGCGTCTGTGCCGGTCCAATACGCCACGCCTCAAGTCTTGATGTCTCAAATGCGACTTCCGCGTGAATACGATCCTGATGCTGAATGATTTTCTTTTTTTTATTACACTGGAGTAAAATATTTCCCATGAAATTTGCTCTGATAGACAACTTCCACGCGGGGCACAGATTTGCCAACCGCAAACTCTTCGTTTGCGTCTGCGGATGGGTGAATTCCCTGTAGGATCATAAGTTCATTCGGCGGCAGCGACTGGCCCAGCGAGTCGACCACCGTGCCACAGTAGTGCACATCACCCCACTCGACTGTGTTGCCGAACCCCTCATAGCGTCGTTCTGACGGCGGCACGGAATCGTCGATAGTAGCGTACGGAACAAATGCCATAGGACCCCATCGGCCAGTGTTGGGATCGCGGATCCGTTTATGGATCAGGAACAACTTGGACGAGTGCGCTGCGTTGGGCCCCCACACGTTCTCCAAGAGGAACTTGCCTCGGAAGCCAATATTCATAGGCAGGTAGGCGTAGGTGTTGCGCGTCTGACGATCGGGAGCAGAGGCAAAAATTGAATATCCCAGCGGATTCCATGCGGTGGAGAAGCCCTGCTTCTTGAAGAACGTGAGCAAGTGACCGTAGCGATCATTTGCGATCTCCTTTCCATAGCCGTCCGAGTAGAGATCGTTACAACGCAGTTCTATATCACGAAGTATATTTAGCAGTGGATTTCGTGGGTCCTGCTCGTTTAGCTGCTGAAACAGCATTAGTCCACGTTCGTAGCCTGCGCGAAGCATTCGATTGATCATAAATAGATTCACAATGCTCCAAGGAGTGTTGTCTGCCGAGGCGGAGCCTGCATCGGTTCCGGCTTCAACGTTTCGAGAGATAAACGTCATTTGGCCCTCGCGTATGATCGTGCCGGCAAACTCGTCGGTGAACGGATTGATGACATAACCACGCTGAATCTTGCCGCTGCTGGCAGCGGTACCCTCGTTGTTTCCCTCGTTGAATCCATGCAGTAGCGCGGCAAAGCCTTGCTGTGAACCTGCGCCTGGTACTACACTACCAGCCGGAATGGCGTCGGCGTATCTCATCGTTCCTAGGTCGATTGCGCCTGCTCTCTGTGTCATTATTTTTTTCTAGAGGAGGAAGAAAAAAACGCCACCAGTGCTCTGTAGTTACCGTTGGCGATTTCCACTGTGCACAATCATACTTTTTATAAACACACAGTTCAATTTCAAAATTCGTTTTTTCCTATTTATTTATCTGATAATACAACAAACTTTTGATCCACTGCAATATACACAGGCGTAGTGAGTACATGATCAATGTGCTTTGATATAACCAGTCCTCGCCAGAGATTAGGCGACGGAACAAACAATAGCTCCGGATGTTTGCTACGCACTGCTGCGCATAACGAACTCGCACTCTGGTTGGTGTACGCTGCAATAAGCAGCGCCAGCACAAAGGTTCCTCGATACACGCCGTGATCAAAAACTCGAACGGCGGATGCTTGTCTGACATAGGGGAGGTTCATGGAAGGAATTGTAAACCGAATGATGCACGACTGAATGAGATTGCCATGAAGCGTACGTATCGTTGCTGCTGTATCTTGTGATGTGCTCCCCTTTGTATGGGAGCCATTTTGAGACCACAAAGCCGCGGTAGGACTATTGATCAACACGCCCGAAGCCATTGAAAAGAAAAACGTCTAATACCCTTTTTAAAGGACGCGTAGCTTATTCTACTAGACCTAGTAGTATTAGCGTCAAAGATATAATCCACTCTTTTTTTCCTTTTGAAGAACGCGCTTGTATAGAAGGATTCCTCCTTGGCCATGCAACAGCTCGAGTTTCACTACTCTAAAATCCGTTACGAACAAGAACGCCACGCTAATGCTCTTGAGTTGCCCATTCGTGCACTTATGGAACCAATGAACCCTTTTGCTCCCACCCAGCCGGCGCCAAAGAAGAAGCCCAGAAATCCTCTGCTGCTACTACAGCAAAACAAGACTCAGAAAAAGAGAAGGAAAATCTATGTACCACTGCAAGTAGTTGCGATTGCTCCCACTCCACACACTGCCAAAGGACGCTTACAAGCAAAGATGATCAAGCTTCAAAAGAAAATGTAAAAAAGATTTTTTAATCAATCAAATTTTGCAAAAAAACAATGCTCTCTCCTTTCTTAGGGTCTAGAGATGTATCCGCATCTGGGGCATGTGCTGAATGCGTTCGGGCGGTTGCAGTTGTTGAGGAACCAATAGTCGCGCACAAAATCGAGCAGACCTTGGCCAATATCAACCAAGTCAACCAAATCCGGGTCTTGGGCTGTCTTGTGACCGAATTTCACGAGGTAGTTCGTGACCTGTTGGGCGGTAACATCACTATTGTACCAATTGGATAGACGATTAGGAGAGCGATATAGACCCCACTCTTCCGGACTGTCGGGGAACAGCTCGAAGCAATCGTTGGCATTTTCATCACAAAAATTCCATTGACATCCGTAGCTATAGTCTTCTGCGGGCCAGTAGGGATTCACAGTTCCGCAGATATTGAGGGGATCAGCTTGAGGGGCGGTAGTACTGGGCTTAGTAGTAGTGGGCTTGGGGGTTTTAGGACCGCGCTTCAGGCTGCCGTCGTCGTCATTGCGTTTCTTCACGGGATTGGGTGCCTCGGAAGTGGTAGGAGCATTAGGATCAGTGGTAGGGGGCAGAGTATAGGGCGGATGACGCCATTCAGCAGCATTCAACTGCGAGCAAAAGCCACAAGTGGGGTTGGTAACAGCATCGTACGGATAATCCTCGCCACTGTAAGGGGCGACACAGCGACCATAGAGCACCGTCGAATTGTGGAGATACTGCCCATGCAAGCAAAGCAACTGAGCACGGGCCAGAGTGAGATTACGACCGTGGGAAGCACTGCCCCACGCGACGCATCCGGCATAGTCGCCAAACACATTGTACAGTTCGCCGGGGCCGTAGTTTGCAGTGCAGTACTGCGTCTTGGTGGGCCAAGCAAGAGGAGCAGGAGATGGATACGGCAGAGGCGGACAATAGGAAGCATCTGGGGCGCCCCATGCATGAGCGAGTGCCAGAGCACAGGCTAGCACAACAACAAGCGCACTTTGCATAAGATGGGTGATAGGTAGCGGTTGCGTGATATGAAAGACGCTAATCTGTTGGGTCTTTATGTATATACAAGTACATCCAAGAATAGAAGCAAAAAAAAACCAAAATCTACTAGCGCTAGTAGGATTCTTTATTGGTTTTTTTCCGTAATGTGCTAATTAACAGCGATTAGCCCTTTTGAATTTTAGGTTCGTAAGTGTACGAGTCCCAAGCGGGAAATGTCGGCGCCGGTGTATGAGTGTACACCTGGCCAAAATTGCTTGTGCCACCATCCAGGCTAAGATACGATACAGAATGAATGGAAAATGGAGGGCAAAAGGGACAGTGGTACCCGGAGGACATAACCCTTGTAACAAGAGTTCCCGTTCCAGCTTGAACAACAATCATAGGCTTGTTTTCTTGTTGTTGCTGTTGTTCTAAGCTCAGCAAGAGACGATGTGATTGAGGGTGCATGAGACGCCAGAGAATGGCTTGAAGTTTGTTACGTCGCAGAATAGTAGTGTGATACAAGTCTCCGCAATAATCTGAAACTTTTTGAATTGTCCTCTGAGGTAACAACCCGTCCCGCATTCGTTTTCGCAGATCCTCCTCCAGTGTGTTTTGATCGTAGCCCACAAAAATAATCGTATCTTCATTGGATGACCGAACAGCAGTATAGGTGCCCTCTGTCTCGTCGCCCACTACCGCTTCGTATCCCAACCGACGAATGGCAGCGCAGCGATTTTCTTGTGATGGACGTTCTGGATCATGTCCCTTGTAACGAATAGCCATCTTGTCTGACGTCACAACCACAGTGAGTGAGTCGCCTGGCTCCTTCACAAGAGGCTAGGCGCAGAAAGTAGCAATGTCCTGGATGTAGCCCGTCGAAAACACCAAATGTGATAGAACTCATTTTTTGTCAAGTGGAAAGACTTGTGTTTTTTTAACAAATAACAAAAAAAGAGTTTTTCCTAACTTTATAATGGATTTTTGTCGCCTCCTCTGTACAGAGAATTTTAACAGAAAATATTCTTTTTTTCCACTCTTTTTTTTTTAATTGCCTTTGTACTGTGTTGTGGTGGTAATAGGTTTGTTGATATCCACTTCAGTAAACGGAGAAGTGCCCGTGAATGAATCGCCTCTTGCTTCTGGCAGGTTGTTGTGATTAGCCGCTGCAGTGGCAGCAGGAGCCGGAGTGGTCGTCGTCGTCATCACTACCACAGAAGGATATCTTGACGAGGGCCGTGGTGGCAAACCGGGCGGAACTCCATTGTCTTCTTTTTCTTCGCTTCCCAACTGGTCATTTGCTCCGCCCATTGCAAGAGGAGCCTCTGGCGGTTTCAGTTCATTGAGCTGCTGATAGGGCTGTACGGATTGTTTGCGAATTCCTCCCAGGCAGCAATAGCAGAAACGCAAACGTCCGGGCGGCCGGGACTCGTAGCAGCACGAAGAATAACAGAAAACCGATCGTATCAGCTTGCGCAAGTTGGAACAAGGGAGCTCCTTTTCGTTGCTGTTACTGCGATCGCCAGAGTCATACGCCAGATTCGATGAAGGTCGACTCCAGTCAGTGGCAAGCTGATGACCACTGCCTCCGTACTGGCGTTCCTTGTATCTGCGACGACGCACTGCAACCACCACAATAAACACCACACACGCAAGCATCACAAGCCCCAGCAGACATCCAATCAGAATCCACGGCCATGCACTACCTCTATGGTTAGAAGGTGGAGGAGGAGCAACCGCAGCGGGGCGTTCTTCTGGGTAGGCGTGTACAGTGAACAGAACCGTGCCAGGGGCGGCATCGTGCTGGAATACGCCGCTGTCGACCCATCTCGCGACAGTAAAGTTTTGATCTAGTGGATGGAGCCAGCGAAGCGCGTAGCTGCCATTGACGGCCAACCGAAATACCGCAAATAGCTGTTCGTTGCTTGTAGAGAGCGAAAGCAGCAGAGGCTTTACATTTGAGTCCTCTTCGATGATCCGCACCGCGGTTCCGTTTGCCCAGATCGTGCTACCATTCCAAGCAAACGATCCATCGCACCAGGTGACGTTTTCGCAAGTAAGAGTATCGTTCTGCGAAAGTGGCTGTGGTACGATTTCCAGTTCATCGGCGCACAAACCAACGAGTTTCTTATTTGCTGGTGCGAGCAGGTATAGTGTGTCTTGCAGGGCGTTGTATCGCACTGTGTTGATATCGTTGCCAATGTAAAAGTGGCGCTCAAAACACCACGGTGCACTGTGATTCGTGCGATACAGCGAGTAGATAGATTGTGTATCGGCAACAATCAATCGGTCTGTGAGGTTGCTATTGCATGTATATATCGCAAGAGTGGAACGCGAGAGTGTAGCACCGCTGCTCATGGATCCGCATGCGTTTATTGGCTGAGGTTGGTCCTCCACAGAGTTTCTCCAGGCGTAGGAATCCAACAGACCGATACTGCCTGTGGAAGCGTCCGACCGAGTGAGCGCCTTTAGAGGGCCTATGGTCATTTGCGGATGGGCCTCTCGCATAGCGCCATTGTAGACGGAAAACGACTCGAGAGCACCATTGATGTTTAGTGCATAAGCTTGATCAACTTGGATGCCAAATGAAAAACGTTCCTTTCTCTTGTCACACCAGTTACTACTGCCAGAAACGCCCAAAGAGGTCCCGTCGCTTGTCTGGAATGTGTAAAGCTCACAGACATCTGCCTCTGCCGACAAGACAAAAGTGAGATCCGCCAGTGGTAGCACGGAAAGGTATCTTGGTCGTGGAACCGATAACCACACGCCGTTATTGACTCCGATTCTCGAGTAACGGAAGACAGAGTCCTCCGACTCTATAGCAAGCAGCACCGAATCGGTAAGCGAGTCATACTCGATAGAAACATTTCCACTATTGATATCCAGCATGGCCCAGGTACCAATATACTCAAATGTTTGGTAGTCGATGGCGCCAATGCGATGAGAAAGTGGCATCACTAAAAGCACTTGTGCAGTATGCTGAGGCACTTGCGGAAGAAACACTAGATCCGAAGGAGACTCTGCCAGCGGAAGAAAGCGCACCAGGGCACCTTGTTGATTCATATCAAATTCGCAGAGCCCGGATCCATTTGTGGTAATCAAACGCGTGCCTACCGCCAGCGCAACAGGGCGCTTAGGTTCGATGCCTTGAAACGACAGAGCACTGCGCGACTGTGTGCCAAATGACAGAGTAACATTTTGTTCCGGCACTACCGCTTCGTTGGAGATCCAAGATAGGCGCTCTTGTACGGTATCAAAAATCAGTGCATCAATCAGTGGTGGATTGTGATTTGCCTTTGTTACTACTACTACAAAACAAAGGCACAAAACCGCAAAGAGAATCACGCAGAATCTCATCGGCGAGTCAGTAGTATATTACTATTTTTCAAGTAGACTCTTTTGTTTAAAAATAATAAAGTTACTTTTTCTCCTCCTTGAGTTCTTTTTAACTATTGGTAATGATAAGGAATAAAAACTCGCGCGGAAAAAATAATCTTATAACTCGGGTGCAACCAAGATGGACACTAACTCTGTAAAGGATAAATCGCCTCGATCCAAGAAGGAGAAAAAAGAACTCGAAAAGAAAGAGAAACGCGAAAAGAAAGAACGCAAAGAGAGACAGAGACGCGAGTCAATAGCTTCAGCAGGCAGTGTGAGTAGTCGAAGTCGATCCAGCAGTATCGTTGATGGCATTTCGGATACTGCCAAGAAACTTGCCAACGCAATAGGCGGTGGAGGTAGCGCAAACAGTAGCTTCGGACGCAATGGCGGAAGTAAGCTAGCGCGATCATCAACCACCGCAGCTCAACTCGAACAAGAAGATCAACAACAGCAGCAGCACCAGCAGCAACAAAGAGACACTGAAGGAGCTCCAGAATACGTCCCATATGAACCGCAACAACAACAGCAGCAACAAAGCGGCTCCTCGTCGCCTTCCAAGCTAACCGTACCCGAATCAAACTACGAGCCCATTCCACTCAAGCGAGAGTCTTCTCTTAGAAAAATCACTGCCACACCTGTCGTGCGACCGAGTCCGTCTTCAGTGCCTTATACTATTATAAACGATCAACACGATTACTTGGCAAAAGTAATCGTGATTGGAGAAAGCGGAGTAGGAAAAACTGCACTTCGTTCCAGATACTGCGAGAACAAATTCGACGAAGACTTACGCTCTACGATAGGCGTCGAGTTCTCCAATGTAATTCTCTCTGTGCGTGCTAGGAAAGACTCGGCAACCACAAAGAACCTCAAGTTGCAGATATGGGACACAGCGGGACAAGAAAAGTTTCGCGCAGTCACATCAGCTTACTATCGAGGAACGACTGGCGCCTTGCTTGTTTATGATATTACAAAGCACGATAGTTTTGAGCGAATCGCCGGATGGATTGACCAAATCAACGAACACTGCGACAGAAACAAACTACCCGTGGTGATGGTCATTGGCAACAAAAAAGATCTTGGGCTTACCAACCGCGCCGTCTCAAAGGAAGAAGCCGAGAAATGGTGCAGTGCCAAAGGCTATTGCTTCTTGGAGACTTCTGCAAAAACAGGCGAAAATGTCCGAGATGCTTTTCAAGAGTTTGCAGAGCTTGTCTACAGACAACGCATCATGACTAATCAGCCCATGGACGATCTAGGCGCGTCGCTAAAAAAAGTTCCTCCTTCACTTAAGAACACTCAGAGGATAGCTGCTAGTGCTTCCACAGAGGACAGCAACAGCTCGGCGTCTATTGTCATGAATGAAACTCAACCAAATACGCTCCGAGTCCGAGGACAGTCTTCTTCAACAACAACAATAGCAACAGTCAACAATAGTGCTTCGTCCACAAAGAAGTGTGCTTGTTGATCTCATTTTTTTTAAAAAAAGCCCAACAACAATATAAAGACAATATTTTTTGAAAGGATTTCTAGTCTCACTCAGTCTGCATGGCTCAAAAGGGCTCGCCGTCTTCGTCTTTGCAGGAACTCAGGCGACGCAAGCAAGAACTCGAAGATAAAAAGAAGCAAAGAGCAACAGAGGCTGCACTATCAACAACCGATGAGCATTTCACTGGCAGTAGTGCAGCACCGCTCAAACCCTCTCCGATCCTTGTTGCCGCTGAGAAGTCAGCAGACGAAACAACACCATTGTACGATGAGATGCCGCCGTTTGTAAAGCCCAAGATCAACTTTGAACCGCCCGAGAGTGCAGTGCCCGCTGTGCCGCTAGCAAGTCCTCGTCCAAACTGGGCTGCGCATATTCTAGAAATGATGCATCAGCCGCTAAACATTTTTGGGGGTCAGACAGACCCACTCTTTGTCGATGGGGCAGTAGCAGCACCTGCTCCCCCTTCTGGAGGCAGAAAATTGGCCGATTCCGACAAGATAAGCACTGGGAGCAGCATATCCGCTCGACCTGTGTTCAGTTCCAGTGGTTCAGAGGACGCAAGCGCGGAAAGCTCATCATCCGATCCTAGTAGCCGAGAACCATCTGTAGTAGTAGTCACGAACGTCGGTTGGGCCGACGCAATCAAGATGCTTGAACACTCACCCGCTCCCGAACCATACCTAGTATCTCCAGGAGAATATCGAGATGCTGCAACCGTGGAACAACAGTTGCGTGCGATCCTCAAAACGACCGGAACGGCGCTGTGTAAGCGCGGTTGGCGGTGCTGGGACAGTAGCGCTCCGTGTGGCGGACGTATCGATTTGCCGACGGTGATGGCTAACACAGGAACGGTGGTTCATCGCCGGCAAAAGACCCCAGAAGAACTTACGCAATGCTACAAACATCGCCTCGATGCACTGGATCCGTCGGATGAAGGAGTTCAGCTCGAGTACATTGCAGCAATCCTATTCTTGCGCGACTGCGAAGAGAATCGCTACGTAGGACGTCGCAGTGACGATCTACTGATTCGCATTGATGTTTTTTTGGATTGTGCGTTGGAAAGACATCCACTGCGCAAACCCGAGGTGCCCACGAAAACACCCAAAGACAGCCCTGACCGACTGCGACTGCTAGATCGCATTGCGCAGAGAAAAGTGAGAGTGAGCAACGGTGTACTGATTGCCGCTGCTATCTATCTGAAACTTGTGCGCATGGATGAACTGTGCGATTCCGACACCTGCAAAGGACTGGTGTATGTGCCCATTTATATTCAAGACGAACATGCAGGTGTCATGACCAATCACCATAAGCAGTCTAAGCTGGTTCGCACCGCGCGCTCTTCGTCTGCTTTGAATATATCAAAACAGAGCGTTTCAACAGCCGCAGACGCAATTCCAGCGCCTTCTCGAACCGTCGAGTCTTCCTTCAGTCCGCGCAAGGGATCTGTGCTCAGCCGCGTGTTTGGTCGTTCATTGTCCTCGAACAAACTGTCTGCGTTACAGAATCCAAAGAAACCATAATAATGATTACTATCGTTATGATTTTTTTTTGTTGAATTAAAAAAAGAAGAGTAAAGTGTTTTTTGCAAGAGAAATTTTTTCTAACTCTCATGAGGCGCGCCACAACAAACGAAGACGACGACAGCAGCAGTAGCGATGCCTTGGATGAAAATCTTATTGACAGCGCACAGGCTATTGATTCGGCTTTTTCTATTCCGCCGGGCATCAGCATGGAGGACGCAGTCTTCAAGGCAAGTTTGCGCAATAGCAACAAACGCAAAGACACGGCATTTGAACCGACTGGGATGTTTGAAACAAATAACGGACAGGCGTTCCTCTACGCAAATGGCGCTGATCAAGACCAAGAAGAACAAGAAACAAAGAGCAGGAGAAAGAAGAAGAAAAATGACGAATTGCGCTTTTGGTCCTTTTCGCCGTGGCACGAAACCAGCCGAGAAAGAGAGACTAAACTGGTGGCACTGCGCCCGAAAGGAAAAACATTGCAGCCTATTGAAAGGAGCTCAAAAATCGAGCAGCTTCCCGATAGCAAGTTTCATTTTCGCTCCGTTGCTCCTATTGGACAAGAGAAATGGAATGAAATGCTAGATTCTTCAACGCCCTTTGCAATCAATAATCAAGAGCTGTGGTGTTTTTTCATTTCAATTTACCTCGGCACTCCAGACTTGCTAGCACTGAGCGAGACATCTCGATTTCTCTACTGCGTCACTTCTGCGGCCCGATCGAATCGTATGCGCTTGCCTCCGTATCACCCTATGCATCTCAACGAGGAACAGCGACTCATCTATCGCCGTGTGGTATACGAAAAGTCGAATATATTTTTAACGGGCAACGCGGGCACAGGCAAGTCGTTTCTCCTGCGTTCTCTCATGGCCGGATGTGAGAATCAAGGCAGGTCGGTACAGTCGGTAGCGGTCACTGGTGCATCTGCTGTGCAAGTTGGTGGCATGACCGTTCACCAGTACCTAAAGATTCCTGTGGACAAGAGCGTACCCTTAAAGGACTACATCAGGCGACACCGAGAAAATGATCCTGTCTGTTTGCTTGCAAAGAGCACCGAGTCGCTGTTTATCGACGAAGTCTACATGATGACGCGCGGTCTGTTTGATGCGGTAGACAAGATTATGCGTGCGTACCGCAATAACTTTGACAAGCCTTTTGGAGGAGTGCAAGTGATTTGCGCCGGCGATCCGTACCAGTTACGTGCCATCACTGAAAAGCAACATTTCTTTCAGCCACAAACTCCTGTACTGGTGGGTTACCCCCACGAGACAGAAGCTTGGATTGAGCTATTTGGTCTGCCCAAGCCAGGCAATACGCGGCTTGCTGTGCTTACCAAAACGCTACGACAAGCGCGAGATCAAGATTACCGCGAGCTGTTGGACACCGTTCGCAAGAACCGAGCCGCCTACAAAGAAGAACAAATCTTACTGTCTCGTGTCGAGTCGATCCTGCTGAAGCAGAGAAACACACCAGTTCCCAAGTGCATCGCACTGCTCCCGCGTCGTGAACAGGTGGAGATTGCCAACAGAGACGCATTGTCAAAACTTCTCGGCAGGAGACAACACTTTGCTGCCAAGGATCGTGTGATACACGGCAAGAGCACCGTGGCACATAAGATGCTGCAAGAGTGTCGCATTCCGGCGGGCGTCGAACTTCGAGAGGGCTGTCGAGTGATGTTACTGAAGAATTACATAGACATGCGACTATGTAATGGCTCTCAGGGAACATTACACAAGCTCTATGTTCTGTCAGATCCTACCGAGGCGCGCGAACTACGTCAGATGCTCGAGAATAATCAATGTGGAATCATTGGCGACGATCGATTCTTTCTCGAGTGGCAAACAGAAAAAGAAACATTCGAATTGCGCTTTTTCGGGCGAGATCGCATGAATGGAAAAGGCAGTTTGTCGCCGCTTAACATGCTTCCGGTGGTGGAGTTTGACAGTCAGAAGGGTCACAAGTGGCTTGTCATGCCCATGTCGTTTGAGTTTTACATTCGAGAACTGATTCCACACGAAACACGAAAGAATCGATACGTATTTCGAGAGGTGCTGGTAGCAACTCGAGAGCAACTGCCTTTGATGCTGGGCTATGCGTTTACAATTCACAAGGCACAAGGAATGGATCTAGAGTCTGCTCGACTTGACTTGATGAACTGCTGGGAAGTGGGTCAGGTCTACAGTGCACTGTCGCGTATCAAGACTCTGAGCGGGCTGTATCTCATCTCACCGCCCAATTGGATCACACTGCGCAAGAAACCCATTGATCCTAAAATTATTGAATACGACTCGGAACTGCGAAAACATTGTACTTTGATCAAAAAGTAAATTTTATTCATTTAATCCAGAACCCCCGCAAGCTATTGGTTTTGGTGAATGCGAACCGGAATTCAATTCGTTGCTATTGATTCTTTGTTGTTGCTGTGTATCTTTCAAATCAGGGGGCTCAAAAGTAACAACATCGGTTATGCTTCGTCTACACAAAGTGCAAGGCGCACCCTCGTTTGGACGATCTGGTCTGCGTTGGAGTTTTCTTCTTGCTTGTGGCAGACACTTGGAACAAAAGATCTGATGATTGCAGTTGGTAAAGCTGTTGGGATAGTTCACAAAGCAAATAGTGCACTTTGGTTCGTTTGAAGTAGCGACTCGTGGAGGAAAGCCCTCGAACGACGAATCATCAGCATCTTCTGCTGCCGCCACAGGTGCGATTTCCGAAGAAGGAGGCCTTCGCGGCCGTGGCGCGTGTAGTGTCAAAGGTCGCGGTGGTGCTGTCGTCCTCGACCAAGAAAAGACTGGACATGGTGGCGCTTGTACAGTGTGCTGCAAAGCAGGTAGGTAGTACGGAAATACTCCAGTGCCGCCGTTGTTGTTGTTGTTGTTGTTGTTATCACTGGCAGGAGTCTGTGCAAGCAAACGCGGCGCACTCGAGACTGCCGCAACTTCGACCGCAAAAGAGGATCCTTCTTCCGGCACTGTCTGTGCTCCTTCCTCGAGAGTCACGTTCCCCACGGAACAACCGCGCACTTGACTCCAGAGCTGCATTCTCCGTCGAACAGAGAAACTACCATTCACTACCGAACGTTCTGTTCCGCGGAAGATAAACTTGATATTGTCAATGCAAACGTTTTCCAGTCGCAAAACACTATTATCCTCCATGTACACATGCAAGTCGCCATATTTTTGATTCCGCAGAGTGATCTCCCGTGAGTTGCGTAGGTGCAGTTCAAATGGTACCCACAAAGAATTGATAAACAGATTCGTCTCTAACAGTATCCGTTTGCAATCCGTTAGAACAATCTTTCGCAATGACATTGACCGAGGCGTCTGATACACGGCGGGATAGGGATTGTGGGTTGGTTCGTAGATTCGACCTTGTATGGCCAACAGTGATCCATTGTCGGTTGCCACGCTAATACTTGGTGATTGGGCAGCCAGTTCAATCTCCCGCTGGCTTCTGACCGAGAGATTCTGTGCGCTTGTAACGTGCAGTTCGGTAAACGAGTCGTATACCGCAGAAAAAGCGGCTTGAGTAGCACTTGCGCCAAGTCCCCTGCTGACGCCGCCGCCGAAAAATGGTATTGCTCCGAGGAACATTGTACTAAATAAGCTTTGCAGGAAAAGTTGTACTTTTTATAGCGGCAATTGAACCCCTAGTCCAAGCAAGCAAAAAAAATGGCCTTTAGTGTCTATAGCGACAGGGCACCGACGGCCTTTTATTTCTATGGACTGTAGCAAGTGATCACCAAACCAAATCTAACGTAAGCGTTTTGTGTGACGAGTGTTATGACTAAATATGGACATATAAAGACATTAAAATTTATTCTTCTTTCTTTTATTGCACTGACGAAACACGCGAACCGCCCGAGACAATCCCGCCCAGAATACGTCGGCCAAGTCGTCCTGCTTCTGCTTGTGCTGCTCGAGAACGTGGGACCAGCGTGCTCCTTCGTGCGGATAGTTTTGCAGGTAGGATTTCACAAACGCGACACTGGCTCGTTTGCGACGGTACTTGCGCTGTGAAGCGCTGCCCAGCGAAGGTAAGTGAACACCAAATGTGTTGAATTTCTGTACGGGATGTGTCGAGACCACTTGTTTGTGATCTTGCAGAGGAAGATTCTCATTTTTTGTCTCAATGTACATAGAGAACGCCCTGCTCATGCCGTACGTGACCGCATTTCCCGGTCGACGCTTGCCTGGTGCGTACTCTACACCCATGGGATTTTGGAGTTCAGTGTCGTAGAGATTCACCAATGTGTGTTTAGGCTCCTTCTTGATAATCTCTCGCAGTGCCCGCTCCCGCCACATGGTGTCTTTTTGTTGCTTTGCGTCGCCCAGCATCGAGGGACGTTCAAGGCCCCATGCATTCACTGTAACCAACGAACCATCTCGATTTCTGTCTTCTAGCGACAATGTGCCAATCCAGTAGGCGAAAAAGTCTGGGCCAAAGTCAATTGCACAGATACCGAGCTTGCCCGTCTTTGCGAGGCGCTCTACCGACTGGTCCATTTTTTAGGGGGGGTGGTTTATTATCATTGAATGAATCAAAAGGAATTTAAACATTAAAGTTTTTCATTTCATGATCTTCTGCATTGCGTCGTCCGAGACGATAATAACATCCTCTCCTCCTTCGTTCAAAATATTTTTCTGCGCGTTTGGAAAAGCAGCCACCACTGCATTGTATGCTGGAGAGCCTACTTTGACGGCCCACAACTTTTCGTTCTGTATAGTGTAGTAGTGGATGAAGCCGCCATCACTCTTTGGTTCTACGCGAGTGAGATACTTGACGGGTTGCCCTGGAAACGGAGTTGCTCCTTCCATTGGATAGTAGTAGTTTGTGACAAAAAAAGATCTTATTCCTCAAGTACTACACGTAGTTTTTTTTTGCCAACGATAGTGAAACCTTTTTTTACTTCTTTCTTTACAACAACCAAGACAAGTACTCGGCAGGGCAATTGTTTGCTTGGCGAGTAGCAGTGTCATCCTGTGTCACCAGACCGTACTCAGTGGTGTTGGTCGTGAGAATCCAGCTGAGCTTGGTGTGCTGGTGCTTCTTGCAGTTCCAGCAGACGCCGAAAGACGCATACTCGCCCTGAGTCGACAGAACACAAGGCTGTCCACGGTAGCCAGGTGAGGGCAAGAAGTAGTTGCGGCTAGGAGGCATGTAGACGTAACCGGCAGGATGAGTCACGTTGGGCATCAGATCGTAGCCAAAGACCGCAAAGCACCAGTCACTTGTGATGCGTGCGTTGCAAACCACGTGAGGCTTAAAGTACTCCTTGACAGTGGAGCTGGAAGGCGAAGAAGCCCACACGTTGGGTACAAGGGTGCTCTCTGATGCAATGCGAGCATCAAGCTTGGCATTGCCAGACACCGAGGCAACTGTGGCAGAGTTTTCTGCTTCGGCAGCGGAAGCAGCAGCTTCGTCTGATTCGTCGCTCTTGGCATCAGCAGGGCAGATATTCTGTCCATTGCAAATACCACAGCGATCAGCCTTGGCACCGATGGCGCAAAGATTGATTGAATTAATTGTGACGGCATCACCGCCATCGGCACTGACGCCAAGAGCAATGAGATTGCACTTTCCGACACTGGAGGCATCGGCGTTTAATTGATGCAATTCAGTCTCAATCGAGCCATCGTTGCTAGACACGGCATAGCTGGTAACTTGCAGATTGTCACTACCAGAGAACGAGACGCTGCCAATACAAGTAGGGCGAGCAAACTCGATGCGAACGCTCTTTCCCACTGGAACAGTGAGCGCACCGCTTTGAGCATCAATGATTTGAGAGATGCCAATCACTCGCAGAACAGAGCGCGATGCAACTGAGCTGAAGCTGTCAATCTGGGCACAGCAGTACTTGAGACCTTCGCAGCTGGGTTGACTATCGCTTGGACAGAGTGTGTATTGTAAGTTGTAGGGCTGTAGAGTGCACGAAACAGGCTCGGTGCATGCTCCGTGCGCAAGCGCCAGACATAATAATACGAGAAAGAGTGACGTCAGTGACGACAGCATTTTTTCCCTCCGCTCCTTGTGACGTAATAGAAGGAAAAAAACCTAATACTACTAGTAGTAACACAAGAAATAGTTTATGTAACTGGATAGTGTAAGGACTACAAGCTCACAAATAATTTATCATGAGATCTTTGTTCAGTTCGGTAGCGATAAATATAGGCATTGAGCTCAGGAAGCTGAAACTGCGTGTCGTTGTAGGTCACCGGTCCGTAGGCATCGCCGCGAAAGTGAGGATACGCTTTGAGAGATTGCTGCTGCTGCTTTGCCTTCATAGCCAAGAATATGCTTCTCGCTTCTGGATAGAATGAAAGAGGCCAGTTCTCTGGTTCAGGCAGCATTGGGATTAGGTTTTTCGGATCGAGGCGATTCGTTGTTATCCACGGCTGGCGCGGAAGTGTTGTCAGTTGATAGTTGCTTCCTGCCATGAAACCACCGAGTTCGCGCGCAAAAATCACCAGGTGTTCATCCACTGTCCACGGACCCGCAGAGGTCTCTCCGGGCAGCAACTCTGCCATTTCTCGGTGACCAGGCGAACAAGTGCCGCGATCACGATCGCGCGTTTTGATGCACTCGAGCTGCTCCTTGTAGAGTCGTTCCGCTTGCTGTGTAACGTATGTGCCCCAGGTGCTTGCCTCGAGATGTGGCGGATCAAATCGACCGTATGCAACCGTGAGCGCTCTGGAAAGCTCACGTCGTGGTAGCGTGTGCGCAAACGGCGCCAGCGACTGCCTGCCCATAGCGTGAAGCAAAATGGCTAGCATATCCATGCTGGAGGAAATCAGCTTTCGCATCGACTTGGCAGCCTGCGTTTCTGGTTTCAGTGATTCGCGAAATCCATTTGAGGCCTGAAACTCGTAATGGCGCAGCTGTCTTCCCCAGTACAGCATGAGAACAAGTGCTGCGGTGCTCAAATCCCCGCGATAGAGGTAAAAATGCGGAGCGTCGTAGCTGTACGTCTCGCTTGATGTTTGTGTATTTTTCATGTCCTCTGAATCGGTGACTTGTGTCTGAGAGAGCCCAAAATCGATAATCTTGACGAGAAAACGCGTGGGAGGCGTTATAAAGTGCCATGCGGTAACTTTGCCGTGCTGATCCCGAATGGGCAGATCATAACGAAGACACTTGTTGTACAACGGATGCTGTGGTTGATCGCGCAGATCCAACAGGATAATATTGCCCATATGCATGTCGCCGTGACGGAAGCTGATACGCTTGTTGAGGAACGCCAGCGTGCAAGCTAGCTGTGTCCAGATCGACAGGAAATACTCAGAGTTGCTAAACAACTCACTGATAAACGGCATGTTGTTTTCAGTGGTTGAAGATAGCGATGGTACGATGCTTAGTGGCCGTGCGAGTGCGTCCACCGTTTTACCGGGCAGGAGTTCCATAACAATTGCGATGATATCAACAGAATCCGCGGGTCCAAACGAACGATGGCCTTCTTTTTCGCTTTTTTCGTAGTTTTCAAAAATTATGTTGAATTGCTTGCTGATATCGTCACGGATTTCAGGACTTGCGGCATCAATAAACCTGGCACGCACTTGGTTGCGTGAAAGTTTGAAACGTGCCCAGTCTTTTAGTTGCACCACATTGGTGAATCGATTCGCGCTTCGCGCTGGGTTCAGCGCGTACTGAACCAGTGACCACGAGCGGATCTCCAGCATGTAAGCGGGTAATAATACAATCGGCAAATGTGCAAGTCCCTTGCGCACTGCCTGTTCCGATTCCGCCACATTATCGGTTGTCTTTTTCACGTCCTCAATCGATTCCAGTACACGTGGACCTCGATAGTATTCTTTCGGATCCACAATCTGGAACTTGACAGCAACTTGTTTGGTTCGATCGCTCTTCACGACGGCACTCAGCACCACGCCATGAAGTCCTGTGCGAATAAACCTCCACTCGGTAAACTTTCCAAACAGTCGCATTTCCTCCGTCTCTGACGAGCTAGAAGAAGAGGAGGAAAATGGAGGATTACTGATAAGCGCTCGTAGATCCCACTTGGAGCGCCATTCTTCAGAAGACAGAGCCAGTAGTTTTTTTGGTCTATCTAGACGAGTGGTACTATTTCTCTGTTCATCTTGATAATGGTGCTGCTGTTGATCTTCTTCTCGCCTGCGACGTTGAGATCCGCTATTTACCGCGGTAGCAGATCCACTCTGGCTAATAGAAAGAGACGAAGATGCAGAAACTCTTCGATTATCCAGCATCGAGGTGCTCCAATCACAAAAAAAAACCAACGCTCCTCCTCACGGTCAACGAAACAGAAAAAAAAAACTTCTCCTCTTGTATAGCGTGGCCGATGCTAAAGTCAAGAAACTGATGTGAGAGGTCCTTTTATTGCCGGAAAATTCTACTAGAGCCAACGTTAGTTTTTTTTTACTAGCGTGTTGTTGAGGGAGGGGGGCTTTTGTTCTTGCTGCTGCAAGCAGTACATCTTTTTCGAAACAAAAAACCCTCGCTTGCATAATGAAAAAAACCCTTTGCAAAAAGTGAAATACAAGTCCTTACCGGTTAAAAAAAATGACTCATACTACAACTGCTGCAACACAAATGTGGACCGAAGTACTTGCACTGTCGGGTATCATTCAGAAAACAGAAGTTGCGGTTCGAGAACTAGAGAAGCGACACAAGAGAGAATACAAGGATCTGTTTACTGTTGCCAAGCGAAATCATGTACATCTTATGCGTGTGGTTTTGCGTACTTGGTTTGAAGCGCACTATCGATGTCCAAGCAAGATCAACAGCCAAGCGAGAACAGTGCGAATTCTCAGGAGTATACTGTTGAATCGAGTGAATGAGTTTCTACAACAACTGGGCCTGCCTTGTCTCACGAAAAAGCATCCCCTCTGGCTATGGTTTCTCTCTGACATACTCAATCTGACTGAGCAAGAGTGTAGCAGTGGTAAAGCCATCGTGCTAGAAGAGTTGTTGTCGGTAGAGGAGTTTCGCGACCGGCTGGATCAATTTTATCAAAACACAATCACGCGCATAAGAGAAAAACCAAACTTTTCTTCGGGTGATACAAACAGTTACTGCTTTCACAGCAATATCGGTGAACATGATGAAGATAGCGAAGAAAAAGATCACAACAATAATGAGGAGGATCCATCGCTGCTACCGACGGCAAAAGTTCGCCGATTGTCAAATCCTGTAAATTGAATATAAAACTAGAAAAATTTCTGTCTGTAAGATATACTTTGCTCTAAAGATGCAAAAGCGCATTTACGAAGAAACGTCTGAGCATTATACCTGTTCGTGGTGTGGTTCTGCATGTGATGAAAGTCAGCTTGTGCCATGGGAGGACTGGTTGCCTGGTATCCGAAACATACTGGAGCACAACAAACACATATTCGACACACCCGATTGTCTCTACACGCACTGCAAAGTTTATTATAGCAGTGGATGTGAATTACACACAATCATAAGTCAGTGCGTGTTTTATCGTTATCGACGCGCGCCAAAATACGTGCCGCTGTCTGCAAAAGCATCACCGCCTCATTCCTTAATGGCCTCGGATGACCAGTGCGAAGCAATTACTTCTCCTCCATTGTCGTTTCGTGGATTACTCGGTGATGAAGATGAAATCATCAAAGAGGAAGAACGTGTATGCGACGAAGAGTCTCAAGAGGAATGGAACAAACGGCTAGAACTAATCAAGAAAGATATGCCCTGGCCACAGCATTTCTCTGATTCCACGGAACTTGTGTTTGGTGGAGATTCGATGTTTGTTGTTGTGTAGCACTGCTACTAGTAGTAGATGCTCGAGGAATCGAGACATGAGGCGATACCACTGGACATGTAAACAGCACAAGGAACACTCCCAGTCCGCACACAAACATGATAAATGCACATGCACAATAAAGAACATAGGATGTTGTCTCTAGATCACACTGAGTTCCAGTGCCACAGTCAGCGAGCAGTTCTGCCAGCCGAAAGGCAAAGAAGGTTGCATAGCATACGGTAATCAGTGCCGATAGTAGTAATTGTACATGATAACGAATCCAGATACTAGCGACAGAGATTTTCACGATATAGTCATTGGGCAATGGGACGTTGTTGTCTTGCGCCATGGATTCATCGTCATCATAAGTGGTAACGTAAGGAACCAGAAACACAACCAGAACCAATGGGCTCCATCCAAACCAATAACCAAGATTCAGTTCTGGGGTGCGATTCGCTCCGCCAGACACCAATATCAATGAGCAAAATAGTGCATGTAACACAAAGAACACCTCGATGCGTCTGCACGCACTGATCCACGCGCGATCCATTAAAACATTAGAGAAATAATGCTTTTCAAATACATAAGAATCTCTGAGCGTATACTGATCTAACAAGAGCGACAGTGTGTGTGTCTCTCTTCATGGATATACTCTTGGGTATACAAGTCACTGCTGGGCTTAAACAACAGCAATCACTAGAGAAGAGCAGCAGCAGCAATCGAAGCGTGCCACCTCCACCCAAAGTGCTAGAAGCACTCGAGCAGCGTACACAACAAGGCCGCAATGCCAAACAACAAATGCAACAGATCTTTGCACAAGCGCTCGCGGATCTTGACGAGACGTTTGATAGCAACATCAAAAAGCTCACAGAGACACAAGCGCTGACTCAGCCCACGGGCGACCTGCCCGTCACTGACCTGCTGGTTTCGTACGATACGTATCTGAATCAGTTTGACGATGCCGTGCGGCGTCTTGACGTGCGCTACTCTCGCACGCTGTACATACCACCGATACACAAATCATACGCCGATCCGATTTACGACCAAAAGAACTCCCAGGGCGATGAAGTGCGCGACAAGTTTCGTCAAATCTACGAGAGTTTTCCCGAGCCTCCGACCAGTATGCAGAAGCGCTTCCTCGAAGCTTCCATGGCTTCTATGGTCGCGCTACTGTACGGCGACGAGTACACAAACGACCCAGAGTACGTTCTCGAGCACAATCGCTGGACGGAAACCAACGGCGTGTTGGCGCTTCTTACGGGCAGAAAGACAGGAAAATCCACAGTCTGTGCCATGCTCGCAATCGATGTGCTCATGTGCATAGCGGGTTCGGTGGTGGTCGTGACCAGTCGCACACTCAAGCAGGCGCAGATTATCGTGAATACTGTACGCCTGCTGATACGCAGACATCCGCTGTTCAAGCTTTGGGGATATCGTGTAGCGTCTGTGAAGGCAACGTTTATGGCCATCGAAGGACCCGACGGCAGTGAACGAACCATTGAAGGTAAAAAGTTTACATTGATCATTTTTTTATTCTTTCTGTCTCTCTGTTTCTTTGCTGGATATCACGAACAAAGATACGCGACGAATATAACAAAGGAAGTCATCATACTGTAGACCCCAACTTCTTGGCTCTCTCTTCTCGCTATCTTCTCATTCGTTCACGATTTAATCTTTTTGATCTCTCCTCTTTTGTTTCAGCTTTTTCCATGCTCGTTCTCTTACTAATGAAGTTTCTTCTTTCATATAGCCAAATGCGGTGACGGAAATGTAAGTTTTTTTAATTATTCTTTTTCTATCTATCAAAAAAAAAACGGCGGTGGTGGTGGTTGGCGTGTGGAAGGCACCTCTTCAGCACTTGAAGGGAAGGTTATTTTTCATTGCGTCTTCAAAATCCTCGTGGTTTGGTAATCTTGTTAGGAGGTATTCGTTGTTGCGCGCTGCTTCTTCGAGTTGCATCGAAAGCAAATACCGTTCCATCAATGCCGGCTGTGTTTGGAAGCGTCTGTACGCCGCCTGAAACATATACGAAACAAAGTTGTGAATCTGATGTCCACTTAGGGCGTTTTGGCTTTTGACTACACGTTGCACGAATTGGCTTATGAGCTCATTGTAGCGCTCGAGAATTCGGTGAAAATGTGAATTGGCAAGTTCTTCGCTTAATCGTCTTGAATCTTGTGTTGAAGGAGCGGGCAAATGAGGAGCGGGCAACGCCGGCCGATCATCAATCACGCCAATGACTCGTATCCAGGTGGCAAACGCAGCGCGCATGACAATGACCATCTCCTCTGGCGCTAAACCCACGGTGCTCGCGGTGCAGTGCCGAATGTAGTGCACCAACAGGTCAGGATGTTTCTTTGCAATCGAATACTCTGGCAGCGTACTAATCACAAACCATATGTCTGGAATGTTCTCTTTGGCGCATAGCATCTGCCACGCTCCAAACAGCTCAAGACCAGAGCTCGGGAATCCTGCTGTGGTCCAGTGCTCCTCCAGACGGTCCAAGAGCACAATGCACGGCCGAAGGTTCCAAGCCAGCTGTACCAATGCTCGATATGTGCCCTCGACAAAGTCTGCTGTGCTGCACAGCGGAGCAAGAACGATGCAGTTGATGTTTTGTTCGCGCGCAAAATTACAAACAAATGTACGAATTCCAATTCCGTGCACGCCCGTGGCGCACATGAAATGCGAGGGTCTCATGGATTGATACGTGAAAAAACTAGGCGACTGTCGTGGTAGAACGATATTGTCCCGAAACATAGCAGCTATTGCACTCATGCCAAATATCTCGTTATACGTTGACAAACGTGGTATCTCTTCGGTACGTGGGTATCTGCGTGTATCATTATCCAATCCTCCCGATCCATCCGATTTGTACACATTCAAACGATACCGCGCCAGGAGAAACTCTTCGCATGTCGGCTCGGCAAAGTGACTCTGACACATCATGCGAAGCATTTCGTCTGTGTTACTAGAGATTTCGCTTGCGGCTCGATAGACAGAGAGTGCGTTGACTAGCGTAGGAGAACGCGGTGGAGTCATGGGACGAGCAGACAATAACCGGCCAATACTTGGTGAATGAATCACTCCTCCGTTGTTATTATTATTCAAGCTGTTTGTTGAACTAAGCAACATGTCCCGTCTGTGAAACGTTGGCGGTGACACAGGCAACGAAGAGGAAGACATGGAAGGTAATGGTCCCGATGCAGAGGACTGAACCACGGGAGCAGGCGTAACCTCTGTAGACATGTTGGAAGTCAGATCTATGGTCGTGGTGTTTTGGGAATCGAATAGTGGCATATGAGGCGGGGGCTGGCGTGACTGGTCATCGATCCACTCTTTGACGTCTGTGTTGCGACTTGCTTGCGCAAGAAACACCCCGCTGCCTTTCAGTCCGTTGCCGTGTCGTCTACTGCCACCGCCGCCCGAGAGGTTCGAAGCGCTGTTTGATTTCTGTGGTATTCCAATTGAACCATTCAGGGGTCGGTTCATGTTATTGGTTCAGTGTCTTTCCCGTTGCTTGCAATTTCGCTGCCAGAGGGAGAAGAAATGCGCAGTGAAGATGAATCGGTACAGCTGTTACTGAGGCCACGCAAGATTTTTGCCCAAAAAGGATCTCTCTCGGTACCCGCGTATAATGTCTCAAACGTGTGGACAAGTGGAGGAAAACAATGAGGTCCCCCGTCGTTCATATGGCGCTCGTAGAACGGATCATTGTCACTATCGATAGGCAGTATAACCGAGAGACGAACCCATTTCGCCCGCTTGACCGATGATGCTGGGGTGGAATGTTTGATTGTGGATGGTAGCTTTGTTATTGTTGAGGACGATGGAGGAGGAGGTAACAGTGCTGGCTCGCGTTTGTTTTTGAGAGCGGTGCCAGGCATCGCATTGAACCAGTCGGCAGCCAGCTTACGCCAGCCCAAAGACTCGTACAGTAACTTTGCCTCGCCCCACTGGATGTTGTCGTGCTTGTACTCGCGTTGAATTTGCTGCAATAAACGCGGACGATAGACGCGTGATTCGTAATCGGAATCGCAATCTTCATCCTGTTGCCAATCGCTCCGTTGTGCGGTAAAGAACTTGACAGACGGATAGAAACACAGTAGCTTTTCAGAGCAGAGTGCGTCATTGGTTCCTTGGTGCATGGCGAACCGATACGCCAGTCGCATACAGATGCCACGGTAAGCCAAAACGTGATTGACATCGTAGCCTGCCAGTGGGTCCATCTCTGAAAAGTATCTCTCTTCTTCCGCTCTTTCAGTCCAGGGAATCAGGCCATAGAGCTGCTGCATCCAGACAAACGGCTCGTGATTGTGTGATGCGGGCAACAATAACACGGAACCTGTCTTATGTGACGGTTGGAGAATATCCAACCGCACGACGTAATCCTCGTTTTGTGGATCATCAAACTTGTCGATGCCAGAGTCCCACAGCAAACACACTGCCGCGTTCCAGATCTGCCGCGGGCAGGTGCATCGAGCAGCCATTCGCTTGCGTATTTGTTGCTTTAGCTGATTGAAATCATTGATGCAGGCCTCTGAATCATAGTAGGCAACCTTTACAAATTGCATAGCACGCCAGAGATCCACGAGCGTGGATCCGTCTCGAAGGCAAATGGATCGAATCTCTCTGTGCAAATCTTGCGCTGTCGAAGGAGCGGGAAGTAATGGCCTGCGACGATTGCCACTGCGCACGTTGATGCCAGTTGCGCATAACCATTCCTGTACGTCGGCGGTTTCTATGATTTGGCATGTGCTTGGATTCCATGGCAAAAGTGGGCGGTACTTTTTGCTGTCTACAGATTGCAGTACCTTGCTCTGAAACGCCATGCGGAACTTGCGTCGAGGTGTGTACACACCCCAATCAATGATCCACTTGTTATCTTTGCTTGGCGTTCTGGATAACAGTGCCTGTACGATCAAGTGATTTGGTGATACTTTCTCCAGCGCCTCGAGTGCCTTTAGTGCTAGGTCCATCGCATCAGACAGCGCATCAATATTCACAAAAGCCCACTGGCTGATGTGCAGATGAAAGGAGCTCTTCTCATTGTTGGACGCACATAACCATCTTTCTTGTGGCTTTCTTCGCTCGAGATTCACTCCGTAGATTGATTCTAAGCAAGCGCGAATGAATGCCAATCCAACAAGCACACGATTGCGAAAGAACAAATCCAGTCGGTTGCCTTCAGGCGGACAGTTCTCTTCGAAATCAATGTAAAACTTGACTGGCGCGTTATCCTCTACGACTGCGTACCAATTGTTTTGCTGCTTGCAGACTGTATCTTGGTAGACGTGCTGTAGAAAGGATTCGAAATTGGGAAAGAGGAAAAATTCGTACGAATGTCCGCGTCCCTTGGCACCCATATACCGATCCACATGACTGCTGTACGCTGGGTGCATCACCATCGCTACTTGATCCAATGGACGTAGATAACGAGGATCCGCTGGCGGTCCACTCCGATCCCCTTGGTCATAGCGAACCTTACGTGCCAAGTGATCATTCATGTGGGAAATATAGGTATTTCCCGTTTCGTAATCGAATCGCAATGGCCATTTGATGACAATAGGTTTCGATTCTTCTTCTTTCTCTTGAACAAGTTTGCCATGTGCATTGCGCTTCTTGTTCTTTCTATTTTGAGATTCCATCTTATCTATTGAGTACTCATTTGGATACTTTTTTTTTTTGAAGCCCGTGTGGTGATGGCTCTGTTGTTTAATAAGAAAAAAAACCATTGGTATAGTGCTGTTTTTATTTCTACTAACATTAGACTGGCAAAATTTTTTTGGTGTGTTCTACTAGTGCAGAAAATCAGCATTTTGATTCATTCTATTAAAGGGGCACGCTCCTGAGTGTGATATTGACAAAGGGGTTAGGAAAAAAAAACACAAAGAGTTATTCTACCTTTTTTTTCTTCGTATGACCTCAGAAGTCTTGAGTGCAGGAGGTAGCAATTTATTCACCACAAGATGCTATCCAACCACCTCCAAGACTCGTGATAAGCGTGCTTTCGATCCTGCGATCATTCTTCAGTGGAAAGAACACGGAAAGGACGAGGGCTACACTCTGTTTGAATTTGCAAAGGAACGCGGATTTGCGGATCGCTCTGGAGGCAAGTTCCTCGCAGACATTCAGTTACTCGTGAATGTCAACAAAAAGAATTACGAGTTTACCATTGATCCTCAAGAGCAAAAGCATTGGTTTGCTCGCCTGCGGCAAGATATTGCTCAGGCAATCGGAAAACCTGAACGTGCCTCTTCGATCGGTTTGTTCTTTGCCGACGGCACACGACTCAAGGGTAGCTCTTTGGATCTCGATCGCCTGAACAACTCGGCCCCGTTCTCTCTGGAGATCAAGTTGGTGCCAGACGGAGAGCCCGTAAACGTACCTCCACGACCGACGTATGCTCTGCCGCTCAAGTCTTGGAAGCAAGTAGAGCAAGAACGCGCCGCAGCTGCGCTGGCCGCCGCAGAGTTTAGGAATGATGATGCTAGCGTCAATGCTGCTGGCAGCAGTGAGGATGACGAAAGAGCTACCGAAGCATCCAAAGCCGCCAAGCAACTGATTCAGACACTGCGAGAACGTTTGATCAAGCAAATACCAGTGGTGATTGCTTCAATTTCGAGCGAGGATCGTGATCTCGAAAAGATTCAAGAGGCGCTATTGGCGCTACTCTTGTCTCCTACGTTTTACGGAGGCGAACAAGAACAACGTGCCTTTTGGAAGGCGTCTCGCTGCTCGGACATGGGCTCTGCAATCAATGAGCTTTCGCACGACATTGCGTGTCAGCTTGTCGAGTCAGATCTCGGTCCAGATGCAGATCCCGAGCTGCACGGAAAAGCGCTGATTGGTTGTAATCTGTGGGACGATTGGCGCGCAAGACTCAAGAGACTCATGCGCCGGAAGCAACGAACGTACGTTCGTTGCCCGTCCGTGGCGGTCGCTTCTGCTACAGCCACTACTTGTGCAGATGAAGACGACGACGATCTCGGCACCATCTCAATCAGCTCGCAAATGCCTAGCAATGAAGCAACAACAAGCCCTATTGCTCAGCTGATTTCCATGTCGCTGGAGGATCCATATGTTGCACCTGTGGCGACGGCTGCTGCTACTACCGATGTTCAAAGCATTGCGCATAAGCACGGAAAGAAGCACAAGAAAAAGAACCACTGTGACGACGATGATCATCCAAATCACGAGAGCATTGCTTGCGCCAAGCGTCACTCGTGCTACCGTCGTCGCGCACGCTATCAGCTGGACCCCAATTCAACAGTGTACATGCTGCCTTCGTATCAGCACTGTGTCACGCTCAAGAGCAAGGACAAGAAAAAAAAGCTATCAAAGCACAATCACCATAACCAAACTGATCAATTGGTGGTGGCTGAGATTCACGAGATTGCCAGCGGTATTCCAAGCAGCGTGCTTACTGGCGCTCACCTAGAGACTGGTGCTGCTGCTCCTGAACTTGGTACTCCGCCTAACATCGAAGCAATCGGTCCTTCGATTGAACAGGAGCGCGAATGGCGCGCGTGGGAGTCTCGTTACGGAGCGTACCAAGTCGGTCATCCCATGTACCGCCCTCCGCCTCCAGGATACTATCGCGGCTGGCATCGTGGGTGGCGTCGCCGTCATCATCGCTACTGGCCAGGCTACTACGCCGCACCGCCACCGCCGCCTCCTGTGGTGGCACGTCGACCATCGCTGTTTAGCATTAATATCGGAGAGCAAGTGGACAATGGAGTGCAGTCAATTGAAGCACGCCGAAAGAAAACAGGCGGTCAAGTGGAAGAAGAGAGCGATGACGAAAGCTCGAACGATAACTCTTCTCTGAGCAAGAAGAGCCGTGGCGATTCGTCCTCATCTTCAGGAGGGGGATCATACTCTAGAGAAACTCTTCCTGCTCCTGATGGACTGTGTGACGAGTGCTGGTGTGAAGAGTATCCCAGCTGTTCGAATCCCTACACAGGAGATTCTTGCGACGGTTGCGTTGACGGTGCAAGCGGCTCTCATACCAAGGAGCTATGGCGTGAACGCGGCGACCCGCACTTTGTTCCTAAACCATGTCCCGATTGTGGATGCGACAAGGAACTGTATCCCAAATGCGTCGTGCCCGACGGTGAAGAGTGCGAAACGTGTCAGAACCGATACGGAGAGCACTACTATGCGTACGCACCAGAGGGTACTGTCTACCGAGACGACCCCAACATGCCCGAACCACAGATCCCACGCAATGTGCGCAACTCTGTGCCGGATACTGTCTGTAGCAAGTGCTGGTGCGAAAACTACCCCAACTGCATCGGTCTGTTCGACAACTTGCCATGTCGAAAATGTCGCAATAAGACCACAGGAGCACATCGCGAGGATCTGGTTCGTCGCGGCGGAGATCCTCGTTTCCCCTCGAAGGAGTGTCCAGATTGCAAGTGTGCAAGCTACCCCAACTGCACTCTCTCTTCGGGCGTTATGTGTAGAACGTGTCGCGACAACACGAGCCACTTTTTGGGCTATCACACTCAGTCAGAGCTGACACCCGCGCCTGCGGTTCTCCAGAGCGAAACTGCTATGGGAAAGAAGAACAAGAAGCAAGGAAAGAAGACCGTCACCGTGAAAAGCAGCGATCAGTCGGTGCGCGGCGTGAACCTCATGGGCAGCGCTCCAGTGTCAGAACAGATTTGCACCTCATGCAACGCACAGAGCATTGAGTGCGCAGTCTGCGGAGGAAAGAAGACGAAGAAGCCCGTGCCGCTTCCCTCCACTTGTGCCACATGCAAAGAGCAATTGGCTCCGGGTGTTCAGAGCGTCGAATGTGCTCGTTGCGGTGGCAGCAAGAAGAAGAAGGAACAAATGCCCCCTGCGCCTGCTCCTGTCACTGCAAAAGTAGATAATGGTGGCGCTGCTGCTTTGTCATCCGCGGGCAGCATGCCTGAGCTTGGCCAAGCGAAAATCCGCGTTCATTACGAGCTGTCATCAAAGAAGTCATTAGACGTCGAGTTTCGCATGCAACTCGGGATCGGTACCGAGGTTGTCGCGACACGTGTCTCAACGGATGCTGCAAGCGGCAAAACCGAGCACATTACTCTGCCAGTGAATAGCTATCGAGTTGTGGTGATTGATCCCTCGAGCGGCAATCAACTGGCAGAGTCGGTCGTAAACACCATGGCACAACGCAACGCCTACACACTTGCGTTTGATGCATCGACTGGCAAGCCGACGTGGACAGTGGACAATCGCTACGAGTCTGAGAAGCGTGCGCTCGCTAGCACAATTCTCGATAGCCCACAAGTGAAGAAGCTGATCAAAGAAGATTTTGAAGGCGTGTTACTTGTGCCCTCAGATGCGGTTCTAGAAGGCTATAAGGGCCTGATCAATTTCGACGACTATCAGGCACCCACCAAGACAAACCTCGCTGCGATCTTCAAGCCTCCCCAGGGCGGAAATACTAGCATCATCTCGTTGTCCAAGAAGCGCTACAACTTTAACCAGAACAACACCTGGATCTGGAAGGACGGAGCCGAAAAGCTCAACGTCCAGGCCATCATTCCTCTTGCGCCTGGCTACTCCAAGGCAATGGCGGTTATTTTTGACGGCCTGGCCAAAGATGTTCCTTCTCAGTAAATAAATGTCTTGATTATATTAACTAAAATTATCACTATGGAAGCCCCAAAACGTCCATCTGTTGCGGTGTACTATGTCCCAAAAAATCTTGCGCCTGTTCCACCCGCAAAACCACATCCGCCACCAGCACCCGAGATACAAGTTGCTCCTGCAGTAGTACCACCACCACCACCAGCACAGGAACCTATTGAATCTCGTCTCTTTCGAGCAGGACAGGACGCCGCCATTGAAATTGCAGGCTGGAACAAGGGACCAGACGATATTCTGCCTGTAAACATTGATGAAATCAAAGATGCACAACAACGAGAAGAAACGTACGATGAACTGGCGCGTCGAGAGGCTCTCATACAAGCCGACCATCTGTTTCAATTTGTGGAACTGGTGGCTGGTCTTACTGGCGAGAAAACCGACGCCAGTTCCTACTGGGACGGCGTCGCACAGGGCCGTGAAGCGGTCGAAGCTGCTTTTTCGAATCTTTTCAAGGAACAACGCGACCAAGGCTTATCGATTGATGCCAAAACCCAAGAAAAGATTGCGCAAAACATGATTCAGAATCTGTTTCGTGACGGGAAGGACGACCGAGCACTTGACATAGAGCGCCTCCAGGCTCTACGTGGCATACCAGGACTTCCAAATGACGGGAGACAACTTGCGGAACTAATAGAGTACGCAAAGGAAATCAAACAACTCAAAGAGGCACTTGGTATCACTTCTAGCAGCGTTTTGCCTACTCCCGCGTACAAGGCAGCCGCTGCCGCCGGTGCACTGGGCGCAACACTTGACGATCCAGATCGACCCATCCGTCAGTATCTCGCTCAAAGAGACATTGGATTTCAAAATGCTGTTAGAACATTTGATAATTCGAGACAAGATCCAGACGTAGCAAGAATTGTCTTTAATCAAGATCCAAATCGGTGGAGAGCAACTTATAGTGCGCTTGTTGCAGCTGATGCTGCTGCTTCTTCTTCTGCTGCGTCAACTACCACCGCGGCCACTAGTGCAACGACAACTCCCAGCACCAATGCAACGCCAGGTACGGCGAGCTTCTCGCTAAAAGTCGACGGGCAGTACTATGATCACATGGAGAATGGCAAGTTGGTGCTGGCTCGGCTGATGCTATCGAAAAACTTTTCTGCCATGCAATGGCGCGCGTGGGATGTTCTATACAATGGCGGTCGATACACAGACTCGGAATTGCGTAAAGGCGGACGAGGTACTGGCGGGGACCCCAATGACCCCGTGTATCTGGAAAAGTCTCTTCGTGCGAGAAGAGAAATTTTGCGCATGTTCAACGCGAACAAGGCCTCGATCGCATGGAGGCGTGCTCCCGAGAATCTGGGCAAAGTGTTTCTAAAGCCAAGCTTTAAAGTTGCGCTGGAGAAATCTCTGGGCGATGTGAGAAACGTCTCTAAACGCCAAAACGTGGTTGATACCGACCTGATGACACATCCAGAGGTGCGGGTCTATTTTGCCTATCTAGTCGCGTTCAACATTGCAGAAGCTCGAGCCATGTTTGCTCCGACTCGAGTCATCGTGTCGGGTCGGCAGTTTTCTCTTACCGACTCAAAGCAGGCGCTGTTACGCATGTTCTCCACTCTGGAATATCATGGACGCGAACTTGCATTTGCTGGCATAACTGATCCACTGCAAGTTGACTTGCGACGTGCGCTAGAAGCAACTCGACAACGAGAGTTTCAGCGCACTGGAGGGCAGTACTATTCTCCTGGTTCCATGAGCAATATTTCCACACCCACCAGCGCCAAGCCGTTTAAAAAGGCCCGTGTAGAAATTGATCCGCGCATCGAGGCTCGTGAACTAGCGCGTGTAAACATGCTTGTCAAGGGCAAAAAATAAAAATCCTCTTGTGTCCCCTATCTGTAATTTACTTAAAGGTCATTGTTTCCGTAGAGAATTATTCCAGCGGGCTAGCCGAAAGGAAGCCAACAAAAAAAATTCTTAGTGTCTTGCGACGACCATACTGTCGCTCTTTTTTCCCTAATGTCTGCCAATCAAACTGGACCCGTTATGCCCTTCAATGGCGTCAATGGACCGACGCCAAGCTATGTCGATTATAGCACCGGTCGATGTGCGCCCGATTCGCAACGTTCGACCGTTGTGCCAAATCCTGGAGCTTACCCTTATGGCGTTGGAGTGCTGACTCCTCCTGCCGGCGCTCAGCCGCAACAGCAACAACAGCCTGCCGCGCCTCCTCCTGCGGCACCGGTGGCTAGCGGAATCGACGCTTCGAAGCAGATCTTTGGCGCTGCCCGCGCTCCTGTCTATGGCGCACCCACGCAGAAGATTGCCAACCAACTCCAACCTGAAATGCCTCAGCAGCAGCAGATTCAGGGTCAGCCCAGAGGAATAAGCATGGAAGTCGCCCTCGAGGACTTGAACAAACGTCGCGAGCAGGCCAAGATTGTCGCAAACATTGACGACATCAATGCCTTTATGGGCATGCATGATCGAACGCACGAGCGCGATCTGCTGCTCGAGTGGAAGTTCTCACTCGAGGAGGCCAGTGCGTCTCCTGGTGTGCTGACCAAGACGATTTCCAATCCAAATGTACTGCGCTTCTCGGTCAAGGATCCCGTAACTGGCGTGAAGAGCCGCATTGGAGATCTCAAGACTGGCATCATCCTCAAGATGAGCGTGATTTCGGCGTTCTCTGACGCCAAGCCCACGCTGGGTCTGGTGATTCCAGGCGTGGCGGGTCGCACCTACACTGCCAACGGGCGTCGCTATCCGTTCACGTTGAGCTACAAACAGAATCTCGAGTTCAAGAACGACGGCCGTACCATCCATCAGATCTCTGAGCTGATCAACACGCGTCGCCTGGAGCGCTTTGGTCACTTGACCCCGGAGGGCGTTGAGAGCACCATCACGTACATCCAAAACAGAGATTATGCGCTGGTTCTCAAGACCTCGCCTATTGTGCACGTGATTCGCATCAACCAGGACATTCTGCGTATCAATCTCGACGCACAGCCCTCTGCTGACAATGATTACATGATCGGCCTGAACATTGTCGAGGCTGCCAAGAAGCTGCTCAAGCGAGACTTTTTCGACCGCATGCCCTTCCTCGATCTGAACAGTCTGAGCTTCACGTGGGAGCGAACCGACGGCCAGAAGATTGGCGATGTCGCAGGATTCGACACGGCCAACTCACGCACCGCAAGTGTGTCGAATCACTTCCTCACCAAGCAGAACACAGTGCGCATGCTGGTACGCATTCACTGGATGCTCCCCAACGTGACCAGCAAGCAGAACCGTCCGCAGCAGCAGCAGCTCCCTGTGGCAGCAGCGGCCGCTGCTCCCATCAAAACTGCCACTATGTAAATGGGCATGTTTGTTGTTTCTTTTAATTAAACCCCCCTCTGTTTTCCCCCCATATGCAACGAGTACGAGTTGTCAAGGTTGTAGATGGCGATACGGTTCATGTGATTCCGTACCGCGAAGGAAATCTCAAAGATGATGATTTTGACGATGTAATCAAAGTAAGGCTCAAGTATATCGACGCGCCCGAGTCCAAGCAAGAGTACGGAGTTGAATCCACTGCGGCGCTGAATGATCTCCTGTTTCCCAGCAAGCTAATCTATCTCGAGTCAGAGGAGGAACCAGACAAGTACGGCAGAACACTAGGTCGTCTATGGACCATGGATCACGACTTGTCGGATCTTCCAAAGGATCGAAAAGACGTGAATTATCTTATGGTGCATGGCGGACATGCGTGGGTGTACCGCAAGTACAAATTTCCTGCTCATTACGATCAAGCAGAACAGTACGCCAAGTCTAACAAGCCGGCAATGGGGAGAATGGGCAATCTGTGGGCAAATGCACAAGCGGAACCTCCATGGGAATGGCGAAAACGACACAGAAAAACAAGAGGAAGAAAGCACTCGCCGCCACGATACATTGATCAAGAGATTGGCAAAACGCAAACATTCCCCACTTCTGTGATTGTAACAAGTTTTTACTAGTTTTGCATTATAGACACAATAGAGGTTAACAAAAATACACAAGAATACAGAATCACCATCGCCATTTGTGCGACAGGAAAATCGAGAATTCGGCATACATTTGGTGATTGTAAAATCGCATTACTAGAAAGCAGTATCATTAAGAAGCAAAAGACCAAAGTCAGCAAGCGAGTGTATTTGTGGTAGGAATAACGAGTCAATAACTTGCATCCAACAAGAGTCACAATAACAGATAGTAGTTCGGCATAGATCACGTAAGGAAGGAAAGAGTGACGCTTGCATAACCAAGCAGTTTGCTCATCCAGGAAGGCATCGAGTAATATAGTAGGCAAGAAAGTTACTACACCACCCAAAAAAATCGCACAAGCAGCGGCAATCAGTGCGAGAATCACCTCCAATGACGCTCGAGGATGCGCACGAAACAAAATGAGCAAACTCAAGAGAGACATGATGCTATCAGTTCTTTTTTTGTATGCAAGACTTGTTTTTTCATGGTGCTAAAAGACATTTGCCACGTGTATGCTCTTTTTTCCGCGCCAGCGTTGGATATGGTCTGCAATATATGAAAAAAATAGAGCACGCAATAGGCCGGTTTTTTTTTGAACACCATGGATTTGGACTCGAATGTTCAATTATGTCTGGGGCCAATGTTTAGCGGCAAAACCAGCGAGTTGGTTCGTCGAGCACAGCCGTATCGATTCATTCAGAAAGCTGGCATTCTGCTGTTCAAGCCTCACTTTGATACTAGACACGGAGAGGGATCGCCCATTGTGCGAACGCACAGTGGAATGAATATCGATTTTGCGCATAAGCAAGAATTGATATCGTGCGGAGAGGATATTATTCAACGTGCTATGAAATGGCGAGAGGCTAATTCAGACTATGATCATCTGTTGATTCTAGTGGATGAAGGCCAATTCGTTCGGAATCTGCGAGCGGCCGCCGAGTGGGCTACAAAACAAAGTGACTTTAATGCTACTATGATTATTGCGGCTCTGGACGGTGACTATCACCGAAAGATGTTTCCGTCTATCGTAGAGGTTTTGCCCTTATGTTCACAAGTTTCCAAGTTTCGTGCGATATGTATGGACTGCAAAAAGCGCACTGCACCCTATACTCGCATTCGCATTAGTCCTCAAGAAGATACACAGTGCATTGTAGGAGGTGTCGAAAAATATGCTGCATGTTGTGCCACTTGCTATGAAGCAAAATAAAGAAAAAACTCTTTTTCTAAAAAAAGAAAGAAAGAGAAAAAAACTTTGCTCATAGGAAAAACATTATTTTGCGTTTATCTCCTAACTGTTAATTTTTGGTGCCACCAAGAAAAGTTCTTTCATCAAAAAGAAATCCGAGTTAATCTTGTTTCCATCTCGTGTCCAAACAAAATTTGCTTCACTATCGAACCGAAATGGATCCGCCCGGCGCCAGAATTCATTATCCGATTTCAACGAGGAATAACCAACACGAAAACTGACAATTTCTGATGTGGCATTCAATATGTGGACTTTAAAGATATAGTTATCATAGTATTCTCGTCTTTTCTCATACGGCAGGCGGGTGTGTACTGTCCTCATCTGTAGTCCTTTCATGCTAATGCCAAACTTTCTATAGCATTCGTCAATGCCCTCCGGAGGGAAATTCTCCCACGGCCGTTCGATACGAAAAGGATAATCAGGATGGACGATCCACATCTTTTCATCGACAAAGAATTTCTCTGCTATTGCTCGGAAACGCTCGATTATTTCTCCCTCTCTCTTCAGTAATTTCTCCAGTGCGCCTTCTCCTTCGTTTAACAAATCCCGCAGGAAAACTGCTTCTTCTTCGTTGCCGCACTCGTGGAATACAACGTAGGAGTTAACACAAACTGGACCATCGTTGATCTTCTCCAGACGGTATCTTTTCTCTTGTCGCTTGGTGTTTGAAAATAGACGCTTTGCGAGTACAATGCGTTCGTGTTCTTTCAATAGTGGAATCAATGTATCTCTACTCGAGAATCGATTAATGAACGTTTTATCTGCATATGCAGTGATTCCTTCATGCGTAAAGGGATCTGTGATATACGGTAGCTGAGAACACCCGTTCAGAGCAACAAGGTACCACTCGGTTTCAGGTCCTTCGAATCTAAGTGCTTCATTGTTGTGATTTGTATCCATATCTCTCTCTGTGTGTGTGTGTTATGTCTTCTGTTGGAAGATGTCGAGCTGCGATCTGTGTTGAGAATAGAAGAAAAGAAGTCTATTTAAATCATGCACTTCCCTCACTGGGTCCATTTTTTTCTACTATCGTTAAAAAGAGTTTTTATTCTCTAACAAAAAAAAACTAGGCTTTTTTCATTGCTCTCAATAGTTCTGCAGTTGGTAAAATTTGCTGTACAGGCTCTATTTGTGGCGATAGCGGAATAAATTGAGCATGAGGCACGATTGTTGTTGTTGTTGACGGCAACGTAACATTCATATGATTTACAAAAGTAATGGGCTGTGTATATCTCTCGTAATGTAGACATTGATGCGCTGATGGTGTAATTTTTGTTGTTTGTCGATCCATTTTGGCACGTCTTCGTCTTGCATTCGAGAACCAATAGTTGATTTGGACTTCACTGAGGTTGGTGAGTTTGATCAGTCGTTGCTTCTCCTCCACGGAAGGGTATGGATACTGCTTGTTGTTGTCTAACCAATCGAGTAGTATTTTTGATACAATGCAAGGAAACTTGTGTGGCTTTCGTCTCATGATCTTTTTGTCATCATATGGCAGCTTTGGTTTTTCCAGTAGCTCGTGGATACTTGGCAATGATAAAGATGTGTCTTGTTCCATTTTTTTCGTGACAGTGTCTTGTCACACTTGAACAATGTTCACCAGATAAGCAAATTATATATAGCCGCCTTTTGCCACGTGTTCTCTTTCGATAGAACCAAAAAAAAATTCCTTTCGTGCAGACGCAAGCTGGACCTTGGAAAGTTCTCAGCAGGCGCAAGAACAAAAAAAAAATCAAGTTTTCTCTTATGCTCCAGGGGCCACTGGATAAAAGGGTCATCTATCTTCTGTAGTTTCAGAGGTTGGCGTTACTATAATAACTCGCAAATCGCTCCTTGAAAACTATCAAAGAATCCAAGGGCCATATTTACCACTTATCACTTAAATGGCCACAGGCAAGACCGACATTGTGGAATGGGTGGGATTTGCCTTCTTTTGCGCAGGAATGATCCTGTCGTATCTGGCTGCAATGTCAGCCAAACTACCAACCATGAGACTGAAACTTGTTCTCGTTGAAGTTGTGCTATTCGCTCACGCTGTGGTGTACGGCAGCATGGCACTGGGACAAGGAACCGAGTTCCGTGCCGACGGTGTGTTTGTCAACTGGGAACGCGCTGTGCTGTACGCAGCGACTCATGGCTTTGTTGCTGCTGTCGTTGCACTCTCCCTCGATGGAAACTGGGGCAAGGCTAGCATCAGCTGGCTGCTTGGCACCGCCCAATTCTCGCTGCTCGTTTTCGCGACCCGCTCTCCCTCGGACGACACTCAGCTGTACTGGTTCATCTGGTCGCTCATCGTGTTTGTCATTGACACCATCTTCACTTTGTTCTGGCTCGTTTTGCCCGTTGTCGAGCGACCCCTGGTTAGCAACGCGCTGAGCTGGACCGTCAAGGCTCTCAAGGTGCTTGCTTTCCTTGTGTATGGCGTTGTGTGGTTTGCTATCTCGCCTGAATTTGCCGGCGCCTGGAAGGACGGAACTGGCATGGCTGTGTTGTACATGGCGACCGACGTCATCGTCAAGGTGTTTGTCGTGGGCCTGTTTGTGCTGCGCTGGGTCGACCTGTGGGAGTTTGTCGGCGACGGCAGCCTCAGTGGTCTGTCGCTCAAGAACGGCCTGCCCGGTCTGGTTGGCGTGCACCAGTCTCCCTGCGCTAACGATGTAAACAACAGCGCTCTTCAGCCAGTCCCCAATACAAACTCTGTTCAGATGACCCTCGACTACTGAATGAACGAAAAATTTGTGTTTCTAACAAACAAATAAAAGTGTCTTTATTTTTTGCAAACCTATAAGAAAGCGAGTTGTGTACTAGAGATATTTATCTTTTTTTTTTTCTATATGGGAACAGAGTACAGTCGTGGAGTAGAAGGCGCTGTCTCTACTCTCGATGGCTCGTCTGTTGTGATAGATCACTCACAAGGCGGCACTGTCATACATGCTATCAACGACGTGTGTCGAGAGCTACAAACCGGCGATCTGGTGTTCTTTTCTGGCACCTCTTGGACCTCGTACGTGACGAGGCTTTTTACACGCTCAGAGTGGTCCCATGTTGCCATTGTAGAGTACAATCCAAACGTCACTGAATACAAATACATATGGGAATCTGTTTACCAAGCAGAAGCCGACATCTACGACGTGCACTCGCAGACAAACGTGAAGCGAGGCGTGCGTCTTGTGGAAGCATGGAATCGCATTGATTCCTACGGCCGACACGAGAAACAGCAATTTTTTCGCATTGGCCTGTTAAAGTTTTGTGTCGATGCGCAAATCTCTCCCGAAGAGCGGCAAGCGCTACAAGACGAAATACACAGACGACTGTCTGCGTTTCAGGCACGAGAACATCCCAAGAATTTTGAGAGTTCGCCCATCAACCTAGCGCGGGCTGAATTTTCAGACGTGGTGGGCGAAGCTCAAGGGCCGGTGCGCGAGTACTTTTGCAGTCAGCTCGTGGTTTCCACCCTACAAGCGATGGGTGTCATGGATTCAAAACTAGAAGCACGATCCGTGACGCCTGCCATGTTGGCTCACTATCCTGGACGATTCCCCATGCGACAGGGATTCCGTCTGGGCCCCGAACTGCATGTGTACAAAGTTTCTTTGGATCCTCCTTTAGTTCCTGTGTAAAAAAAAATTTTCACATTGAAAATAGACTTTTTCGCGCGTTTGACTCTGGCACGCTCGCCTTTCCCAGCAACACCGTATGAAACAGTTCTCTGCCGCACAGATCCTCTGCCCACTCGTCCATCGTAATACGACCAGAAAACTTTCCCTGAAAGTCACGGTACGTGTAGTAAACAAACGCCGCCAGCGCACGCAGATACGAGTTGTACGCAATGGTTTGTTTCTTGTACAGAAGTTGCCAGTGATTAAACAACTGAATCATACGCGGTCGGTCGGTTCGACGCAGGTCTTCGTACTGCACGTCCATGTCACGTTCCAGAGAGGCATGATCAAAGACACTCGCGCCTTCGCAAGTGTGCTTCATGGTTTGTTCCGTGATTTCCAGCAGTGCATATTGCAACAGAAACGGCTCGGGACTGCCAGGATTGATCTTGGGCAGGTCCTTCTCTATGATGTCAGCCACCGATCGACTAGCACTGTCGACAATCTTTTGGAAAGCCTCTCCGCGATTTCTCGAGAGAATCGCCATGACACCGTCGTCGTCGCGCGGAAACTCGAATCGATACATTTCAATCTCGCCGGCCATGAGATTGGATTCCAGGGTGCGCTCTCGCACGCTCTTACTGGTTTGTCGTGAGGTCATGTTTTTTGCTTTGCGGAGGAACCATGAGTAGATGGCTTTCACGAGGTCTTGTTCTCTTCTGTACGCTTGTGGATATTCCAGACGCTCAAACAAACGAGCCATGTAGAATCGCTTGTGAATTGCCGCAGAGAATAGTGTAGCAATTGATAAGAGTTTCGGGTGCGCAAAGTAGAGTAGCTTCTCCGAAGCTTCGGCCTTTGGCGCCTGCCGAAAATCCTTTACATCGAGATCCATCTCAGTGTGAGCGTACAGCACAAGACGATACAGTCGATGCTCCAAGAGCTCCCAGTACAATTCAAGCTGATCCGAGTAACAGATGGTCACACTACGCAGGAACAAATGTCTCAGTGAATCGAGAACGCGCGAACAGGGCATCGAAAGTACACGCGAATCGTCAATTGCCAGTTCGTTGTCTCGTATATATCCGAGATCAGTGGCGCGTGCCGAAGCCATTCTCTTGCGTGACTCTACCGAGCGTTTCTTGAACATGCACATCTCCAATCGACCGCATAGAACATAGATCAGCTCACTTGGGCGATACTGCTTAGAACGATCAGCTGCAAGTGGCGAGTAATCGCTATAGGGATGTGAGAGCTGCGCGTAGTGATTAATAAGAACCACTCGTAGGTGCTCGAGTCTCGCTTGCCATGTGTCACTTTCGTAAGAGAGCCATGGGCGGCTGGTTTTTGCCTCATCTTTCCATTCCTTCCATGGTTCTTCTGGTGCCAGCCCATTGTCATAGAACACAAGACAAATTTCTGTCAGTTGTATTCCGCGTCGAATGTGTTTCAGTAGGCGCACAAGAGGCTTTGGGTCGACACTCGATGAAACGGGACCTTTGACGGGCAGTTTCGCACAACAACGTTCGATGCGCTGTATGATAGCCAGCATTCTTTTTCCTCCCCCTTCAGTGATACTATGCTATTTAGATGTTGTGATTTTGTATCAATTATTTACAGATGGCGCACGCAACAGCTGATATGCCAGAGTTTAACACTGGCGGCGGCGGAGCAGACAATTCACTTGCCAGCATTCAACGTTCGCTCGAGAGCCGTCGTGGAACCTCTGTGCCACAGCAGTCAAGTAACTACTACGATCTCGATAATCTGAGGTCGGTCGGCGGCGGTTCGATGCCACTGTCTTCTCTTGCACGTCCACGCAGACAGCAGCATGGCATTCAAGCGCCCGAGCTCTCGGATCTTGACCAGAGACCACCAGATGACGAAGGCGACCAGCCGGATTCGCCCGCCAACCACTCAGACCAAGATGATAATATGTTTGGGCAGCTGTTTGACGCCGGACCAACGAAAAAGAAAACGAAAAAGAGAAAAGAAAAGAGCACGCCTCCTGCTATCATAAGAGATTCCAACGGCGACATTCTGCGCGCTGTGGCAAAAAGAAATACAAGCAGCAAGAGAAAGAAAAATGAATCATCAGAAGCAGAGGAGGATAACAACGAAAACGCCGACGGAGAAGAGGACGTACCTGAAATCGAGTATCTATACATTCGCGAACGAAAGGCACGCGCACCAGAGGTTCAATCGTCTGATTTTCGATTTGGCAATCCCAAGCCACAGGAGGAGTGCGTCGGCTGCACACACATGAGGGACGACGTTGCCAAGCCCGGTTTCGAGCAGCTTCAGCAGATGGCGCGCATGTTCAACACAAACATGGCAAATCGAAGCATTGTTGTGTTGGCAGAGAGCATGGCCATCTTCTACCGCGAGAATATTCAAAAGAAAGCCAACCGGCCAGGTGCAATTCAAGAAGGCGAAACTCCCATGCCAGACTGGGATGCCGCCACCATTCATGAGCACTTTACCAGGCACGTAAACGAATTTGGTGTGCGCAGAGCCATACGCATGCAAATGGTGGATAACATCATCATGCAACTGTACAAAGAGGAAGCATGGAGGGAGGTTGAAACCGAACCTGGATCGTCTTTATACGAGACAAAACTTTCACAGCCAACTCTGAAACAACTGAAAGAATGGCTGAAACTCGAGGCGCAACTCTACGGTCAGGATGCAAGACGCGCTATGTTCTCTTCGGGAGGCATCGGTCTGCCTACAGAAGACTACCGAGCCATGCTACAAATGCAAAAGCCGCGCGTTTCCGTACGCAACGCAGCACGCATCACAGGCACGTCGAATGCATCCACAGGCAGCAATGCCGGTGTGGGTGGTACCATCCAGGGCGCTGGCGCAGGAGGCAACGGCAACGTTCGTTCCAGTGTGGCTGGTGCTGCAAAACCAAGAAGCTCTGGATGGGGCTAATAGATTGTTGTATAATTAAAAAGAAAATTTTTTTTAATCAAAACTCTCCCACACAACAGTTGCATTGTAGAACGCGCTTGATTGGCGCGCCAGGTCTGCAGCATCAAACAGCGTTTCGGTTCTTGAACATAGTGTTTTGTGTGTTTCGTAAACCCCGTCCTTCACTACAACGTTTGCTTGCTGCGAGAGGAACTTGACCACCAGCGGCGATACAGCACGCAGATGCAGCACAGGACGCCTCGCAATACCACGGCTAGTCGTAATCTGCGCAACTTCGTATCGCTCCTGTAGGTCGGCTTCGTCGCACAGAATGTCCCGCTGGACAAGAATCTCAACGAGTTTGCTCGAGGCCATGGCTCGAACGTGCTCTGGCAGAGTCTCGTCTACTGAAACTCCACATGCAAACACGCCCAATACATGTCCATTTGAGACGAGAAACAGTGCACTAGCAATTGCTACCAGTCGCTCGTCGCCATGTTCTTCTGATTGGTGCCAAGCACTGTACACTCGGCGAACAATATTCCGTGCAGAGCGCATGTCTGCGTGCGGATCGTCGGGCAGCAAACTCGCAAGTGCCTTGTACTCGTCTGTCTCGCGTGAAGCTGTCGGCGCCCAGTGAAAGCTCATGAGTGCTCGTGTAAGTAGACTGGCTGAGCCGCTCGCTAGCGCCGGTAAGACTAGAGTCTTTGTGTAGGTCAGATAATCGTCGTGAGAATTTGAACGAATCACCAATCGAACTCGGTCATTGTCTGCGCTGGTAAACTGCGTATGACACAGTACCGCCGAACGCATCAGTTGCCAGTGAGGCGAGAAGGCATCGTCGCAGAGCTGTTTCGGGGTGACCACATCATACAACAAAACTTTGCTGTAGGATATGTTCTGATGCTCAATAAAATGCTTGCACTGCGCACAGGGAAGAAAGGCAAGCATCAGCAGAGGGTCCAATGCCAATCGGTAACAGAGCGACTGGTTCAAGATATTTGATCCGGCCTTTCCAATCGGAACGACCACCGGGCTGATGAGATTCAGCTCGTTGTAGTCGCCAGTGAGGTGTGAGTCTCGCTCGATCAGCTGTGTGGCAGAGTAGAATTCGATAGTGGGGACTCCACTGGCTCGTAACTGATCGGCAGCTTGTTTCGCGTTGGGTGCTGTCGCCGCTTGACCCTGGATCATACGGCGTGGAGTCATGGCATCACGCAGCGCTACCATTGTTCGCGAGTAAATGTCAATGCAAGCACGGTTCCAGTCAAACAGCACATTTTCTGTTTGTGCTCTATCGCGTAGATTCGCAACTCGCCAAAAGGTGCTAAACTTTGGCACCGCACCCGAGAGGCGATAGGCAGCAGACGATAGCAAGCACATGAGAGGCGCATTGTTACAGAGGCTTGATAAACGCACGCGGGTGACCTTGTGCGTTTCGTCTTCTGCTGCTGTTGTACGTTTGCCGTTCTCGTTGATCATGCGCTCGTATTCGCTATAGGGTAGCAGGGCGTAATCCTCTTCCTTGGTAACAGCCTCGTTGAGGGAAGGAGCAAACTTTTCGCGAAATGACTCTCGTTGCTGATAATCGAGGTAGCCGTCTCGTGGCTGAAACGTGCCCATAACCAACTGCGTCAGCTGTGCGTAAATCTCCGAGACCTTTGGGTACTGCCGATCCACCGACATGAGAAGCTCTTCGGCGCGTTTCATCTTGGAACTTGCATTGCCGCGTACAATCTCCTCAATTGTGCCACAAATCATTAGCCACACAATGTAGCACGTCTTGAGTTGTCCCATTCGATGAATTCTCGAGAGTGCCTGTCGTTCGACTTGCGGATTGTGCCACGGATTCAGGAAAAAGACCCAGTTGGCAACTGTGAAAGTCTGTCCGATGCCGCCTACGCGCGTTTGTGCTAGTAACACGCGACAATTCGTGTCTTCGTTGAATCGTTTCAACGCTGCCACTCGCTCCGACTCCTTCATGGAACCAGTAAACTCTGCCACTTGGATGCCCACAGAAGCAAGTGACTCCTTGGCGGCAGTCAATAGTGTAGTCCACTGCGAAAACACTACGACCTTGTCTTGCTTTGGCACACGAGTGGTAAGCCACATGCGCAGCATGCAGAGTTTGGTCGATTCGAGATTGTAGACTGGATTCGGATTCGTCGCGAGTGACTTGTCTGCGAATCGCGGCAGTACTGCGGCTTGCATACAACGCAAGTAAAAGTAATTGATAGTGGCCCGCGCAGAGAGGGATGGATTTGCACTTTGCACGACGCTCTGAATCGCAGCTTGCAGCGTATTGCTTTGTGGTGGTAGTGTTCTCTTGTGCTTTTCGATTTCGCTTTCGACGCGATTCTTTTCCTCCTCCATTTCTTCTTCGTTCTCGTACGCCAGCACATGTTCGTTGTGAATTTCGTTGCCGTCAGTGCCGCCATGTTCTTCTTCTTGCTTGGAATTGCCAGCAAATTGAAATGCGGGAATGGCACCCGCAGCACCAGGCTGTGTAATATTGCGATTCTTGAGCTCGCGTAAGAGGCTCACCAGTTCATCCTGCATTCGTTTGTACACCTCTGTTTCCTCTTGGCTGGCAAACTGATTGGCGTACTGGAACATAAACACTGGTGCGAGCAGATAGTGTAGCCGAGGATCCGATTTGATCAGTTCAGGATGGTCCTCACAGATCATCTGCGCGGTGACAATGTACGCACGTCGCTCGAAACTCTGACGTGCACGTTTTTCATGTTCGCTCTTGATGTTACGCAGCAATCCGCGCGGATCCGGTAACAAACGGTTCTCAAGACACACGTGCGAGTCTCGCAGAAACAGCATGGCAGCAACAATATCTGAGAAGCTATTGTTCAGCGGCGTGCCCGTCACCCACCATCGATTGTAGGCCGCGAGTGCTAGCGTTGCTTTTAGTCGTTTGCTTTTGATGTTTCTGAGTGCGTCAGCTTCGTCGATCACAATGCGCCAGAATCGAATCGAGTGGATGCCGTTCTTCGTGAGTGGGAATCGCACAAGACGCGTACGCATATCAATCTTTTGATTCATAAAGGCGTTGCGCTGATAGGCCTCTCGAGTGCGCAACGTCTGTACGTTGGTGTTGCTGAGCAAATCACGCATCTGCTCGTTGGGTAGATGCTGCTTGAGATCGAGGCGTACGCGCTCATAGGTAACAAAGATAATGTCGGCTTTAGAGTTTACGAGGGCTTTCTCGGGCGCTTTTGACTCGCAGTGCTGCACGATACAAAGTGCATCCTTCTTGAAATGTGTCTCGATTTGACCTTGCCACACTGAATACAGAGCGGGTGCGCCAATCACCAGAGTACGAAACGGTCTCGTGCTCGGGTAGCCGTACTTTTTTGCGAGTAGCTTGTCGCGCAGAATCATAATCAGTATGGCAAGCGTTTTTCCCAGTCCCATTCCAACTGCAATCACTCCGCCTTCGTCCTCGTCGTCGGCAATAATAGGTCTGCCTCCGTTGATTGCGGACGGATGCGTAGGAAAAGGTACCTCGGAAGCAATCATGAATCGAACGATGGCTCGTTGAATCGGTGTCAGTGTCGTGTTGAGATACTGCTCCAGTTCCTCAAATGAGATACCACCACCAAGCGGCTCCTTGTCATTTTGCAACGAGGCAGACAACATATCACCATTTGTGAGCAAGGGCGAGAGAGGAGGTGGTGGCGGTAAATTCTTTTTTGTAGTAGAGTAATTATTATTTCCCACGAGTAACTGTAACTGTGGCTTCATCAGAGCAACAATGAAAAAACTTTTGTCAAGGAGACCAAACTTTTATAGGACAAATCTACTAAGGTAAGACAGAATTTTTTTTCTACTAGCGACAGGAAGTCTGAGAATGGACATCGCTACTTGTGCTTTCTCTGACGTGTTGCGCGGTCCAGCAGACGTCCTCTGTCGAGAGCCCTCTGTGCAGCAGACTCGACCGACTGAGCACATACCGCATTTCTTCCTTCCTCAAAGAAAGCCCATGGAGCACGAGCCACAAAGCCCCGTTCCATCAACTGAGGATCAATGGATCCCTTTGTTTGTAGATTTTTGACATTGCAACGCGTTCGAAGCACATAGTAAATATGTTTGCAGAGTTTTTTGCGCACCTCAAAATCCATGCAAGTGCATTCCAACTTGTGCGAACCCTTGTGTCGATCATGAGGATCCGCAGAAGGGAACCATGAAAGCTTGACTCGATAGACATCCGAACCAAGGTTCTGTCGGTGGCCCACGTAGAAAATCAATCGCTCTACGTAGCCTTCTTCGATAACTTTCAGGTCATTAGCAATAAACGCACGATTCCATCGATCGGTTTGCTCGCTGATTTGCTTTTGCAACTCTCGGTTCTGATCAGACTGAAAGTCGTCCTCGGATAACACAACAGACGAGGTCACGTCTTCGATGCTTTCCTCCTCCTCATTGTGCTCGTCTACCACGGGTGGTGGCGGCTGCTGCTTCGATTCGTCTCTTTTAGCAGTCTTTTTCTTCTTTTTGGCGCGTTCAAGTTGCACGAGGACGGTTTCTTTCTCTGGAGCCTCGGTAAGACGCTTCTTGGTGCGAGGCCGCAATTGACGAGGATCCGGTTGAGCCATTTCGATAAGCAGAGGAAGGAAAAATCAAATACTCTATTTATCACACTATGCGCATATCGTTGGCAAAAGAAAAAATCACAGAGTCCACTTGCGTAAACATTTTGTGAGTTTACGAAAAAGGAAGTCGCTTCCTAATATGGGCACAAAAACAGGGGTCCTCTGGAAAATCGACACTCCGTAAACATTAGACCCGTCGGCTGTCGACACCTGAAAAGCTTTCATAAGGTTTCACACCAAAGTTTACGCAACGGACTTTGCGATTTTTCGAGGTGAACCTCTTTTCTCGTAAACGCGACGCAGATTTGAGACAGTTTGCTCGGCACGCTCGATGGTCATTCCATAGTCTTGCACCAGCTCTCTGACGAGTTTTCGTGGTTCGTGAATCGCTCGATGTACTGTGGAAGAGGCTTTTACTTCCTCTTCTTCTTCTTCCTTCATGGCAACAACACACGAAATCAATAGCAGCAACAACAACAACAGCAGCAATTGAAACTTCATCTCCCTCTGAGTTGTCGATGAAAGAGCAAAAAATAGGATTCTGTTAAGTACATTTTATTTTCCAATCATGACTCGAAATGTATTCGAGTCCAGGTCTGTTTGTATTGGACGAGTGGGCACACCGATCCTATTCAGAAGAAATGACGCCCGTTTTGCCAATTCTGCTGTAGAGAATGTCATCTCGTTGATTGCGGTTCCATTATCAGAGAAGATGATGGCTAGACTCTGGAGACTCTCTCCGATCACACGAATCGCCTTTTGCCTTGCATCTCTGCTGTATTCTGATAATTCTTTGTTGGCTCTTTCGAGTATTTGTTCATCGTTTAAGGAACGCAACTCTCGCACCAGAGCCGGGGTCGAGTACCGAATGTCAGACGTTGAACCCAATGGAGTCACTTGGACCAGTCGACCGCGCTCAGACGGTGAGATATCGAGCACTCTGACATCGGAAAATCCGATTGAGGGCAGTTCACGAGCCGCTTGCAGTCCGTCTTCTGCTATCTCGAATCGCCATGTAATTGCACCTTCGGCCCCCTGACGATCTACAATCTCGCCTCCGTAAGCTTGCATGAAAAGCATTTGAATTGCGTTGAGTTGCGTTGCGATGTAGCGTGCGTTTTGATTGTTGTTGGTGTCTCGAGTTCGTATCAGCTCACTGGCCGAGCGTCGATATTCATCGACACGCTCCTTCAGTCTCTGCAAGGAGCTCTGAGCGGCACGTTCGGTGATGCGTGCACGAGTCGGTCCTCTGGAATTAACAATCACTGTAGGCTGTCCATTTCCTCTGTCCGTCGCTGGAGGTATGACGCTGATAAACGAGCCAATGGGAGATTGCTCCAGGCGGCTATTCCTTTCTGAAATGAGAGACTCTTGCAATTCGCGATATCGATTCTCCTGTTCGCTAACACGAAGCGTTAGCTGAGCGGCTGTGCCTTGTGCTCGATTGAGTCTATCTTCGTACAGGAGTCTTGTCTGATCGAGCTGATACTGTAGTCGCTGTATTTCTTGGTCCTTCTGAACGAGTTCCTTTTGGAGTTGCTCTTGGGTTTCGTCTGCAAGGTTCTTGCCTGGCACGCTATTGGGCGGTGGCACTGGGGGCTGATCACGCAGCCGGCGATTCTCATCTGCAAGTCGATCTTTCAGTTCGACTAGTTCCTGATACTCGGAAGCCTTTTTGACGAGGACTGCGTTTTGTTCTTGCTGCTCTCGTTTGATTTGCTTCTCAAGGTTCAGCTTCTCTTCTTGCAGTCTATCTTTCTCGATGCGAATCGATTCGAGTTGCGATTTCAAAGACTGTACCTCATTCAAACGTGTCAGTGCGAGCTGCTCTTGATCTTTTAGTTTTTCTGTTAGCTGTTCGTTTGCAGCTGTAAGTTGCTTGTTATTGTCGAGGCATGTCTTTGCACGAGCAATAAGCGCGTTTGCCTTGTCTAAAGCATCCTTGCCCGATGCTATGGTTTGTTGCAACGAAGCGTTCTCGTCTCGCAGAACTCTTACTTGCTCTTTCCATTTCGCAGCTTCTTTGATCTCGTTGTCTTTGAAACTGTTGAGGTCACGAAGTGACTGAATATCAGATTTCGCTTGCTCGAGTTCCTCTGAAAGTCGTTTGTTAATCGACTCGTTACTCGCCATCGATCTATCTCATCAGCTAGTCGTAGGAAAAAGTTGGTTTTAGGTCCTTAAAATACGATCCAAGTTAGTAGTACTCGAGTCAACTAACCAACTCCTTGCGTAAACTTTGGTGTGAAACCTTATGAAAGCTTTTCAGGTGTCGACAGCCGACGGGTCTAATGTTTACGGAGTGTCGATTTTCCAGAGGACCCCTGTTTTTGTGCCCATATTAGGAAGCGACTTCCTTTTTCGTAAACTCACAAAATGTTTACGCAAGTGGACTCTGATTTTTTTACAGTCTCTCAAAAGTTTCAGTTGTGACAACATCATTTGACATTACAACATAAAGGTTCAGAGAAAATGCAAACGCCAACCAGAGCAGCTCTGGTATCAACAGTGCTCCGGAGATGATGTTAATCGACCAGCACGTTCCCGCATGAACGATGGCGGCAGCAAAAGTCAGCACAAGAATCAATAGCGCCAAACGGATCATGCGTAGGCCAAAGAAAATCGGGGTCCACGACGCGTTGAGAAAGAGGGTCACAAGAGCAAATGCCCAACAAACGACCCATGCACCGTACGACGGCGCATCAGCCACAGCGCGAAATGCGAGCCAAGAAGCTACGCCACGCAGACTGTACAGGATTGGCCAAACGATGCCGAATATCCAATTAGGTGGCGACCAAGGAGCCTTCTTCAAGTGCGCATACCACTCGCGCCACTCGGTCGATTGAATGGCCATGAGCACGCCGCCCAACAGCATTGCAAGGTAACATAGCGAAAGCCACAGAAAGACGCTAGTATCGACAATGGAAAGCATCGAATCACTTCTTTTTTTTTTTAAAAAAACAATACGTTGAACTTTACAGAAAAACAGTACTTTTTCTAGTCTGGAATTTGTCATTTTTTACAGTGGAAATTAGGGTGCTTTCTCTCTGTGGCGTTTTCTACTAGGACGTGAATCAGTTCAGAGTGCACAATCAGGTAGTTGTCGTCGTGCTGTGTGACGTATAAACTTCTTGATAGTTGATTAAATTGAATAGCCTGCTCGACGAATGATGCAGTGGTAGAATTCTTTGGCACAAGAGAGAACACGCTGCCGTCTCCAATCGCCAAAACCTCGTTCGTCATGCACCTCAAGATATACTCGGCTTGGTTTTGTATTATCACTTCAGGGGCGGCTGCTGCTGATGTTGCGTACATTTCTTTTATTTCTTTTTTTTTCTCTCAAGCCTTCTGCATGTTTATATCTTCTTTTTCTTGTTCTGTTGCTCCTTTAGCAGAGATTCTTCTGCTTCTTTCTCTTGCTTTGGCTCTTTTTCTTTGCTCAAATCGACAGTGACTGATATTTCGATTGTTTTCGGTGGTGGGTCCTTGCGTTTTGCTTGATTCATCGCCTTTGATACAAACTCGTCGATACGAGCGCGTGATACATTCATACGTTCGTTCATTGTATTGAGATTAAAGTTGTTCATGTCGACAGTGAAAGGAGGTATCTCGCCTGGGTAGTTTTCAATAACAACGTTATCTTTTCCGGTGGCTCGATTCCGTTTTCCGACGACTTTGTTGAAATCTCCTCGGATGGTGTTGTCGTCTCCGATAATCACATTATGATTGCCACTAACAATACGGTTGTTTGCGCGTATGTAGTTTTTGTCACCTCGAATCTCTTTGCGCACAAATCCCTTGACATTTACGTCATCGAGGATGCTATCAGTGTACCTGGCGCCTGTCTGAGAAAACATACTTTTTCTTTGCTCGTGCCTCCTCGCGCAACAGAAACGGCTTTTTTTTCTTTATGAATTTATTGCGGGGATTTTTTAACGTAAGCAATAGAAGAAGGGAGCGGAGAAGCACGAACAAACAACTATTTTCTGTCTGAAGCAAGTGTAAAAATGAAATAAAAACTCTAACCTATTCATCACGTGTACTGTAAATGCATTCTGCTGTTGTTCGATCGGCGCTCGACCCTTTGGCTCTCGTGGGCGAATCTCTCGAGCCGAGGCTTTATGAGCCGCCGCGTAGTTCAATGATCAATGCCACGCCCGAGTCGATCAAAGTAACAGCAGCAGCAACTGGACCGACAGCGGGCAGCAAGCCTCCAGCACAAGCATTTGCCATAAAACAGACCACAACCACTACCAGCACAACTGTGCCGCCTCCTCCTGTAGCGACAAGCGGTAATGTTCCGCCTGCTCTAGAGCCGGGAACTGTCATCATGTCGCTGCCTTCGGAGCCTCGCTCTTCGATTCCAGAGCATGTGTACACAGTCAGTGTCAATGATCCAAAGACGCGACCATGGCTACCTGATTACAGCGGGAACGCAATCAATCTTGCGTCGTTCCAGACCAAGAGTCCGAATGCACCTCGCATGATGGAGCGACTGCCCACATTGCCTTTCTGGCCCACGAGCTACAACCGCGCGGCGCTTATCTCTCAGATGAACGACATTGAGTTGTTTATTCGTGCATGGCGACCCAAACAGATTCCAGAGATTGCGTTCACTTCTGTGCTTGGCTGGACTCCATTGCGCTCACCTGCGCCTGTCTACGTTATGGTGCCGCATTTTGGAGTGGGCGTGGCAATGTACTATCGCTGGGGCAACGCCATATCCAAACCGATTCTCTATTACGCCGTGCGCAAGCTTGCACCGCTGCCACTTGCTCCAAACGAAGAATGGGTCGGTTCTGCATGGGAGGTGTTTGCCTCTTGGTGCAAGCCCATGAAATGGGCCATCTCTCGGCTTGTGTTACCCGATACCCTTAATCCTGCTGGTTCGGTGCTTGTGCTGAATGACGAGGGATTCGAGTTTCAGATGGACTTTGACACTCTGAAAAATACCTCTGATCCTCGTCTTATCGTGGCGCGCAATGCCCTCATGCGAGATTATCCGGAAATGATCACACGTCTGGCGATTCGACGCACGACTGCTCCTCCGGAAATACTGCGAGAGATGGCCAAGCACGCGGCGATAAGAACTGGCACGCAGGCAGTGATTGATGGAAACGGATACGTGGGACCTCGTGGCGATATCATTCAGCGGCCTCAAACCGATGCGACAAACGAGGATGAGGCGGCAGCAGCAACAGAGGAAGAAGACACGCCAGAGACTGCGCAAGCAGCATCGGCTATAGGCAGCAGCATTGTAGTTCGCCTAGGCGATGCGTCTGTGATGTATCCATCATTTATGTAAAAAAAAAAACTTTATTCTTGCACCACTGCTGGCAGGTACACATACATCTCCAACTTTTGAGACAATGGCTTCACAACGGCAATGCCACGATTGCTCGGAAAAGCATTGTACCATTGCATAGTGATATCTCGGACAAGCTCCTGCTTTGCCGTGAGTATAATGGGCGTCTGAAGCATGCTTTTCTTGAGCTTCTTGGCGCGGGTAGGAGCAATGATTGCCGTTGTCGTCGCAGCAGCCGCAGTGGTAGGAGGAGTATGGAACATTCCTTTTGTTGTTGCTACTGGGGCAGGATGAGGAGCAACAAAAGCAGCGTCTTGTTGTTGCTGCTTAGACTTTGACTTGGGCTTACGACCGAGTGCGTTCACCGCAGGGCCATAGTTTTTGAAACCGGGAGCATCGAGTTCTCTGGCGGCGTTAATTTGGGTCTCATTGAGAGCGGCATGAATGGTCTTGTGCAGATCTGGATGTTGCTTCTCTTCAAAATACGGTAGAATCTCGTTCGAATGTACAGTCTGTCGTTCTCGGCCACCAATAGATGGTAAGTGAACAACGCTTGGATAGTGAGGTTGATTGCGTTCGCCCTCGGGATAAAACGAAACGCCTTCCCATTCGCTGTTCTCTCGATTGATTTTCTGAGCCTGTGGCGCGAATCCGTCCACGTAGTAGTCGGCGTAGTGAGGCGCGTCTCGGCCTTCGATGCGCACCAAATTGACCTTGGAGCAGCCATCTGGTAGCTTGATATTGTAATCGGCGCGGGTGTCCGGAGTTACATTGCGCCGCTCTTCGAGGTCTTGTGGAGTTGGAGCGCAATTAAGAATAAAGTCCTCAAGTGCTGCTTGATTTCTCTCGCCCCACTGACGCGCCGCTCTGCCGAGCATGTTGATCATAAAGCGACCCTGGCAGTCCTGAGAGAGGAGAATGATATTCGAGCCGTTGCGGATGTTCTCGCTCAGCAGAGCACGAGGGATCGCATTGTACTTGCGCAATCCATCAGCAACGCGCTTGGCTTGGGTGGCACCGCCAAATTCCCAGTTGGTTGGCTTTCGTCCCTCCTTCACAGAGGTGATCTTTTCGATTGCCTGTTGACAACAAGGACAGGTCTGGTAGTCACGGAACCGCTTTTTCATGCAAGAGTTGCAGCCGATGGTGTGTTCGCATGGCGAGAAGATGCTAGACTTGGTGTACTGCTTGGAGCAAATTCCACATTGTTTTGCAACTACTGCTACTTCTTCGCCGCCAGCGCCGCCGCCTTCCTCATCTTCTTCTGCTAGGGCCTCTTCTTCTTGTTGACGAGTGAGCAACGTTGCTGAGGTTTTCGATGATTTACGCTTTTTGTTTTTCTTCGAGACAGGAGCAACGGCACCAAATGTTGCGCTGGAAGCGTCAGTCGATTTTGCCAACAGGGCCTCGTTTGCAGCTTCGGCGAGCGTCGGTAGAGCTCCAAAGGGCTGATGCTGTAGTGACATCATCGCCAGTTCCATAGAGAGAAAAAAAAGAAGACTAGTAGATGGGAGAAAAGAAAAAAAAAGTTACTAGCCGAGTGTGCAAAAGCGAGAAATCACAACTAAAGTAACGCTAGAGAGCTGTGGCCTTTTATGCGTTGGAACAATGGTTCCACCGTTGGAACTATTATGGGTCCACTGATCAGAAGCCGGTTCTACTAGACGGTCGACTTACAAAAAAAAAGGTATTCATTCTACTAGAGATATCAAAAAAAAAATCCAATGATCTACACATGCGTACGAGAGAAACCACGACTTGATGCGTTTACCGATTCGTGGAGCGAATCGGATCGCCGTGCTTTTGTGGAGGTTGCCGAAGAAGTGATTGCGCATTGCATAACTCTAAACGGAAGAAAGAGATTCATTCGCGATTCGCGCGAATATCAATATCTCATCGACGCAACGATCGCATCTGATCAACCACGGTTCATAGTGATTGTTGCACAAAAGAATTTCTCGTCTGAACAGTGCTGGAACATGATTGATCACATTCGTCTCACAAAGAGTGCGCGTCAGAATAATGCATCTCTGGCCGAGGAAATGAGATTGTTTGATACAAATCCTGCATTACTGAAGGTGCAAGCAGAGCTTGACGAAACCAAAGGTATCATGCTCGGTAACATGGAACGACTCATGGATCGCGGAGAAAACATCGAAAGCATTGAAGATACTGCCGATGCGCTACTACGAGAAGCAGGCCAATTCGAACGCACGAGCAGAAAAGTCAAGCAAAACGAAGCAAAGAAAGCCGTTCTGTGGGCCAGCTGGTGTGTTGTGTTGGTCATTGGAATATTTCTATTTGTTGGAGGAGGCAGTGGAATTGCGTTTTTCTTGTTGCGCAAGTCAAAATAGCTTATTAAAGATTTAAAAAAAAGGAAGTATCTATCCAAAATGAGTTTTCTCTCCGATGATACAATCAGCGTAGAGGACGCAAGAGCGTCACTGGATGCCGCGTCTGTTGCCAGTGCTCGCGAAGCAGTCTACACAGCCACACTTGAGAACGAGAAACGTGCCGTATGGGACAGTATGATCACGTATGCAGTGATTTCATACGCGATGGCTCATGGTGCGCTGATGATGCGCGGAACTACGTTCTTTTCAGTGTTGGCAGTATTTGTTGCAGTTTTTCTTGTCACGGTGAACTTTAAGGCAACCACTGCGGCGCTACTCGCTGTGCCACAAGACTCGCACCGTCGTGGACGGGCATTTATTGAACTGAATGCACGACTCATTTCACTTGTGTTGGCCTATGTGCAATTCCTGCTGGTGCAGATTGTTACCTCTCGTTCGAATGTGTTTATCAGCGACGGACACTTTTCACTGGAAAGTCTCGTGCTCCCCATATCGCTATTTGCCATATTTTATGTTCACTATTACGTTCAGTCGATGCGTCGTCGAGCTGTGAGCACCGTTACAAAATAGTGAATTTTTGCTAGATAAAGAACGGTTGGGATAAAACAAAAAAAAAGTGGAACGATGGCAAAAGTAATGAACACTATACCGCTTCATCAAGAGACCGAAGCCGACCTCCCGGTGAAAGTGGCGATTCACGCCGCACAGAGCGCCGCGTCACAAGCGAGTCTCACCGCAGAACAAGTCAAATGGATGCTGGATCACAAGACGCCCGAGATTTTGGCATATCTGGCTGAAGAGGAATACCGCCGAAACTCTGCATGGTACCTGTGGGGATACGATCGAGTCATCATTGGCATACTGTCTTCGTTGTTGTTTATTCTGATATTTGCTCTGATCCTAAAAATTGTACTGGCGTTTCTGTTACGCATTCGAAGAGCTTTATCTTCATAAATTAAAAAAAATCATCCAAATGTCCGAATGATCATAACAGTTTGATCCCATGTGAGGTAGCTAAGGACCAAAAACAACAGGCCAATCATGATCCACAAATCAAGCACCACTTGCGAGCGCGATTGAAGCCATAGCATAGTACGCTCCCGTTCTGTCGCGGATCGTAGTATCACGGGTGGAGCCGCCGATGTTAAAGACATGAATGATTTCTTTGTAGCGGGTGCCGTTAACGGCGGATTGAGTGGTTGTAATTCGATTGCGGTATCGACAGTACTGGATGAAGGTAGCGCCCCAAATGGTTGGCCGCGATTGCCACTTGAACCAACAACATCACTGTCGTTTTCGGGTGCAAGGACCACTAGCCCTCGAGAAATTTCGTGGCTCGGCTCGTCATCATTGTCGGGTGATTCAACAAACACATCCTTGAGTCTGTTCCGGATCCGGCGTACAAACTGCATTAACCTTAACTGTTAATTAAACGTACAAATTCTCGACTCTCGTGTGGCCTTAATAGCAAATCTTTTCTGGTACCAAGGCGTTCCAAAAAAAAAATGAATTCTATCAAGATTAAGCTGGCCATGAACTCTTTACCTGATCCCAAGCCAGAGAAGGTGCAGGAGGCCTTTCAACAATTTCTACAAATTCCAAGTGCCATGATCAACTTATTGGATAACCCGAATGCGTCTAATGAGAATTGCGCCGGTTGTACTGAGTGCATTGAACAGCTGCGACCGAAAGGCGAAGAACTGAAACAGAAACGAGAACAACTGAAAAGCATTTTCAATACTCATCTGTTCCCCGCACTGGAGGAAATTACCAATATCTCTCTGGAGGTCAACGAATCTATCCGTAAGAGAAAGTGCACAAGAGATTCAGAAGCCGGAGGAGAAGAAGAGGACGAAAATACAATAACTATCAATAGTTCAGCGGATCTCTTAGCCGTGATGCTTGCTTCCCAACTTGCAAAACGTGTAAAGAAAGAAAAGAATTAGAGCAAAAAAATGTATGTTTTTCTAATTCTACATTAAAAAAAGGGAGGAACAAGGCTCCTATATGAAAAAAATGTCTCTTGCAGAGAATCAGTACAAGATATGTGTATTGGGGGACAGTGGTGTAGGCAAAACGTCGCTTGTGGAGCGTTTCTGTTGCAATACCTTTCACGAGAACACCAAGAGTACCATAGGGTGCGGTGTCGTTGCGAATACTCTCTCTTGTAAGCATCCAGACAGCGGAGAGATCATCAAGTCGGATTTTCTGTTTTGGGACACGGCAGGTCAGGAGCGCTTCTCTGCGCTCACTTCACAGTATTATCGAGGTGCCTCGGGTGTGATTGTGGTGTTTGCGCTTGATAACGCACTTAGTTTTGCACGCACAGAAGATTGGGTGCGCGAATTTCATCAAGCTTGTAACATTCCAGAAGATGATGACGAATTGCCAGTTTTACTCATTGGAAACAAGAGCGATCTCAATTGCGAAGAGAAAGCCTCCTTGATAGAAGAAGCGAAAAAACTATCGTCTGACGAAGGCTGGTACTTTTTTGTGACCTCTGCAAAAGATGGTTCATACGTATTCCAGGCGTTTCGTGAGTTTTGTATTCAGGTATACCTGGCTAAGCAAGCAATCTTACGGAATGCGTTCGCCGAGCGACTACAACGCGCGGCCTCCATAGCCAGTAAACTACCTTCTGGCAAGGCGATTGTACCTACTACAAACGAAAATGGACAGCATGACGGCGCCGTAGCCATCGTGGACGGGAATAACAGCAAGCGAAGAACCGGATCTCTGATTCTCATGGCACCACGCAGCCTTCGTTCTGCCTCAATGTTACCGCAGGAGATTTCTCAGTTACCTTCCACTGTCTCATCGTCGTCGTCGTCTACAATTGACATCACAAAGACGAAAAAAGAAACATATGAAATGTCTATCGCGCAACAGTGTTGTATTTTGCAATGAAAAAAAAAAACATTGTGTTCTAAGGTGCTTGCGGAGGCGGAGTGATGACAGATACTGGCTTTAGTTGAATTGCGCCGTGCTGTGCACCAAGTGCTTCGCGATGCAGCGAACCATTGGTCTGAGCACCAAACGCAGCGTACTTGAACAGGCGATCATTTGTGCAAGGATCGTTGCCACGGCCCTTCCATGTGACAACTGATAATGCATATCGGCGTCTGTCTACGTGACGTGAAAGGTTCTCTCGTGACTGAGCACGAGCTTCAGCGCTACAATATCCGCTGGCGGCAGGGAATGCGTTTGCGGCACCGTTTCTCCAAGCGCCATCGTGAACCGAGCTCGCTTTCGATTTGTACAGCAGCAGGCCATACAGCGGATCGACTAGGTAAGCAACAGCGCCGCCAGTGTTTCGCTGAAGTGGAGTAGCGTGCGAATAAAACACCACAGATTCTTTTCCTTCGTATTCAATTCGATCAAAGGTGTTGAATTCTGTGTCGATTTGCGGAATCGCCAGCCGTGGCTTTGCCTCGAATCGCGATCGATCCGCCACTGCGAGCGTATCTTCTGCGTGCTTGTATTGAGCCACTCCAAGTGCGGTGGCAGCGTCATACAGTACGCGCTTGGCGTTGCGCTCAGAGAACGATTGAACACGTGCGTATTCCGTTGACTTGAGCAATTGTCTGTAGGTGATCTTTCCAGGTCGGATAACCTGTTCGTATAGATCCTGACCCGCTGGCCCTGCGTTGGTATGTATGGCCAGGTAGTATGACGGTGTGGCGTACTCCTTGTCCTGACGATACACACCGATAAACGTTCCATTGGTGCCGTATGCCGCTTTCCAGGGCGCGGTATCGAGATACGAGGATGCATCACTGAGCTGTTGGGCCAGTCGATACGGTTCCGATGAAACCGAGTTCATGCTCTGAGCGAGTTCTGCCATTCGAGTTCTGATGTCGCGCTCATCGAGACCGTCGCCTATCTCCAGAACCATTGTATGATCAAACAGTCGACCATTGTACGGCGCCGATCCTCCCACTACTGTATCTGGATCGTAGACGTAAGCTGCGCCACGCAGTCCCATGCTTTCGTGCGCGCCGTGGTTCTCGAGCAGAATGATGGATCTTGGACGGCCGCTTTGTTTCGTAAGAAGCGCATCAATCAATGCACGTTCCGCATCAGACAAGTGGCTCGTCGAGGATAAAAGAGCAGGGTTCGACTTGAGCGAGTTTCTAGTCACGAGAAAATGAGGCACAACAATTTTCTCGTACGGATCAGTCATAGTTTTTTTTCTCTCCTCGTGTGACAGTGCTACCGCCCGATTGATTTGATTTATTTAGTGTCGACAATGCTTTTAATAGAAGTAAAGTAACTTTTTAATGCAAAAATTGGCAGTGTTTTTTTTATTTGGGGTTTATCAGTACACTTCGCGCGGCTACAGCGCTATTGAGTTTGCTTGTTAGTGCATGGATGAGAGCGGTTTGTTGCTTTTCGATTAGTTCTTTCTCTGCGCGTTCGCGTTCCATGATTGCCACAAAAGACGCAGTTTCATTGATTCCAGTGCGTGGGTTGGTGTGTTCAGTTCCAAGTGGTATCTGACTATACCACCGGTGCAGCCGCGTTATCAGTCGGAGTTCGATTGGAGTGGATGATTGTTCCATGATCAGTTGGCGCTGTTGTTCGAGTTGATTCTTTAAATTGGGTGAAATATGACGCTCTATGTATTGTAGCGCTTCTGTAGGAGAGCCAAAATACGGCGCGGGATATCCTGGACCCTCTTCGTAGGAACACAGTTGCTGCTGCTGCTGATGATCTTCTTGCCTCTTATCCATCTTTTGTGAAAAGTACTTCCAAGATAGATTGGCCAGTTGCGGCTTGCGGATATCTTCTAGCTTTAGGTACTTGTGGAATCGCAGCACCATGTCGAGGAAGAGGTTCGCAGCAGACGAGGTTGGATTTCTGCCAACTGTGCCATCTTTGCTCTGGCACTGCCCAGCAATGACACTCGCGGTCCGCTCTTGCATAAACACAAACTCTGTAGAGCTGAGCGCCAAGATTGGCAGCGAAGTCTCGTAGAACACGAACCCACCCACAGCCGACAACTCGCCTGTGTTTATGTCACGTGCGTTTTGTGCTTGAATGGGCAACAGTGAGCGCTCGTCGGGCGAGACACCTTCTGCCGAAGGCTCCGGTTTCTCAGCAAAGAAATCGTCCAAATCAAAGTTACGCATCGAGTTCTCGATCGCTCGCCGCAGTGGCAATCGAGAGACCTTTTGCTCGACAAAACGAAACACGCTCATGAGCGCGTGCATTGGTTCGTCTCCGTATACGTAATCGGGGCCCAGGCGAACTCGCGAGCTGGCGAAAGGTGTCACAAAGCACTTGGAGTACATTGATAGGTACTCGTCGACTTCCAGTGGCGTCGAGTTTGTGCCCAAGTACAACTGCGGAACGTCTTTGAGCGGCAGCAGATCCGGAATACGAACATGATTCTCTGTGTACAGTAAATCGTAAATGGCTTCTGGCTGAAACAGATTGTTGATGATTGGAATGTAGAATAGCCAATTCAACATTGCTGTTTGTTCGTCCTTGTTTGCCAGTGTAGAGAACATGGATTGTGTAGACTCTTTCAGACGGAGGCGCGTATTGTACTCTAACGGCACCCACTGTTCATGTCCGTTCTGATTCGGTGGCACTAGTTCTAGAGTCGCTCTAATCCATTCGATCCAATCGGCGTACTTTTGCTGTATGGAAGGCGGTAACTCCAAAAATTGACTGTGCATTGATTCGAGAGTGGCGCGACGAATGGTACGAGGACGATATAGTTCCAAAAAGCCTCGAATAGCATTCAATGTGTTGATATTAGGAAACCCTTCTGCCGACGCAAAGCGAGCAACGTACGCTTGCTTCAGTGAGTTGGCTACACGATGCAGCCACCGCATGCAAGAGAAGAAATTCATTCCAAAGGCAGGAATGTAGCAGTTTTGAGTCAAGCAGGCCTGCTTGGGTAGCGTCGCTCTACTTCGTTTTCTCTTGCTGTTTCCGTGTGCGGCGGCAGCAGCAGAAGCAGTGGATTCGTCTTCTGTGTCATCGTCCGCTGTACTGACGCCGTCCATTGATTTTTCTGTAAATGTCTTTAGTTTGAGCCAATGGGCAAGCACTTGAATGACGCAATGCCGAGCATGATCGTCGATCACGTACGCCGGCACTGTTGTAGGGGCGGCGGCGGCGGTGGCAGTGGAGATAGCAGATGTTTCCTGTACTTGATAGTCTATGGTTCTTGCAATGTCTTCGTTTTGATCCTTTAGACGCCGTCGATCTCGCTGACCAAACCACATTCGCGCCATGATAGGAAACACTGGCATGTTCTTGTGATAGCGATACGATTGTAGTACAATAGCAAACATCGTCTGACGCATCAGGTCCAGATAGTCTCGAATCATTACCACATAGGGTCCGACGCAATCGGAGCCAACAAAGAAGACGCGACTCGTAACGCTACCGTCAGGCGCTCGCGTAGCACGAAACAGCTTTGGATACGCCCGAGCAATCGTCTCAAATGACATGCTGATCTCGTACAGTCGTGCTTCGGGTCCAAAGCGCAGCACCACAAAGCTCTCCTCACACATTTTGATGTGCAATAGTGTCTCGTCTGCGTGTTTGTGTTGTTCTGGTTGTCGCATGCAGAATAGCTTCTCCAGAGACGATTTTATGATGCACTGATTCATTAGCCAGTGACCAATAAGACTCAGTTCTGCTTCTTGCAACTCTTGCCGTTGATCATAGAGAAACTCTACAAACGAATGTTCCTCCACTGCGAAATACAACCAAGAGCTATTTTTGCTGACGCTGCTATAGGGGTGATTGCCCGACGTTTGCAATCGTGTAATCATGTGGTGTCTCGTGTCGTAGTACAGACCGATAAACTCTCCCAGTGAGTAGGTTCTCTGGTATAGATAATCAATCAGAGTCTCACGCATCTGATACGGCTCCACTGCATAGGAACGCACTTCCTCTGCAGTCTGTGCAATGAGCTCAAAGAGCACTCTGTGATTGTTGTAGAGCTTCTTCAGTGGTTCATGGAGATGACTGAGTTCATCGCCACGTAACATGGCAATCATCAGCGGAAACAAGCGCATCAGCATACTTCCGCCCGCAGGAACGATGGCCTTGTGCGCTTGCTGAACAAGTTGACTATGCTGTGTGGTAACAGCCGCAAGGCGGTACATCAGGTATAGATACGCTGTAGACATGATTCGATCCAGTGTGATATCGCGCAAACGCACCTCGCTCGGCGGAGCAGCAGCGCGCTTTGGGTCTCGTTCTGTCCGAGCGAGAAGCAGCGGAGAGCTTTGCATGCTTGTATAGGCCTCGATAATGTACTCGTCAAAGAACAGCAACGAGGCTGCGTTCTCGCTACCAAACATCAACTGTTGTACATTTGAGACCCAGAATAGTCTGTCGTGAGAGTCTGCACGAATCAAATGATCGAGAATGAAAAGTCGGAGTGATTTTGGATAGCGCTCTTCGTACAGCACCGAGCGCACTATCGAACGAGGCAGTTCAAACAGCGAATAATTTGGACTGACCAGTGGCTGACTCAAAGGTTCGTAGCGACCTTGTCCGTCGTAGCCCAGCATAAAGTGCATCACCGCGAGAAGTGCATCTTCATAGCTGTACAACCAGAAGCCGCGTCTAGAAAACTGAGACGAGGCGTACAGTACCAAAAGACCGTGACGTTCGACGCCCTCAGACTTTGTGTGCGGTTCCACTTCACGGCCAAACGCACCAAGATTCTGTAGAATCAATATCCATCGGTGATAGAATCGCTCCTGTGAGGCTTCCACTAGCAGAACGCGATAGAGAAGATCACAAAAGAATGACATGCAGTTTGCCTTGGCGGTGCTTATATCGACCGAGGTGCAGCATTTATCAAGAAATAGCCGGTAGAGAAAAGTATTTGAGTGCTGTTCGACAAGATCATTCACTGTTCGCAAATGAACGAGGGCACCGGATTCCTGACGCAGCATTTTTTTCCGACGGAGGGTTACTCTCCCCTCTATTCACTAGTAATAGAAAAAAAAATGATCTCTTTAAAATACGGCTCTTTGTACACCCCACTATAGACCTTGCCGCGAGGTCGACTTAAATAGACCCTTTGTTTAAATATCTCCAAGGTTAAAAAAAGTTTCTCTCAGGTTGTGATGTCAAACCAATTGGCGTGTACCGGTGCCAGACTTAAAAGGTCCAGACCAAAAAACCAAAAACCACACGCACGCTTGGTTGGCACATTAGTAGAAAGACGAAAAAAAGACCTTTCCCTCCTTCCTTTTTTAGCCAACGTATTTTATGAGCAGTAGCGCTCGTAGGACATACAACGCTCCAATTACTGAGCAATTTGCAACACCAATAGATGACGAACAGCTAAGAAAGCAAAAAGAAGAGGAAATTGCCTATATTCGCGATAATGCCAAGCGTTACATCGATAACAAGGGACGTCGAGTGAACGATGTCTCTTCGTTACCGCACAACATCTATCAGGCTCAGTTGAATGAAGAAGAGATTAGCCTTCCGCGTGGCAACATCAATTTTCAAAATCTCACTGTGCCAGAGCCTCTGGCGGCGGAATTTACTGATTTCTATCGACCTGCTTCGGAGGAACAGTTGAGAAAGGAGCGAGAAGAGCGCGAGCGTATCCGAAATGATCTGGAACGCGAGGGCGCGGTGCGTATCTTTTCTCCTGTGCATGCCATCAAGCCACTCAACAAATACATCAATGAAAACATGAAGCCGCTGCTTGAACAGATGCAACAAAAACAACACGAAGTACAACAACAACAACAGCAGCAGCAACAGAAACAACAAGATGCAGAATCTGCGGTGGCAACAGCAACAGCAGCAGCAGAAGATCAAGAGAGCAACAAGGTACTGCCTTTGCATGGACGCGTGATGTCGCTGTCGCGTGGTGGCACATATCACGAACCTGCATCGGCGCTCGAAGCGATAGAGTATCCCTTTGGTGGACTGCCCGAGTCGGATCCTGCTGCGCCCAGTATGGAACGCATCGATGTGCAGACTCTAACGATCATGCGCTACTTTGAGTCTCGTTTTCGCTATCACATTGGAAAAGCGGGCCTCAATGTCGAACTGATGAATGTTCGCGAGCAGTATGAAGTGCTTCCAGAGCATGTGGAGCGTGTCTCGACGGAAGCATACGAACCGTTTGAAAAGTGTTGCCTGAAAGAGTACTGCTGCGGAGCGTTTCGCCTGCGGCATCCTGGCGGACCGTTCCCGTTTATGCGTTATCTGACACCTGATCAATGGGAGGAGTGGGAACGCACAGGCCGCAAACCCGCCAACATCTCGTCTATGTGTTATTGGTGCTATCTGCAGTTTATTGGCTACATTACGGATCAGAACATACGCGAGAGCAACCGCTCGGCAAAGGTGTACCCGGATTTTTACAATCCAATCGATCGACCTGGTGCCTACAACCGTAAAGCCATACGTCCATCCGTAGAGGGATACACCAATGGACACACGCGGCCTATTCGGTTCTTTGCGCCAGAGCAGCTCGTGCCTGCCAAGCGTCGCGTCAAGAAACTGACCACCGATAAGCTCACGGGTCAGCAGCGGCTGGAGGAGGTAGAAGTGCTCTGCTGGCGCGAGTCGGATTCGGTCTTGTTTTTCAACGGAGAACGAAAAGACTCGCATCACATGCAAGTCGCCCCGCCTTCGTACACTGTGACGCAGTTTGAAACGCAATTGCCCACCGCGGTGAACGTGCTGCGCGGCGAGTTTATTGACCCAGACGTCAGCGTGCGCAAACTAAACGATTCTACCCAGGTAGACTTTAACGTCCCGCTCGGTCCGCTGCTTACAGAAAAGGAGTCACTCGCACGCGATGTCCAATCAGTGCAGCAAAAAGCAGCAACTAACCCTGTGATTGGCGCTTTGGCGTCCAGTTGCATGCCGCTGGTGCAATTTGAGCAAAATCTGCGACGCCAGCGAGAGCGTGACGAAGAACTGCTTCCTTCGGTCGATTCTCTCCTTCTGCACCCAAAAGGACAGCGGCCGCCGGCAAAGAAACAACGACCGTTCGAGAGCCAATTGACTGTGGCTCCTCCAAAGACAACGATCGGCTCTTTGTCTGCGGCCAACAGCAGCAACGTGTCGCAAAAACCATAGAAGAAATACCGCCAGAGACCAACAAATCCCAAGCACGACTTGATCTTACCTTCCGGCCTATTGAGGAGGCTTATGCGCTGGCAGCCTATTGGATCGGCGTCGGCAGTACCACAATCGAAACACTCGGCTTGGATGATCCGCAGCGACACTACAAGCTCTTTGCGCCGTTTGGTAGCAGATTAACGGGCCCGGTGAAACCCGAGACGCTGCTCATCTACTTGATTCACCTGAGAGTCAATAACTGCATCGAGATCGAGTCGCGTCTGAAGCAAAATCCCGCCGAATCGATTCGCGGCAAGTTAAACTACATGAAGCGTCGTTTCTCGGGCAAGGCTTTCGATGCGTACTTTGCCAAGTCTGCGGCGCCAGCAGAACTGCTGGTGCGGCAAGTGGTCCATTGGCGCGAAATGCACGATGGTCTGGTAGCGTGGCTGAAACGCATGGCCGCCAGGAGAGATTTAGCGCCAAGCGATCGATTCGAGGATATGGTTTCGCAAGAGTATTGTCTACGGGCGTTTGCAGGTTTGCTGCGAGGAACCTCTGTGCCCACGTTTGCCAAACTCTTCAAAGAGAAGCAAGTTTTTCCTCTTTTCGAAAAGGACTTTCGGGAGGTGCGAACGAGAACCGAGATATTCTGGAGGACGACTCCCGTCGAGTACCTTCAACGGACTCTACTGCGCGATGCGCGCACATCGACTCTAAAGATTAAGGAGAACGATATGCGTTTTGTGCTGGCAGATTTTCGGCTCACAATCGAGGCGCTCGGCAACGGATCGATTGCTGCTCCGCGTAACGACTTGTGGACGCCAGAGTTTGACGAGACCATATTCACTGACTGGAATCGAATTGTGTCGTTTATCTCGGGCTCTGCGCGCAGGTCTCGTGAAGACGCACTCCGTGCACAGGATGCCTCTCGACAAGCAAGACGTCGTAAACCGCCTACCTATGCTGAACAGCTACTGGAAGAAGAGAAGAAGCGAACCGAGAAGCTCCGCGTCGATCGATTGCGAGAGGATCTCGAGCGTGCTGGAGAGTCATTTACTCCACGTGCAGTGGCAGCTCGAAACAGGCGTCTTCGAGATCTCTTCAAGGATCCTGTAAAGAACCGAGATCAGTGGTGGGCAGAGGATGTCACTGTGCGGCCACAGGCGAGCTATCTCGTGGCCGCTGCGTTGGTACATCGTGTCAACTGGGCAATGTACTTGATGAAACAGGAGCAGCAACGCATCGAATTTCTCGAACAAGAACTATGCCAAGAGATGCGTATGAACCCTGCTCCGTGTGTGAGTAGCGAAGAGATACAGCAGCCGCTGCCATCGGCCACATCGGGCGAATACGACCCCAAGAAAGACGATGATGGATGGTCTGCATTCAATGCACGGTTCTCGCGCGTAGTGATGCGTTCCTTGCAAGAGGCAAACAAACGAGAAATACGATCAGAAAAGGAAAAGCAGCTTCGTGTGCAGCTCGAAGAGAGTCTCGAGCGTCTGCACCAATGGAAACGCTACCTATGGTCGCATTTGCCAATGGCGCGCCATGTACTTGACCTAGATGATCCTAGCGACGCGGCATTCTACGCCGCGTCACGCGAACCCGCCAGCGGTGAAGTTTCTCTATTTCACACGGTGTATCCCATGCCAGAACTCGGTTTCGGAGAGGAGCTGATGCAAAGTATCGTCCAGCATGTGGTGCCCGTAGAACTCGTGTACGGAGACGGATTCTCATCCGCTGCAACAGCGTCTGCTCCAGAAGAAAATACTGCGTCAGCAACAATAACAAGCCTCAAGACGGATCCTCGAGTGGATTGGCACGAGATGCTGAAAAAGATCTTCCCAAAGGCGTGCGCAGGAAGGGATTTTGCGCTCGAGAACGACGACACGTGCAGACGCAATCCCGCCTATCGCCATTACGTGCTCGAGTGCTTCTATGGTTCGCTCATGGGCGCATATCGACACTGCCGTAATCCAGTATCGTTTGACGTGGCAATCATGCTCGAGCGAGCCTTCTCGTTGGCCAAGCGCTGGAAGCCGGCGCAAGACGTCATGCTTGATGTGCTGATTTCAAACGAAGAAGTAGTGATCAACGCACTGCGCGAGAATCTTGCGTGGCAATTCTCTCACGATAGCAATCTATGGATGATTGACAACAACTGGGTGATTGGTGCAATGCACATGGTGCGCGCGCGACTGATTGCACAAAAGAATCTCAGTGGCGTCCAGGAGATGATGCTTGGTCTGTATGGAAAAAATGACTTTTTCCCATCGGGATCGTTCATGAATACTGCTGCTCCTCCTGCAAATCCACTCGCGATGCAGCCACAGCAGCAGCAAGAGCCTTCTGAAAACTCGAGCGCAAACAGTTCTGCTGCCGTATATCGAGTCAACAACAACAACTTTGTATTTTACCTGTGCGAAGTGTTTCGCTCTATCGAAATACGTCGTGTGCTGGCAGCTGTGGTGCGGTCGGGCGAGAGCAACCTCCGCCAAAAGCCCATGGTGTGCCAACTTACACCTGCTGCGTTTCAGTTTGTTTTATTCATGGTGGAAACCAAGAAGCCCGGTTCAGACATACAAACACAGTGGTTGCGAGAGATTGGCGTTTCGAGTAATGGCGTGCGCAAGATTGAAGATGCGTACGCATCGTTCTCTCGACGTGCCAACGAGAAGGAAGTGGAGCGTACGCTATTGTCTCTCACCAACCGCGATTATGAACTTTGTTCGTTGTTTTTCTACATCCTGATGCGTCACTATGCCTACCGTCACGTGCCGCTCGATGCCGATTTGGTGGCAGCTCAGTTGCGTGTGCGGAGAAAGATCTATCAAGTGCCAGAGACTCAGGCGTTTATCGAGCCGCATCTGACTCGAGCGTTTATCTGTAACTTGATGGCGTGCAACGAACTGAAACACTATGTGGTGCAAGTGACACAAGATCCGCGTTACTTTGGCACAGTGCGACTACTGCACGACGCGCAGCGAAACGATTACTTTTGCGCTTCCAAAAAGACAGTCGGCATGCGCGCGCGCAACAAACAATCTGCCACCAGTTACATCGGTTCGAAGCCTGAGTTTGTGATTCGAGCGCGCATGAATGATGCCGATGCTTTTGCCATTACATACACTCCATTTGACGAGCTAGTTGCTCAGCAAAAAAAGGGAGGTGTTGACGGCGAATACGGTGACGAAGAAGGCGAGGACGAGGATGACGGTGCCGCCAAGCGACCAAAGAGCAAAAAGCAAAAGCCAAACGCAGACGACTGGGGCGACCTAGAAGAAGAAGAGGATGATGATGCAGAAGAAGAGATGGAGCCGAAAAAGACAAAACGTGGTCGAAAGAAAAAGGCTACCGCCTCTGTAGTGACCCCCGCCGAGGAGAACCGTCTTGAAGAGCTGCGTAGACGCATTGACAACTTTCGACGCTTGCTTATCTCGCTCCAAGTGGGCACGGAGCATTATGTGCACAACGAGGATATCGGCGTGTTATTGTACGACTTACCCGACCACATGACTGCACACCTCTCCAATGAAGACAAGAATAAGATCAAAACCGCTGCCGACGATCTTTCCACCGAAGGCAAGAAAGAGTCCAAGAACGTGTTTAAGCTCAAGTACCGCCGTCCGTGCTACGAACTGCCGGCGATACAGACGCCTCTTGTCGGCTACGTACTTGCAAAGGAGAAGCCGAAAGAAAAGCAAAAGAAAAAGAGTACCACACTGCCCATCACAGTGTGTCCTCAATGTGGCTCGGTGACGCACTTTTCCATTGCGAATCAGTACGGCACAAACGGACTTACCTGTGGCGTGTGCGACGCACTGGACCGTCGCATGCTGCATGAGACACGTTGTTTCTGTTGCAGCAAGGTAGCGGTAACTCGCAGACCTCCCGCAGCGACAACCAACAAGAGCGCCTCATCGCAGGCAAACCGCGATCCTGTCGTTGTGGATCAAAAGATCAAGTGGTACTGGGTCCGTCTGCTTGACGACGGACCGCGCGGCGACGGACAGTATCGACTCTTACCCATGTGCTCCATGTGCTACCGCGGATGGATTGGCGTACCGCAGAATTCGGGTTCTGTATACTGGAGCGCCAACAGCGAGTGTCGCTCGCTATCACGCACCGAACTGATGCGCGTCCTCACCGACTCGCATCTCTATACTCGACCCTCGCAGTTTCACGACTATGCCGCGACTCAGTTGCCCATCACTTCGCCCGAGCATGTCGAGAGTCTGACTCGAATCTCCATGGGCCTGACGGTGGCAGAGTACACTGCTATGCAGGATCCGTCGGCCGGACGATACTCTCAGATACGCAAGCGCATGCAAGAAAACAACAGGCGAAATCACATGCCAAGTAACAAACGCAACAGCGGCAATTACTCTATGGCTACCACTATGCATGATATGCAACATCAGCATCAAAATTAAATCTCCTCTATATAATTTTTTTCTTTAGTGTAATTAGCAATCTCTTCAGATGGCAAAGCTCTGAATATAATACAAAAAAACCCCACGGACATCCGTTCTCAAGAGCCCGTTTCAGTGCGTCGAAGTTTCCTCATGAAGTGGCGGCGATTCGTTTCATTACATGGACATCCGTTCTCAAGAGCCCATTTCAGTACTTTAAAATGTTTTCTAGAGTATGCAGCGTCACATGCTTCTTCATTCCATGGACATCCATTCGCACGAAGCCATTTCAGTACTTCAAGACGTCCTCCAGAGGCAGCATCAGTACAAGTCACTTCATTCCATGGACATCCATTCGCACGAAGCCATTTCAGTACTTCAAGATGTCCATTATAGGCAGCGCTGTTACAAGTTCTTTTGCCCCAGAGACATCCATTCGCACGAAGCCATTTCAGTACTTCAAGATGTCCATTATAGGCAGCAGCGGAACAAGTTCTTTTGCCCCAGAGACATCCATTCTCACGAGCCCATTTCAATACTTCGAGCTGTCCGTTACAGGCAGCAGCGGAACAAGTATATTCGTCCCAGGGACATCCATTCTCACGAGCCCATTTCAATACTTTGAGATGTCCTCCAAAAGCGGCATCAGTACAAGTCCCTTCGTTCCACGGGCATCCGTTTGCACGAAGCCACTTTAGTGATTCTAGCTGACCTCCGCTGGCAGCAGCTCTACAGACTCTTTCGTCCCATGGACATCTATTGTCCCGAAGCCATTTCAGTACCTCAAGGTGACCTCTAGCGGCAGCGCTGAGACAGGTATTTTCGTTCCATGGACACCCATTCTCGCGAGCCCACTGCAGTAAACCAAGATGTCCTCCCAAAGCAGCATTGCTTGAAACTTTTTCTGTGTCGCAAAATCCATTTTCCTGAAGCCATCTGATTGTCTCCATACTGCCTGCTTCTGCCGCAAGAGTCGTTGCTGTGTGGGCAAATCTTCTATGAGTCTCTAGAATCAGAGACGACAGATTCATACATTCACGTGAACGAGCCTCATTAGACAAATCCAAAGTAGGCAATAGAACATTCTCTTTTGCATGTTTCAAGAAAGACAAAACTCGAGTAGCATTCATTATGCCGTCGAAATGAAGGCGAATATTGTTGATGTCCTTCTCAAGAAATAAATCTTCTCGATTGCTAATAATTGGATAATGCAGATTTTGCTTGAACCATAGCATCACACGGACTGTATTTTGCTCTTCTGCAAATAGCCCCATGAATATTAAACGCATGTGCCTTGTTTTTGGCAAAATGCACTGTGTTGTTTTGCGTATGCATCTGTTCCATTGTTTACAGACCATGGAGGCAACAACGCGACAAGGCAACGATAGATTCGAAAAAATGTGGTGTTCAAGAATATCATCAATCAAATAGTAATCTGTCTCCATGTGTGGACCGGCTCCAATAGAGAAAAAAATGAGGGCGCTCTCGGAAAAGTGGGTATTATCTCTTTTTTTCCTACTATCGATAGTAGAATGCATGTTTATAAGTAGGGGTTTTTTTGCTATGCTCTATGATTTGTAAAGATCACAGATCATCCAAGCGAAAAAAAAACTTTTTACACACATGCACTAATATAGCGACGAATCTCTTCAGAGCGTGACACACTAAGACAGTCTAAACGATCCCATTCGCAGCCATTCGCGCGAGCCCATTGTAGTACTTCCAGGTGCCCTCCCCTTGCAGCAAAACTACAGACGTCCTGATTCCATTTACAACCTTTGGCACGAGCCCATCTCAGCACTTCGAGATGTCCTCTATAGGCCGCAGCAATACAAGTACTCTCGTCCCACGGGCATCCGTTCTCATGAGCCCATTTGAGTAATTCGAAATGCCCTCTTCCAGCGGCTTCACTACAGACGTCTTGATTCCATTTGTAACCTTTGCCACGAGCCCATTTCAGTACCTCGAGATGTCCGCATCCAGCGGCAACTAAGCAAATGTTTTCGTCCCACGGACAACCATTCTCATGAGCCCATTTCAGTACTTCCAGATGCCCTTCATGAGCGGCAACAACGCAAGTTTGTACGTCCCATGGACAACCATTCTCGTGAAGCCATTTCAGTACCTCCAGATGACCTTCACTGGCGGCAGATTGGCAAGCCGCTGCAATCCATGGACATCCCTTTTCGTGAAGCCACTCCAGTATTTGCAGATTTCCATTTCCCGCAGCAGCGGTACATGCATCTTGATCCCACGGACATCCGTTCTCGTGAAGCCATTTTAGTACCTCAAGATGGCCATTTTCGGCGGCATAGAAACAACTACGTTCGTCCCAAGGACATCCATTCTCATGAAGCCATTTCAGTACCTCTAGATGTCCTCGCTCGGCGGCGAACGTACATGTGATTGCAGCCCAATCGCATCCATTACCACGAGCCCATTGAAGCATATCGAGATGTCCATTTCTGGCGGCAGCACTACAGACGTGCCTATCCCATTCACAGCCATTAGCACGGAGCCATTTCAGTACCTCGAGATGTCCGCCTTCAGCAGCATATCCACAAGTCGTCTTGTTGCACGTGTTTCCGTTTGCACATAGCCATTTCAGCACGTCAAGATGACCCCCCAGAGCAGCATCCGAGCAAATATCAGAGCCAAGTGGGATTCCATTTTCTTTTGCCCATTTCAGCAATTCTAAATGGCCTCCTGCGGCCAAGGCTTTGCAAACCAATAGATTTTTACAAAATTTGTTTGCAATAAGCCATTCTATCGCTTCCTTGTTTCCTTCTTGTGCAGTAAAACAAGTTAATAGAACGGCAAACGCCGAAACAGTCTGTATCATTGCTCCTTTGTTGCCTGTTTGTGCGGATAGACAATTCACCATATTGACCAATGTCCCGTGAGCTGCTTCAATTATTTGTGATACTGTTCCGCCATAACCGTATAAATTAACTTCACGAATATCGGAAGCAAGTAGTAACAGGCCTCTTTCTTTCGCGTAATCCAAGAATCGCAAACTTCCATTCGCTGCTGCATTAATCATGCAGTAAAAATGAAGATATACGCGTCTACGTGTCTTTTCCATCAATAAATCCTCCTGGCAGGTGAAAATGGGATAGCGCAGACGTTCCCTGAACCATAGCATCATATCGAGTGTAGTTTGCTTTTCTGCAAATAGAGCCAAAGCTATATTCTCTGATCGCGTATGCCCCGTCTTTGCTCCCGGTATTCGTATCCACGAACTTCCTTGTTCATAATGCGCTTTGCGTATGCATCTGTTCCACTGTTTACAGACCATGGAAGCAACAATGCACCAAGGCGGCGATAAGTATGGAAAAAGATAATGCTCGAGAATATCATCAATCAGATAATACTGCCACATGGCCCGCGGGTAATGAGAAAAATCACATAATGCAAGCGACTTATAAGCGCTAAACAAAAAAATCTACTACTGCCTTAGAGAGAGGAAAAAAAACACAAACATTCTACTTGGCTGACATCGTCTCACTGGTGTCACATTAAGACAATCCTTACGTTTGTTGGGGATAACTTGTTTCCGGCTATAAAAGGGACGTACGAAACAAACAGAAAAGCTCATCATTCGCATCCCAAAAAAAAACATGAAGTCTTATCTTTTGCTCGCGATTCTTCTTGCGTGTCTTTGCGTGGCTTACGCTACACGCACTGTCGTTCCCGAAGGCGCGCCCTACCAGGCCCTTGCTAGGTCTGGTCGCTGCACGGGCACGGCCAACATCACAGTTGTCAACCCCGTTGCCGGTACGGTGTTTGTGGTCGCTGGAGACACTCCCATTGCCTACGGCGTGGATACGAACGCAAAGATGTTTGCGTTTGACCTGGGCGCTGGCGGCAAGCAGTTTACGTTCACCAATGGAAGCTACGAGTACATCCCGGTCCCTGCTGTGGGATTCATGTGCTTCTTCTTCCCCAACCACACATTTGACTATGAGAAGATCAGCAAGAGCACCGCTGTCAAGGTGCCAGAGCGCTCTCCTCTCTCGGATACTTACTTTGGACTCGTGACCGACGCCGGCGCTGGCTTTAGCTCTGTGGCAATCACCATCGTCGAGGACGCCTTTACTCGCTTCCCTCGTATCGTCACCTACAGCCAGAAGCTGCCCAAGCCCATTGCACAGGGCCAGTGCTCGGCGCCCACTCTCACCGCAGCTCGTCTGGAACTGCCCGACTGCTCTGGAGCGCTTCCGGACGCGAGCTTCTTCCAGCTGCCGCAAGCCTGCCTCGCCCCCCAGGTGCCCCTGTGGACCGAGTTTTTCTGTTTCTAAACAGAGGAAAAAAGAAAACTACTATTTTCTTTACTTCTCTCTATCTGACAGAGACTATGAAAAAAACATAACTATCACGAAAAAAAAACATGTTTCTTCCAAGCGAAGCGGAAAGCGATTTTTTTCATGTTTGTAAGTTAAATCAACTATAGCGTCAGTTTTTTCCCCCTGCTACGTGGCAAAGAGTAGGTCATAAATTGTGTTCATGACAGCGAAAAAAAGAGGAAGAAATCTTCAAAAAAACCCATGAATCGTCCACCATTTACAATTCTATCGGCGTGGTGTAAGACTGTAGCATGGATATTCGCCTCGTTTTTGTTCATTGGGTTATTAGGCCCAATATACCATATGTATTTTTCGCATATTCGCCATGATATCGTCTCAAACGCAGTGGCGGCAGCTTTAACAGGGTTTTATGTGGGAGTATTCTTACCCATACCCTATATCGGATACCTCTTCCTCGCCTTCTCGGCAAGCTCAGTGCTGCGAGCTCATAACCAGTGGATCGAGCGCTTGTACTGCTTTGGGCTTTTGGCTGGAATCTTGATCAACATAATTTTTGTTTTTTGTTTGCTACAGAGTTGTTTCCATTGGATACGCAAGCGTAGAATGACTTCGTCTTAGAATTAAAATGGTTATGTTGGTTTTTTAGTGGAATTTCTCGGAAAAGCTTCTTGATAGATACATATAAACAAACCGACCGTCAGTCCTCCTTTTTTTCCATAAAAAAAAAATGCATACTGTTACTAGATACTATGGATTAGGAGCAAATGATCGTTGGTCATCCGATATGCCCACTCACTGGTTGAGTGCAGAGAACCTCAAGCTGGATCTTGTTACCGAGAGACAACGCGTAATTGTCACTGAAGACATCGAACCGTTATTCCAGTCTGCGTTACATCGAAGGACAGACGCGCGTGTGGCATGGGTCTATTGTTGGTTGTCTCCTGTGATTCACGCGCTAGGTGAAAACGGCTGGCCAAGTAGACACTCTGACAGAGCGTACTCGTGCGCCTTGGAATTCCTAAAGACTCAGTGGAACACACGATACTTTCAACCGTTTATCAGCTATGACCAAGCGATCAGACAAATCGTAGACGATGATAAGCTAAACGTACGACTGAGCTCCAGTGCCCCATTGCATATTTCCCTCGGCTATCTCGTTTCCATAGAACCAAAGACCGGATCTTTTTGCCGTTTCAAAGTATCTTGCTCTATGCAAGATGAAATCCTCCGTTTTGTGGACTCTAAGCTTGGTTACATTGAACATCCTAGCAGCTGGAATCGACCAAAAACCATAGCGCAACTAGTGGTTTGGATGTCTGGTCACGTATACAACCGTACAAGAATCATATCGGAACCAAAGCAATATGACGAATGAATAGTCGAGCAAAAAAAAAGATTATTATTGTTGGAACATAAAAAAAATACTTCAGAGAAGATCAGGTTTTTAATTCCAAAGGAAGAGCCCCCTCCCATGCCAATGTCCATGTTTCAATATATCTTGTTGTCGTTTCTGCTGTTGTTGTGTGTACATTCATTACCGCGAGTGAAAGCTTCTTGCGAAATTCATACAGATAAAACAAGCTGCATAGGCGGTGCATGTGCGTGGTGCGCCAACTCTACACGATGTAGTTCCTACGAAGATTACTACTCGTTATGTCCTAGCGGATACGAGTACTCGAGCTGCATTGACAACGAGTGGAAGTTTGCTGGACTGGACATATGGGAATGGACGGCAATAAGCTTTTTTGTGTTGATGATGACCTTTGTTGCGATATCCTGTGTCTTTATTATTGTATATGACCTGAGAGGCGAAAAGGAGGTTCAGATGATATAAAAAAACAAAAAAGATTATTTGTTTTTTTTTCTGTTGTTCTAATGGAGCGCCCAGAGCGCAGACTGACCCACGATGACGCGCTGAGAGAAATTCATCTAGCCGAAAAAATTTTCCCCAATGTGGCTATCTAGCTCCTTATTAAAAACACCTCATACTTATTTGAAAGTATTTTTTTTTAAAGAGAATCGTTGTGTGCGCGACAAATTTTGTATTTATTTAAGGCCAAGTGGATTCAGTGTTTTCTATACACCCAGGGCGGAAATGAATACGGCTACTGCTGCCCTTTGTTTCCTGTTTGCGGTGCTCTTTGTGGCACACACACACGCTGTCGCGGACTTTTATCTCCCCTCGGAGATTAAGAATTGCAACGGAGCGTACGCTCAAAATACTGGTACTACGGGAATCGGTTGCGGTTGTTCTGCCCTGCTGCCTGGCGACTGGTTCAATAGCTACTGCGCCCTGGATGCTGCGCAAATTCCTTCGATGTCTAGCTCTGCTTACAACGAATTCAATTACACGGTGGCATTTGTCTTTGGCGCGCCTTTTCGAACCACTCTTGGTTGGTCCAACGCCTGGCCGGTGTCAGAAAGCTCGGCGCAATACACGCTTCCAGCTGGCCAGACCAGCATCACCTTCTCGGCCTCGAGCGAAGTCGCCCTCTTCTGCGATGAATTGGCATGCAGCTATTTACAGCCCACCAACGGCGTCAATTTTGCAATCTACGATGTAGCTCAGCCTCTGCCTGCCAATGGAGAGGCATCTCGTATCTACAGCGGTGGCTCCACTCCGGATTACGACCCATCTGACGCTGGCTCCAGCATCGGTATCACGTTTGATACCGGAAATTCGCCCGCCACACAGGCTCCTAGCTATTGCGGTTATTTCCGTGTTCCTCCGGCAAACCACGCACGCACCTTCCGTCTGTTGGTCCTGGGACGAGATAGACAGAAGCTGGTAGCCGACGGCCAAGCTAACGCATTCCGCTGGATCGGCGGCCTGCGCGGATCGGGCATCTGTTCGACCGATCCTGCGCCTCTGCCCACGCTCGCGCCCCCGACTACCGCTCCGCCGCCCACTTGCGCTCCTCTGTCGAGTGCTCAAGTGCTTGCTCAGTGCCAGGCAGCAAACATCTGCTGTGACGACTTTAGTTGCGGTGTCGTCTATGACGCTTGTGGTAATCAGTATGGCTGCAACGTGAACCCGTGTCCCTGCACTCCCTGGAATAGCGCTCAGATCCTGGCGCAGTGCCAGGCGGCAGGCATCTGCTGTGGCCCGTTTAGCTGCGGAGTCGTATTCGACACGTGCGGAAACCAGCACGGTTGCTCGGCGAATCCTTGCCCCTGCGTTCCTCTCTCGCAGGCCCAAGCATGCGGCTCGCAGTGCGGCGTGACAGTCTCCAATGGATGCAGCGGCACTATTCAATGCCCTGCGTGCCCCACCGCCACTGGCGGTTCAACCCCCGCGCCCACCACACCGACGCCCACCACGACCACTCCGGCGCCTACCACTCCCGCCCCGACTCTGCCAGGCAATTGCTATCTGAACAAGTTTGGCATTGTGCGCTGCGTATCGTCGAACGGCGATAGTGCCATTTTTGTCAACCCCAACAACGGCCGGCCACTGGCTGTGTATGCCCTCGACACCAGCCTGATCAGCGCAAATACCTCCTCTGGCGTTAGCCAGAACAACCCCCGCGCGAGCGTTTCCATCAAATTCTCGGCGGGAGCCGCCCAACCGACGCGGGTGAGCACGACCTTCCCCCTGTCGCTGCCGGTTTATCGTCCTCTGCTCCAGCTGCTCCAGGGAAAGAGCAACAGCACCAATGTTCAGTTCCCTCTTTTGATCCGCCCCAACGCCACCACCACTCTGCTGGTCAACAACACACTGGATCGCATCCAGGAAACTACCTCTGGCATTCTGATGGCTGACGTCTACCTCAACATCTGTGACATTAGCAGTGAGGTCAAGAACAAGAAGCCGAAACAGGGCGAGTCATCGCTGGACTTTTTGCGCCGATTCCCCAAGGCCACCTGTCCTGGTGTCCTGATCGCTAGCTACGTGCCTCTATTGTCGGAGCAGAGCACCCAGGCACTCGCTGCTCAACTGAGCTTTGCCGCGGGAACCGAGGCTAGCACGATCGCCGCCACCACTGCGACGACTACACGTGCCGCTTCGGGCGCATCGCAGCAGTATGGCGCTGCGGCCGCCGCGATGGTCGTTGCTGCTCTGGCTGCCATGTTCTAAAGAAGTCAACCTGAAGAGTGTAGAAAAACTGGTTTTCATTGTGATTTTTTTTTGGTTGGTTTGTCATGAATAATTTTTGATAATACTCCTAAAGTGTATCACATCAAGACAGATTCCATGGGGCATTTGTTCTCGCGGGCCCATTTCAGCACTTCGAGATGTCCTCTCCGGGTGGCATATTTGTGAACGCGCTCATCCCACGGGCATCCGTTCTCGCGAGCCCATTTCAGTACTTCGAGATATCCTCCTCGAGCGGCATATGCACAAACGCGCTTATCCCACGGGCATCCGTTCTCGCGAGCCCATTTCAGTACTTCGAGATATCCTCTCCGAGCGGCATATGCACAAACGCGCTCATCCCATGGGCATCCGTTCTGACGAAGCCATCGAAGTATTTCGAGACGTCCTTCTCTTGCAGCAGAGACGCAAGCACTCGCGTCACATGGACATCCACGTTCGTGGAGCCATTGCAATGATTCAAGACTTCCTTTTTCGATTGCAGCGGTAAATGTATCCTCATCCCACGGACATCCATTCTCATGAGCCCATTTCATTATTTCGTAATACCCTCCGTCTATGGCAGAAGTGCAAGTGCTCCCGTCCCATGGACATCCATTTGCACGAAGCCATTTCAGTACTTGAAGATGTCCTCCAAAGGCAGCAGAAGCGCAAGTATCTTCACCCCATGGACATCCATTTGCACGAAGCCATTTCAGTACTTCAAGATTTCCGCTTTCTACGGCAGAACCGAAAGTATCTTCATTCCATTCGCATCCGTTCTCGTGAGCCCATTTCAGGACCTCTAGATGTCCTCCATGGGCGGCATTGATGCAAGTCCACTCATTCCAGGGACACCCATTCTCACGAAGCCACCGAAGCACCTCGAGGTGTCCTCCCATGGCGGCAGAGGACGCATAAGACGCATCCAAAGAGGGTAAAAGTCCGCTCTCATTCGCGCGTTTCAAGAAAAACAAATTTCCATTTTCTATTGCGTTAAAAATACCTTTGAAATGAAACTGAGCGTTTTTGGAATTCTTTCTGAGAAACAGGTCTTTTCGATTGGTAAAGATCGGATAGTTCAGATGCTCTTTGAACCATAGCATGATGGGAATTGTGTTTTGCTTTTCTGCAAATAAATCCAATATTACTCTCTTTGATTCCATGTGTTGTGACCGAGGTAATCGTATCCGTTCGTCGAGGCCTTTGCGTATGCACTTGTTCCATTGTTTACAGACCATGGAACCAATAACTAGACACGGTAACGATAGGTTCGAAAAGATGTAATGTTCGAGAATATCATCAATCAGATAATACTGCCACATGGCCCCGCGGTGAAAAAGCAAGTAAAGTGAAAAAACGCTCGTAGGACCGCCTTTTATTTGAGGCTGTACGGGTTTCTACTAGCGTTAGTAGATTTTTTCCTCGTTAGTTTTTTTAACTTGAAAGGCACGCAAAACAATCACTGACCAGCTGTTTTAAGAAAGTTGTCGGTTTTTTTACAAATTAAAAAAAAACTCTGCCACAAAAAATCACTCTGTCAATTAGAAAAAAAAAGCATGCAACTTTCTGCCCTTCCTTTATCATCGTCATCATCGATACCACGCCTCTGCGCAATCCGGGTGGCGGTGAATGATGCCGACAAGCTCGTCGAAATACATCTCGCTGATGAACCCGGTTTCCAAAGTGTTGGTGTAAGGGCGTCGTTCAAACTTGAACTGACTGAACACGCCACCAGTAAGCTGAGTACGGCCTTGGCCTTCTGCCACGCGCAGATAGATAGTGACATCACTAACGTAATCGAGCGTGAGGCCAAACGCGGCGGCTCTTCGCTTCATGTGGTACATGGACCACGAAAGTTGGACGTAATAGTCGACATTGAATCGTCCGTTCAGGGGAACATCCACACCGCCGATAATCGTTCCATTAGCAGCGTAGATTGGTAACTGTGGCATGTTGCTTGAAGGCGCAGAGGTTATGGGCACCCAACGTCTGCTAGTTTCGTTGTACCATTCAACACCCATGATCCGTCCGTTTAGATCTCTAGGGACTCCGCCAACTTTGAAGTCCTCCCATCCGGCCGGAGGAACTACCACAAGTTCAAAGGTATTGCCGGGAGCGGGATACGTGACGCTGCGACCGTCCGAAAACAAGATCGAATCCAAAGAATGGGGACGGAAACGCTTTACCACGTCGAGCAGGGTATTATTGTTTTTTTTATCGACCAGGATTTTTTTCTGGATTCGAACCTCATCGCAAGTCGGGTATCCAGGCACAGGCTGCACCGTAAACGGAGGCGGAAGTTCCATTTGGGCGAATGCACAGCCAAGCAAAACCACAAACAAAATCAAAACTCGTTTCATCAGTACTACAGGGGAAAAAAAAGAGCGGTGAGCCTGATGAAAAAAAAGTTCCTGTGGTTAAAACCTTTAACGGGTTGTTTGCTCTTTAATAATTTAAAAGGTTTTAGATCGGGGAAAAGGTAACAACAAAAATTTTTTTTTGTTTTTCTGACCTCCTCTTATTCGAGTACCGGTCTCACTGTGTGCGACAAATCACTGCTGCCCGAGCACCCCGACGCAAATCCCACTACCGCCATGATGGCTCTGTGCACAGAGGTAGTTCGTCGTGCGTACCGCGGGCAATAATCTTGAACCTAGCACCGTTGCTGCTAATGCTCGGAATTGGTGAAGTGAAAGAGAAAAAAAAAGAAACTTACCACCTTCGAAAGGTGAAAGAATCAAATAAACGGGAATACATTTTTATTCAGTCGAAGAAGGAACTTTTGGCACTTTAGGAGGCCCGCCGCCACCTTCCTTGGGTGTGTATTTTGCGGCAACTTTGAGCTGCGACTCGGTTTCGTCCGCCTTGCGTTTCACCTTGTCCTTGCGTTGCTTCTCTCGTGCAGCCTCGTCGGGGATCTGCTCGAGTGGCACGCCGATGCGTCGCGCCACCTGCTGCACAAAGTAATCTTCCGTGATTGCGTCCACAGAAAAGGCTTCGTTGAGATCCTGAAAGGTCACTGTGGCAGTGTGATTGTGCGAGAATATCACGCGAATGTTTTCACGAACGACGCCCTTCATCGAGTCTCGCAGTTCGCGCTCTCGTCCGCGGCGCAACTCATCGACAATTTCATTCTTTCCAATCTTCTTTAGCGCCTCTTCTGCTGCAAAGTACGGTTCTTGCGATGCGTCAATTGGCTTTCCGGCGCGGTCGATGACGGTGCGTGTTTCTTGCTTCCAGGCTTTGTAAAACGTGTTGATGTAACGTCTGGCGCGTTCGTTGTACGCCACCGAGTACATCTCTTCAAACATTGAGTTTAGCATGGTTTGTTCCGACTGAATGTGCTCGTCCCACTCGTGCAGCGCCAGTTGCGGATCGCCCTTGATCTGTGAACCTCCCGGATTCATGACTAGCTGCGGAATCTCCATTGTAGCGTATGCGATAGGCAGCAGCGCGTCCCATAGATTCTTGAAGTTATTGTACGATCCCACCTGCGGTCCGTTGACCATGTGCTGGTTCACGGGAACTGCAATCTTGTGTTCACTGGGCGAGCAAAACGCCACCAAGTTGGTATCTGCTGCTTCAGGGCGCTGAGCTTGTCCCGCAGCAAACATGCTCTGCTGCAACGAGAGCTTCTCGTTCACAGACAACATGCGACTTTCACGTGCCGCCTTGGCAGCTAGCATGAGATCGATCTGCGATTCGAGATTCTTTTGGAATCGATAGCGGTTTTTCTCCGTGCTCATGTCGCCGTTTGCAAACTGGCCAATGCCAAACGAGACCATCGTATCGCGATTGCCTCCACCGCCTACATCGCGCACTGTCTCAAATCCCACTAGGGGTCGGCGTGCCCAGTAGGACTCGTAGTCTTCGTTCTCGAGTGTGTGTTTCAGCAGAAGCAAATGATGTCGCATGGTTGCGATGGGGCTAGTGAGCTTTCCATCGGTTCGTGGAGGATACGCAACAAAGATCAGGTTGGTGGTGCCACCAAACCACGTCGGGTAGCCCTTGTTATTTTCGTTTGCTTGAATGCGATTGCTCTCGGCGCTTACAAACGAGCGGCTATTATTACTGGTATCATCGGCGTACGAAGCGTCGAGGTAGGTAACATAGTACTTTCGCTCGCGTACTGAACTCGCAGTGAAGCTGAGTTTGTATTTGTTCCATGGCACCAGAAGCATCTTTGCTTCGCCTTGAACGCGCTCGTGTGGTACGGGTTTCACCACAGCGAAACCAAATGTATTGAGTTCGCGATAGAAATTCTTTTCCCAATTGCTGCCCCAGTCGTTTCGTATCACACGGGTGTGTATCTCGTCCAGTTCCACTTCCTGACCGAAACGTTCAATCTTCACTGTCAATCCGCCCTTGGTGACGGCAGTTGCTTTTTTCTTGAGGCATGTGTCAGGAAACTGATCGTGACTGAATTCGTACACCTCGCGGCGTTCCACCTCATCGACATCGACCCATTCCTCTGCAGCCGCAGCCGAGGAGAATGAAGCGGCCATAGTACAAAGAATGATCAACAGAAAAACATTTTTGTAGCAAGCGCTCATACCTATTAAATGACCTCTTTTCGCCATTGAAAAATCGTAATCATGCAGCAACAACAACAACAACAGCAGCCCTATGAGGCGGCAACAGAGGTACCAGGGGAATACCTTGATATCACTGGCAATCGAATTCGCAGAAAGATCAACTGGCAACTTTTGATTGCAATGGCAGTACTGCTGCTCGCTATTGGCATTATGGTGGCAATTGTGCGCGCAAACGTAGTTCTCAACACTGCAAATGTTGCCGTGACCGAGGTTCGCACTAAACTGCGTGCGTTGGGCGGCGTGGGTGCCTCCTCCTCATCTTCCGCAACCAGCACAGGAGGAGCAACAGGTCTTTCGATCGATCCGGCGCTTACTTCGTTGATGCTCTCTTCGGTGCCAGCAAGCAAGCTGCCAGCTCTACTACAGATATTTGGCTGTTCAGCATCTTCCATTCCTAACAAGTGGTTTGTGCTGGGTGACTCGTTTGTTCGTGAAGCAAACACCAACTCGTCCTGGCACCAGGTCCTAGCGACTGCTGTAGGCGTCTCAGCTGAACAAGCAGTTGCACCCGCGGGCAGTCTGAACGAGCAAGTTGTCTGGCTACAGGGACAATTATCGTCTACCAACGACTCTTCTGTGGTGTTTGTGTCGTATGGCTACCAGCAGTTGCTGGCAAGCGCCATTGGTGATCCTCGGTCTCATACTCTGGGACAACTCAGCGCGCAAGTGTTTGCGCTCTATCAGACACTGGCCACACTCTCTCCTTCGAGCCGCATAGTGGTTATCGTTCCAGGAATCGCGTACACGCCCGTTCCGTTCTTTCTTCCTCCGAATCGTCACGCGTGCACTGACCCACTGTCCGCTTCGATGTACAACTCGCCCTCGTCGCTGCAGACTCAAGCTCAGATTCAACAAGCGCTCATTCAATCGATACTCCCGTACGCACTGGCTGCACTCGAAATTCCCTCGCTTCGAGTAAACATCGCGCTGGTTGACTCACTTACAAGCCACTCGTTCACCTGGAGTGGAAGCGACAGTGCCTACGCAAACGACTGCTTCAGTCTGAACGCCGGCGGACAACGCCTACTGGGCGAATATCTCGGCGCGTGTCTTTTGGGACAAAAGTTTACTCTACCTGAAAAATTGAATAAAGAGATTTAAGATTTACTTGTACACCAACCAAAGCTTCAACGTGCCCACTGGACCTGCTTCTTCTTGCTAGAAAAAAACATCTGCTACTAGTGACTAGTAGAATCTAGTATGCATAAATAAAAAGCCACATTTAATCTCTCTATTTTATCTGTGCCACACAGCTTCCAGATATGCAGCAGCAACATCAGCAACACACAGAAACTCGGCCCACTTCTTCTGCCTATGTTCCCATCAGCGCAAAACAGCGTTTGCTTGACAAACTGAAAAGGATGAACGATTATCCACTCGAACTTGATCAATGCACTATATGTGAACGGTTTATGGAAACCAAGTACCTGAAGCTGCTTTTTCCAAAGAAAAAAGAAATAGCTCTGTCCTATTGCAGCGTCGAATGCAAGAATCAATACATCCACAAACACGCCGGCTCTCCGCCCAAGAAACCAATTTCGAAATCTGCAAGTTCCCCCGTCGTTGTTCGATCGCCAAATTGTTATTAAATTGTAGTTGAAAAAAAAATTTACAAAGAGAAATCTAGCTTTTTCTGTACATTGCTCTTTCGGTGTCGCATAACGCTAGTCGCTTCGACACAGACTGCTGGAGAATGTTGTTGCTGATTGAGCACCTGATCTAGTGGTACTGAGGTTCGCGAATGGCCCACGTAGGCGCGCAGATTACTTGTTGTAGTGCCATTGGCGGATAGAAGCGGGGGTACGGTACGCCGTTCTGTTGTTGCAACACAAAATTCAATCGCCTCTCGCACCAGTAGTTTTTCGGTTTCCAACTCTTGTAATCGACACTCGAGTTGCTTTTCGTTCATATTATACACATGTCCATTGTAACCGGCCTCTAGAATAGCACTGTGCACAATTGCGCTGGTCTCATTCAGCGCGTCCATCATAGCAAAAAGTTTCTCGGCAGGCAGAGAACGCAATTCGTCTGGATTCAGTACACTGCTGTGTTTTACAAGTGGTGTAGGAGAAGCGTATCTCTGTGGCGGACGCTCCATTGGGTTTTTTCCTTTCCTCTTGCGCAATGACCTTTATAACCCAGCTTTTTGATGCATACGTGGCACTAGTAGAATCAAAAATTATCCCTAGGGGAATTGAATTGTAGCGACGGAAGAATGTATTGTTACCGTTAGAAAATTAGTCATTTTATAATTGGCGAGGCTCCCACACAGGTGGTAATGTATGTTGCTCCGCAGCTGATTCGCGCGGCAGCACCACCACCTGTACACACAGAGATTCAAAAAAGAAAGCGAAGGAGGTCGGCAGTGTCCAATGAACCACCCCACGTTTTCTCTTCGCTTCCGCCTTCTTCTTCTGGGTTCACTCAGACGCAAGACTCTCATCTAATCCACAACATCGAGCTTTTCCCCAATGAACCCAGCTTCTATTTCCACGCCGAGAAATCAGAAAAGCCATCATTGGAGACGGTCTCGACACTGAAACGAAACGAGTTTGCGCTCTTTTATCGTGAACCCGCACAGCGTTCGCTTGTGATTGTCAACTGTTTCGAGGTTAACGAGGAGAAAATCACTTTCCTCTGCCCTTTCTGTACTCGGCCCAGTGGCGGGCCTGTGATACACGAACACACAAACTATCACGGAAACCGCCAGTGCCAAGACCACGGAACTCGGGAGATGCGTTGTGTCACGCATGGCAAATATTGCTTGCCACAACAGTACTACGCCGGATTTTGGTTGTTCGTCACAACTACGACCGTCGGAGTGAATCAAACTGCTGCTACTACTTCTTCTTCTTCAAAGCCCAAGAAAAAGAGGCCGTTAACAAACGCAGAAATTCAATACCAAAAAGAATTTGTCTTTATGGCATGGAAACGAAAACACGATCCCACTCCCGTTGTTGTCACTGTACCGCCGCCGCCACCACCTCCTACCATTGTACAATTACCGCCGGCCATTCCTACCGATTTCAGTCTAGCTATTCCGGATACTCTCAACAACGAAGGCGACGACGACGAACCGGATCTCATTGACATACTCGCCGATGCTTTTGGAGCAGCAGAAGAAGATGAAAAGTAAAAGAATCATTAAAGAAAGGAAATTTTTTTGTCATCGAGACTCACTTTACAAATATTGTGTTGATGCAATGAATCTGATTGTAGATAGAAATAACAAAAGGGTTCAGAGTTTAATGGAACCACATGTATCGCGCAAGCGTAACTAGAACAGCAAACAAAGATAACCAAGTCACATGATGACGGATGTCTTCTCGTAAGCATACTACAGAAGCCGTAGTAGTAGCATTCAGTGTGTATATCAATCCACAGCTACCAGTCACTGTCACCAGGAAACTATCCATAACAAATTCGCAGCTTATGTTCATTATGTGCATACGAAGTGCCATTTCCGAGTCTTGTTTTGTAGTTCCATTGGAGAACACTGGAGCGCAATCAAATGCGCACCCTTTATCGCTGAATATGTTGGTACACGTACAATCCACACGCTTAAACTGATAAGCGCAGTCAACAGCCACATCCGAAGCAACACATTGTAACTGTGGTATGGGACGCGACTTGTGCCCAGTAGTAACGAGGCCCCGACGAAAAGAAACCACGTCGCCTACGGCAAACATTGTGATGCGCACCAATTCGTTGTTTGGCGGCGATACCCACAGAATATCTGTTGTGCAAAAAACAGAAGCAAAAAAAAGAACAAGCAAAAGTATGTTTTCTCTGACCATTTATTGCAAGAAAACATAAGATTTTTCCTTGTCTTAAAAAAAACCCTGATGCCACGTGGCATCACTTTTAATCTAAGGTTAATCGCTATGCTGCTTTTTTTTCCACACTCCTGCACTCACAAACTCTAAATTTCACATATATATTAACCCCCCCCCCCCCCCCCCAGGATAAAAATAACCGCGGTTCATTGTAGAAACGCGCCCCATGTCATCCTCCCCCCAAGAATCGAATGACCCATACAGTGGTCACATTGTGCCACTCGGTGCTATGGTCTGGATAGGCGTGGCCTTGGTCATGCTCGCGGTCGGCGGTCTTTCATCCGCCAATTGGAACACTTGGTGGCAAGTAATGTTGTCGGATCCATGGCGGCGGCACCCGCGCTTCTCGACCGTTCGCCAAGTGCAGATCGCAGTCTTCACCTTGGGAGCCATCGGTGGCTATCTGATAGACTCGATGCCAATTGGAAGCAAACACGACGTCCTCGATCGCTTTGCGTCGTGTGGCTTCATCCTCACAATGGCCTTATACGCAGCGTCGTTCCACGTGATGTTCTTCGGTCGCCGATTCCTGCCAAGTGCTGTTCTGTGCGCTCTGGGCATCTTGTTTAACTTGTACGCGACCAGCGTAGGATTTCTGTTGGAGCCAAAGAGCCTGATCGGCTCTGTGCCGCTTCTGTTATACGGATGTGCATGGACAATGCTTTGCACTTGCGTGCTCGTGTCATACTATTTTCGCGACCGGCTCCAAGAACCAAAGAATCTGTTGGATCGATTTTCTTCCGACAGATACGACAACGTGAGAGAATACAATCACCTCCCCGTAACCGATTACCAGACCGAACTCAGGGACTCACTCAGAGACTTACTCATGAAGGCGCGAAAAAACTTTGATGACCGGTGTTATGTTGAACGGTGTTCTCACAGCACAAGGATCGAGGGATGCAATTACTGCGAAACGGATGCTGAAAAGGAAAAATTTGTCAAGATGTTGTGCCGCTACGCAGAGGAACTATTCAATGTCGAGCTAAAAACGTTGGATCTAAAGTCGGATTCTTAGAGAATCAAAATTCACCTTTTTTTTCCTTTACAAAAAAAAACTTTTTTTTGGACATTATCCGTTTTTCAGCTGATATACAGGACAACACGCATCACACCACACTCTCGAGAATATGCGAATGCAAAATTCGCTATCTGGTTGTTTGTCATCCGGTTCATACAGACCGGGACAACATTCGTGACAATAGGCGACTTGACAACGTTTGCATCGAGCTCCGTATCTCACGTGATCTTTGCATACCCGGCACAGTAGACTGGGCAGAGTGTTACTGCTCTTGGGAAACATGGTGATCTCATGTGTGTTCCAGTTGCTCTCGATGATCACATAGCGCGCACTATCTAGCTTGCCCTTGTAACCCATGATACGCCACTTTTCATCGGCGCATTGGATCAGTCGTTCGCGAGTGAATCCGAAACGATGCAACAGTTCAATAAGATCCTCTATTCGACTCGGCTCTACCTCTGCTTTGAACATAAACGACGGTGGTATTCGTTTGATGGTGTCTGGCGTATCCAGCACCACGTAGCCATTCTTGTACGCGTAGCGAAAGTAGTGCCATGCGCCAGATGGTTTGTAAATCGTGGCTTTTGGTGACAGGGGCTCACTTCGAGCCTCTATCACTTGTCCTAGTGATTCTGTGCGTTGTAGCACTGGTCGATGACGATTCATTTTTTTTTCTCTACCGTTAGTGTTTTTAGAATGTACAATAAAAAGACGGAAAACTGTCCCCTTTTTTATTAGAGTTTTTCTTTTTTTTTTTGCTACAATCAATGTCCACAGCACGTGTGGTTTCCTATCGAAATGATGAAAAGTCACTCTACTTGAATCCAGACGCGAGAAGAAGCAAACGCGAGTCCTCTTGTTATCGCTGCGGCGAACGCGGCCACTACTCTCGCGACTGCACCAACCACGCCAAGAAATACACGATCAAGCGACCCGGAGCGTGCCACAATTGCAATCAAGAAGGTCATTGGACCGTGGATTGCAAAGAGCCCAAACGACGACACGAGCGATTCGATCACTGGGACAGCGGAATGGATCGCCGTGATCGATCTCCGCCACGGAAGCGATCGCGCAGCCCTTCTCCCGCTACGAGACACAAGGAGATTTACAAAAGCCTGTGGATCGATTAAAAAATCCATCGATGCAATTATCACTCTAGTAGAAAAAAGCTGATATTCCACAATCAGTCGAAAAAAATTAGAGTCGTGGTATGTTTCGGTCAGTGTGTTATTTTTTTCTCCGGTCCACACATGGCAACATCAAAGAGACGTTTACAAGAGCAGATTGATATTTTCTCGTGTACGTTTCGTTTGAAAACCGACAGGCTTTACATCGGCGATCCACGATGTTCCGAAGATGCCTACATCGTGGATGCAGAGAACGGAGTTTGGTCTGTTTCTCTTGAACCCAATAACGCCTCTGAAGCCGATGAATATCCATACCTGTTCTCTCTCAAAGAGACGCACTTTCATTTAATGCGTCCAAACGCACCATTGAAAACAAGCAGTCTTAGCATTGCAGTAGAAACGGGCGCGATTTTGATTTGCGAAGAAGGCATGTACAGTGATTGCGGCGAAAAGTCTCATTGGCACGAATTCTTTAATGAAAAGCTCGAAACTCCATTATTGATGCCTGTTTACGATCGGCATGGCGCCATTCTTCAAACGCTGGCAGACGGTGAACATGAGGCCAAAGTCTGGAAAACTTCAGAAGGCAAACTAGTGGCTCTCACGATCCCTGTTGGGATCGGTAGTGGAACCATCGAATATCTCAAGCAAGCGGCTAGTGGAAAAAAGAAAAGCAAACCCGAAGAGCATTGAATTTATTTGTTGTTGTTGTTCTGTATAATCAAAGAGAAAAAAAAGCAACACTCGTGATCCAATCACTGTGTCTAGTAGAAAAATTCTACTAACCCTAGTAGAACTCTGGCGGCTATAAATACGAACGGTACTAGAGCTGCCGTTCATTTCTCTCTTTTGTCCATGGCCACGCAAGCCGAGCCTGTTGTTGCTGCTCATGTTCCTACGATTCGCAAGTTGGTAGTTTCGGGCCAAGGAGTGAATGTCATCTTCAATCAGGACGGATTCGATCAGTTTCAAGTACCTCGCGGTACAGAGGTTTTCTTTGATCAGAGAACCGACACGCTGCACATACGACCCGAGACACGTCCCGCTGCTGCCGATCCATCTCGAGGCACCGCCAGAACGAGGAGTATGAACCGAAGCGATCGATTGCTTCGATACTCGCCGAGCAACCTGTCATCTAGCATGCGCGGAACGCCACGCTGTCTGCGCGAGATCTCACTGGATCGCCAGTGCTCTGTCGAGTTTACGCGCACCTTTGATCCCTCTTCGGAGCGATTCTGGGGCCCCATACCAGAGGATCATCCCGTCACTCTCAACGTTTCAGTAGCCGCCAAGAGTCGCTTCTGTGGCTTTGTGGCACCCGATTGGTGTCGTGTACACCTTTCGGTTCGAGACGATGGCAGTCTTGTGCGCGGCAAGCCCAGCCACACGTTTCCTCGTTTGATTCTTGAGACTGCGCGCGGCGGCAAGATCGAGGATTTTCGCGCCGGAGAGGAGATTGAGTTTATCGATCAAGACGGCAATTCGTTCTATCAACGAATCAGTGTCGTCGTGGGCGTGGAGCCGGTGATCACGTACGGCGACGAGGCCATGCACGTGCGAGACTTGCGACCGCCGTACTATACGATTTGCACGCCCGACGGAACTCCGGTGATGGTAAACGATACAGAGATTCACGAAACAATCGAAATCAATGATGAAGACGAGTATCAAAACCGCCCTCTGGCATCTCGATCGTCATACGGATTCACGGGCAGTCCGCCAGGCGCACGGATTCAGCTCGACCTATCGATCAACGAGGACCAACCCATATTGACAATGCTCCAGTCTGCGGCGATGAGCGGAATGCGCATCATTGAAATGGGATCGATTGGCGGCGGCGGTGGAGGTGGCGAAAACGAATTTGCATCTGGTGCGTTTCAGTCTCTACAGCGTGCTCTCCGCGACACTCAAAGAGTCGCGTCGCAACTGGCAGCACGACGAGAAGCTGAACTGCGCGAGCGCCTAGCGCGCGAGGCTGCCAACGGCGCTGTCGTGAAACGAAAAGAACCCACTCCGGCTCCCGCTGCTCCTGCTACTGACAGTGAGCCGTCTGCCAAGAAGAGCAAAAATGCGCGAGAGTGCTCCATCTGCAAGGAAAACTTTGAAAAAGCGAGCGTATTTATTCCTTGCGGCCACATGATTGGATGCGACGAGTGCATGGAGAGGAGCTTTATCCAGAACAAAAAGAAATGCCCTATTTGTCGCGAGACGATTGAACGTGTTTTACCAACTTATGATGTCACTCTCCCCGTGTAATTAAAAGAAAACTTGACAAAAATTTTTATTTCTTTCTCTTCAGTGTGTAGAGATTTGTTGCTGTTGTCTATGGTTGTTGGTGTAGGTCTCGTTGAGATCCTGGACCTCAGAGAACCAGCTCGAAAGCAGCGTATTGGATTCTTCGCGGCTGCCAGATGCCATGCGTGCGCGCAAACGGTTCAGAGGTCTTCCAAGAAAGAAGTAAAAAACTGCGCATGTGAATGCACAGAGCACCACGAGGAGCACGACACACACTCCGGTCACAACCGCGATGGTGTGGCGTACGTGACCGAAAATTGCATGCGACGGAACGGATACGACAATTAGCCAATCGATTCCGTCGGCGTCCACATAACGATCACTGGATATACGCCAACGACCAGCAGATCCGTCAATCAGCTCAATTCCACTGGGGTCCTTGTCGGCCAAAGCCGCTACGAGAGCGATAGGATAAGTCTCGCGTATCGAATCGTGAGTGTTATTGATAGCAAATAAGCGCTGGTTATTGTCTGCAATTACGGCCTCTGGATGATTCGATGCAAGCATAGCGCCTGTCGGTATCTCAACCACGTACACTACGCCCTTGCCATCAAGGATGCTAATATTGGCAACCATCTGAGTAAACGTATCGAGCGCTGCTTCGGCAAACGAAACGGCAAATGAGCCAACGCCGTACGCCATCTCGTGTGTCAGCATAAACTTTCCAAGCAGATTAAACACGGGCAAAAAGAGCGCTTTGCGCTTGCCATCGAGCAACTGGGCTTCTTCGGGCTTCAGTCCCCAGTCGGTGCCATTGTAGGCGAGATTACTACTGAGGACCTGGGCGTTGGCTTCCAGCGCACAGTAGCCGTAAAATTGCGGATAGATGATCCCGTTTGCGTAGGCGTACATGTACTCGCTGCATCCAAAGCCTTTGGCAATTTGCCACGAGAGTTTGCCGTTGGTGGTGGGCGATTGCCGGCGCATGAAACCGAGAGAGTTAAACGTTCTGCCAGAGCCACCGTCGAGTGCATTGAACAAACGAATCAGTGACGCGGGTTGATAATTAGATTGGTCAGAGTCACTAATGGTAGAACTCTGCAAGAGTGGAGATTGTTCAATGTCCGTAACGGCGCTCGAGGCAAGTTTGATAAACGCCAGATCCTCATGAATGGCCTGCGAGACACGCGTTTGTGTCTCAAACGCTGCGCGATTCCACATCGCATCGACATCGGCTCGCCACTGAGTGCCGCTCCATGCGAGTATCACAATACCGCAGATGAGCACACAGGCGCAAGTCCACGCAGAAGCTCCGACCCACACAGGGAAGCGCATTTTCCGATTTTAATTCAAGGTTTTTTACTTGTTTTAGTATTGTTTTATAAGCGATTACATCTGTGGAGGAATGCGAGGTAGCAGGCTATTTGCAAAGGCTAGCGTTCCAACGACAAAGCCATGGCCGCAAGGCATTCCATTTTTTACTGGCAATCCATCGGCATCCCACTGAAACGGACGCACGAGAGCGAGTCCAATCAAGCCCAGCTCTCTGTTCAGAACCTCGTATTCTAGCTTTGTAGGCGGATCGCGGATGGGAATCAAACATGGAAACGAGCCTTCGAACTTGATTGGTTCATTGAATGGAGAGGAGAATGGTATTTTGAGTCCTTCGTGAAAGAAATCCCAAATGATTTTGCGTTTGATGGCTAGACGCTCACGAGTGCCCTCTTTGTCGCCAATGCAGAGCTTGTTGAATTCATGAATAATGGTATGCGCGGTCCAATCAGCAGGAAACTGATCCATTTGTGATGATCCTCTCGTAAAGTGCACGCACGTAAAAAAAAGACGAAACGATAAAAAAGGGCTTCTCTCTGCACAGAATACTTTTTCATTTTAACGTAAGAAACACAACAGGAATGGTGTAAGAATGAGACGATTAAAAAACACAACTCTTTCGTCTCTTTTTTTTTAATCTCCATCGCATCCCAAAAACACGCGCTCACGACCATGAAGACTGTAAAGGAGATGTACTCGCATCTCTATCAGCCCAATGGCGAAATGCGTGAAGAATATCTCGAACGGGTCGATCTCTGGAAGCAACAACCTCCGAAACGAGCACTTCCTGTGTGGCTTGAAGATGCCTTGAAGACAAAGAACAGCAAGACAAAAGGCCCCTATCACTATAAGGCCGTGTATCTTTGGGACGTACCACTCGATTACTTTACACGTTCAGATGGCACGTGGATTCGAGATATCAGTGCCTACAAAGACGATAGTGAGGTCGTTTGTGTCACAACATCAGAGGCTCAAGAAATGTTCACCGAGACGAACCAGGCAATGGTGTGGAATGTGGAAAAAATAGTAGCCGCTGTGAAAGTGCCTAGCGACCCGACACAAGAATGTGTGATTGTGGACACGTTTGATAACCAAATCAACATCAAACATTTACCGCAAGAGACTGACAGTTTTTGTTGTTGCTTGCTGGATGCATACGAGCAAGTCGAGTCGAAAGGTCATCTAGCGAAAATTTGAAACGTTTCCCATCACGACGGGGGGAAAAAAAAGAATAAACATTCAGTAGAGCGATTTTTACTCTAATCTTTCCTCATCATGTAGTACATCAAATTAACAATCTATGCATAGGTCTTTGTCACAGCCGCTTTTACAATCTCTGCATAGGTTTTTGCCACAGCCGCCTTTGCATTTGGTCATCTCCTGATTTCGCTCTGCAACACAGGCACGCAACGTACAGAGGGAATCATGGCAGACGCCGCAGTTTTTCCATTCGTTTTTCTTGGCACAGTCAGGACATGCTTTTGCATAACATGCCGAGCATTCCGCAAATTCCTCCTTGGTCATCCGTTCGCGTTCGTTGGCACCGCAGTAAAAACACCGAGGATGGCAGTCGAGGCAATGACCCATGCCATCCCAGCGCTCGTACATCGTGAGCACTTTTTGGCATGGTCGCATCGGCCAGTTTCTAGGCGCATTGCAACGTGGAACGGACGGCTCTTCAACAGGAGGTGGCACCGGTTCCATCGGTTTCTTTTGCTTTTTCTGCCCTTTGCTCTTGTTGCTGAGGGTGGTAGCGGCAGTGCCTCGCTTTTGGGACATTTTTTTGGTGTGTGTGGCTGAAGGAGAAGTAGGAATGAGTTTGAGTTTTTGAGCATCGCGGCTTATAAGCCTGCCGAAAAATCTACTAGAGTCTTTTTCTACAGCCACGCGGAAAAGATTATCTTGTGCTTTTTTTTAATTAATAAGTCGATACGAAACGGTCTAGCTTGTGAGAAAATATTAAAAAATGTCGATAGGCGTTCTTTGCTTTTTGTTTTTTATTGGTTCGACTTTTTTTACATTTATCTTGATTTCGAATCCCGATTATGTAATAGTCTTTTGGGTCTGAGAAAATTGCTTCGGCCCATTCGATAACATTGGTGTTATTCATCCCGTTGTGCCGAGACGTATGCCACTCGATGGCATTTGGTATCCATTCTGAGATAACCACTTTTTGAGATAGTGCCCACTTTTTGGGTCAACTTTGTCTACTTCTTTTTGCAGCCATGTAATGAGTTCGGGAGAAGAAGTGCACACAATGGCAAATTTGAGATATCCGCAGTGAAAAATTACACCGAGAGCCGATTTCATAAACTGGAGCACTTGCAGTTTATCAGACTTGACAGCATGCATGATTACTTCAGGTTCGCGTAGGTATTTGCATTCTTTCGCGTGCATCCATTCAATAATTGGCATGTTACCAACGCGTACTGCAGTCTTTGCAAGTCTTTTGTTCACAAAGATTTGTCTTTCCAACAGTCTCAGAGTCTCGAGATCCCCTCGCTCAATCAAATTGCACACGGTGGCATCGCACAGTGAGTATTGATGTGCTAGTAATGTCTTTAGCATATCCAACTGGCCATGCTTGGCAGCCAGAGCACACAAGCTTCGCTGCTGATCGTAATCGAATCGTCTTTGGTTCTCTTCCTCCAGTTGATCCACTGTGACACTTTTCCATTGTGCACTTGTATCTCTAGGTAGCCACCCTCGTCGATCCGATTCTATCAACAGGTACGTATAGCCGTGCGAAACAAGATCGTTCATGATGGCCCTTCGTTCTGGTGATTGAAATACACGTTTCAGATTTTTAGGCAAGGGCGGAAGGTCTCGATAGAATTTCTTGCACGTCACACGCAGTAGTGTATAGTAAAAGTATCCGCTGGTAGTTTTCATCGGATCGCCAAATTTCGTAGCAATGAATCGAACCGAGTCCGGTGGTAATCGTTCGATATAACATTCGCCACGTGAATAGACGAAACAATCCGATGGATAGGCACCCATAGTAGTGGGAAGAGAACAGAACAAAAAAAATCTGTGGCTTTCTAGAGACTGGATTAAAAGGCGCTAAACTCTCACTTACGTTATTAGCGTATCAAAAGGCCAGTAGTGGTAACTCGCGCTTGATATGCGAAAAATTCTTTTTTTTTACTCTAATCATCATCATGTGGAATATCAATACAAGCATTACAGAGGTTTTCGTCACAGCCACCGCAGCACTTGACAATCTTCGCGTCACTTCGCTCTGCGACACAAGCACGCAGTGTGCAAAGGCAATCGCTACAACTGGCGCATGTTTTCCATTCATGTTTCGCGGCACAGTCTGGGCATGCTCTCGCATCGCAAACCGAACATTCGGCAAAGTCTTGGGTAGCGGTGGATAGATGCGCTTCGGCACCGCAGTGAATGCACCGTGAGTGACAATCAAAGCAGCTGCCCATGCCGTCCCATCGCTCATACATTGTGAGCCTCTTGCTGCATTGTATCATGGGCCAGTTTCTTATGGCTTTGCAACGCGGCCCTTGAACAGAAGGCGACGGCACAGGCTCGGTTGGGCTCTTTTGCTTTTTCTGCACTTTGGCTTTGGTACTGACGGTAGTAGTAGCGCTTCGCTTTTGCGGCATCGGTGGCTTGGTGGAGAATTGAGATTGAGTGCTCAAGTTACCTCGGCTTATAAGCCTGCCGTGAAAAAAAAATCTACTAGAGTAAAACTTTTTTTTACTAGCGATGCAATGCCAAGAACTCTAAGAGAAGCTTGATATTGACAAACTCATCGTCGTAGCCAGGATCCGTATTTCGCATGATCTGATACAGGTGATCCTCAAATGATTTGATATCAGCATCATTGAATCTAGCTTGATTTTGCTCTGTCCATTCAATAAATTGCATAAACAGCCATTTCTTTTTCGTTTCGAAATACGACTGCAGGTTCGGTTCGGTCAGTGCGTAATAGTCGATCAGTGATTTTGCCAGCTTGAGCTTTTTCGTCTTGCATTGGTCGGGGTATAACTTGAGAAGCTTGGTCAAGCAGAATTCATACTGTTGTCTGAGTAAACCTCTAACAAAAGCTATTGGATCCTCTCTTACGTACGCAGACCATTCCAAGAGAAAATATGCACCGCTTTCTCCTGCCCTTTTCACTAGCTGATGTTTGATTTTGTCAATGGGATATACATTGGGAATCTCAAAGTAATCGACCGCAAAACGACCCAATACATACACATGAAACCTAGTGTCAATATAGCGTTTCAATGCTCTACATGAAAGTCGCAGTCGCATCAGCGTCTTCAAGTGTGCGTACGCGCACCTCGAGTCTATGAGATCAAATGCAACATCCAAGAGGTACCCAATGACACCGTGTTGCATGATGTCACGCGGAAGATAAACACAGTCCTGCGTGAGGCTCCAGCTTGCAACACCCCATTTTGTATCTTCTGCGATAAATCTCTGTTCAATTTCACGCGAATAGGAGTTGATAACTTTTGATGCCGATCCATCCGCCGAGGGCGATAACAAATTAACAATCTGCTCCTGCTGATACTCGTACAATTCCATGCCATACCAATGTTGAACCCAATCACGCACAGACCAAGAACACGAAACAAACGACATTTTCTTCTCTTATTACTAATGACTAGTAGTATTTATTAATTGCACGCCAAAACAGAAATTCACTCTTTGGTTGGCGAGTGGAAAGATAATTTAATTGTCACAAACCCACACGTCCACAAAAGAAAGCATCATACCATTTTCCATGCGCGAGGACTTGATTACTGCCACTGAGTTGCGTACCATGGATACCGCCCAACTCATTTATCTCAAGAAGCGCTATTACGATCGAAAGAGCACCGAACCAGATCCCAACCTAGACGAATCGATGAATGAAATATTGGCACAAGCAGAGCTATATCGCCGCGGAGTCGAGCCATGCATGATTGTTGCGAGATGGACCATTAAGCCAGGCGAATCCGAGTACGAAGACGTTCCTGCTCGATTACACAAGGCTGGCTATAAAGTTCAGATAGACAGAGTGGAGCAAGCTGGCTATCCTGGCGTGATATACAAACTTGTAGAAGCTGTGCTCTATCAGCATGGGCCTTGTTGAAAACTTTCTTTTTTTGTCTGTCAATTTATTTCTTTAAAAAAAAAACACCCAATCATTTTGCCACAGCGATGCACATGCAAAGGTTGGAAAAAAAGTGAGCAGGTGTGAGAGACGTGCAAGTATGGATTTTTTCTGGGGGGCGCAAACGGCTGTGCCGGCTGGGTATTGACGACCAAGGATTGGTGGAGCTGCAGACACACAGTCCTCAATCGACGTAGCAGACGGATGTGCCGGGCGACCGCCCCGTGGGTTAGGAAAGGTACTCACGCTCCACTCCGTACTCAGAGTATTTCTTGTGTAAAGCAGCACTCTTAAAGTCTTGTTTGATGCCTTTTTAGGGTACTATTATGGGTCGATAAGAGTACTTAAGACTTTTTATCTTTTGTGGATTTCCAACGGTGAAAAAGCGTCCATTTATCATCATCATAATGTGTAAGGACGCTACTGACGCTTACGTTGTTGTGCCCATCTACGGTACTTTCAAGTCACTCATCCTATTGGTGCGATACGAAACGACCGGTTGCCATCGTAGCGAATCTTCATGGATCAATCATCTGTTGTACATTACCCATCGAATCAAATTCGGCTACCGTATTCACGATCACCGTCACCGAGCTGCATTCTACCAGCAGCAAGCGCCAATTCTTCCTGTGGATCAAGACGTCTCAATTGCCGCTTGAATTTGATGTGAAATAAATTTTTTTTTAATTACAAGTCACCCTCACGCACATCAGTGATTATGACCTGGTGCAATTTGTCTGATATCTTCAATTGCATATCAATGACGCCAGTGCCTATACTGCACGTTTGATTTGCTTCTGGTGATTGAATCGTTGCATCGCATGTAGGTTCGTTCTTAGTATTCATATACGCATGAACGGTTAATTTGCCGCTGAGGGGCCCCTCGAAGATAACTTTCTTGTTTCCCAGTAGAACGACCTCCTGGTGGTTAAGAGCCTCCACGGAAACCTTGTAACCAACAACTGGTTTTTCTTGCTCAATCGCAGTACCAGCAGCCATAGCCTTCAACAAAGCACCGAGGTCTCGTGGACGCGCAACAGTCATGGTTGATCCGTTGAAAACCGCAGCAACGAGCCCACTCACTTGGCTATTGCTCCTTCGATCATTTGATGATGATGTTACAGTTATACTATTAGCCCTGCTGCTTCTGCTGCTGCGAGCTGGAGTTATAGATTGAATCACTGTACTGTTGGCACCCGCGGTAACATTTCCGAATCTCGGACCAACAGCGTTAGTGGTCTTGTCTTCTTCTTGAACCCTGGTAATGGTGCTATTCGCACCTGCGGTAACGTTTCCAAATAGCGGTCTGCGTTTTTGGACATTGGATTCTGGTACGGAAGGAGACGGAGACTTGCGTTTATGAGACATTTTTTTTGGATAGTCAAAATACTCCTTTATGTATATAGGAAAAAAAGAAATAGCAACGATAGGCATGCTTTTTGTTTCAACTTCCCCAAAAAATTCTAATGATAAACTATTTCGATACTATTTTTATGTTTGCTTACATGACAAGGGATAGGAGATGTCAAACGACACTAAGCACCGAGCACACCAGAACTATGTCGACTTCAAGTGTTATGGATGCGGGAAAGTATTCGAGAAAGCAAATCAAATGGCAATGGAGTGCTTGTGCGGTGGAAACGAAGGCGTTTGCCTCAAATGCTTCGAGCGCACACTAGGAGAGTGGGAATTACTTGACCATAAGCCAGAGAACTATAAGGATCATTCTTTGATGCCTACTTCGCTTAATCCGGATCTCAAGCGACTTAGAGATCAAACAATAGAAAACAATCTGCATGCAGCATTAAGAATTGTCGAAGATTCTAAAAGAAAAAACAATGTAATGCTTTCTGTAGATGCCCTGTGCATCATTTGCCTTGTCGCGTGCCTTTCTTATCTTTGGTTTTTCTCGTAAACTTTTTTTTTAAAAAAAATCCATCCGTTTTTTTATTTTTCTTTAAAGTCATACAAAGAGGTAATTCGTTTGGCTTGTTCACAAGCACCAGGCGGCGGTGGATTGATTTGCACAACTCGATTGGTCCATGAATCTCGCTTGATTTCAGGGGGTCCCATTTTGTATATTTCATTTAGATATGGTTCGATTAAAGGGCGGTTCAATTCTACGAGGTAGGTATGCAAGAGCCGACGAAACAACACGGCTGGATCAGTAGACTTGACTCGATGTGCGTTTTTGCTCTCAAAGAGGCTAAAGTCGCTCAGCAGTGCCTCACTGGCGTTCTCGTACCAAGACATACAAGCCCACAACTCGTCCGATTCAGGGACAAAGTCTGTGTTGTATGTAGTTGGATGGTACCGTGCCATTCTTCCTTTTTTTTTTTTGAAAAGCTTGCGTTGAGGACGTGCGATTTTATGTTTCTTTGTGGAAGTTATAGGCCGTATTTATATTTTTCTGGCATACTCTAGTAGAAAAAAAAATCAAAGAGAAGTGAGGGGAACGCTCTAACGTTGATGCTTTCTACTGGGGACATGAATAGTAGTAAATCAAAAAAATTCATTTCTTACTCCATTCCACAAACACAATGGGCGGTGCAAGCAGTCAAACGTGCAAGACAGATACCAGAATTGAGAATTGTAGATGCGAATCATACAAAAGTATGGCAACATACCGCGGACGGCACGAAGGAATAAAACCAAACAGTGCTCTCGAAAGATACTTTTCCGGAGCCTCAAGCCTTGGTATATGCTACAAAGCTTGTGATGTATGCATCACCGATGAAGCCAAAAAGTACCTCACGTATCACCCCAATGGCTGGCGAGTTGGCACAGGCGATCCAAAGTTCACAGACACATATGGCTGGGAAGACTACGAGGAAATAGTTGTAAAGTAGTGTTTTTTTTGCTTTATTATTAGGCACTAGTCGCCGCCTGAGTAATCTGAGGAAGAACAGAGTCCACCTCCGTAGATAGCAAACGAAACATGCGCCGCAAACAAAATCTTTACCAGTAGAGGATAGAGAGATTGACTGTATTCAAAATTGCGAAGACTTTCATACTTTTAGTGTCTATGTGAGAGAATGATTCAAAAAAAATTAGATTTTGGCCTCTGAAGCAATCTTCACAGGGTATTCCTTTTCAAATGCTACAATCACATAAAACGCCTTGTTGTCCCATCCTCGTCGCCATCGATACTTGAGATACGCCGCTGGACCTCTTATTTTGATCGGATAGTGCACGAGCTCTTCGGTGGGTGCTTCCGCAAGTAAGATTTCTTCGTTTGGCTTGAGAGTAGTGGAAGATGATTTGCTCAATTCGTTGATGATCATTGCCACAAACTCTTTCCGGAGTTCTGGACCTTGTGTCTCGCCTTGAAACACACTGTATTCATAGTCATTCAGAGATAACTTTCCGGTGGCGCCAGTCTCTTTCAACGCAGATACACCAAATAGATTCGAGTGAATATCCTCCCCGATTCTTCTTGCAAGTGATCTTCGCACGCTGATATCTGCCTGTACGCCTCGTGGCAGAGGTCTCATTGCCGGTACCGGTGTTACCGCAGGAGCTGGCGTGGGTACTGGAATGGCCGTGAACACAGGCCGAGGATGCTCATTGGTTTCAGCACCGGGAGCAGCACCACCGCTCCCAGTGCCACTTATCATTGCAAAGTCATCTGGAGCTGATACCACACGACCTTCGGGCGTGTCTGTGCCCAGAGAATAGCCAAGCGTTTGGCCCATTTGGAGAGAATATCCACGATATTCTTTAATTACTTTATAGTGTTTATTCTAAGGTTGAAATTTGCCACGTGGCATCAGATACAAATAAAACCCAAAAACCTTTTCTAGTACAAGCAGCTCTTTCAATGAGCATCATCTCTACTCTGTTTCTTGTCGTATTGGTGGCGTTTTCTATTATCATTCAATCGTGCCATGGCCGACGCATGGCCGAAAGCGAAAAGCTACTGCTTACCCATGTAAAAGCATTGACGCTGCGCGCGGGCGACTGGACAGAAGCACGTCGCGGAGATCCGATACCGCAACTAAAGTGCACGTCCGGGTGTCAGTTGATGCCAAACCTCCCAAAGTTTGTTCAGTGTATTAACGTGGGCACGAACGACCAAGCAGAAGTTCAATGGAAATGCGAAGCGGATCTTGTTCAAGGAGTGCGTTTTGGTGAGCTCACGGTTTCGTGCGAAGGATACGATAACAGCGAGGATAGTTATATTCTAAAGGGCAGCTGCGGATTAGAATATTCGCTTGAATCGGACGCACCGCAAAAGCAGCAACAACAACAGACGATCGTCCACAAAGTAGTGGAGCAACATCAAACACCAAACTATTCTTATACCAGCGACCTTCTGGCAGCGTTTGTTCTTTGTGTTATCATCGTTTCCATAGTCGCGTGTGTTGCTCTCACATCTGAAACGCGAGCAGGAGGAAGAAACAACGGTCCAATCAATGTATCTCATCCGTCGTCGTCGATGCACTATACGCCGCTGCCTCCAGCTCCAATGCCCTATGCACCATTTCCTCCCATGTCCTATGCACCACCGCCTACCTACAGCACGTATCATTATCGAGATGACAGTAATGTCGGTAGCTTTGTAAATGGAATGGCCTTTCAAAGAGCAATGAGCGCTCCTGATTCAAGAACAAAGTGTGCACCTACCACTAGCGGTAATACTACTACTACCACCACCACCACTACTACTATTGCTGCAAAACCCTCATCTCCTGTAACAACAACAAAAACTGGATTTGCAAAGACTGTAAAGCGATAAATTCTTTTTTTAGTTAATACACACAAATTGCATTTTCTGCGAGAGATTTGTTCTGAGAAGACTCGTTTTTGATTTCTTTCCGAAGACGCTCTCGTGTCTCCATGAGCAACTTGCCCATGCGATTTTTGCCGTTTCCATCCGGTCCCAGTGCCCAATACGAGTCGGTGTTGTACAAAGCCGAAATTTGCTTTGATCCAGTGGCGAGCAGCAACGCACGGAGCTCTTTGTGCTGAGAAAACTTGGCATACAGTGCACGGCGCATCACATCAACCTTGGTCTCTTGCCAGTTCTTGGGCAGAGGCTTGCATTGCTGGCCGAGTAGCTTTGCATCCGGTGCGCTTGGGCACATTCGAATCGCCTCGCGTGCTTTGGGATCAGATGTTTTCTGTGCTTGAAAGTAGTGCTCCACGCTGGGATACACCAACCCGTCCAGGATGATAGAGTATCCTGGCGCATAGTTGGACATGTAGCCATTTGGAGCATTCGCGTCAGTGCGGTACAGCCCAAACGATAGTCCATCTTTCGAGAAAACAACCGTGCCAGATAGAATAGGCGCAGGAATCACAATCTTGGCGGGAGCAAAGAGCGAATCAAAGCAAACATCACCGTTTGATTGCTCACTCTCTTCATCTTTCTCAAGGAATCGGTACATTGTTCTTGCTGTTATTGAATGTTGCAAAAAAAGGGGGATGGCCGTTTGCCTTTAAGGTGTGAAAAAGTACAATAACGATAATAAGGGAAAAAAGGGGGCTCGACTTTTTATGTCAACTGGAATCTACTAGCCAGAAAAAAGTTTTTTTTTATTTTTCCTCTTGTATCACCAACCGTCGCTCACATTAAAAAAAAAGAAATTTCTACTAACCCCTTTTTTGCACTGTTACCTGGTTTTTCTTCTCACTCGACACGAGAATCTTTTTTTTTGTTCCATTAAAAGTTTTTTTCCTTTTGTTGTTTTCTTCTTCTTGAATATACAGAGCGCGATTTTTTTTTGATTTCACAAAATCAGTCGCTAGAACGATCATCGTCGTTGTTGTCAATTGGTTTTCTTTGTTTATCATTTCGATCCCATTGCTGAGCCTTGCGCACGGCTTCTTCGTGATACGAATCCACCACCGCAGTGCTGAGCGGCTCCAGTGCCGCATGCTCCCGGCGATAGAATCCACTTGTGGTGCTGTCCACCTGGGTGCCGCCGTTGATTTGATGGCCTCGCAGCGTGTGCCGATCGAGCGCGTATAAAGGAATTTCGATTTGTTGTTTTTTCTGCAAGATCGCTTCGTACCTCGAGACTGCTTCTTCCGAGCAGATTTCAGATTCGCAATCCACAGGGTCCGATACGAGTTGATTCAGCGGACGAGTGAAGAGCAGTGCCCAGTGAGTGAAGGGCAGTTTGCAGGGAAACTTGCCGTCAGACTTGCGCTTCTTCAAGCACACATCAGTGCACATATACTCAAGTGCACGAGCAACACGCTTCAACTCCTCGTCGCGTAAGTAACGCTCAGAAAGCTCCACAAAATTCTTGAGCAGCATCCGAGCAATCTCTTCTGGCGCCTTGATCTCCTTTTGCGTCTCAAACTTGAGACGCGCAATCTCAAAGTAGACTGCGAGTCGATGAAAGACCACAGCCTCGTGCTTTGCATAGTCGCTACGATTCTCACTGGCATCTCGTAGCATAGACTTGAAAGATACGACGTTGTTGTTTCTTGACGGAGAGATCATATCTTGCAGTTGATCGAGAGTGTATCGCCTTGCTCGAATATCGTAAAAAACCGAGAAAATGTGATCCGTGATCCGCGATTTCTCCGAACGACACATGGCGGTAATAAGTTGCGCCACACGAGAACGCAGTTCGAGATTGTTGCGTAAATCTTGCCGCCAGCTTTTTACATTCGAACGACCAATGCGATCGGATTGGTCACATTGTCGACGCAGCTGTGTGTAGTACTTGTGCGTTTCCACAGCAAACAACAATAAATTGTTATTCGCAATGGAGATATCCTCCATGCAGCCAATCATCATGCGATTCATGATATGCTCCACTTTGAAGCTCAGAATCATCAGTGCTGCATAGTAGCGCGCCTCTTGTGGATGATTCCGACGCCATTCTTTCTGAGCGGCACTGACCACTTCGTCTATTGCCTGACCGTTTATGAGTTGACGATAATACGACTCGGTGAGATCCTTGGTGTCAGCCAAGTGATGAGCGACAGTTTGCTTTTTTGATTGCTCATGCTCCTCGATTGGCGTTACTTCGGATACGGATCGCTTTCGACGGGTCAGCGCATTGATAGTTGCTACTGCTTCTGAATAAAGATGAACCTTTCTCACTCCTTCGGGAGATAGCGTAAGCTGCATGTCTCGAGGACGAAAGAAAGAAAAAAGGCGAGGGTCAAAGAACGAAAAAAGCCTCTCTGATGCCTCGAGTAAAAGGCTGGACAAAAACTTTACTAACGCAGACACGAGATGTTTTTCTACTAGACACTACGTAAACATTTTGTGAGTTTACGAAAAAGGAAGTCGCTTCCTAATATGGGCACAAAAACAGGGGTCCTCTGAAAAATCGACACTCCGTAAACATTAGACCTGTCGGCTGTCGACACCTGAAAAGCTTTCATAAGGTTTCACACTAAAGTTTACGCTAGGGACTTGGAGAAATTTTTTTACTCTTGGTCCAAAAACGTGTTGCCACGTGGATTTTTCTCATTAATGATAAACAAAGTTTTAATGATTTTTCTAGGGCATAGACACGGAAACAGGAGGAAAAAAATGGATATCGTAAAGACTCATGTGTTTGTTACGATTGCTGCAACACAAGCGGCTTCTCTCTTTTTCACTAAGTTGCCATACTACCCGACAGAGGTTTCTCGAATGGCAGCCTCTGGACCCGTGCCCGACGCGATCTTCAAGGCCGGTCTATTTGGGCTTGTGATAACGCTGTATCTAAACAACGCATTGAATCAGCAAACGGGTTTGCTTTGGACTTCGTTGATTGCAATTGCGGCATTTGATACAGTTCGATATCCCGTAATTCATCTGGCCGGCGTCGGAGCACTCATGTCGGCCGCTGCTTATGCAACCTATTGCAAAGGACGTCACGCTATGATACCGCTCTTTGCAGCTTTCTCGATTTACATCTTTCGAGTGGCACTCAAGGTTCTAGTGGTTTTCTTCTACGAAATGAGCATCAAGGAGTTGAATATCTGGTCGTTTACGCAAATCAGTCTGTACAGAGAGCTATTCGACAAGGGAATGGCAATCTCTACTTATGGTGCGGAAGCATGCAATTTCGCTCCTGAGCGAGTAATTCCAATCTTCCAGCTATGTGGCGTACTTCAGTGGACTGTATTTTACGCATTGTCATTTTTGTTTTGATAAAAAAACTTGAAAAATTTCTCCAAGTCCGTTGCGTAAACTTTGGTGTGAAACCTTATGAAAGCTTTTCAGGTGTCGACAGCCGACAGGTCTAATGTTTACGGAGTGTCGATTTTCCAGAGGACCCCTGTTTTTGTGCCCATATTAGGAAGCGACTTCCTTTTTCGTAAACTCACAAAATGTTTACGCAAGTGGACTTTGCAAATCTTTTTTTACTGATCATCAAACATAGGTACTTTCAACAGGCGGTTCGGGTATTGGTGCGTATGCCATGGTTGCAATTTGCTTGGGAGGTTTGTCATAGTTCAAGATGTTAATCAGTGCAAACCAGATGATCGTGGCGCCCATAAACATCAATACGTAGTAGAAATGCCAAATGCCATCCGAGTCTGGAAGACTCTGACCGATAGCAAACGGCAAGTCGAGATACACGAGTAACAAAACAAACGAAATGTGAACGCGCACGCCGCCGCCTTGTTGCGTCATCCAGATACGATCATGCGGCACAAAAACAACCGAAACAAAGACCACTAGCAGCTGTACAAGTATGCAAATCGCAAAATAGTTCCACCACTTTTGTGGTGCCAACTGCCATACGAATCCGGTGCCGACGAAAATTGCTCCAAGTGCCAACATGGCCGCGTTGTACCACAGAGGATAGCTTGTCTTGATGGTGGCGGGTGCTCGGATGACATACGCGCCCCATACTCCAACCGCACATCCGATGACGAGCGTGAGCGGCTTCCAAATCGCAAAGTCTTTCAAGTGAGCCACAGACGCCTTATCATCCACAAACGCTCCGTAGGCAAGATGCAGCGAAACAAGCACCGCCCATGTTTGCACTGGACGATGACTCCAAAAAGCGAAAAAGGTTGACGCCAAAGCGTACACGTAAAACTGCAGAGACATTGTTCTCTTCTTCTTCTTCCGCTATTATCGGTTCTTTTTTAATACGGTTCGTGTAGTAGAGTTGATAATAAAAACAGCTTTTGACGATAGGAAAAATTTTTTTTTATTTTCTGTACAGAGAGACAATCTTTGTCATTGCAATCAGTCCAACTATGATAGCTATGCTAACAGCAACGGCAGCGCGTCCAGCGCCTCCTGAAGGCCATGCTAATAGATCGAGCAAAACTACAAATGCAGCAACGCTCAGTGCAATTGCGTGCTCCTGTACAAGCGCAGAGTTGGGCACGTTGGTGAGCCACGATCGCTTGATCAGATGCGCAAAACATAAAATTGCCGCCGTAGCAACTATGCAAGTGATACGTCCAATATCGGCGCTGACCCAGGGGTCGTCCAGAACAACGTGAAACGTCAACCGGCGATATAGTAACGCATAGACAAATGCAATAATACTAGCAACTACACAATCGAGCATTCGTTCCAATGAAAAGTTCATGGTAAAGTAAATACGAGAGGCATTTCTGGTGTTAGTGGTAGTAGAGGAGGCGGATGGACGGAGGCCACGCATCAGTGCGCCCAGTATGAATCCAATTAATGCTTGCACGATGAGCCAGTACCATCTTGCATCATGACGTGCCGAGTAGATGGAAAAAGACAGCACCGCAAGAGCCAACGGGAGCCAGTCAATGTACAGGGCCACGAATATCAAAGTAATCAATAGTGCCAGCATCGGCGTGTGACGCGGTCTGGATGTAAAAGTAGGTACGTGCCAGCTGCTCAAGTACGCCTCGTGATGACACGTTGCGCTTTGTTACTACGGGTACTGTAGTAGTACATTCTTCGTCTTCGCCTTCTTCTACGCGCATGGACGCATTTTCTACGCGCAGTCCCTTTGGCTGAACTTTTGCACGAGGAACCAAAAGAGCCTGACGCTCAGCCAAGTCTCTATCGTCGGCCAACTGCTGCAGCTGCTGACTCTCTTCAAAGGATCGGTCCTTTTTGGAGATCAGGTCATAAATCGGACCAAGAGCGAGCTCCAAAGGCAAGGGATCGTCATCTCGTACCTTGACTGTACTGAGCGCGCGCGGTTGAATCGGTACGCTGTGATCCAGTAGCTGAAATACCATCGAGTCTAGTCGATAGAAAAGTATGCCGTCATACACAGGCGAGTACTCGGTATGGTCGCAAGGAGTGCAACCGGCGCCTTCCTGTTTACAGTACATGCATTTTCCATCGAGACTAGAGGGATGGTAGCGGCACTGCCATCTTCCCATGCTCTCTTGCATGGTGTAAGATTTCCGGCAGCGGATACATGTGCGTACGCGCTCGATTTTGTTTTTTGTGTGGTGGTATCGCTCGTGAATGTAGCGACCTTGCATACGAATAGATTGTTCTTTTTGCTTCTGCTCCATGTCGATGCGTCTACGTTTTTCCATGCGACTTTCTCGCAAAATGCGATCACGTTCCTCTTGGTTTCTTTTCAGAAGCGCTACGATGTGTGCCTCTGCTATGCTCGTTGATGGCTTGCCAGTGGTATTTTCAGATTCTTCACCATCAATTGTCTCTGATATTAACTCCTGATCGCCTGTTGATTTCTCTGGTCGAGCAAATTGCTCGCGCACAGCTTGCACAAGTGTCGTGCCGACCGAACTGGGTCCGCGAGGTGGCAGAAACGACGGTCTGTCAAAGAAACCATCTGAAGGCATGTTGCCGTTGGCCATGGACTAAACCAGGGATATGGTACGCAGCAAGGAGGGAAAAATCTTTTACAAGCTTATGTGAAACCCGCTTTTATAAGAAGCCGATGAATTTGTACCAACAACACTACAACACAGAGATCTTGTGGACTCACTTTAAAAAAAAAAAGAAGATGGGCAATGGAGCATCATTGCCATTGCCCCTTCCGCCTCCAATCGCGTCGGTTTCGACCACGCAGTCGTCGGAGATTGCGCCTTCCGAATCTGCATCTTCTGTAACTACAACAAACGATCGAAAAAGAGTTCGATTTTCACCGGGTCCCGCTGTGGGAATTATCATTGAAAAGTCTCCCACTCAAAGAAGCAGCAGCAGCAACAGCAAAAATAGAAGGAAAAAACGCATTCGCCCTTTGATACGAACCATTGCGCTCGAGGCTGTTACATCAAATACCGAACCTTTGGATCACGACAGTGCCAAAGAACGTCTGCGCAAACTGCTTACCATCGCCGAGCAACGAGAGGTCGCATTCAACAAAGTGATCGGAGAGTTGGTCGATGAATTGGATGAGGCAGACGAGGAGCAGCAGTATCAAGAAGAAGAAGAAGAACAACAGCGACACGCGAGCAAGAGATCACGTCACTCAAGCAATGAATGAGTGGGGAAAAAAATAAATTTTTGTCTTTAATCAAAGGGCATACAGCTGCACCAGGCAGAAGAAACACTTTCTTTGCCGCACAGTGTTTGATATAATTTTCTTTTTCCAGTGGTCATAGTGGTGCTACAATCAAATGTCACGCGGTAAGGGGGAAACGTCTGTAGACACTTGTCAAAATCTTGTACAGCTGAATCGTTTCCTGCGCACGCATAGGTCATAGAAACGGTCCAAAAAGCCCGCTCGAGCCATTCTATGTTGGTTGCATTTTTGACAATGGCGACAGCAAAAGGGTCTCGGTCTGCGTGAGTGGTCAGAGCACGCAGTGTAAGACAGAATGCAAATCTTGTCGCCAGACAGTCGGCTTTCTTCTCCTGACGAATCAGAGCGACGCGCTCGAGATCCGAAGAAACGGGGTAGAGCCAATGGGGAGACACACTTCCGTTTGAGTCATGCGAGGCGCCCACTTGAAGATCAAATGCCCAATACATTTCACGTGCTATTCGCCAACCGAGTCGAGTGTAGACATTCAGCATGGAGGCGCTGTCAAACGGATGAAACGGATACATCAGCTCCGACAGCATAAATGGATGTAACACCACCGCATTTCTCAATCTGTCATAGTACAGCGTAGGTTCAAGTGTATTCTGGACTTTCACGGGAGCTTCTTGGTCGTTCTGCTCTTCTAGGTACCACGCGAGTGACTCTGCAAAACTGACGGCTCTTATAGATAGAAGCAAGTCTTGATAGCTGTTATTGTGTCTGAAAGCGATAGGATGTCGGAGAGGCGACGCTGAAACCTCGAGCTTCATGCTTGAGACTTTTTCCACGAGTCGAAGTTTGGATTCCGAGGAGATGCTCTTGCTCTCCTGCACGATTTGCTTCATTGAGTCTACAAGCTCTGCAAATAACTTGTACAACTGTCGATGGCCACTGGAACGAGGATCCAGAACCCGTCCAACGGTTTCCAGTTCCTTGGCCAGTAGATGCGAAAACACACGATAGAAATCGATCTTGACTCGCTCCACGCACCGCTTACTCGTGTCCTTGTTTCGATACGTGGTAAAGTACTCGTCTGGTGTACCAAGTAACGATTGAGTACAAGATGTGACTTGCACGGGCTCCCTTGCCGGAGATGCAAGCACCAACAATTGTTCTCTTGTTGTTGTTGTTGACGCTCGCATGGATTCAATATCTCGAATCCAAATCTCAGTGTCTAAAGGGATTTCAGGTGGTATGCCTTCTGCTACTCCAATCAGCGATAGTGCACTCTGTATTCCAGACCAGAAATCTTCCCAAGATTCAATAACCAATTTCTCTTGCAATAGTCTTTTGGCACGTGAAAAGCTCATAATCTGAAGCTCTAGTGCGCCAGTGGCGTGCAGTTCCGTGATGTCGCGCTTTGCCGTGCCATTGCTCGGTTGTAACACCAGAAGAGCAGTCTTATTGCGATGGATGCGTGGATCAGGCGCAGTGCCCATTACGATTGGCGCTACACCAAATGTCACCGCATATCCCATCCATTTGGAGACGCTGGTTGTATTATCCAAGGCCCTGGAGCGTATTATTGAATGAAGCTTGCTAAAGTCTGCTGCTGATGCTGCTCCCCTCGAGTCGTCACATGCAAACTTTTTCGCCAGAGAAAGCAGTGGATCCTCATTGATTGCTCGATGAGCCCAGTGGCTGGCGTACTGGTTCAAGTAACGCTCGTAAGGGTTGCCATCAGTAAAGACGGCACCGTTTGTTGTTTCTGACTGATAACGCGAGCAAATCCATTCGCTCAATCTAGGCGATGTACATACGCCACTGTTTCTTGATTTCCTAATCGCGTACCAGTCAAACAGTATGGTCTCGTTTGGTGCACATATTCCATTCTCGTCGCTGTAGGTGCCCCAGTCGCACTTGGCAATTGTAATATTCTGTTGCGTATACGGACGCGAAATAGAGGCAGCAGTGGAGGGGGAGAGAGGTTGCGACGCATAGACAAATGCGCCCACTAGTAGGACAATGGTCAGCGTCGCCAACAGTATGGCGGCTGAGATATACAGAAACCAGCCTCCACGCGTTTCCTGACTTAAAGCGCGTTGTTGAAGCAATGATTTGTTGTACTTGTCGTCGAGGATTTCATGTTTCATTTCATTGACCAAGTGTTCGTTGTTGGGTAGGGCGGCGGCTGTGACTGGTAAAGGAGCAGAAATTGTCGCGTTTCTGTTTAGCGGCAGAGACGAGCTACTAGTGCCGTATTGATTGAAAAATACGCCTCCAGTCCCAGAACCGCTCATCATCAATTGTAATATGGCATCGTCCGATGCTCGTATGGGTCCACCACCGCCGCCGCCATGCACTAGCGCACCAGCGCGCACGTCCCGTGTTTCCAGTGTTGGAGAAGGAAAAAAAAATAACTCTTATCAATAGAATAGGAAAACACGACGCGGCTCTAAAAAAGAAGACTTTGAGCTATCTTTTTTTTTGCTCGAGCTCTTTTTTTTTAATATACGTGAAGGCGGATATCTTTTCTTTTAAACGCAAAATGTCAACTCCCGCAGATGTTCTTATCAACGAGGAACTCACACGCGGCATGAGCGCAATTCAAATGCCCAAGATTCCTGTTGTGTTGCCAGCAGAGATGATCGAAAATGAAACTCTTTCACAGGAGGAGTGGGCTAGAAGGTGCTACGAGCGATGGGAGGATATCGAGCACTTGCTGCGCAGCGATCCGTACATGTCGCGCTTTGCAAACAATGGAAACCCAGACTGGGCGGTTGTTTATCGTGAAATGAAGGAGATGGAGAAAAAGTTCCTATCTTCTCGCGAAAGTGGCAACCGACAGTACCATATTCTGCTTCAGCCACCGACAGTTCGGTTTGCTGCAGAAGACAAAAAACAATCAGCAGAGACGGATACACAGGCGTTTGACGATGTCATCCTGGTTGGTTGCACGAATCGATACGCGTTGGTCTGGGCTTCCACTCGCAAGCATCCCGATCGTTTTGATTTATATCGAGCGGATCTCCGCGTAGCCGAATTGCGCTGCCAACTGGCTGTTCCCAAAAGAGAGCCTCATGGTGCTAATCGAGAGCACAATATCGCCACGCGAGTAGCAAGCCATTTTCAGTACAAGGCAGACGAATCGAATCCTGTGTTTCAGCCCATCCACAACTCAAAGGCCAACTCAAAGCCGCTCATCTCTTGTGTATCAATCGAGACGGGCATTGTTTGCTTTGTCTGTGAGCAAGAGCAGTCGAGAATCTATGCATTCAATGCACATGCCAACGAAGATGAGCCAGTTCGCCTCGGCAGTGTGGCTCTCGAGGCAGGAGTTCCTGATCAGATAGCGTGCAGCGGTGCGTTTATGGCACTTTTGTATCGATCGGCTCACGGACGCGCACGGGACACCGGTCAATACGTACCAGCGTCTACTAATGACGAAGGCGTCGTTCAGCTGCCGCCATTTGTGTATGTCTTGCCCCTGCCATCGCGAGGCGCCGAGGTGCAAGGAAAAATATTTGTTTTGCCGTCAATTGCAGCGGATCCAAAAGCGAAAGCAGCAGCAGAGGAACAGCAAAAGGCATGTGCAAAATTGTGCATGCTCGAGTTTCACGACGATCTGGATAACGTGCTAAATGTTTCCGCTGCTGACGAAGCGATCTGGACACTCAAGATTGACCTGAAACCGGATGGAATGCATCTTGACATTCACCATGAACCATCGTTCCTCTCAGTTCACGCCAAGGACCTGATGAATTTGTATCGACGAAACAAGGATGGAACCATCCAGCTGACAGACTCGGAACGTGCGGTTCTCGAGAACAAGAAACGACATCAAGGCTATCGCGTCATCCGACAGCGCCTGGTGGGTCCAAAACAGAGACCCGAGCATCGTGTACTTGCCATTGGCTCAGCAGACTATCTATCCACCCGTTCTGGAAGCGCGGAACAAGCAGAAGAAAAGATTCGCGCCGGCAAGCAACCCGCTACCTATCTGCCTATGCCGGCGCCGTTTGCTGCGGTGCACAATTGCGGGAACGTGACAGCGCTTCATCGTGCTCCGGACAACGCAATTATTTTGATGAATTTTGCCACCAACGAAGCGTTTGATTGCATCACTCCGGCACAAGACGAAAATGGCTCTGCTGTCATTGAACCATGCGAAAATTGGTTGCCTACGCTTCGTGTGTTTTCGAATCGCATATGCGCTCTTCTGCCGGGCGGATATCTGCTGTTTCTAGAAGCAGACACAGAAGAGTACACAAAGCGATACCAGGAGATTCGTTCGTTGGTGGTGCAGCAACTCGTACAGGCAATGAAACTGGAAAAGAGCCTCTCTGAGGCGCGTCAGCCTGCCAAGGGCAAGATCAATGTGCAATCGTCCAATTTGAAGGACGAAGAAGACGATGACGAGCCAGACGAGAAGAATGCATCAGCAGCACCCACTGTCCAAGACAAAATGAATACTTAATGACTGACTGTGTTTATTTTTTTGATGATGAGGAAAAAAATGAATTGGTTTCTGGCACTACTACAATTACATTCAATTACTACTCTTGTGTTAGTGTTGGTGCTACTAATGACGGCGTTTCTGATGTGTGAATGGAGAGCGTGGTTTTGGGGTTCTGCTTTCAAGGCTTCGCGTCGAAAGGTGATGATTGTTACTCTTTCTACTGTTGCGATTGTATTCCTGGTGTTATCCGTAGTTTTTCTTTTACCTTCTGCTGTATTACCACCATCGCCTTCTTCTCCCTCGTCTTCTGGTGTTCAGCTACCCGAAAAGACAAAAAAGAACTGGTTAGTCAATCGCGCCGACACAGCCATTGATGGATGGAAAAGAATTCATAATCTATGGGAAGAGAACCAGAAACGCATCCGAGAGCATCGCGATCGAGAGGACGAGGAATTGCGCGACAAAAACGCAAAGGGTCTCCCCGTTCTGCTCAACAATACACTACAAAAAAGACCCAAGAAACTCTCACTTTAAGCGGTCATAAATTTCTGGAAACAAAAAAAAAGAAAGTCTACCGCCACACAGCAACTCTTCTATAACAAAAAGCCCACCTGTCATCGATTAAAAAGTATCTGAGCTGCTCCTAAAAAAATGCCAGTCAATATTGAATTTGCTGACTGGCTCGGCATCGGCATTGCCGCGGTGTTTTTTGTAATCTACGCTGTTATTGCGCTCTACCCGCATATACTATCACATGACGAAGTATACAAACTCGGCCTCTGGTCTGCAGGAATTGCATTTTTGAATGCCATTCTGCAATCTGCACTACTCAAGGATATCGGCTACTTTCTGCGCTGGGACGGACGAGAGTTCAATTGGTTGCGATGGGTCATCATCACGCTGACTGTCACTCTCAGTCATGCAATTGCCACCTGCCACGGATGGCATGATTTTGTGGAGGGTCAAGCGGCCATTGTTGCCTCGCTGCTCTCTGGTCTGTGCTTCCTCGGAGCGGGTCTCTCTGCTCACGAGGCTCGCTGGCTGTGGTTCGTCTTTGGCCTGCTTGCGTACGTCGTGGCGGTCGCTCTGATTCTCGTTCGTGCAGACTATGACATTGTTCGCGGCAAACTCAAGCGCACCATGCTCTTTATCTATCTGCTCGGTACCGCTGTATTTTATCTCTTGAACATTATCGTGTTGTTCTTCTCGCCTGAGCTTCTGAACGTCATCAAGAACATCACTGTACGCGATTGGGTGTACTGGGCCGGCACCAATGGCCTTGTCATTATGCCAGTGCTTGCGTTGCTCTTCTACCAGCCCGTACCCGAGTCAAAGGTCAACTCCTCGTATGCTACTGTTCCCAATGCCGCCAACTCGAATGCAAACATGGCCGCCGTCGATGGCACTCTGATGCAAATGAAGAACAAAGCCCATTAAAAAAAAAGAATTGCTTTCTCTAGTAGAATTTTTTTGGTTTACGTCTAACTTTGTAACAATTATTTCTGCTCTAAATGCCATAGGTTCTCCGTTGCTACGAAACGTCTGCACAAAAAAATGTCAAACTATCAGAGAACTAGGACGCTTAGCTATAATGAGAGCGCAATCTTTGTGATGCCTCGAGCATTCCTAAAGCAATTACTATCTCATGTAGGCCAATTCACAGCGCAGCTGATTCTTCATGTTGTTCCCAACGAGGGTCTACAAATCAACACACTCGACGGTTCTCAAGTTTGTGTGATTCGATTGAAGGTGTACCAGAGAGGCATGGAGGCTTACAAGTGGAACATGTCGCAGCCCAGAGAGTTTCATCTGGGTATATTTGTTCAGCCATGGATCAAGGCAATCGACAACGCGGCCTCGCGTCATTTCGAGTTTGTTCGTCTGGTTCTGTCACCCACAACTGACTGGGCATGGATCGAGCTGCTCGAGTACGTGGGCAACCGCGAGAAAGGAATTCCAAGACCAATTGATGCGCTTTCAGAGGAGGCGTGGGAAGTTCACGAAACGTACAGCATCAGTCTGGGCGACTTTCAACAAGACTCATTTCAAACCGATAGCATGGACTCGGTGATTATGTTTGCGTTGCCTTCACGTACATTCTACGACAAGATGAACTCTTGGTCCAAAATTGGCGATCAAGCAACCTTTCATTTCGATGGTTCAATTGAACAACCTTCTATAGCCAACAGCAGCGGCAGCAGCAGCAAGAAGGCAAAAACCTCTGCTGCTGTCGTCCAATCAAAAGTACCAGATGATGAATGGCCCGATGATGAACAAGAAGAAACCAAGGCCCGCAGTAAACTCAAGGTGAACCACTCAGCTCCTATACCCACTGAACCGCCATGCTTTGTCACGCGCAAACTCGACATCACTTGCAGAGCCGACCAAATGGAGAGCACCACTCATATTGTTCTTATGCCATTGGCAGAGACAAATGTCAACGGCGGGAATAAGCCTAAATCCAATGATGCGTGGGTTCGATCAGACTTGCGCACGGTTCCAATTGATTCGGTGGATCCGGAAGAGGAAGAGATCCCTGCTGGCGAAGTGGTCTCGATGGACACGGACGACAGAGATGTATCGCTGATTAGCTTTGGAAGCATGACCGCTTTCGAGGCGATTCGCTCGCTGATGCAAGAGACTAGACACGAACTGAGCACCAAATCTCGCATTGTCATGCAAACAAGATCCACTGTGCAGTTTAACAATTTGCACAGCGGAATTGTACTTCAGGAGCGTGTATCAAAAACGGCCCCTGAACCGCTTACATTTTCGATTCGTTACTTGCTCAAAGCGTCCGCTGGCACTGTACTAAGCGATACCGTGATCATTGGACTGTATCAAACAGGCGAAAGAGAATTTGCTACCGTTACCTTTGATATGAAGGAACGGGGTGCACTCAGTACAATTGTTGCGGCTATCATAACAGAGAAATAGGCAGTTTTTTTTTCAATAAGATGAATTTTCACGAATGTACATTGCAATATTCATGTAGCGCAGAGCAATGCCTAGTAACACACAGAGAGAACTGGCCACGAGATACCATCCTGGCATGTCACTGCTCTGCGCTGCTGTAGTGGCAGTCGTTGGTGAGGAAGCAGCGACAAAGGGATCGAAATAGTCCCACATTGCAAACATACACGCAAGCAGAAATCCGCCCACGCCAAGCAGCAAAATACAAACGATTCGAAACGTTCGAGTACAACGTTCCATCTCCTGGTCACGAGAATCGGAAAAGAAACTCGAGTCTGTATCATTTGTGGATTGATATCCAAGAAAGAACAACAGGGCGCAGTTTTGCAGCAGCATTGGCATCCAATGATACCACCGAAAGTGTACGCTGGTATACATTGATTCCTTTGCGCCCATGAGCAACAGCATCCAGCCCAGCAGAATCATGAATACGCACAAAACCAACGCATAATCGGATTTCGGGCGCTGAAACAGAACGACACTGACTTCTCGGCAACAATCACGACATGCATCGTTTGCGCAACAGCAACACAATTCACAAAGACAAACAGGCGCATGACGTTGACACACTGCACAAAAGTTTTGCATTTGCAGTAATTGACTGTCTGATTTGCTTCGTCCGCATTCCTTGCATATGTCGTTGGATGCGGCTGCTGCCTCTGTTGGTGGTACAAGTTCCATAATGAAAAAGTTTGCTCTTCTTTTTTTTTAAATTATTCAAAATCAGTAACAGGTATTTGATCGGCATCATTCGGTTCTTCTTCGTCCTCTCCTTCTATGCCAGTCCTCACGCGCCACATGGTACATTCCTGCTTCTTGCGTTTGTTTTCACCGCGTGGTTTGAATATTTTGCCCTTCTCCAGTGCCTTTTGCTTTCTTCTCTCGCGTTGGTATAGGCGCATGTAGATCTTTCGATCGTCTTGCTTGGCGAGCTTGGCTTCTTCGGTTAGTTCCCCTGGCGCGGAACGCTTTTTTCGAGGCGCCTTGATTTGACCCCTTTCGATGCCAGCTTCGATCGCGTCTTCGATTCGTGCTTGATTCACTGCTTCGGCTGCCGCCTTTCTGTCTTTTTCTGCTTTTTGTTTTTTGATTTCCTCTTCGATCACAGCAGTCAGAGAACGTCCATTGAGCCATTTATGAAATTCCGAATCAGAGTTCACTACGTAGCGAACGTTTCGTCTAGTGGTCTCGGTCTCTGCGTGGACTAGACGCGACAGCACGCCGATTCCGTAGCTACTAATCTGGAAGATGGTTTCGCCTTTGAGATGATTATAGTACGCGATCAAGGCACTCAGCAGCTGTTTTCCTATATGGCCACTCTGCCAATCGGAAGCTTTTTCTCCGCCCCAAGCTATGAGGGTCGTTTGCTCGTTTAAGATCGAAGCAATTGCCGGTATGTGAGGGCGCATCCATGTGGCACCGGCCTTGGACAACTTGATCGTACCGTGCTGATAGGCTTGCACTCGCAGACACTTATCCCACATGATCCACGGTTGTGTGGTCTCTCCGGGGGATCGCACCATCTCATCCTCGTATTCCGCCTCCATCATGCAACATGTGGTCAATGGCTGTAGTGTCCATACACAAAACTGATCTTTGCGAACGCGGCTGTCTTCCGCTGAACCGATTCTTCGCCACGAGGGCTTCTCGAGTAGCATACCGACTGGAATTTGATCGCTCATGACCAGCTTCTGAGAGCGATCCTCGTTCGTTTTGCCAAACTTGCTTTGCGTGTGATACGCACGCAGAATTGCAATCGCATGTAAGCGAAACGGCGCGAGACGAAGCTTCGGTTCCTGAGAGGTATCCAGAAGATCCTTCTTGATCTTGTGGTAGATTGCAGGATTCGTAAAGAGTGCCCCTGTTCTGGAAATCTGAGCACGCGCCACCTTTTTCGATACCGCAGAAGCAGATGCCGTAGATTGCATGTTGATCGAGAGATTCTGAAGCAAGAGGCGATTCATGCCGGGATTGAATAGATAGTCATAGAAAGCCGAGCAGCATGCCACCAAGCGATGAACGTAAACGTAGCGAAACGAGATGTAGTTGCGCACAAACTTTAGAATGTGGTCTTTGGACGCTGCGCCAGTCTCTGCAGTAAGCTCTTCCAGTAACTTGGCAGGCAGAATTTTGTCCATCAAGCGATGCAATTCCTCTGCAAGAATGGCGTTCAATACGTATGCGTGCTGGTACACAAAGAACCGATACGCGTCATCCGAAGGGAAGTACCGGCTGGGATTTTCGGTCTTGGTAAAGACGCACGAATCAAACGAAACGTCCTCTTTCGCTTCTGAAACAAGGAGAGTACGCAACGAGGGCAAAGTGAGAGCCTCCAGTTGTCCAATCAGCATCACAATGGCACGAAATTGGCTACCTCGTATATTCTGTAGGTTCATTCCGGTGATTTCGCCAATCTGCTTGTCGCCCACAAACACCATTGGCGGCGTAAGATGCTCCAGCGGCCTGAACGAAGGTCCCGTCCATAGATCGGACATCTTCTCGAATGCGACGCACTGAGAGCTGGCGTTGGATAGTGCATCAAACGATAGTAGAGCATGATATGGTCGCGTATCGAGCGGATCAATAAGCTTTGCAGCTTCTGTTGCTGTAGCCTTGGTGGCTTGGTTCCAGATGGTATCCGACGGAGAGCTTTGGAGCAATTGCAGCTCGACTTCTGGAGCAAAAGGCAATAGAAAATGCAGCAACTCATCGGCGCTATTGTTTCCCTTGTATGGAGCAATCTCTTCTGGTGTGTTGCAGGTAATTTTTGACCAGCTTTCGTAGTCAACTGCGTAGTTGCGAAGCGGTTCGAATGCTAGGTCCTCGACTCGGCAGGTAAACTTTTCCAGTCGAGTCGAGAGCATAATGCTCATCGTGTCGCTTTCATGCGGTGGCAATCTCTGAAAGACCTTCTCCAGTGCAGGTGGACACTTGCGCTGGTGCAGGAAAGAGCTACTCTGCCAACTAGTAACGATTGATTCCAGTCGCGCTCGCATCATTTCTCGCGTTTCATCGAGCGGCAACAATTCCCGCTTCTTTTCGAGACGCACTCGATGATCAAGATAAAATTTCCTCCAATCGAGCGTAATCGGCATCTCGACTCCATCGTTCATAGAGAATGGTAGTATGTGAATCGGTTCTCCGAGTCCCGAACGTTTTCTGTTGGTAATAACAGAAGGTTCCTTGTGTTGCTTGGGTGACGAATGCTGCTGCAGAGTTACCGGCTCGCCACTATCAAGATTAAGAGATGGCTGATCGTTATCATCTTCAGAGGAAGAAGACGAAGTCAACTCATCTGCCGCATTGTGCTTCTGAGCAACAATCGGTTCCTCTCTCTTGGGCTTGAAGAGCGAGAGAACGGGCGGTGCCGTAGTAGTAACTGGCGTCGGTGTCGCCGGGATGGAAGACCGAAGAATGTTGCCGGTTCTTGGTTCTGCTCCTGTTACTGTAGCAGTAGAGGTTTTCTTTTGCTTTTTGCTCAGTACGGCCGACTCTACCATTCTATCAAGCGTAGTATCGGGGGTATCGCTGATAGGAGGAAGGCCAAAACCAGCAAATGGATCATGGTTATTTGACATGTAAACAAACTGTGCGCTTGTGGACCCAAGAGAATTTATAGAATATTTACAAAAAAAAACATAACATCTGTCAAGGTTGGTGGTAGTTTTTTTTTCTACTCGCGCTAGTAGAATGAAATTTTTTCCGTCCTGTCATAGAATCTTCCATACATTCTTTTCAAATGGTCTTGTGGATATAGTGGGTGTACCGGTGAGGAAAATCAAGCCGCGATTGGCAAAGAACGGAAACCTCGGCACAATAATCACATACATCATAAACGATAAAAGTAGAGTAAATGCGATTCCCACACCCATTCCTGCTGCAAATTGTCCGTTGCTGTACTGGCCTGTGTAAACCAACACAAACCACTCAAACGAGAACCAAAACAAAAACTGAAACAACCAACCCAACGTGAGGAAGGGTATTCTCAGGTACAAGTGATGCATCACTGCAATTCCATAATACAGCGTGTATAGCACAGCCTCAATAGAAGGCATAGCAAAGTCGTCGTTGTTACATTGCGGATTTGCTGGTGGCTGCTGTAGCACAATATCACGCAACGCCAAACCACCAAACCATCCAAGAAACACAAAGTTTGCAACAAAATAAAAGTACAGTCTCTGATCGGGGTCAGCCAGACGACCTGCAAGCATGGACCACAGGTACCACGGAGTAAGAGTGGCCAAGTCGCGCAATCGGCTCCATAGCGCACCCCTTGAGCATTGTATCAGTATGTCAACCACGTAGGGCTGTGCGGCGAGTTGCTCTATGGTACAGTTTACTGCGCTCATTTGCTTTTAGAAACATAAATTCTTTTTTTTCCTTCAAATAATAAACTACAGTGACATTGCTTCTAGACGTTTTGTGATGTTTGGATGCACTGGAATGGTTCCATCGTCGGTCGACTTTGAAAAGGTCGAGTGTTCAATCAACACAGGGTGATCCTCTGGCGATGTGACCTCTGAGTCAACAACGCATGGAATTAGCTCCCAGCGATCATCAATCTTGTTGTACATCATGCGAAGCACCACTCGCGCCTTGCGCACAGATGTCTGCTTCTTTTTGTCCAGTATGTAAAATATTAGCGCTATATGCTGAATTCCCTTGCTGTTCAGATAGCCATCGTGATCCACTAACGAGGCAAAGCAGCGCGATGAGTCCCAATTGCCGCGCTCCACTAGCTCAATCAAATTGCCCAGGTACAGTCCCAGCAGAACAACAGGACGTTCAATGGTGGTCTGAAGTTCCTGAGCAAACACCGAGACAGGCGAGCGTAGAGGCGAGTTGGGTGCCGAGTTTCGAATCTTCTCAAACGCAGGTGCAATCAGCTCATTGTCCAGCGATTCAAGCGGCTCGAGGATACTCTCGTCAAGTCTCTTCTCAAGAATTTCAATCCCAGAAGGTTCGAGGAGATTCAGAAACGGTGAATTTGGTATTGGGTACTGCGAACTGTCATCGGCACGGCGCTTGCGCGAAGGAGAAGATTCACTGCTTGCATCGTACGAGCTGGAAGGAGATTTCGCTTCTACCACGCCGCTAACAATTGGTTCCAGCTGTGCAATGCGTGCTCGTAACTGTTCATCAAATCCGAGCGAACGCATACGCTCGTCTCGTGCATCAAATACAGGTCCTGCGAGATTGTTGAAACTCAGCTGTCGAATGCGACCAATGTTGCCAGTGGCTTCGTTGTCTTCGTTTAGCTGCTGTGCATAGCCGTTGCCCTTGAGAATTGTGTACGGTCCGATGCTACCTTGGGCGTTGGGAGGATCATGTCTAGTGCGCAGAATGTGCACTTCAAAGTCGATTGCGCCTGCTGAACAGTTGTACAGTATTCCGCCTGTGTTTCCATCTACAAGACACGTCTCGCGTAGATCCTTGTCGCGGTGAGTTGTGTTGATGACAAATTGTCCGGTTCCAATGGCCCCTGTGCGCTCCAGGAGCACCCGAACCGCAAGGTAACTCGCTGGGTCAGGTGCGTAAGCCAGCGCAGGAAGATCCGAACGCTGTACCTCTGGTGTCCAATACCATTCACCAAGTACCATCGATTGCGTGAAATCTGAGGTGTCGGTTGTAGCAGTGTCTTCCATCTTGAAGACTCGAGCCACAAACATGTATCTACGAACAAGCAAGCGTGCGACACGACGGTGAAATTCGCGCCAAGAGTTTGACTGAATCCTCTTTGCAAACGAATCTAGCGTACGAGACGTGATTCCATTGGTGGAAGTAAATTGAACCACCGCAGTTGGAAATGCAGCGCGTTGGTAGAATTCCTTTGACTGATACACAGTAATCGTATGAGTCTTTTCGATGGCAAACAGACTCGTCAGGGTGCTCGAGTAGGTGTTCAAAAGTGCATTGAATTCATCGGTATCGGGCTGGAGGCTTTGAAGACGCACCAACAACTCGTTGATCTGTACAGTCAGCATTGGAACGCTGGCGTTTACAACACTGACACAGACGGCGCAATAGTTGATTGGCAAATTGTTGAGCGTAAGCCCACGCAATCCCAGTGCACTCGTTTCCTCGTGGTTGTAGTAGCGAAACACTGGTTCGTAGTTGTTGTTGCCGATCGATAATGCGCGCAAGCTGGCCGCGCCACTCACAATCCACTGACTTGTATCCTCCATATAGCTTTGAGCGTTGATAGCACGCGTGTAAACCAAGCAAACAATCCCAGGTGCTTTGAGCAGGATGTTACGCAGCAGGAGCTGACTGATTTCCTTTGGACCGCGAACAAGATCATTAAGCCACTGACGCATTGAGTCTTCTACCCAACGAATGGAATAGATGGGAGCAAACGATATGTTGCTCACTGGCATCATACGGAGATACTGCACATCCACTTGCAAGCCTTGTCGAAATAGCTGATTGTCGCCTGTCATGGAACGTATGACGCGGGGAACAGCAGTGCCCGCCCGAATATTGTAGTTGCTCTCGTCGATCGATGTGAGGTGCTGCATCGAGAGTACCGTGACCTGATCAAGGTACTGGCGAAATTGCTTTCTCCAGGAAGATTGCACGAGATGCGACGCAATTGTAGGCAAACGCGACTCGTTTTTCTGTTTTGGCATAATCGCGAGCACCTGGTACACCAACGCGCCGTAGGCGTAGCGCCAGAGCACCGAATGAGCGTCCTCTAGTTGTTCGCGCCAAAATTCCTTAATGACATCTGGTAGCTGGTAGCCCTTGGTATCGAAAGGAAGCAGCATGGATATGTCTGCAATGCTCTTTGATACGCGAATCATCGCCGATAGATGAAGCCAGGGCAGTACCTCGCTCAGTGTATCGGTATTCCAGCCTATGGAGGCGCCATCGGTAACGTACAAACCTCCCTGTCTGGATGACAAGAGATCTTTTACGGTATCCAGATCGATGCTGGTGCGGTTCACCAACGGCGCGCGTTCATAGTAAGACATGTGTTGTAGCCACTCTTGCTGTAGACTCGAAGGAGGAAGCGAGAGAAACTCCTTGACCGCGTCGGGACCGTATAGTCCATAACGCAGCATGCGCAGCAGATTGAGATTGAGAGATATGGGCGTTGGTTTGCGAATCAAGAGCGAGTAGGGAGCATTGAGAACGTTTCTCTTGGTTTCGTCAATACGAGCGAGATTTTCACTCAGTTGTTGCGCGTTTTGTGGCTGTTCCATGATTGCTCGTTTTTTTTCTCTTTTTGACAGCACCGCGTTTAATAATACGATTTGAACCCCCGCTTTTGTGAAGAAATTTTTTTTATTGGTACAGTTGTGTACCGTGGACAAAAAAAATAAAATAACCCCCTTCAAGTTTTTCGTATCTTATAAGAACCAAACTTATTTTCTACTAGACACAAAGAGCCATGGAGGCTCCGCTTGCAGAATTTGATTATGATGGACAAATAGGCGATCTCGCGGATCTGTTCTTGCAGGGTACTGGAAATGATGCCCCACAAGAGCAGCAGCAGGAGGAGGAAGAGAACGAAAATAGCCAGAGCGGCTGGGCACGTTTAGTGGAACCTGCTGCTACAATGCCATACCAACCTCCCGAGACCGGAGCAATTCAGACTGCGTCCGAGGAACGATCAAATCAAGGAGCCGTGGTTAATCGCGGACAAACACTGCTAGCTGAACTGAGCGCTCAAACGGGTATACCTGTCGAAGCCTCTGACGATCTGTATCAACTAGCCCAAGCGGAATATGAGGATTTTGACAATGGGTCGGTTCCCGAAGTGTCTGAACCAAAACAAAAGAAAAAACGAGGCGCGCCTCGGAAAAAAAGAACGGCAGATGAACCGGCGCTGGGTGAACAGCCGACCGATCCACTTCATCAAGCACCCAAAGCAAACAAGCGAACCAAGATACGAGCGGCTGCGGGTGATACGGCACAAACGGACGTCGCGATCCATCTGATCTGGTTTGCTCGACTTGCTCGAAAAGGCTATCGACTGCCCTCTTCTGCTGCACTGGTGGCACAGCGAGTCTTTCATCCTGGCCTTTTGCGCAACCTAAAGACTCAAGAGGAGAAAGACGAAGCACTTGCTGGTGCGCGTAGCTGGCCTCCAGAACCGGTGCTCGACTGGTTCAAACGTATCAACCGAGAACTCGAGGAAGAGCTAAAGGCACTAAAGAAAGGCGCTGGTGTCATTCAGAATCTCGGAGAAAAGTACAACAAACGAAAGGGAATCGTTACGTACCTGTGGCGTTTCTTCACGCTGACAAGCAGGAGACCCATACCCTCCGTGGGTCAAGAAGCGCTTGTGTTTCTGACAGAAGACTACCTGGAAAGCTTAATCAAATCAGATAATGGAGTTTTGCTACTTGTGAATCAGCTACAACCGAATCAGCTTCCAGAGGCAATCGATCTATTTGCAAAGACGGCTTTCAACAAGATATGCAACGCCAATAAAATTGGCGGTCGCTTGAATGCTTTGAAGCTACTCCAACAACGCGACAAGTTACGCGACGACGAACTCTGCTCGCTACTTGAAGAACCCTCGGTCGATAGTAAGCGACTCAGCACACAACAAAATACTAAACTAGATCGCATCGCCGAAGCCGCTGGTGCGACACTGAATCGATTTCAAGAGATAACCGAATTTCTCATTGGTGAACAACATTACAGAAATAACGTTGTGCCAATATTTGGTCGTGCGCTGCCTCTGCTGTCCGTTTTCGATGTAAATAAGAAGATTCCAAAAGCGCCATCCAGACCCGATTACTACACGCGGCAAGGGTTTCTTAATGGAGCCATCGCCTGGGACGCTGATTGGACGTTGGAGCGCTGGAATCACGCAAATGACCCCAAGCGGTATCGCTTAACAGGAGTAGCAGCGACGCCCGTGGCCACTCCTCCTCTCGTTACAGTCGAAACGCTCCCAACCTTGGTCAATCAACAGGATCAAGTGACGGAAGCACTGCAAGACATGTTACCAACAAACGTGCAGCCAAACCCCATTGCTATTGCTCAGTTGCGTCAGTCGGTGCAAATCCGCGACCAGACGCTACTCTCTGCGACTTCAGACGTCGCACCGGAGGCGAGACCTGCCATCGTTCATTTGATGGAAGCGGCAATTGCCGCCGCCGCTGCGGACAACAATAACAAAAAGAAACGCAAACAGAGCGAGGTCTCTACAACGCAGCAGCCGCCTAATAGTAGCACAACAAAGAAATCTGCATCTTCTCGCATTGCACTCGAGCGGCAAACCGACGCGCAGGTGCTGACCGTGCACACACCAGGAACCGAGGCGGCAATGGCAAGAACGATTTACGCTTTCAGTATGTCGCGTTTGAGGCGCGCACTCACCAACATTACCTTGGATCCCACGCCAGTGAATCATCGTGGTCTGGGCCCGTTTGTAGTACTCACCATATGGCTAAGTCTTCAAGAAGAGACCACCGCAAAATTGGAAACTGCCATACAGCAATTTGATCAACTATGGCAAACTCGGTCAGCAGCAATTGTCGAGGCGGGAGATCCAAATACGTTCGAAGCCATTCGTGTGTACTGGAGAGGTGTACTCGAGTTACTCGTGTCAAAGAAGGCAAAGAAAATCGAGCGCGACGAACGAAAACAATCGACTGTGCCACCCAAGAAGAGTCGCTCCGATCCACAGGCTGATGCCAACAAACAACAACAAGCTGCACCACAGACCCCTGCTCCTCCTCCGGAAACATTGCAAGAAAATCAGGGCGCGGATGATGTTCCAGTGCCAGGCTCCCCACTACCACTCGAAGAAGAAGGCCCTCGGCCGCCAGATTTTATGCTCGCAGATGTTCCCGAGTCTATGAGAGGCGAAGAAAAGCATCCAGAGGACCGAATCACTCGTGATCTGATACGCTTTCTAATGGAGCGAGTGGTCAACATACGTCAGGCGGTACTCGATGATACATACAGGCAAGGCATCGAGATGCATATAGATGCCGTGCGGAGAGCACTGCTGGTCAAAAATCCACCGCCTCCAGTGTCTGCGTTTTGCATTGTGTGTCCGTGGAGAATATTCCATGACGGAGTGTTTAATGCATCGGATCCCATGCGTCTGCGCGGCGCAAACGAATACGCGTTCGATACGACAAGCGACTACGTTGCCAAAGACCAACTACTTGCCGTACTGCGACATTCTTCGGCGCGACAGTACATTGCAGCAAACGTGCAAAAGATTTATCAATTCTATTACGCACTGCATCTGCTGGCCTCTAGAACCAACAAACTAGCCGACCTGGAAAATCTGATTGCTTACAACGTACCGTTAACAAAGGTGTTTCCTACGTGGCATCTGCAGTTTGTGCACTACATGCAGGTCACGTGCCAGACCGCACAGTACGATCGCGATGGCGCTTTCAGTCGTCTTCAGCCATTCCGGCGTTCTGTGCTCTATCCGCCCGTGGCGACGCTGCAAGTGTTGATTACTTGCCGCGATCAGGAACGGGTAGCCTCGGGTGTGTTTGACGCCAGTGAATTTGACGCGCTGTTTGGTGTCAATCATCGAACACTACTTGTTCGAGTGCGTGATCGCGTTACAAGCGTCTCCAAGGACTACTACTTTACGGAAATGCGCAGTCAGCCTCAGCGCCTCATTTTCATTGATGCATTATCGTTTGGCACGTCGACTGTGGCCACTGCGATACTCAAGATTGACTACTCATTGCCTGGCGGCATTGAACAGGTTTCACTGGAGCCAAACGGAAGCGCGGCTATCCAAATTGATGGTCAACTCGATCTTGATGTGGTGGTTAGTATTGCAGAGTCAGACGCACGAAGCGGCATTCTGTCACTGCGATACAGCCAGCTGCTTTCGTGCCGCACAGCAGCAAACATTCACGAACTGCGCCAGCCCGTGACGTTTCAGCAGAGCGCTAAAAATCCCTACACAGTTAGTTTCAGCGAACGCTTCCCAGCCGTTACGGTCGGCACGCTAATTATTCGCGAAAAAGCACAAGACAACCACCTGGTTACATTTGCGGGAGCTGCTCCTGCCGACCATCCGTTCTTTGCGCACGCTGCGTTACTTCCTCTGGGCACAGAAGCGCCAAGAATGTATCCTGTGGCGAATCTTACGCTGGGTGACGTGCGTAGATTTGCGTTGCTATTGCGCCCCAACCGCAAAGTCGACCCCGAAATGATGGATCTCTACGTCTATCAGTTGGAAGCAGGAGAAATGCGTCTAGTGACCGGCGAGCTTCCAATACGTGGCATAGCACTCTCGCTGCGCTCTATTGTGATCTACAATCAATCGGGTCAGTTTGCACAGGAACTATCAGTGCACATGCAAGGCAACAGACACTATGCTGTGCGTGCTCCTTGCATGCTACTGGTTGCTGGGCAGAAACCACAGTCGGTTGTACGCGACGCTATTGTGCTTACGAATAACGAAAACGACCTCACTACATTCCCGCTTACAATTGAGGCACCCATGGGGATTGTCGATCGCGCAATGACCATCTCTTCGTCTGTCTCTTTGGAAAGTGTCGTTGCGACAAACGAAAGCACCAAATTCAAATGCGATGTGTGCGGTAGCACCAAGATGATTGACGCACGTATCTACAAGGGCACTGGGTCTCCACAACAGCAGCAGCAGCACAGAGTGCACAAAGCTTGCGGGGGTGCTTGTTCTAAACAAATTCTTACAACAATTTATCAACTGTAAAAAAAAAATCAAACATCTCCTCGTAGTTTTAGCTGATCATATTCGTCGCACACCCACGACTTGAATGCCTTGATGTGTGTAAACGTAGGTAAGCAGGTAGGGTTATTGCTGAGCAATGTCGCATCCAGATCTGTGCCCGAGATGCAATTGTCCTGCTGTTTCTTTGGTTGACAGAGCCGGAAGATGACATCGACGCTGGGCATGACGCTCTTTTGTGTTTTGCTCAGCGTCAGATCGTACATGCGTTGCCATTCTGCGCGAGTCACGCACGCGTCCCGATCAAAGTCTAGCTTTTGCATGATGCATCGATAAACTGTCTCGCGCGTTCCCTCTAGCGGAGACCACGCTGCAGCCAAAGACAGTAACAGTAGGAGAAGAAGAAATAAAAATCGCATGGAATCGTTAAATGGATGGGGCTGGTACTCTCGTACTACTAAAATCAAACAAAAGCGAAAGACTTTATTTACCAATATCACAACCGAAAAATGGTTTAACTTTTTTTTTCTGGAAAAAAATGGATTATTGGAATAGTAGTGTGGCAACCAATTCGTCTTCTGGATTGCCAGCTCACCTGGCAGACATGGAAGAACAAGAACAACAAAACAACGCGTTTCGCATGTCTCATCACCATCAATCCACAAACTCACTATTTGATGATCTTCCTGCTCCGCCTCAACCGTCGCCTTCACAGCAGCAGCAGGATTTATCATCTGTTTACGGATTGTATGGACAAGATGACCAAAATGATGTCTATAGACGATTGCATCAGCAACAAAAACCACGAAACACCAATCCTATGCCTGCTCCAGCAACAACAAACTACCATCATCACCACCACAGGAATCAAGCAACTTATACAGCATCTCCTTCGTCTAATCTGCTCATGCCTTCTACGCAACAGCAGCAGCAAATACAAATACCTGTGGGTACTCAGAGTATCTCCATTCAAGTAGAAGGAAATCCTACTGCTCCGACGGGCGGTGGTGTTCGCAGAGACCACACACTTACTGCCGCTGCGCAGCAAGCACTCCGTCAGGCTGCCTCTGAACTGGCGACATCACCTACCAAGGGAACACGGCGATGGCTCATGCCTCTATTGGTGATGTTTGCCTTATTCATGGCAGCGGCACTGGCGTTTGCATCGATTAGTCTGTTTGGAAACCAAAAAGATCTTCGGGATCGAATCTCATTTCAAGAAAGCCAACTGAAGCGAATGGAAGAGCACATACAGAAACAAGAGCAACAGCATACTAACGCACAATCGAAACGCGATAATCTGGGTATATTCAATCACGAGAGTGACAAAGACGATGACGACAACAAATTATCAGGAACGCCTTCTGATCGTTTGCATGAGCAAATATACGAATTTGTACTACCACAACAACAATCGCTACCGCGTGCAGGTGAAATGATTGCAATACCATCGGATAGCAGCAACTCTATACCTGGACTCGACATAGAGTTAATCGTTTCATATGATGTGTGTTGTCACTTGGATGATAGTATGTCCTGTGCAAGAGGAATGGATGTATCGCGTAGCGTTCCGTCCATGTCTGCGAGTTTGCAGCGCCAATCCGAACGGCAATTCCTCGCTCTGCGCATCAGCACCAACGTTGGCTACGCTGGAAAACAATGTACTCTGAGATTTACACAACGATAAAAAAATTGGGTTTTTCCTTATCCTTGGATCGCAAAACACAACTTAAAAACCTAAATGCAAAGAAAAATTTTTAGATTTTTTTCAAAGCTCAGTAAGAAAAAAACCACCAAAAACCTTGATATGGCTGAGACTACCAAACGTGCCAGAGAAGAGGAACACCAGCCAGACGCACATCCTGCCATTCAAAAGACAAAAGTCACTGCTCCAGTTGGCCAACGAAAGGACGTTTATATTATTATCAGTTTTTGTGTGCAAGACATTGGAGAAACAGAAAGTTTTGCGGTTCCAGCTCATTTAGTCAACGAGAACACACTTCTGGCATTACGGCTGCACAACAGAGAAGTTTGCGATCCGACTCACGGAGAGGCTTCCTTCCGAAGGGCGTGCAAACTAATCGCCTACAAACTAGAAGATTTTCAAAAATACAAAATTCCTGAAACGGAACCTCTTGTCGATAAAAATCATAATGTCTTGGGCGTGTTTTGGATTTCAAGCAGTACCGACTAGGACAAACTTCCTTCCCCCCTTTTACTGTTTATAAAGTGAAATGTGTATGTAAATAAAGGGGCGAAAAAACACCTAAGTTTATTACACAATGAGCTCTCTTCTACCATTTTTGCTTTTGTTTCTTTTTGCTTTTGTCCAAGCTCAGAATGCGTGTAGCACAGTGGGATCCTGCTGTAGTAAAATTGACTTTGAATCTACGCCTGGAAACGTAGTCAATGCAGTGCCGCTCCAACAGGGCTATCAAGTACAGCCCGGACTCGCATCGCCTTGGGGCTCTCTGATGGGTGTATCGTTTGAGATTGATCCCACAAACGTACATCCTGGAACCGCGACGCCATACTTTCTCGGACTGATCAACACCAGCGCCATCGCACCACAGGCAGAGTGGCGCGGTCTAAGCTTTTCGCCTAGTGGTACCAACACCGAACCAGACGGTCTAGTGCTCACTGCAGCGGCGTCGCTCAACGGCATCGAAGGACCCATCATTCCACTGAAGAATACATGGACGCTGCATATCTACTACCAGCGACCGTTGCCGGCGTGCATGACAGGATTCCGCATTTTGCGCACAATCACCTGGGCACTGCGCATGGACGTCACGGTGAAGCTCATGATAGACTCGAGTGTGCTCGACACACGCACATTCAAATGGAGTCAAGTAGCTACGCTACGCAACGACATTGATTTGTTTGTATCGCAGTCAAACGTGAATCACGTGTCGATTACATGGACCGGAGTTGGATACGGAGCGCTGGCGTTTGTCTCTCAGTGCTTCCCGCAGACGAGTCTCGATCAGTGTGGCGTGTGCGGCGGAAACAACTCGTGTGTACCGCCGGTACAGGAGGGTCTACCGTGCACAAACGAATCGTTTGCACTGCCACTCTGCCGTCCTGGGCACTTGAATGCACAGCTCCAGTGCGTGCCAGACGCTCTGTACCGCCAGCCAGAAGTCTGCAATGGTCTCGATGATAACTGCAACGGAGAAATCGACGAAACGTTTGAGAATCAAAACATCACATGTGGCGTGGGAGCATGTGCCGCTTCGGTCGCTGCTTGTGTGAATGGTACTGCGGGAGTTTGCACGCCAGGCACTCCAACGCCAGAAATCTGCGACAATATTGATAACGACTGCGATGGATTGATTGACGAGGATGGCGTGTGCGACCCTGCACCCATTGACGGAATGCGAGTCGTTCCGTTACTTACATGTGTGCGAAGAACCTTTTTCACGTCGTCTCCCAATCTTTGCTATGCGCAGTTTGGCTATCGAACCCTGGATGCGTATCACGATGTCACTCTTACCTACGGACAGCCAATGACAAATTACGTGGTGCCCACGCAAACACGGAGCACAGTGACAAGCCTGTTTCGGAAAAACGCAACCGTAAGCAATGCTTGGGAGAGCGACGCATTTGACTGTGATACGGGCTCTGTGGAATGGCGTCTAGGCGACGGAGATCGCACTTATATTCATGTTATTGCATATGGAACGGGTTCTCCCTTGTGCGAGACTGCTGTTTCGCCCTCCTCTGCCAATGGAGCCGTCTTGCCAGTGCAGCCGTTTATTGACGATGGGTGCGTCTGGCGCACTGACTCGGGCGTGTGCTCTGCCTCGTTGGGTTACTACAATCCAAACGATTTTTCTGTGCAGCCCGTATCACAGACGGTCCAAGTAGCAGACCTGCCCGAAGCGCCTCTGATTGCTCCTCAGTTACAGACCCTCTGGCCGTATCGGATGCGCAGTGTTGCACGATTCGAATGGCCTTGTCCTCTGGGCACGGAAACTCTGACCTGGAAGCTCAAGTCCACCAACGCTACATCATCATCACTGGCGGCGAAAGCTTCTCGGATATGCCCCGCAAAAGTGCAAGCAGAGAACATTGCCTCTGGCAATCAGCCCGTGAAGAGAAAAAAATAAAGAGATTCATGCGTTTATTTTGTCCATTTGATAGTACAACTCTTCACATTTCTTAGACAGATAAGCCCCTTTTTTCAATAGATAATTCATGATTTCCTTATGTTTGCATTGGATTGCCATCGCCAATGCTCGGCAAAATGGTTTTTTCACATAGTCCTCTTGGATGAGCATTTCCACACTTTCAAAGCAGCCTGCGTAAACTGCTGATTCAAGAACAGAACGCCTCGAGGTTGTCTCCATGTTGCTCAACAACGCCCGGAGCAATTCTTTATGACCTCCAGCGGCGGCAGAGCCAGCAGCGAGCTTTTTCCACGTTGGTCGCTTTTCCAGGCGCGCAAAAACATAGTGTCCTATGCCCAACTGACACGAGGCAATGAAATGCAATTCATTTTCGCATTTTCTCGCAAATCCACGTTCTTCACGTTGCCTGTTGATATGTCTCATCGCCTCTTGTGTAATTCTGTCCATGTATTTATGGGCAAACTCCTTCCACATCAGACAAACTCTTCTTATTCGACAGAGATCAAAGACGCGCGCTCTGCAAAGCACCATGAACCAAATCTCAGCAGGTAGTTGCGGTAGATGTACAACCATTTTGGTTTTTCTTCGTTTGCTTAGTGGTAAAATGGTAGAAGAATCCATTTTTTGCTTACTCATTTTTATGAGGTTTTAATGAAAAAAAACCAGCAAAAAGTGGCTTTAAATGCAATGGTTTTTTTTTTTAAAAAAAAAACAAATTACAAAGATGGCTCGCTTTTTCCTTCGTTCACTCCTGACAGTTTCCGCAGAGGAATTCATTTGTTTCTGGATCACGAACACTTGCTGCTCTTGCATTTACACACTTTTGTATGGTGCAGTACATTTCCAAGCACTCAGCACATCGATTCCAATCGTTCGCTGAGCAGTCATTGCAAGCCGAGATACCACAGGCATTACAGCAAACGTCAGTCTCGCCTTTGCAGAAGAGACTATCACGAAAGACGATCGGACCATAAATCGCATGATAGTATGCGGTTGGCTTGGCATAACAGAGCTCAGACCACTGACAGCGAGACTCACAGCTGAAGCACACGCCGAGCTTATCCAATCGCTCGCCATCTGAGAGCTTCGAGTCGCATCGAACACAGTAGTCTCGGTTCTTGTTTGCCTTCTTTTTGTTTGGAAGGAGGCGATTCTGCTTCTGAATGGAGACGGTCTGGCTTGCGAGCATGTGTGTATGTGAGCACTGCTGAAAGAAGCAGCTCAAGTCTGCCGGCTATTTATACTAGCGCGCCCTCGAATTCTACGTTAGAAACGTTTTAATAAAAACTACTAGTCTCTAGTAGTATCACGCCCCCCCTTCGTAAGCGATATTAAAGGTTTGGAAAAAAGAAATGTAATATCCAACAAAAAATGCGCTGTAGAGGCTCATTAGTAACAGCACTACTTTTTATTTGCTCCATTGCATTGGCGTACGAGTCTGCCAGCGTTACTCTTCCAGTGCGCGTTTTACCTGGAGGAGTGGTAAACGTGCACATTGATGTGGTCGCATCGGAAATCCCGGCCGGTAGCACTCTTCAAGCGACCTTTAGCGGCTCTGCACCGCAGTGGCCTGCAATCTCATCCGCAGTGATCTTCCAGACATACCGCTCCGGCAGCACTTTTGTGCTCGCTGCCTCTATCAATGCTCCGTTTATCGAGGGCGTCTATGAATCTCTGCGCTGGACCGTGCGCGTCCAGCAAACTTCTCAGATTCTCACTATCGTCAGCAGCAAGGCCATTGAGATCACGTGCTCTGATGGCATCTATTGCAACGGAGTGGAGCGCTTGGTGCGTCAGTCCTGTGTGCGTCCCAGCGCGCTGCCATGCGTGTCCCCCAGCGGTGATCTGTGCGCTAGCTATCAATGCATTGAGGCGAATCGATCTTGTGCCAGAACACCTCTTGGCGGAGCTTCGTGCCTCAAGTGCCTTCCAGACGCTTGCAAAGCCTCATGCAGGGGCAAGGTGTGTGGCGATGACGGCTGCGGAGGTTCATGCGGCAGTTGCCCCTCGGGTCAGTCTTGCCTTGCTGGCGCGTGCGGTGTTGTTACTCAGCCCGGATCGTGTGCAAATCCCGAGCCGCTGCCTGGAGTAGGAGCGAATGGCGTCGTGCCTGATACTGGTGCTCTGTTTGACATCTTGGGTGACAATCGCCAGGGCATCGATCTGGCACAGCCAGTTTGCAACTCTCCTGGCATTCCCGAGTACGTGTACAAGTTTACCGTCAACGTCCCTATGGGCTTTGAGATTCGCATGACCGCCGCCGATGGCGCAAACACTCTCGATACCCTGCTTGCGATCCACGATTCCAACTGTCAGCCTTTCACGCTCACCGCCGCGGATCGTCTGTGCTCAGATGATCAGACTCCGCCCGGTAATCTCGCGTCGCGTTGTGACGGTCTCGTTCCTCCCGGCACTTACACCATCATTGCTTCTGCATACGCTACCTCCACTCTGAATGCATACAAGCTGGCGATCAAGTTTACTCCTGGATGCACACCCAAATGCGAGGGCAAGTTCTGTGGCGATGATGGCTGCGGTGGCTCGTGCGGTGTATGCTCCAACGGAACTCAGTGCTTCTTTGGTAGGTGCCAAGCGGTTCCCTGCAAGCCGGATTGCAAGTCTCGTGCGTGTGGCTCAGATGGATGCGGCGGTTCGTGCGGTGTCTGCAAGAACAAGCAGGTGTGCGATCTGTTAGAGGGAGAGTGCGTTCCTGTGAAGAGCTGCAACAATTTCGCGCCTCAATGCCAAGGCACCGGTTCGCAGAATCAATTCTGTGGCTCTGATTGCCAGTGGCACAAGATTGACGAACCGATGCCTGATCTCGTACCAAACGAGAAATCAGAGGTTCTCTCGTCTGCCTACTTTCAGTGGTCCGACTTCCCAGAGACATCGTGTGCAATTGCCGAAGGCTGCGTGCTCGGCTCTGGCCGACGCCTCTTGCTGCGATTTGATACTCGTGTGCACAATGTGGGCACGAGCGGCTTCACGGGTCCCAATATTGCCAAGAGCCCTCATCTGTTTACATGGGCTGCCTGCCATCAGCACTACCACTTTGAAAAGTTTGCGCGCTTTGCGCTCTACAACAGCTCCTCCAATGTGCTAGCACTTCCTGGTGCCAAGCTCTCGTACTGCATGGAAGACGCAGAACGGTACTCGACGGGTTCGGATGTGGCCTGCTCGCCCCAGTTTGATTGCATCAATCAGGGCATTCCTCGTGGTCGTACCGACAACTATCCCGCTTCGCTTGATTGTCAATGGCTCGACATCACTGACTTGGCAGTGAAGGACTCATGGTACACCTACGAGGTGTGCACCAACATCGGACGCACTCTCTTTGAGATGACCTTTGATAACAACTGTGTGCGATTCCCTGTTTACATTCCCAACGTACCGGATAACGGCTCTGTTCTGCCTTATTCAAATGTGGTTCCTAATTTCTAAAAAAAAAAGAATTAGATTGACATTTCTACCGGGGTCCAATGCAATTATGGCTCTGCTTGAATTAAAAAAAATCTATTACACCAAAGATTCTAAAGTTTTTTCCCCGAGTGAAAAAGTGCATACTAAAGCGGCTGGGTAGGTCTAAGATTTTTGTATCTCGGACCCCACTTTTGAAAACCAAGATGCGCCACTGCTCCTTTGCCTTGGCGGTCCTTTTCGGCCTTTTGTGTGTGCTCAACTTTTCTCTTGCCATCCCCTCGTCGGTCACCAGCCAGGTCTGCAACGGCGAGGATCTCGCCGCTGGATACGGAGCCTATCGGTACCCCGTGTTTGATCTGCCCAACCAAGGAAGCGGTGCTTTTGCTTTCAGCCAGGTCGGCCTGCCCCCTCCCTCGCTCGACAAGCGCATTGCGGAATTTGCCGGTCGTCAGGGCATCTACCGCAACGGCACTTACCCTGCATGGGTGCGCAACACCAATCTCACCCTCGGCTGGGACATCACCGTGAACGTCGCTCTGGCGTACGAAAATGTGCGCGAGATGGTCGAATGCGTCGGCGGCAACTTTTCGACCGACGTGATCTACGCTCGCTCTGAGTTCTCCACCTTTGGCATCGACGAGTTCCCCAGTGGTGTGGTGAAGAACAGCACCACCGGACAGTACTTTCGCATCCGCGACCTGCCCACAGAGACGGCTGCCATCCTCGACCCCGTTTTGGTCAAAGACTTGCCCCGCGCTCTGAAGAACGAGGGCTACGTCCAGTGGCGCACCATCATCAACACCCTCCGTCGGGCTTACATCCCCCAGCCTCGCCTGATGGATCCCCGCACTCTGGTCTCGGTCGAGTGGCTCGTTGGTGGTGCTCCCTTTGAATATACAGTTAGAGCGCTGGTGCCTCGCTGCTTCACTACCTGCAAGGATCGTCAGGTCGCCGCTGCTCAGGCTGCTTAAGCTCTGAGAGCAAAAAAAAAAGAATCATTATACCGCAGAGTTTTTTTTTGACTATAAACTGTCGTTTCCCCCCTTTTTGGTTTCTTCTCATTTCTAAGGTCTTAGAGAAACTAATTTTACACAAAAATTGATATGATATATCCAAATAAAACAAACAATAATGGTAATATGCAGAACAGTACGAACAAGACATTCCTGTGACGATTATATTTCTTCATGTTTTCACACATCTGTCTACACACACAATCAGCGAGTTTGCGTGTCTCTTTCTCCTTGGCGTATACAGCGACCCAAGCAGCATTTGCCACTGTCGTGGTGATAGTACGAGATACTTGTGACATGGCTTGATACCACTGGAAAAATGATAGGCTATTAATATGATCGGCGTCTTGCTGCCACTGCTCGGTGGCGTGGCGAATCGCTTCAGGAAACATGGTGGTATTGTGACGTGTGACAACATCTGCATACTCTGCACGTTGTTCCATTTTCATGTCTAGACATTGCCAAGACAGTTGTCCTTCAAGGACGCTCAGTGGAACAGGAAGTCCATAAGCCTTGTGAAAAGCGTTGGGTGATATCATTCTACCGGTCGGTACTAATGACAACACGTGCGCTGCCAGGTCCAATGGGCTTATGGCTCTAGTAAATATTGGAATCGTTCCAAACTGTGGATCATTCAAGTAAACTACAGTGCACTCGTCCTTGGATACCACAAACATAAGCTCATTTTGAAGCGCAATAGGATTCATACTCGATGGCAAAAAAAAATTTCTGGTTTCTATTTTTATTGAGATCGATGCCACGTAACAAAAAAAATCATCGTTAGCAGCGATTTTTTTACTCTTGTGTCGAGTCAAACGAATTATTGGTTATGTTGACATATCCGTTTGTTTCCATCTTAATTTCCAAGCACGGAGCAGCACACTGAAAGTGGATGTTGTGCACAGTGAGCGACATGAGAGAATAGAAGGTGTGTGGCTGGTCGCGATTGACGATGGTGACATATTCTTTGTCCCTAACTGATTTGTGAGGCATAATGGAAACGTGCTTCACAGAGGGATGCGGATCCAGAGCGAGCTTGTAGGTTCCGGCGAGAAACTCCACATCGAGTCGTTCATCAGGACTGGCCTCGTACAGAACATCGAAATCCTCCTCGGCAGATGTAGGTCCGAGTATCACGTGAACTCCGACCGAAATCGTCACCAGGGCACTCAGTAAAATAGCGTAGAAGATGGTGCGCATGTTGTAGTAGTATTATTACACGAAGACATTAAATGTTTTTATTCTTTTTAATAACAATAAATGAGCATTACAATGAAAATCCTTGTCGTGCAGATGCCCACACTGCACTGTCGTCTTTCTTTGGCTCTGTCACGCGGCCCGTGTTCTTGTCGGTCACGAGCGAGGACATCTTCTCGCCCAGCGAATAGATCCGTTGGATGTTCTCTGCAATGTACTCGATATTCGAGTCGGCAATGTGAGGCGTGTCGGTGACAGCGTAAAATTGTACCGTCACGCGAATAGGATAGTAGTAGTCGCGCTCCAGCGCAAGTCCGCGCGTGCCCTCGAAAGCGCCCTTGGATTCTGTGCCTTTTTCAAGCATCGCGTGATCCATGCCTCGTGGTCCCTTCTCTTCTGCTCCCCATCCACCACCACCTCCTCCCCATCCACCTCCTCCAAAAGAAAACATGCTTTTGCATTTGATTCCGCCGCCGTCACCGAGACAAGCGCCTTTGTAGCCAAAGCCAGTAGAGATCTTTGGCTTTGTCTTAAGTGGCACTTGAATGATGTACAGCGCATTGCGATCCTTTTCTTCGCTGGTCATGGCGCCTTCGACAGCCACGCCTCTTTCGCGACGATCGTCTTCCAGGCGCTTGGCAACAAACTCAACTGCAGTGCCATGATCGTTCAGATACAGTGCGCGCGTATTTCGATCTACTACTTGAGCCGAGGTGCCATGGGGGCTCGAGGTGATCACAAGTACCGCAGGGTCGTCACTTGAGCTTTGATAGTTGTACAGCGACACGTGAAAGGGCACTTTGCCCTCGTACAGCGGCAAGATACAAGCCTGTGCCGATACAACCACTCTCGAGTCGCGCTCGGGACGATACATCGAGCTGAGCTTGGGATTGCCCGTGTAGAGAGCGATATTCTGGAGATACTCGGCGAGAGTGATTCTCTTGACTTGAGCGCCCTCGCGTGATTCGTTTCCGACCAAGATAGGGATCTTGTCAATTGGCATGTCCACCGTGATGTCCTTGAAATTCTGCGGACGAATCACAGGCATGCTACTATCGCTACACGCGAGAGCCATGTCGGAGATGTTTGGTCCGACGCACGAGTTTTTGTTTCGAGCGGTATCCTCCCATGTGATGAAACCGGCCGTCAGATGAAGCTTCTCAAGTTTGACTTGAAGAGCGTGGTCACCCACCAGCTCACGAACACTATTGAAAAGAATTGATTCGTCGTTTCTGTGTGCAGACATCTTCTTTCGAGTCCCAGAGGGAAAAAAATCAGACGCTCCAGCAAAAGAGACAGTCGGTTATTTATGTCCTGGCTTTCAGAACAGTGCCACGTTTCAGTAATGTTTCTTTCTTCTTTCTCTAACGGTGCGATTATTCCTTCCGTGTATAAGAAGTGCGATTTCGTAAGAATGTACATCCTGTAGAATGAATTTGCATATGTTTTCTGCAACTTTCCTATTGGTACTGCTGGTTGCTGCTGGGATTTGCAGTGCTCAGCAAGTCACCGGTGCTGATATCGTCGTTGGACGCACAGTACCGCGCGCAGGAATCTACGCCGACGAGGGCACACAAGTCGACAATGGTGTAAAGTTTTTCGTTAATTGGCTACAGAGGAATCGAGGTGGAATGCTCACCACGCGCGATGGCGTCCAGCACAAACTTCGAATGTACACCCTGGACGATGGTTCCAATCCCGAGACAGCCGGTTATCTCTATGAAATGATGTCTCGGCCGGAAGGCGAAACATTCCTCCGCATACCCACTCCAGTGCACGCAGTGATTGGTCCATGGACAACCGTTATCACTCAACCGGTCATCAACATTACACGTCAGTACAACATTCCGTTTATCTTTAGCGGTGCTTCCGTACCCACATTCTACAACTCGACTGCCTATCCACACGCTGTCGGTTTGCTTGTGCAGACATCGAAACGCTCTGGCAGTTGCATGCGCATGTACGGACAGCAATTGGGAATACGCACAGCCGCGGTGATTGCCAGCACAGATTCTTTCCAAGTGACCGCACGCAATACCATCTTCTCACAGTTGGCTGCGCAGAACATCACAATTCTGTACAATACCACAGTCGATAGGGCCGCTACACAGTTTGGAGATACAATTCCTCGTCTGAGTGCTATCAAGCCCGAGTTACTTGTACTGGCTCTGGGCCCGCAAGTATGTCTGCCATTTGCGCGCCAGATGTTTGCGCGCCTGAATTCATGGCAACCCAAGGCGACTTTTGTCACCAATTCAGCAACTATTGGAGTGCTGAATAAGGAACTCGATTGGCGGGTGCACTACTGGAATTCCGGAGATCAATGGGTTGCGGCACAAGAGTACGTCGACTCGTATTTTGGATTCGGATCGACTGCGGGTTTCGTCGCTGAGTACCGCTCAGAGTTTAATGTTACTCCTACCTTCTTGGACGCTGCCTCCGCTGCTACTGGCTTTGTGCTGCTTGACGCAGTGTCTCGAGTGGACTCCAACTTTACCAGCGATGAATTGATTGCAGCACTGCGAAGCACCACATTGAATGAGACCTTCATGGGCCCGATCCGTTTCCTGCCCTCGGGCGAACTCGATCAATCTGGTCTGTGCGCACAGTTTTTGCCCGCCAAGAGCAACGGTAGCACTCCTGGCCAGTTTGAGCTGCGATCTGTTGCTCCCGATACACTTGCCCTGGAAACTCCCGTGTACCCTGTGCGAGCGAGACCGCCGCCCGGTTTCCTCAAGTGGCACGAGTACTCACACATTGCATCAATCATCTTTATGGTCTTTGCGTGCATCATTATGTTGGCTTCCATCGCCACGGCATTCTTTATCGCCTTCAAATTTGGGAAACAGATCTTTGCTCAGCAAGGATACTGGTTCATCGTGGCCATTCTGTTGGGCATTATTCTGACGGCGTTCACCGTGTTCCCGCTGGCCGGAGAACCTACCAAAGCCTCGTGCGTTTCTCAGATCTGGTTGTCAGTGTCAGGAGCAGCCTGCATCATCTGCGTGCTTTTTGCCAAGGCTATAGGCTCTGCTTATCGATATCACATGCGAAACACCGGACAGACGCACGATGAAGAAGTGCATCAGAGAGTACTGGCTTCGATTGCAGGCGGACTGTTGTTTGTTATTTTCATCTTACTGATCGTATGGACTGCGACAGCGTCACCCGTGCCCAGTATGATAGAAGACAAACAAAACGAGGGCACGTTCTATCTGGACTGTTCGCACTCTAGTCCGGCGCGCATGGGCTGGCTGTTTACCGTTATTTGTTTCTTGGGGCTACTGCTTCTGACTTCGGTTGTGATCGTTTTCGTCACGCGCTCACTCAACGAGGACTACCGCGAGGCTCGCCGTATCATGTGGCTGGTCTACCTCGTTGCTTTTATCACAATTGCATTCACTGCCACTATCTGGGGATCGAACGGATTCTACCAAGTGCAGTTTATTGCAAAATGTACATTTGCAGTGTTCTTTGCGTTGACAGTCTATCTGTTGCAATTCGGCCCTCTGGTATCAGACTACATTGGCTCTACGTTTGGTTCTTCCAGCGGCAACGGAAGCACGAATTCAAAGTCTGTGACCGCTAGAGGCAGCGTCACTACTTCCTATGATAGAGCGGACGGATTTAACAATAGTGGCCACGAGTAGTGGTGTTTTTTGTTGTTGAGCAAATACTGCCCTATTTGGGGCATGCCTATGTCTAACTAACTATGAGCAAAAAAAATTTGATTACATTTAAACCCATCTTGCTATCCGCATTATAATAAAACACCACCGAAGCAACCAAAAAACAAACGGTAGGAAAAAAAAGCATATTGGCCTGCACCAAACTTCCCCCGCCACAACCGACGATTCTATGGATCGGTCTGCTTCTTCTTCTGATGACCCCACCGGAACCACTATCACCTCTACTAGCTCCAACGAACAGCTGGTCGATACCGTTTCCGATCTAAAGGGCGCAAAGAATCTCTCGCCTCTACTTACCGAACCCAAAGTGCCACTTGGAAACGTGGTGGTGCTGATCAGAGACGCAGAGCTCACTGCTCGTCCAAAAGGCAACAATGCCGCCACATTCAAAATGTGCGTGGGAATCAATGTCGAAAGGCGTAGCATGCAGACAACACCCTGCAACACCCTCTCAAGACACTGGGACGAGCGCTTTGAGTTTCCTGTAACAGAGACATGTTTCGATATGGAACTGTCCATATGGTGCAGTTCATTCGACATCCTCAGTAATCAAGACACCTTTCTCAAGGCCCAGTATGTCATGCACGAGATCGCTCTGACGGATCTCGAGCAGAAGCCCAATACCTATGTGGACTACAAAGCTGATATCGGTGGCAAGGGCAAACCGTTTGCCACGATAACCTTTGCTGTGAAATTCAAGCCTGCCCCCAATCCGTTTGTGCCGATGGAGAGAATGCTACTCGATGACAAGACTGTGCTGAACACGATGCTCGATCTAACCGAATCGTCAGACAAGCCCAACTCGGTCGTAGCCGAGGCGTTGAACTACTTTTTCACGTACACGGGTTCTATGGATTCATTGCTAAAGACATGTATTCAGAAAGAGGTCAATGCCGCAGAGTCGGCAGAAACTCTACTGCGAGGCACTTCACTGTCGATGGAGATCATCTCACAGTTTGTGCAGCTGCACGGCTCTGGATATCTCCTGTCGATTATCGGCCCTCTGGTCCGTCCATTGTTGCTAAAGACGACACTGGATGTGGAACTCGACCCAGTGAGGATGACCAAAGCAAAGGACGAAAAAGAACTCAAACGCACTCAGAAAACACTGTCGGAAGTTTGCGAAAAATTTCTAAAAAAGATCATCTCGTCCCACGGCGACCTACCAGCTCCCATTCGACAGCTATGCCACTGGATTGATGAAGCGGTAGAGAAGCGTTTCTCTGGACATAGCCACACAGCTTTGGGGGGAATATTGTTTCTGCGTTTCATCTGTCCTGCCATCGTGGCGCCCGAACACGCAGGACTCTTCAAAAGCTCTTCGGAGATCCCCTCGAACGTCAGACGAGTTCTGATTCTAGTGACAAAGATACTTCAGAACCTGGTGAATCAAGTTGAATTTGGCGAAAAGGAAACGCACATGGTTTGCATGAACAAATTTCTCCAAAGCAACCAGAAAAAGTGCTCCGAATACTACCTGAAACTGCTCAAGGACAAATTCGTCTCTCCTTCCCCCGAACTGTACCTGCGCCGAGTCCCCGACTGGGTGTACAAGGAGATTCACGACTGGCTAATGGCACGGAAGGACGAGATCCGAGTTCGTCTGAAAACTGCAAAGGAGCAGTCTTCGTTTGATGAGTCGCTTACGAAAATTGTCTTCAAAAGTCCTGTTCGTCGCGCATCACTTAGGCTTGTCAACTCTGGTCAAGCAGACGTGATAGACCGAGCAGCATTATCATCAGACCTGGTCATGGTACGACAGGAAGCGACGACGAAGGCGGTGACGACAACAACAACAGCGAATCATAATGAAAAATCCTCGCCGCCGCCATCAGCAGCAGCAACACACGACAAAACGCTGTTGAATTCAGCACCCATTGAATAATAATTGTCGTCAAAAAGTCTTTCAATATTAGAAGGTTTTTTTAAAAAAAAAATCATTTATTTAGCAAGCAAAAAATCATCCATTCATTACTGGACTTTTTTTTTACCATGCATCGTATTTCCAAGCCTGCTGCTCCTCCAGTTAATAATAATAAGAGACCTCTATTACCTGGAGGTCCGCCAGAACCATTTGATCTTTCGTATGTCCCCGCATGGGAAAAGTACCGAGTGAATCCGCTCGGTGCTGCTCAGAGTGCTGATACCGCATCCAAGAAAGTGAAAAAATTCAAAGCCGAGGTGGATAAGCTCGAGAGTGAAGTGATGCAGACCCAGCAAAAGATTCACACACTGCTGAAGGATATTCAGACCAACGAAAAGTATCTCATTCAAAATCTCATGCGTCGAACTACTACTACCGTGCCAAAAAAGAAAGCAGTCGCCAAGAAGAAGAAGGTCGCTGCGCCAGCAAAGAAGAAGAAGAAGGGGACCACTGCCACAAAGAAAAAAGCCTCTGTGCCAAAGAAGAAGACTACTACCGCAAAGAAAAGTGCTTCCTCTACTAAAAAATCAAAGAAAAATTAGAGGATATTTTTGCCTTGGTGCACGTTGTTAAGGATAATTTTTTTTTTAAACAAATGAATACATGTGATCAAGATCTAATTTTATGCACGCTAGCGTAATTGTTTCGTCTTCCTCCACTAGTGTAGTAATTATATCCGAGTGCTTCATCAAGTACGGCACGGTGGTCCAGGCAAACCAGTAGACAACGAAAGCACCCTCCGCGGTAGTCGACAGTTAGCATACAATGCGCGAGAATATGAAAGTCTTGTATATACAATGGGACGACAGGAGAAGCGTGTTGCGTGGCAATATTCATAGCGTTTTGTCTAATCTCAGACAGCTTTTTGTTTATGTGAGCTGTCAAGAACGATGAAACCAAAGAGAATTCAGTTGGAAGCATGGATTCGCAATGGACCTTCTTCAATTGTGGATAAACTCCAAGTACCTCCCGGATAAAATCGGTTGTATTCATGGATGCAAAAAAAGCCTATTATTTTTAACTAGAACTTGAGAATACGAATTTTTTTAAAACTCTGATTTATGTTGGAATAATCTTCTCAACTATAGTGTAAATCAATAAAGTACTACTTTATTGGAAGGAAACGAATTCTATCAATTTCCCACGACAATATCGGCATAAAAGTGATTGCCGCCATAGCTATCATTCGGCGGTGTATAGATGCCGCCCGAGAGGCCGTTGCCGCCGTTTGAGTTTGCCAGCGCTACGAGGGGTCCGTTTGTGATGGCAGCATTGAGAAGTGGAGTATTGAGAGTTTTAGCACGCCACTGAGCCCCAAGGTAAGAGGTGACGTATACGTCGGAAGTGCGAAGAGGGATCGGTGTCGGAATGTTAACTTCGAGGTATCCGGCTCCAGTAGGAACTGGGAATTGAAGCTCAACAAGCACAGTGTTGCTGTTGCTGGTGACATTCCACAGACGTCCGGTCACTTGAGCAGTGTTGCTGCTCGGGTTGTAGTATCGCAGCTTGTATGCATAGAGGTTGTTTGCCAGTACCACAACGCGGGTTCCAACAGCTTCGTCTTCGTTCATTTGTTCCTCTTCCTGAGTGGTGCCATTGAAAAGATTCCAACGGCTGTTGGGAGCATAGGTGCCACTGTAAACAGTAGTAGTCGGCGGCGGTGGTGGGGCGGTGGTAGTCGGAGGCGGTGGTGGCGGCGCGGTAGTCGTCTTGCGCTGCGCAAGGACACCAAGCGACAAAAGGCAAACCAAAACAAGGATACGACAAACAACAGACATTGGGGGGTTTGATATCTCTCCAAACATTTGAGTCTGTTTTTATAGTTGCAAAAAGAGAAAAAACTAACATAAGACACAAAAACATTTCTTTTTTTTTCCTCTCTCCCTATCTCAACATTACGAATAATTCTTTTTCTCCGCCAATAATAAAAAGGTTTTTTCTGTCTCGTACAAAGTTTCTTTGCTTCAGCAACAGAGTTAGAAAGAAGAACTAGGAAATGGCTGCTTCAGTAGAGGAGATGAAAGTCGAGATGAAGGAATGCCAAGAGAAACTAGAACAAATCGGCAAGCAACGCGACACTTACAATATAGGAGGACTGATGGCTATTGGATGTGCTCCTGTGGTGTGGGCATTGAGCAACAATTATCCTCAATTTCGATTCTGGCCTATTATCGGAGCTTTACCATTTTTTGCTTTTCTTTATTTTTCCGAAAAGAAGTTTGCTTGCGATCGACAAATCTCGTCTGTGAGTCTCAGGCTCTCTGAACTTAGGATTGACCTGGGGCAAGCAAGGCTTCGAAGCCAATAAAAAAAGCGGGCGACACATTCGAATTTTTTTTGTAAACGTTTTTTTTTCTTCTGTGTTTCTGTCCCTATTAAAAGCGTACTCTTTTGCTCCAATATCCAAAAAATGGAGTACCGTGGCCAGCAGCAACAACAACAGCGGCCCGGTTCCTATGAGCAAGTGTATGAAGAAAAGTACAATCACTCGGTAAACGACGACATCCGTGGTCTTTTCCATGGCTTTTGGGGCTTGGGATTCTTCCGATTCGTGTTGGTGTTTATCTTTGTAGCGGCGGTACTTGGTGCGGTCTTTGGAGGCATTGCAGCTTTCCGCAGTCAGCCCAAGTGTCCCACTTGTATCCTGAGCGCCGCGGAACAGTTGGTCGAAAAATCTGCTGCCTCTCTGCCGACACTCACTGTGAAGCTTGCCATTGTCGGCGGTGGCATGGGCGGTGTGCATACCGCATTTCGAGCTGCTCGTGCGACACCCAATCAGGTGGCTCTAGTGGAAGCCACGGACCAGTTGTGTGGCATCATTCGTGACACGGAGCTGGTTGGCAGCACCGCCAACAAGCCGCTTAGATTCGGTAGCCATGCTCTGCGTTACCCTCTTGGAACCATGGTTCCACTCCGTAATCTATTCAACGAACTTGGCATTCCCTCGTATTGCAATGGTTTCACAAGCCGCTGGAATCTTTTTGGACGCCAGGGCGATGCAAGCTACAAGAAGGCGATTCGTGCTGCTTGGGATTTGCCCAATACGCCTTTTGGTCAGTACCCCTCGGATCCCGAGTACAGTGCTCTGCTGTATCTTCTGGGTGCGCAGCAAGGAAACGGTGTGAACATCAATCCGTTGACTGGCGTTGATGACTATGCTGCCGGAAACCATCCGTCGCAGCGCTGCGGCGAATTCAAGGATACCTACTCGATGTATCAGGCGTACTTTGGAGAAACGTACGCCAACTTTATCTGCTCAGTGAACGTGGGCTTCTTGGGCGACTGCTTTGGCGGCTTTGATCCGTGTGGCTACCTCGAGTGGTACAACCGCGAGTGGAACACTGGTGACAACTGCTACCCGGTGGGCGGCTTCAGCGAGGTCTGTCGTCGTATGCGCTCCAATGCCACTCAGAACGGTGCCAAATTCTTCCAGAACGAACCTGCACTCTCTATTGAGACCATCTCTGGCGGCAGAGTCCGCATCACTACTGCACAGCGGATCATTGTCGCTGATCAAGTTGTACTGGGCATCGCGCCGCGCGAGCTCAAGTCTGTATCAGGCAATGTGGTGACACAGATTCTGGCGCGTCCCGAGTCCAAGGCGCCCAAGCCTATTAACTCTGTCACCATTGCGGCTCAGTACTCGAGTGCTTGGTGGCGCGACGCTGGCATCTTTAGTGACAATGCAAACTATCGTCTGCTGCAGGTTGGCGGCGGATGCTTCACCCGTCTGGAGGCGCACAATAATCCATATGCTAGCCTGCACAACACTATCCGAGTGGTCTACACAGACTATCAGTGCGTCGATGTCTGGAAGGCCTTGCTGGCATTGCCCGAGTCTGCTCTCCGTGCCGAGTTGTCGCGCAGCCTGAAGCGCGCTTTCCCTGCTGCCAACATCACCGAACCCATCAAGGTATTTGGTGAGTGGGAGGAAGCTGCTTGGTACTACAACAGCGCTGGAGCTACATTCACGCCTGAGCAAGTATTCCAATGGGCTCGTGCACCTCTTGGCAACAATGTTCCCGTTTGTTTGGCCAATCATGCCTACCGAGTGGTTGATTCGGGCTGGTCAGTAGCCTCAGTTCGAACCTCAGCACAGTGCCTGAACCGATTCAATCCCAATGTGTTTACTGAAACCACGCTGCAAAACTGGGAGACTGCGTACGGAAGAATCACACCCGGCTACGACGGCGAGATGCTCGCGCCCTCTGCTCTAGCAAATGAGATCTTTGACTGGAATGCCACCACTACTGTACAGTGGTCGGTGCCGCCATTCTCTTATCGCACTCTTGCAGCAAGCGTTTCGAGTGCTGCTGATGCAACCACTACCACAGATGCAGACGGCAATACGATTCCGACACACGGACGTCCACAGGGCCACTGAAAGAAGAATGTATCAAAAGATTTTTTGGGGTTTTTCATTAAAAATTGACAAATTATAAAACAAAAAGAAAAAACCCAAGAGTCTCTCTAGTGAAGATGGGAAACTCGTGTCTCCTAATGATCACAAAACCCGATCCTGTAATTCAAGCCAGAGACTCGATCCAAGAGCTACATCGACTGGAGGAAATGTGTACGAAGCGCATGGAACACCTATCGAAAAAGCAATGGAACGCAAAGCTGCAAGCACTCGAAAAGAAGCAGAGCAACGCGCGTCATGCGGCTCTACTGAAGATAGCAGAGAGTAGGCGACTCGAAAAGGACATCCAGCGACTGCTTGCAATCATTGGGAATATCGCTCATCTGAGAGAGTCTATTGAACAGGCGATTCTCATGAGCCAGATTGTTGGCGGTATCAAAGCAGCGTCGGGCACACTAGAATCAATGAACAAACAAGTCAACATAGAACGCGTCGACCAGATTCTAGACAATGCCAACGAACAGCTAACAACCTCGCAAGAAATCATGGACCGCATTTCAATAGATTTCGCAAGCTCTGAACAGACACTGACGCCGGAAGAAAACGCCGAACTCGAATTGGAACTCGAACAACTCCGAATAGAAGACATGCCGCATGCTCCGTCTCGTTCCGTACCCATCATGAAAAAACAGCCTCTGCGACAACACAAAGACGAAGAGGAAGACTTTCAATTGCAAAGACTTTCCGAGTCTATGAGCAGTAATGATAACCAGAGCCCAGAAGAACTGAAACCTCTATGCAAGAGTGTACAGTTACAAGCAACCTATTAAAGAGAATTGAAAAGTCTGAAAAATTATCGTGTGGTCTCACTATAGTAGTAGTAGTACTAGCAACCGCCATGGGCAACATCGTGGGCGGCGATCTACGCACCGCCCTGATTGTAGATATCAGTTTCTTTGGAGCATTTTCAGTGTTCCTTCTCTTGTGGGTGCTTTTCACCCGTCGTGGATACTTGTATCCAATGTTATGGAGTTTCTTGCCTGCAGTGTTTCTTCGCGCCGTACTCGGCGGAGGCCTATTGTGGAACGTGGGTGCGTTTGTGCGCGGAGACGGAATCGAAGTGGTTTGGCTGCGTTGGGCATTTTACATTCTCATTTACGGACTCGCGCTTACCTTTGGCTACACCGAATACCTCGGCTTCCAGTCGGGTCGTCACTCGTGGACTGTGGCCATTGCGCTCGCACTGAGCATGGTTGGCCCGCTGGCCGCTACGCTGCTTTCGCTCGAGCAAACTCGTATCTTTGCCCTCTGCGTTGCGGCTGTGATTTTCCTGTTTGCCAAAGCATGCCTCTGGTGGTACCGCCGCGCCAAGATTCACCAAGACCCCGATCATCAGGCTATGCCGTGGAACCATATTATCGCTCTGCTGCTGATCAGCGCTGCGTGGATTGTTGCTGCCGTGATGTTTATCCTTGGTCACGCGTTCACTCGCAAGATTAGCTACGTCAAAGAGACTTGGGGCTACTTTGCCGCCGATGTAGTGCTGTACATTCTCGTGCCGCTGTGGGCACTGTTCCTGCACTGTGGATGCCCCAACGCGTGCGAGCCTCGTCCGCTTGCCAAGGACGTTCAACAGCGTCCCTATTCTGTTGTTGCAGAGACCGAGCGTGAATTTAGTCTGTAAAGAATCGGAAAAATTTTTTTATTATTTCTTCTAGTACAGTGCGTGCAATCCCACCGCTACTCTGTTTGCTCTTGCGCAGAAAAAGTGATTGCCTCTATTTTTTGGCTACTGATGCTTAAAAATTTTTTTGTGGGTAGTCAACTGAAAAAATAAAAATTTTACGAGAAGAGAATCAAACGAGGAGGAAAAATCAAATCTAATACACAACAGGGCGATAATAGTAGTAATAGGGATCATAGTAGTATGGATATCCGTATCCGTACCACGGATATCCATATCCAAGCGCAGCGCCTGTAGCCAGGCCCAGTCCAAGTCCAGCGCTGGTCGCTAGGCCTCTGCCAAAGCCGCGCGCAAATCCACCGCCGCCACGACGACCGCCACCGTGTCTTCGTCCCACGAGATCGGTAGCAGGCGCATCTGTGATGGATGACTCTACGCTGAGAACTTGAGCATAGGAAAAGTCCTCTGCACGAGCGGTGGCAATCTCTTCCGAATTGCGAGTGATTTTGTCCATCAATGTCGGGGCCACCAACACACGAATGCGTTCATACGTCTCGGGCAGCACATAGAGACGACCACGCAGGTAGACTTGATTCGCTTGTATGTCTACAAACTCGGTCAGCAAACCATCAAGAGGATCCACAAGTCGGTGAGAGCCACAGCCGCGCGTGTCCAGCGCGCCTCCCTTGCGATTGCTGGCCAGAGAACGTGCTGCGTCTTCGCTGTTACGATAGGCACCAGGGTCGTAGCCCAGCGTATGTGTCACCGAGTCGCCATACAGCGTCTGCTCGGTAAGCGACCACACCTCGCCGTCTTTCTGAATCTTGAGCAGCACAGGGGCTTCCGTGGTGGGCGAACGATTCTGTGCCACAAACGCATCCAGAGTGGCAATTGAATGGCGTATATCGAGCAGCGAGTAGAGCGTCTTGCCGTTCAGGGCGCACAAGTTCCCGCTGCTATCTTGCACGCGCTCCTTGCCTGCGCAGTATCGGCGATACACGGGATAGTGCGGGGTGCACGAAGGAGCGATGGAGAGCTGTGCGTTGCACTCGCGATTGAAGAGTAGGGCCGGCCGCATATGGCAGTTTTCCAGTCCAGAGAGCTGGCTAACAATACTCGAGAGCAGCTGCTGCACGAAATTGAGCACGCTCTTTCCGCCTTTGCCCTCTGCAAAGCACGAGATGTCGGCGTTTGTGCCCAGGACAAGAGAGAGACCAAGCGCAGGCACCAGAAGCATCAGTGTGGTGTGATGTCCACGTGTGTGACCCACTTTCAACAGAACACGCACGCCCGTCTTTGGATAGCCAGGCAGTGAGACCGCCACGTGATCCCAGCCGTAGCCGGCGTAGATGCTCGCGTTGCGGTGAATCACAACACGGGGCAGCAGCGTGTGAACCAGGAAACCGTACTTTTCCTTCTTCTTGGAGGAGCCTTGTCTCCAGGGATTACGCTCCGAAAGCATCACTGCGACCTCATCCACACGGGCTTTCATGCCACACGAGAGATTGTAGTTGTCCGCCTGCAACGAGTCCTCGATCAATCCGTTGCTTGTGGGACATTGGCTGGCCATGCGCAAGTTGACATCTTCCGAGTAGTGTACACTAGGTGCGCCGAGCTCGGCGGCACTGCGCTCAATGTGCGCATGAGACCGGCCTTGATGCCAATCAGCAAACACGTAGCGAAGCAGCGAATAGCCCAGATGCGAGTGGTGGTACTTGCAACCAGGCGCAAACAGAGGTCGGCAGTGTTTTGCCAACATTTTTCCAATAGACTCTTCGCGTACACGTGGATCTATCAGAGAGTCGGTATCAGCTAAACCGTCCTTGCCGCACGATTCCAGGCTGCGCACCAGTTCACTAGATTCACCGAGCGCAAAGTGCTCGGGCAGTCCACTGCAGTGATTCAGCAGCTCAAACAGCGAAGGAATACGATGTCCGTGCGACTCGTACATCTGCTTCAGTCCAGCGAGAATGTTTTGTGCTCCGTTCTTGGCGAGGAAATACTCAAGCACACGATGATCATGCAGGTCCACAATTCGCCAGGTCTTGGGCGCGTTCTCCTGCACGTACGCAATCACTGCTATGGCCGAAATGGGCTCGCTGCACGAGCCGAATCGATAGTGCTGCTCTCCTGCGCCAATCGCGCACAGCTGCTTTGGTCCGATGTTGGCCACCAGCCGATAGGTATGCGCCACCGATGAGCTGAGGCGAGACTGAACAAGGCTGTCCAGGATTGCTGCAACACCACTAGGCACACTCGCGGGTTCGCATTCGCGTCGCTCCTCCTCCGAGCAATACGAGTGAGACAGAGGAGCGGGCTCTACGGGGCAGCGCCGAGTACCCACTGGAATGCAGCTGCGCTTCTCGAGAAGCCAATGAGGCTGCGGGCGCAAAAGTAGCACCAGCTTCACGTTGGCAATCTTGACGTGCGTCTCGCTTACGCGTTTAAATTGAACGCGCAGCTCGTGCAACGGTAACTGATGCTTCACGCAGTGTGAAACGTGCTTTTGTTTCTGCAATGGGAGACGCAGCATCATGTACTGCCCGCCAATAGGGTATTCTTCGAGCACATAGACTCCTTGAGCCTCGGTAGCACATCCAAGCGCATCGCCGTCATAGTTTACAGCAAGCTTGAAGCTGCCGCGAACGGGAACAAGGATCTTTTTGCCAGCGGCAACAGGAGCAGGAGTAAACTGCACCATTACTTGCTCATCGCTCAGCTTCTGATAGCCCACCCCGTTTCCAAGCGCACATCCATCGATAACGGTGCGATCACACTCGAAACGAGACAAATCTCGACTGGCTGGCGCGCCCATAAACAGGAGCAACTTGGACTTGCATGCCGAATCCTTGCCGAGCGCCAGAGTCGCCAGCGTCAATCGATGATGATATCCGGGATCACCATCCACCACAGGATATTGTTTCTTGAGAGCGCGTCTCAATGCATCGAAAAGTGATTCATCTCGGCAGCCCTTCTGAATGCCGTGCTGAATATTTGCCGAAACAAATTCACCCAGTTGCTGACCGCCTGTAGTGTCGGCCATTTTCCTGCAATTTGGGTTCGACTTGAAATGGTTCTTGGTAAAACTGCTTTTATATAATCTTGGAATTTAGCACAAATGATAAAAATTGCTACTGCTGCGCAAATTCAGAATGCTTGATGATCCAATTCCATCCGCTCTGATAGCCCATAGTGACCCACTTGCGGTCCAGTTGTACCACTCGATAGCCCGCCGAGTCATTCGGAGACAAATACACAATACATGCACGTTGAATGTCCACTTGGTGTTCATCGCGTAGCATGTGCAGTTCACAGGTCAGCTGGGCGATATGCTCGCGTAGCGCTATGGTTTCACTAGAGGCCTTCTTGCGATCGTCCTCGTCGGCCATCATAAACTCGCCCTGAATCACCTCGGGAGCCAGCTTTGCAATGGAATCGTAGCCCGTTTTCCAGCTGACTAGCACATTTTGTCCGCTCTGATCTCGCAACAAACAGTCAAAGCGCGTGCCCACTGGCAACTTGGCACACGCAATAACTGTCTCGCCAGCCAAAGGCGACAGCTTCCAGTCACGCACAAAGTGCAGTGCTCCACGTACCATGTTGTACGCGTACGAATCCTTGGCCGGGCGTCGCTTCACCTCTCCCTCTGGGCATATGCAAGGAGTCTCTGCGCAGAAAAGAGCGTGGTGAATGTGCCGATGAAAACTACTGCCAGTACGTTTGTTGCTCGCCTTGGTGCCAGATTTCTTTGTAGGCTTGAAAGCGCGCTTCTTGCGATACTCTCTTAGCGACAGCTTGGGAAACACAGTTGTCTTCTTGTGCAGAAATGTGTGCACACCACAAAGTCTTCTGCGCTTCTTGGTCATCGTCGGGCGCGCGTCGTAGAAGCCTCTACCGCCCTTACTGAGACTCGATAGATAACCCTGTTTGTTTGCAAATAGAACCTCCGCAAGCGAATTCATCCACTGAAAAAAAAACTATTGTCTGTACTAGGCGGGAAAACCTTTTTTTGTATCACAAAGCAGTACAAACTTTTTTTTATTTGCTATCATTTTACAGATAAACCTACATAAGAAATCGATTTATGCAAATCAAATCGTCTTTTAAATGGGCGGTACACAGGCCTGGATTATCGTTCTTGTGACTGCACTATGCACTTTTGTGTTCGCGGGAACAGTGAGCCTTGTTTTCGTGTCGTATTGCTGCCGACGGACACGAAGGCGAAGACAAGCATACGAACTGAGACTTGCCTCCATAGAGACCGTAGAACAGGGACTGTCTCAGCTCTCGGAAAAAACACCTTCCGATGCCGATGTTCGTTCGCTCAACAAAAGCATGCGTCGACTGCTGCCATTGCATCGTATTCGCGTGCATGCAAGAACAAGCGTGTGGAATTTTGCACGTCCAGACTTGATCGGAAAGTTGGGTTTTGATAAGTGGCAATTTGAGTGCCAGAATCAACCCATACTCTCTGTTGCTACGTTCACACTCTCGATTTTCAATCGTAGCACTCAACCACTTCGAGTCTGCATCAAATTGCAATCTTCGCCAGACAATGGCGCGGGTGTCTTGCCAAGCAGCCCAGACCTGCTGTCTTTGGCTTCTTCTTCTACTACTGCTCACGCGCCTGCAGCGGCCATGAACTCGATCAATCTGCTGCACATTGAATCGCGCGCTATCGAGTGTATCACCTTGGAGGTGATGCCTCTGCTGCCGGGCGCTCGCTGTTTGTTTTTCGCGATCACTCCACAATCAATGGAAGATGATCTACGAGTCGATTTTGCACCCTACTATTTACCTCTGAGAATCCACGCCATACCACTGACTGAACATCTGAAAACCTACAAATCCAACGAACTGATCGGAGACAAAAAGCCTCTGGGTAGAGGCGCGGCGGCCGTGGTCTACAAACGTACGATCGAAGCGACAGGCTTGGTGGTGGCGGTGAAGCAGTTTGCAATTACCAATCCAACTAAAATGGACGTCCAAGAGTTCCTCACCGAAGCCAAGGTTTTATCTCGTTATTCGCATCCATGTGTGGTACAACTGCTGGGTGTGTGTACCGATTTTCCAGACTGCTCTCTCATCTTGGAATACGTGCCACTCGGTTCACTGGATCGTTACGTGAGACCAGACGACAGCGATATAAACGAACCTCCTTCATGGCCACTGCGAATCAAATTTGCAATCGACGGTGCACGCGCGTTGGCCTACTTGCACAGAATGGGCGTTTTGCACCGTGATATCAAAGACGCCAACTTTCTCGTTTCTTCACTCGACCCCCTGCAGGAAGTGAACCTGAAACTGTCTGATTTCAGCATGAGCAAAGATATTAGCGGCACAAAGCCAAGTCCACGTCCGCTTACCATCGAAGAAACCAGACGAAACAACCGACTCACGCTGGCGGGCAACGGTACCGTGCAGTGGAGGGCTATCGAGGTGATGCGAGGTGATGCAGAAACCAAAGCGTCTGATGTGTGGAGCTTTGGCGTAGTGCTATGGCAGCTTGCTACTCTGAAGATACCCTACTCGGATACCTGCAAGGTGTTTGATATTGAAAAAGTAGTTCAGAGCGGCAAGCGGCTCGATCTGACTCGCGACACGCCCTCTATGCCAAGCAACTACCCCCAAGTGGTTCAGCAATGCTTGCAAGAAGACGCACATCAGAGACCCACTTTCGATCATTTACTCGATGTGCTTTGTGACATGCAAAGACGAAAGGGTTGGTGGCGTGTCTCTTCGTCTGCCGCAATCATGCGCGCTCGGTTACAGCATGAAGGAGGAGAAGACGACGAAGATGACGAAGCATTCAGCGAAGATGAAAGTGAAGATGAAGAGCCCTATGAAAATCGCGCGGCAGTTGTGTGATTGATTTTTCGCCAAGTTCTTACGTAAACATTTTGTGAGTTTACGAAAAAGGAAGGTGCTTCCTAATATGGGCACAAAAACAGGGGTCCTCTGGAAAATCGACACTCCGTAAACATTAGACCTGTCGGCTGTCGACACCCGAAAAGCTTTCATAAGGTTTCACACCAAAGTTTACGCTAGGGACTTTGCGATTTTTTCTTTTCTTTGAGTTTATGCCACTCTTCTGTTTGAGTCTTTCGCGTATCATAGCGCCTGTGTCGGATGCGCATCGCTCGGCATCGTCAATGTGAATGTCGCAAAGCCATAGTTCAAATGTTGCAGCAGAGTCGCTTTCGTTCTTGTCACCCACTAGCATGCCCCATCGAGTGTCTCTGGTACAGTCAAGTTTGTTGCATGACCTTTCTTCTTTGCGTAGCAGCTCCAGTGGAAACGTAACCTCGACCGATTGGACCCAGCACATGAGTGGCGCAGTTTTTTTTTACAAAGAATGATGTTTTAGCTCTAGTCAAGCCGCCTTTTAAAGACTAGGTACAAGTGGTTAGTAGAAAAAAAAGTTTTTTTTCTACTACTAACTCTAGTAGATTTTTTTTAATCATATAAAAGGCGGGCTCTCTAGAGCATAGCCGTCATTCTCACTTACTCACCGCCTACTCACCTCTTACCACTACCACCATGCAAGCGCCTCAAAAACGTCCTGCTCCCACTGATGACTCGAGCGAGAACCAAGAAAAAATTCCTCGATTGTTGTTGGCACCTGAACCGACTGAATACAACTACGACATGTACAGTTTTTGTGTCCAAGAGGAACACCAAGCGGCATACGAATTCTTTCTTGAACATGGATTTGTTGTGCTTCGACAAATTCTGATTCCTGGTTGCGCTGGCGCCTTTGAACGTGAGTTTTTCGAAACTCTCGAAAAGGCGAGCGGAGGAAAGTTTCGACGCAACGACAAGTCCACATGGACCAACGAAAATATGCCCTATGATCATCAGGGCATGAATAATTTCTCTCGTGGATTTGTTGGAATGTATCACCTCAAGGGCCAGTGGATCGCGCGCACAGAACCAAAACTTCGTCGATTCTGCGAGATCCTACTCAAGACCGACAACATCTGGCCCTCGATCGATCGTATGGGCTTTATGCGCCCTGGTTCGAAGAATCGCACATCCGAGTACTTTTGGCATTGGGATCAAAATCCACTGAAAGATCCCGGCTTCTGCCGAATTCAAGGTCTGGTGGCGGTGAAGGACTGTCCCATCGAAGTTGGAGGATTTCAAGTGATACCTAAATCGCACAAACAAGACTTTCTTCACTATGGCAGCAAATTTGCTCGCGAATCAAGCGGACCTGCGAGCAAGGGCAGCAAAAGCAATGTGATCCGAAGCGATTTAGTCAACATTCCAGTCGGAGAGGAAGGCAAGGCCCTCTGGAGCCGCGGAATTAAAGTTCCGCTACGTCAGGGCGACGTGGTGCTGTGGGACTCGAGAACCGCTCACGGCAACTTTCCCAACACCAGCAATACTGATTATCGCCTTGTCTCGTACCTCACCTACGGACGAGCGCCATCCGACCCACAGACGCGCAAGAAATACATTGAAATCCGCCGCAAGAGCTTTGAGACTGGGAAAATAGAAAAGTCCAATCGTGATATATTCTTTGCGGGTTTTATGCCTGCTCGTTGGGCCAACTCGAAACCAGAACGCAACCCAATACCCAACCACGAAGAGATACCTTGGGATTGTGTTTTGGATAGTGTCAAAGCGGGACTCATGGAAGAGTTGGTTCTGTAAAAAAAATTTTCTCCAAGTCCCTAGCGTAAACTTTAGTGTGAAACCTTATGAAAGCTTTTAGGGTGTCGACAGCCGACGGGTCTAATGTTTACGGAGTGTCGATTTTTCAGAGGACCCTTGTTTTTGTGCCCATATTAGGAAGCGACTTCCTTTTTCGTAAACTCACAAAATGTTTACGCAAGTGGACTT